>Ga0099794_10000255_pt1 | contig 18614 bp, 32 predicted proteins | sample Rivendell_Oct201_10_FD_77320 | JGI IMG/M metagenome (GOLD analysis project Ga0099794, IMG submission 77320) | Vadose zone soil microbial communities from the Eel River Critical Zone Observatory, Northern California, USA -... | ecosystem: Host-associated > Plants > Roots > Rhizosphere > Soil ... | reverse complement strand
GCCGTCTGTGCCCACATCGACCCGTCGGCGCCGATCGCCTCGACGGGGTACTTCGCGCACAGCTCGGCGCAGTGGCGGCCAGCGAGTTCCGCGTGGTCACGCTGATGGTGCAACTCGTCGACGACGATGATGTGTCCATCACCCACAGCGGCGACGCCAAACCAGCCGTCGTAGTAGCCCCAGTCGTAACCCGCGTACCAGGTCCACCACTGCGGAATCGTCGGTACACGAGGCAGCGTGTGTAGGTCAGCGCGCCATTCGGTGGCCCAGACGCCCGGCCCGCCCGTGATCAGTGCGGCGTCCAGTTCTTCGATCGCCGCGGGCCCCATGTCGCGGTAGAGCTCGTCCACTTCGGCGCTGTCGAGGTGTCGGCTTTGCCGCGTGGTCGCATCCCATTGGCCCCACTCGTCGCTCAGCTTCCCGGCGAGTTGATCGACGCACAGGCGGTTGAAGTAGGAGGGCGTCTTGTGTAGCGCGTTCCCGTCCCACCCGGAATTCGTGGTCGAGCCGAAGATGGCCCAGCCGTTGTTATCGGCGAGCGCTGGCCGTATCACCGTGGTCCAAGCGTACTCAAGATCGTAGTGCGCGCCTTCGTCGATGAGCGCGCCGCCGAGCCGTGCGCCGATGCCACGAATGGAATCAACGTTCTCCGAGGACTTGATATACAGCGTGCCACCGCCCGGCAGTCGGCACCAGCGCTCCGACTCGTGGAGCTGCGCGATCCCAGCGAAGCGTGGCCGGATCTCTTCAGTCCAGATGGACAAGGCTTGGGGATAGTCGAGCGCCAGCCACACAACATCAGCGCCTTGCACGATGCCAGGCCACGGCGGGTCCGCAGCACCTTCTGTGGTGCCGTGCCCAATGACGCCGGCGAGTAGCATCCCGCGGCTCTTGCCAACGCGGCGGCCCCAACGCATCAACTTGTAGCGCTTCGAGGATTCGAGGACGAGCGCTTGGAGTTCGTCGCGCGCGGGAATCTCAAGAACGGGCATTAGCGAACCTTCACATTGCACCGTGGACAGCGATCGTAGTCAATCGTGAATCGTAGTGAGCACCATCGGCAGACCTGCGACCAGCGCAGATAGAGTTCGTAATCGAATCTCGCCATTAGCGGCGCTCCTTGCTCTCATTCACGATGCGGATGACAAGTTCCGCACCGCCCGACACAGCTAGCTTCTCGGCGAACATCCCAAGATGCTTGCCCAACAGTTCGAGCGCCTTTGGCTTATCGTGGAGTTTGATGCGCTTTGAGCCGCCATGCTGCGTTATCGTTTCACCGACTTCGGCGACACAACCAGATGCGTCGTCGGTTAATTCGCCCGATTCTAACAGACCCACCCCGTATGGTCCCCACTCAGCGAATGACCGCATATCGCTGAAGGCAATCTTGCGCAGTTCATCCACAACCTCATCGGCACGCACAGCGACCCGCTGTGCCCGCGCATCCAGTTCCGTCTTCACGAGCGCCGCGATCTTAGGCATTCTTAACATCCGCGACGCGTGAACGTGAGCACCAGCAACTGCGTAGCCAGCACGGACCGCAGCGGCTGTCCCGTTGAGATCAACTAGGTATTCGGTGACAAACTGACGTTGACGCGGTGTGAGATTAGCCACGGTCTCGGGGTCGTTCCTCCCACAACACGAAAGGGCGCTCCGACCGATGCGGAACGCCCGTAGTCTAATAACCGGGGCGCAACTACGCTACACTACGCCAAGATGACCCACCGGCTCTGCTGGGAGAACGCCCTACCCGCTCAATTCTAGAACGCCCTGATCTAACCGACGCGCGGCGATTTCACAGCGGCTGGCGCTTCTCCGCGTTCGACGTGACCCAGCACTCGCCAGGTAGAACGCGACGACCTTCTCGACTGTCTGGCCACGATCCGAACACATATAGCACGTCACCAGTAACGAGGCACCGCCCGTTATACGACGGCACGGCGCGGCTGAGATAACAGAAGCGCAGGAACGGCCATCGCTGATCATCTACCGCCCCAAGGAAACGCGGACCACTCTGGCACCCAAGCCACACCACAAGGCGCTCCGTGGTCGGCGCGACAGCTAGCATTTCGCGAAAGAGCGTAAGGGGGTCGGACCGGCCGATCAGATCCGGGTGCGCGTTCGGCCATACTGGGTCAGTCACCAGTACGTCAGCGGCGAGCTGCGGCAAAATCTCCCGGCAGTCTTCGTGGTAGATCGTGATTCCATCGCAGTCGTAATACGGTTTCATGTTTCTATGCCAGGGCATCCCTTTCGCCCCCCTGCGCGTTGTCCCGTTCTCAGTGTACCATTGTTGTCCACATAGCTATGATGGGCGAAGGAACCACCAGCATCGGAGTTCTTGCGGTGCTTGCGACCGCATTCGCAAAGCGCCACCGTGTCCCCGTACGCACCATGTAGATTAATGACCCGTCCACACGCACACTTAGTTCGCATCGCATGGGTAGGATGGCAACATCCGGGATACAATGCGCGCCCCGCATCTCGGGAAACAGCAGTTTCGGAAGTCATGGTGGGGGCATCACCTATCCTTTCAGGTCCGATCCTACGTGCGCCGTTCGCCGTCTCTAACAAGCCAATCATGATAGCATCCGAAATGGCCGCTGCGGCATCCCGTATAAACGCGGGCGCGATTTTTGAGGGCGGATGCTGGTCCGCTGGCATGGACACCGCACCAGCCTGCCAGAAGCAGGCGGCCCTTTCGATGAACATGCCCGCCCCATGATGTGGCTGGCTTTCCGCACTGGAGACAATTTCTCGTTTGATATGCCATTTCATACCATCCGGTAGACCCGCATGCCGCGGCGCTTTTCTGGGAAGCGCTGTATCCGTGCCGGAGGTCCCAGAGCCCTCCCTACATATCGTTCTTCTGCCGAAACATCTCGGGGTTGTCGCGCAGATTCGCCGTCGCGCAGGTCGCCTGCGTGGGTCCCGTCGTCCAGTCGCGTTGACACGCCGCTAGGCACAGCAGCAGTACACACACGACAGTTTTGATGGTCATAGTTTCCCCTGTGAGGTGGCGCTGAGTAAGCCGACTGCACGGAGCTGCTCAAGCGCCGCCTCGGTGCCGCCGACGACGACGCGAACGCCGCGGTCGCGACACAGCTCCTGCCACCGACGCTGCTCTTTCGTTTGCTTGCCGCTCCGCGTCTTCGTCTCATGCCAAAACGGAGCGCGCACCATTCGGAAGGACGGGAAGTCATTCACCGGGCGCGGGTCAATGCACGGCGGGAAGACATGGAGGTCGGGTATACCGGGTGTCCCTGGGGCGCGCATACTGCCGCGTCGGAAGCTCTGCTGCGTGCGCATAACGATGCAGCCCACCGATTCGTAGAGCTTGATCACGTCGCGCTGAATCTCACGCTCAAGAGTGAGGTCGACCGGCTTCGCGGCGCGCTTCACGGCTTCGCTTCTCCCTCTGGAATACGCCCAGACGCTACCCCACGCACCCACTCCATTGGTTTCGTAGCGGAGCTGACGTAGAGCGGATGCCGGGGCTGATTCATCTTCGTCAACCCAAGATAATGCAGGGGCGCTTCGATGCGATTCCGCACGTCCCTATCGCGACTGTAGAGTGCACCGTGATTTCCCCACGCGGCGACGACTAGCTGGGCGCGTGAAGTTTCGCGTTCAATCGTCGCGTCGTTCTCGGGACCGATGATCGCCTCATACTCGCTCTGGTAGAAATCGGGGCGCAGAATCAGCGCTTTCGGACTCGGGGCGCGCACAGCAAACAGGTTCACCACAATCAGCGCATCGTAGCCCCACGCCTGCGAGAATCCCACGCAACGACGAATCGTTGGATCGTCCACCTTGGCATCCGCCGTCGAAGGATTGAGCATGACCCAGCACACGACGCACTCCCCGGTGACGCGCCAGCGCCGACGCAACGTGTAGCGATACTGTCCGACGCCGCCGAACGTCGCACCTGTCTCGAAGTAGGCCGGGGCGCTCACTTCTCCTCCGGGGGTGCTGGGGCTGCTGCGTGCTCCGACCCCCCAACTACTAACGAACTACTGGCGCTCCGTAACGCTGACACTTCACCTTCCGTGAGCAGCGAGCCAAACTCGTTACGGGGCCAGTTATGCGCCATCTGATGCGCGCACCAGTCGAGCCCCGATTGCTTGAAACTCGCCTCATTCGCGGCGCGACGCTCAGGGCTCAGAACTTTCGGCTCAGGGCTTGGGGTTTGGCGCGGGACGCGCTCCACCGCAGCCCGCAACGCATCCCATTCGGCCTTGAATGTGGGGCCGTCGTAGCGCTGCCCATGCACATATGCGAGCATCCCTTGCGCGTCGAGCGCCGGTTTGCAGCGGTCAAGCGCAGCGACGAGTGCAGCAGCGGCTTCTCGTAGCGGCGTCTCAGCACTCCCCCCACTCATGGAACCTCTTTTCGTCTCGCTCATTCGTGTGCTCATGTCTGACTCCGTTGATAGTTCGCGTTGGCTGCCTGATACCGCGTCTCGAACCTCGCCGCGATCTCCTTCACCGACATGAGGCCGAGCCGCCCCTGGAACGAGCGCCAGCCGATTTGGTGCTGCCACTGATGCAGCATCCACTCCAGCGGCACCATGTTCGCCTCGTCAGGGTGTCCTGGGCCGCGGGCATCGACGTGCGCCGCGACGATCCGCGCTTTGTACGGACACAGCGCTTTCAGCGTCTCCGGCATCCAAGGCTCGGCCGTGACCCACTCGCCCGTTCTTTTCCCAGTAGCGATGCAGCGTTCGCGGCGAATAAATGCGCGGCGCGAGAGGCTCACATTCTTCGGGAATAGATGGCCGTCGCTCTTTGCGCTACGCTTGCTCTTGATGCGCGGCTTCGGCAACCGTTTCGGCGTGCGTTGTGGTTTCGGCACCGCGTGCAGTTCGTAAGTCACGCCGCACCCTCCAGGAACAGCACCGGCAGCGCCACGGCCGTCTTAGGCGAGGGATAGTCGATGATGCCCAGCGAGCGAAGCCCGCCGAACATATTGCTGGTGTGCCCAGCATCGGGACTCAGCCCTGCGCGTTCCGCAGCCTCGCGCCGATCAATCGGGTTCGGATATTCGGCGATGAGCACGGTAAGAATCTTGCGCTGCGCGGAAGCAACGCGGCCGAGCAAGAAGGTCTGCATCTCTTCCGCAGTCTGTGGGACCGTCCCAGGATCCGCTAGCGCACGGCCACCATCCGTCAACCGCGCCTTTCCGTCGGACAGATACTCGATGAGTCCAGCGGTGCGGAGACCGCCATACATGTTGCTCGTGTGCCCGGCTGTGGGCGACAATCCCGCGAAGAGCGAGACCTGCGTGCGATCGGGGGTCGTGTAACCTACCTGTTCCAAGAACGCCAGCGCGTTGAGAATCTTCCGCTGCGCCGTAGCGAGTTGCGCCTCACCGTCCGAGGGTGACATGACAGTGGCGGGTGGGATTTGACGCGCCGGTAGGGAAACGTGCGGTATTTTTCCTGCCGCTTGCACGGGCCGAGGCGCGGCCACTGGCTTCGTGGCTTTAGTAATCGCAATGTCGAGTTGCTTGAGCGCGTCGGTCAGAAAGGCCCGATCCCCAGTCAGCTTCTCCACGAGCCCGCGTGCTCCAGCGAACGTTGCCTGAATCGTGATCGCGGCTGCCCGCAATGCCTTAAGGTGCTCCTCGGTGAGCATGGGGATGGCGACGCGCTCAACCTTCGTCTCTACCTTGGACTCGACATGGAGAGGCGCACGCTCCAGCCGGGTGATGGTCGCCCGCGCGGTCGCCAGGTCCTTCTTGAGCTCGGCCTCGGTGCGCTGCTTCTGCTCGGCCTCGGCCGGGAGATCGGCGAGCTGCGGCAGCAGCGCTTTCACCTTGTCCGTTGGCGGCGGCGGCGTGAACGCGATCCGCGAGCCCGCCTTCGGGTGCGTTGTCTGCACCGGACCGACCTCGACCTGGACGACCTCGAGCGAGAGTGCCGGCCCGAACGCGTAGAAGTGGCCTGGCTCGAGCTGGCGCAGACTCAGCAGTTGCTCTTTCGTCGTGAAGCCAAGCTCCTCGCCGGCGCGCTTGCGATCGACGTCGAGCCCCGTGCGGCCGATCAGCTTGTTGTTCAGCTCGGCGGCCGCGTCCTTGTGCAGCTTCGAGAGCCGCTGGGTTGCGAGGATCGCACTGAACCCGCGCTTGCGGCCGCGCGTCGCCAGGTCGATGACCGCTGCGGCGGACTCGGCCTCACCCTGCTGCGGGCAGAAGACGTGCGCCTCATCCACGACCACGAGGGCCGGATGCCACAGGGTTTTCGGTGCGTCAACCATCGCTTCAAGAAAGTGGCGCACAAACTGAATCCGCTGATGCGCCTTGAGTTCGTAGATGTCGCAGATCGCCGAAACGCCGAGCTCGAGGAGCCGCTCGGCGAGTAGCTTCGCGGCCCGCGGATCTGCGGCAGTATCGCCACCACTCTTCGCGGCGAGAACGTAGTCGAATCGTTGACGCAGGGATGCGAACTCGCCTTCGGGGTCGAGCACGATCTGCTGGACGCGGCCGTGGGTCTGCTCGAGAAGCCGACGCAAGATCCAGCTCTTGCCGCCGCCGCTATTGGCTTGGATGAGCGCACGCGAGTCGATCAGCTTCTGCAGATCGCACTTGAGACCGTGCCCGAGTTCGAACTTCATTTGCTCGCTCGGCGATAGGCAGCCAGTTTCTTTGCGAGCGCCAGCAATTTCTTCCCATCATGCCAATACGGATCCTGCCTTGCGGCCGGCAACCCTCTTACTTCGAACGATGACACCAGCGACTCGCCTTCTTGGCGCACCAGCCGGACTTCCTCGGCGGATATTTCAAGACGCTTGGTCATTCGTGCCGCACCAATCGCGATCGTGCGACCGCTACCGCGTGCGCTTGCATATCCGAGAGCCGGGGGTTCTGAGAACGGATTTCGTCGATCGCTTCGATGCCCGGCCACGGCGAAAACGTGCCCAGCCCTTCAAGCACGATGTCACCGTTATCGTCTGGGGAACCGTAATACTTCCGCAACTTTTCTCGAATCTCTGATCGCTGCGCTGACGATGCGGTCTCACGAACGTGACTGCGGCACCAATGATCTCGTACTGCGTCCCGCAGCGTAAGCACCCAAACGGCCGCGACCAGCGACCAGCCAATGATGTGTATCACGCGTTGCCCTCCTGCTGGATCGCCGCGCGCTCGGCTTGCGCCTCTGATCCCTGACGAGCGGTATGCATCTGAAAGGCCCAGCATTTCTCGCCGCGGAGGTCGGCGTAATGCTGCAGCCGTCGGCGCGACTCGTGGCACAGTGTCCAGAATCGGCACGGCTGGGACTGATCGGTCGCATCACGACAGAGCGGTTCCTGATTCACAGACCGAGCGCCTTCCGCATTTCGGCCGTTTGCCGTTCTGGGGGTTGGCGTTTCAACCAGCCACGAACGAGTTGCTGCTCTTCGGGTGTGAGCTTCTTGTTCTGGGCGAGATGGATCAATGCCATGCCTTCCGCCCTGACGATGGCTGGATCTCGTTCAACTCGCTTCTCAGTCTCTGGTGCGTGAGCACCGACTCTCTTCTCCCTAACTGCAGAAGGGAGTTGCGTTTCACGCATACGGTCAAAGGCAACATCTTCCCCCCTACCCCCCAAATCGGCTGCTGAACTGGACCGTGGGGTCTGTTCATCTTGGACCGTGGGGTCTGCTTCCTTTGTACCGTCTGGTCCATCCCGTTCAGACCATGCGGTCAACTGTCGCAGGTAGGTGTCAAGGACTGCACCGAGGGCCGCCGCCTCGTGATAGGTCCGCGGAACACACTGCCGTGGCAGCGTGGAGACCCAGCCCAAGTTCCGAGCATCGCGCCGGCGCAACGGCTCGTGTAGCGTTAGCCGCTTCAGGCGCTGACGGATCTTCGACACCGTGGCCGCCGTCAAACTTCCGCCGAGCCGAGCGGACATACTACTGTGCGAGATATAGGAACCATCCTCACGGCCTTGATCCAGCGTCCAGTCGTGATACCACACAACCTTCTCGCCAAGCGTGAGCGTCTTGGCACCCCACACGACGAGCAACGCAAGCGGTGAGAGTTTCGCGGGACGGTCGGGCACTCACCTGGGTCCTTCCGTGCGCCACTTCCGGTAGATCACCAGCATCGACGGGAATGGAGCCTCGTCGCCGAGCCAACCTTCACGCGGTACGATATGTCCCTTCGTAAACTTCAGCCGCCCGCGCAAGAAACGGATCTCGTCCGACTTGAGTGCGTAGTCGTGGAACCAGCGAGTGTCGGTGCGCGCTGGAAGCAGATAGACCGCGACATCGGCTTCGCGTCCCTTTGCCAGCCACCTCTCGACGCCGCGTCCGTAGGGCGGATTACAGAACGCGCGACGCCCCGCCCATGAGATAGCACGACCGTCCCACACCGATGATGGCTCACAGGGGTCGAAGTCGAAGTGGAACTCCTGGTCAAGTACTGCACGCAGATCCGGCGGTGTGCCCCACTCCGGGGTCACCGACTTAAACAAGGGCGCCAAACCGCTCCGCGTCACTGGGATTGCGTCTCCTGCACTGCGGGGTGACTCGGTAGCCTTGGGCGTCGTGCGTGTGAGCCATTGGCACCCCAACCAGCGGGTGATTTCACGCGCACGAACTGCCGCCCAAGGCCGTTGTCAGAGAGCAAGTAGCGCGATATTTACGCCTATCCCGGCAGGCCGACCTGCATTCACCCACCGCGACGGAAGCGTACTCCACACAAGCGCTGGCGCGGTTTCGCGGGCTTCGGCAATCTGGCCGCTACTTGCTCAGGGCGCAGTCGGGCGGTGAAGCCCTGCATCAGTGGCCGCGTTTCGGCATGTACCCGCGTCGCGCCACTCCCTGCGCTGTTCGGGACTCGCAGAGTATCGGCCTCATGCTCTCTCTCTATCGCGCAACGGCCGACTTCCGCATACGAATCCCTACGACTGCTGCTCGGCGCTCTGAATCGCCGAGTCCTTCTAGTGGCTCTGGACTGCGTAAGCCCCACTAGCAGCTTACGCCGCCATCTTCATCTCGGAATGGTTCGCATTTCGAGTCTATACACAAGCCACTAGGTTCCTGCCGGGGTTTCGAGGCCCCGTTCCCAAACGCACGCCACGGGCGGCCCGTCGTAGGCACCTACTCGACTATCTGGCGGTCTTAGCACTCCGCCGACTCTACCGGGATTCGTGCAGCCCCGTTCTGCCGGGGCGACGCAGGAACTTCCTGCTGCTCCGCTTCGCTCTCTGCAATCAGCTCTGCGAGTGCCACTGCTTCCCGCGCTCGCAGTCCTGCGTCAATCACAACGTTCTGCTGGCGGCGCTGGAGCAGGTCAATCTGATACTGGCGATCGCAATGTTCACAGAACGGCCACGCCTCGAGGATCTCGTAAGTCGAGCGCACCTTCGTGAACCCGATCGCCCCGATGAACCAGCGATCCGTCTCCGCACCACACTTGCAGCACGGCCCAAACTCATTGTGCCAAGGTCCGAACCACAACTCCTGGAGTCCCGTGCCCTGTCGCAGTTCGGATGGCGCCGCGCTGTCGGTGCCGCGTTCCCGAGCGTCTACGACTGCGCGGGGCGGTTCTTGTGTTCCAGTGCGCATTCGTCCACCGGGTGCTCGCCATCTTTTCCACAGATGGCGTTCGGGTTGTGCTTCGTCGTCACGACCTTACTCGGCTCGGTCTCCGTATTGAGCGACGCGATCGCCGGGACTGCTTCACCGCTGATGCCCTCGAGCGGTGTCGCCGCCGGCACACCACGCGCGGGTTCCTCGCCCGTCTCGGTCGATCGGTGCTGCGCCACGATCAGATTCGTGAGCTTCTGGGTGAAGGGCGGTGGCCGACGCACGCCGGTAAGCGCCGCCTTCCGCCACGCCCGCGTCAGTGCGCTCGGCTCGGGATAGTCCATGCCGACGTCATCATTGGCGCGCGACGGACTCCACTTTTTCCCGAGAAATGGCCCACGGTCCCGGAAGTAGAGGAACACGATCACGGCCGCTTTGATGGGCACGGGTGGTCGCTTCGCCGCGGCCGAGCGTTTGTCGTCGCCGAACACTCCGACCGTGGCCGCGATCTCGTCGGGGATGGCGTACTTGATCCGCAGCTCTTTGCGCGCGGCGTTCTCTTCCTCGGTCGCCCGCGGGTCGTTGTGTACCCACACTTCCTCGGCACGCAGGAAATCGGGTTCGGCGGCAACCATACGCTGCCAATAGCGAGCGTTCAGATAGGGTCCGCCGCCGAGGATGTCGATTTCGGTCGTGGGGTCGGCCCCGACTTCGAGCGCCCAGCGCACCGTCTCAACGCGCAGGGCGGGGCTAACTTGATTGCCCCACGACTTGGCCTTGATCTCGGCGACGAGCTCCTGGACGAGCTGCTGCTGCTGATAGCGCTCCGCCAGCACGAACGCACGCTCCCGCTCGGCCGGCGTCTTGGCGAGCGCCAACAGGCGTTCGTACAGCGTGGCCGGGGGCCGGGTCGCAACGGCGGTGGCGGCGGGGGCTTTTTCTCTAGCTTCGGTCATACAAGTCCTCCAGTTCTGGTCCGGGACTCAGTGACTTAGAAACAACTCGTTGCGCGCCCAATCGGATGCGGCATCGATACGCGCTTGCTCGGTCGCATAGAATCGTTCGCTCTCCCGCCACTCCATAAGTAGCGCTTCCGCTGTGGAGCAATGCTCAGTGCCGCGCGTGCCGCAGTCATTGCATCGGGCGATGTGGCGTGTGAATCGCTCATAGAGCACGTCGGGATCGGCAGGACGCTGGGTCATACGTCTCTCACATTCGGCCGGATGTAGTCGTGCTCGTGATCGTGCTGCGTCTCAGTCACCGCACCGACGAACATCCACAGGAACGCCGCGATCGGTGTCCCGACTAGGATCAGAATCAGCAAGGACTCAAAGAAGCGTGCGGTCACGGGAGTTCTTCCCAGAGCGTCACCCGGAACGTCCCGAAGGGGCCACGCTTCTCGGGGCGGAAATCCCCGATGCCAATGCCTACCCCCGCTTCGGTGAGCAACTGATGCGCGGTTTCGACTTCCAGCAGATCGTCGTTGACGAGTAACTCAAACCGTGCGCCCCAGTTGTCGAAGCGCGGCCGATGGCGCATGACACGGCCTTTCGTAGCCGGAATCGTGACGGGGCGGCTATCGACCTCGAAGTTCTTGGCTGGCCCGTCGCCGTTCAGGATCGTGATTGCATCGGCTGGGACGCGCACCGCAGACGGTACCACAAAGCGCAGACTCTTCCGGGAGCCGCGCATCTTGTGGTTTGAGCCAGCGTTCCCCATCGCTCCAGCGATAGAAAACGGATTGAAGTAGAACGTGCCGTCCTTCGCGATGTAGGCGTTAGCCGTTGCTTCCGCTCGCGGGTCAGAGGTTTTGACCATCTGTTTGCGGGTTGCCTTAGCCTGTTCGGCTTGCTCGGCAAACCGGTGAATCAGCAACGGAGTGACACCACGAATCTCAACCCTGATCGTTTTCACGTAATCTCCTTAGAGAGAACCTCACCTTACCAGACCAGACCGAACCAGACCGCACCTTGCCTGACCCCACCAGACCAAACCGCAGCACACCATGCCAAGCCAGACCCTACCCTGCCGCGCCGCACCTAACGGTGCCTTACCCCGCCAGGCCATGCCTCACCGGACCTCGCAACACCACGCCCAACCGCTCCATACCGGACCTCGCCTAACCCGACAATACCACGCCGTGCACCACCCCACCTGACCTCGCCTTGCCTCACCACGTCTCTCTGCGGCTACAGCAGCACGACCTGAGCGCCGAGCGCACAGTAGCTATGACCGCTCACGGTTTGCTTTATCTCACGCTCGATCATCTCGCCCGTTTTGCGGTTACGCGTGCGAAACCGCTTCACAATCTCATGCGGGGCATAGTCGATCGTTGCCGATCCTGCGTTCTTCTTCACCAACGTGCAGGGTCCCCGAAACTCCAAATCCTCTGCTGCGAACATGAAGTGCTGTCCGGGCTCCAGCTCGCGCAGCTCCACGAAGGGTCGGCTCATGCGGCTGCCTTGAGAGCAGCGCGAAACGTCGTTTCGTTGGCGAGTTCGCCAGCCGCCAACAATCCTCCGGCCGGATCGACAACGCCGGCAGGCCAGCCGTTGAACTCGATATAGGCGGCGAACGGAGGCACTTCCACGCCCGTGCTCGTCTTAGCAGGTTCGGCGTGACCATTGACAGCGATCCACCAATGCTCGTCCACCTTCGCTTCGTAACAGCCAGGGACGTCTTTGATGCTCTTCGCGCCCCGCGCCATACAGAACTCCGCAATGTCCAGAAAGAGCGGGCTCACGCTGGCTCCGCGTCAATCGTTGTCTCTGCGGGGATTTCGTAGTCGACTGGGGCGACCGGATCGGGCCAGCACCGCTTGCAGCCATCAACGGGGCGGACTGTCGTTGCGATACCGTAGGCCACGATCGCGTCCAGCACGGGCACGCAGATGCCGCACCGCGTAAGATCAGGCCGCTCTTGGCGGTGCCAATCCCCAAAGTTCCCAGCTATCCGCCATGCCACCGACGGCAACGCATCCCTGTCGCCCACATCTTCACGCAGCACGGCGAGCACAGCGAGCGTCGCCTTACGGTGATCGTCTTCGAGAATGAGCCGAGCCCGCTGACCAGTCGGAGTGTGTCCGTACCGCGCCATCGTCAGCACATCGGCGACGATGGTCAGCGACTCAAACTGAGCGGGAGTCATGCGACTTTCGCACGCGGATGGCGGTGGTTCCACGCGTTCCAACGACATTCGGCGCTGTGATATTTCGCGTGGGGGTTAGCGGTCTTGAACTCTTGTGCGCAGCCAGGCCCGAGACAGGTCTTGACATACCGCTTGGTCCGTTTGGAGCGCCGCAACATGGCCCTACATTAATGGGTTGCTAACGAGTCCGCAAGTAGGTAAGATAGGGCATGACAACCAAGGCGAAATCCCGCACCCAGCGCTGGTCCGAAGCCGCCGACAAGGCTGAATCGGCGCTCCAAGAGTTGGTGGACATGCAGGGGGAGTTTGAGGAATGGCGTGGAAATCTCCCCGAGAACCTCCAACAATCGGCGCTGGGCGAGAAGCTCGATGCGGTATGCGATTTAGACCTACAAAGTGCCCTCGACGCAGCACAGGAAGCTAACGGCATCGAATTGCCCCAAGGATTCGGGCGAGACTAGAGAATGTGAGGGAGGCTGATTCGGCAGGTAAAGCCCGCCACGGCATCTAGGCCACGCACACCCAGCCCGGCAGCCCCGCCCAACCCGCAGGGCGAACTCGCACGGCTCTTCCACCAATCGCGATCGTGCGTTAGGCCGGGAATCACGGAATCGGTATAGATACGCAGGCTGTTCGTGAGCGTGAGGATGCGAGCGTCGCGGTCGCGAATCCCGCTCGAGTCGGCCGCAATCACCGCATCCTTTGCTGCGATCGTGGCGTTCTTGTACGCGATCACCGCCAGCGCCGAGTCCTTCGGCACCGTCAGACCTGGCATCGCCCGTAGCCGCTGCTCGGCCGAGTCCGCGCGCATGGTTGCTGCGGCCGCGCGCGAGCGCAGAACTTGGCCGGCGCGATCAATCGAGTCCCGATGATGCTGCCATGCAGCAGCGGCATCACGCTGGGCGGCCGCTTGGGCAACGTTTACGCGATCGACGCTGGCATCGTGCTCGAGCTGCTTGCCGACGGCGATCCCGTCGCGCCGTGCGCACGTCATCGCCAGCCAGCCAGCCACCGCAAGGACCAGCACCGCGCCGACGCTCAAACTGACACGACCGCCGAGGTTCATGGGGACGCTCGCCCCCGCAGGGTGAGAACTGAGTTGGTGCTCGTAGGCATCGGAACGCATTTCCGGGACGCCCAATCAGCGAGGATAGAATCCGCACGCTCACGATCCTGAATGAGGCGCCGTGCGGCCCGCCAGTCCTGCCAACCAGTGACACTAGAGATCGCCGCCAGTAGGAGCGCGATCACGATCAGAGCTCGGAGCCACCACGGTGCGCTCCATTCACGGCCGCAGTAGACGCATCTCATGCGGTTGCCAACTCGAAGTGATCGTAATCGTGGAGACTGAGCCAGTCGCCGCCCCAGACAAGGCCGATACCGAGCGTTGCCGCGCGTTCTTTCATTCGCGATCCCAGCGACTTGAAGCCATCCAGATCCGCCCAGTCCACGGGATACCGTGCGAGGTCTACCGCTTCCGCGAGTGGTCGTGTGTCGGGGACGAGAACGTGTTTCGAGTGCGCGGGGTCTTTGAGCGCCGAGCGTCCCGCATCAATATCGGCCTGCTCTCGTTCGATCGTGCGGGCTCCCTGAATCACTTCGATGTCATCCGTGGACCCAACATCATTCACCAGTCGGATTAAGTCTGGATGCACCATGTCGAGTCGCCCAATGTTGTAGACGCTCATACGCCCCCCCCGCGGGGTGGGGAAACGCCTAGACGATCACTAGTGACTCCGCCGCCGATGAAAACGCCTCCAGCGGTGATCGCGCCGAGGTCGACTGGATGGTGAAGAATCCAATGCCAGAGTACGACTTCGCCCAGGATAATGACTAGGCCAGCCGCATGGTAGAGACTCGACGGGTCGGCGAGTTGCGCCTTGATCCAGTTCATGGAGTCCCCAGTGTCAGTGTTAGGCAGCGCATGCGCCCCATCTTCGGATCGAGGGCGAGTAGGACGAGACATTTTTGCAGTTGCAACTGCTGGCGCAGGATCGCCGTCTGGCTGTCGTGAGCGATCTTCAACGAATCCACCTTCTCGGGAGTCTGGGCTAGGGTCTTGACCTTGGTCCAGCCAGTCAACAGGAATCCCAAGATGACGCCGATCGTCACTATGACTTTCCACGAATCGGCGATCCCCCGCACTACTCGGACGACGGTGCCGTTCATAGGCATGTCAGGTCTCTAGGATGGTCATTCATGTAGGTCTCTCTAGAGGCGAAAGCACCGTTACACATAAGGCGTTTGGGCTCCGTCCTGATTCCAGTTCGTCCCATCGTAGATGAATGCGATCGAACTGCGCTTGCTGGCCGTGTTTCCTGTGTCGATCCACGAGACCTTGAAAACGGCATTCCAAGTGACGTTGCGCCCTCCAGTACCATCCTGAATAAATGTAAAAGTCATGCGTTGGCCCGTAGTCGGATTGAGGGGTGCCCCTACTAATCGTGCGGCTGTCAGCGTCACCGTAAGTGCATTCCCAGCCCGTGCATCAATCCCAGAGACTAAAACTGTTTCTGTAGGAGTGATGATACCAGTAGCGAGTGAGGTGAAGATCGCTCCTGATGTTAGCACACTATTGACGGTAGGATTGTAGAAACGATATGGGACGTATGCCACCTGCGCGGAAGCGGCATCGATCGACTGGAAACCGCGGATGTCAAACATGGCGACTTGGCCACCGACATTTGTAAACGTCTGTGCTATGGTCTGGCTATTAGCCACGGTAAAACCGTCCACTAGAATCATGGCTACGTTAAGAGGGTTTACATCGACGGTGGCTACAGCGGCCGCATTACTGATTGTAGCGATACGAAAGTTACGAATGCAGTAGGGGCCCGCCCCTTGAAATACGATTAGAGAATAGGTCTGGGCGGCGGTCAGGGCATTCCCGTAAAAGACGCAACTGTCGATGGACAGGGCTTGAGAAGCGCCTGAAGGTCCAATACCTTGCACAAAAAAGGAGGTTGCTCCCTCGGACCGAACTCCTGAAATATGGATCTGTCCAGCAGCATTATCGAACTGAAAGTCGCGTGAATTGTTTTCTTGTTGTCCCCCAAAAACGGAACCATTGCTACCATTGAAATACATACCGATCGCGTTAGAGGTCACTTCACAATTGTAGAAACAGTGATCGAGGTTGTTGGCGAAGGTACCGTTGCCCATTACGATACCCCTTTGATAGCTCGTGACATTTCCAGCCGTCCAACCACCTTGAACAAAGACCCGTTCAAAGGAGCATCCATCGACCTGTAGGCTGTTGTCTGTCCCAAGAGCGATACCATTCACGTAAAGCGCATTTCCTGGGGCTGCGTTTAGGCCGATAAAGAGATTGCGAAATGTGTTGCCCGTGACACTTCGGAAGGTTCCAGCTCCCCAATGACAGTTTATAAGATTAGTTACCGTGAATCCCGGTTTCGTGGTAACACTAAAACCCTCAAACGTGCTATAGGCTACACCATCCAAGTTGAAGCCGTTTGTAAGATTCGAGGTAAATACGAGAACGACCGCGAGTGTACCATCTCCATAAACCTTTAATCCTTGTACCGATCTAATAAGCAATTCCGTGCTCAAGGCATAGCTTGCTATCGCATTGCCAACTGCCCGAGAGCCGGGGAAAAACAATGCCCCGTTAGGAGTACGCGCAGTCGTAGTGGGATCACCCTGCCCGATGCACCCGGCGATGGCCGCATTAAACGCGGCTATCGAATCAGTCACACCATCAGGATTCGCCCCGTATGCCTGTACATCGAAGGTAGACGGATTGCCCCCCTCACGAATCATCGTGACGTTGACATTAAAGCTGACGAGGGAGGCATTGTAGGGCAGCAACGACACTGGGACGGAGACGTACAGCGCCCCAAGTCCTGGTGCTGCGGCGATCGCCGCGTTGACCGCCACCGCGTTGTCATTCCCGACGACACCTGTGGTTCCGCGCGGATAGTTGCCAGCACTGATCGTTCGAGTTCCGAGGAACTGCTCATCCTGCTGCATCCGCCCTCGGATTGAGTTGACCTCTGGGCCGACCGTTGTGACTTGCTCTGCCCATGCTGCCTGCAACTGTGCAAGTTGAAGGTTCAGTTGGGTGATGAGTGTCACCTGATCCGTCGCTTTGGGGTCAAGCCGCGGCCACGTAAATGGCACGCCCGTAGTTTTCAGCGTTAGCGGGCAGACGGGGATCGCCCAGAGCCATTGCATCCAGCTATGGGGGAGCAGCAGAAGAGCGACGCCAACGACGAGAGCACTAGCGCCGTAGCGGAAGACGGGTTTCTCGGCGAGCAACGAGATGAAGCGGGCGCTATTCACCCGCCACGACCTACGGTTACTGCGGGGCCACTGTTCCCACGGGAGATCGCGCCGCCACGGCGGTGCAGCCCGCGTTGCCGCAATGCGCTTCAACAGCGCCCAGCCGCCGCGCTTCCAGCAAGACAACAACCGCAGGAGTTTCATCACTCGTTCACCCTCCGTCTACGCCGCAAGGTACTCGACGCAGATAGTGTCGTAGTCCAGCGTCCCGAGTGCGCCAGCATTGCCTCGGAAGTCGATCACAATATCGCTGGCTAAGGTCTCCGCAGGGGCGGTGTAGAGGTCCGTGGCCGTAACGGCCGAATCCACGAGCACCGCGTGGGAGAACTGGGTAGCCGATCCTGAGCGGGCGATCACGATCGCGTAAGTAAACGAGCCAGCGCTAAGCGAACCGGTCGCAATGGCGGTGGCTCCGAACTTGATATTGGCCGATCCGGCCGAGACCAGCGTGCGCCCCGTGACCGTGATGCGCACTTGCTGCCCATTCGCGGCGAGCGTGCCCCCCTTGAGAGTATAACTCGCCAGACTCGTGTCGCTCCCGCTGGTGGTCGTGAGACCTTGATTCTGGTACAGGACGCCAGACGCCTTCGCGCTGGTGGCCGCCGTTCCCGGTTGGAAGAACACGGGACCGAACGGCAACGCCGCCGTCCCGATCGTGAGCAGCCCTGCCGTAGCTGGCGTGAACGCTGCCGAAGTAAAGAGCGCTACCCGAGTACTGTTCACACCGATCTCTAGATTATTGTTGGTGCTGGAGTAAATCGCAGGTGTGTTGGCCGTGAAGAATCCAGTCACCAACGAGAGTTGTCCGGTACCACCATCTAGTCGTATGTAGCTGTTGATACGCATCTCTCCGCCGACGCGGAAGATCGCAGCGCTGCCAGGATCCGTGCCGACGACCAGCGTCGACGAGAGCGTGAGGCCGGTATTGGTCCACGTCCCAGTCCCGCTGGGTAACTGCGCGTAGGTGATACCACCAGAGAGATCGGCGAATGCGATTTGCGCCCACGCGGGCGCGGCACTGACGACGCCCGTCCCGGTCTGACTGAGATATTGTTTGGTCGTCGTGATGTTGCCCGGCAGCCGCACGAAGGAGTTCACCGTGTCGCAGTAGAACACATCGCCGAGCAGATAGCCTCCAGCGACATAGATCCCGCTGGGGAAGGTGAGCACCTGTTGGAGTTGACCCATGCGTCGGTTAAGCACATCGACGACTTGCACTGGGTCAGTCACCGTGAGGCGAGGCCACGCGAACTGCAGGGCGTTCACTCGAGAGTCTGCGATGCCGTATCCGGCACGGTAACGATGAGGTGCGCAGGATCGCCGGGCTCTAGGCCCTTGAAGGTCGCACCCCGAATACCGTGACCGGCGATGATCGTCGCTAGCACGAGATCCGTCCGCGCGATCGCCAGTTGTGTAAGACGCTCGCATTCATTCAAGAGCGTAATCTGCTCTGGCGTGACGGGAAGCTTGCGTTCCACCGTTACTGCCATTCCGCACACACTGGATAGTCCAGCGGACCAGCGGCTGTGTCGATACGCGCCCATGTCCACCGTACACATTGTTTTTCCACCGGTGCTCGGCATGTCGCCACCAGTGCCGCCGCCGTCACCAACAGTAGTCCGAGATTCCGCATTTCAACTCCTGTTTAGG
>Ga0099794_10000254_pt1 | contig 18629 bp, 13 predicted proteins | sample Rivendell_Oct201_10_FD_77320 | JGI IMG/M metagenome (GOLD analysis project Ga0099794, IMG submission 77320) | Vadose zone soil microbial communities from the Eel River Critical Zone Observatory, Northern California, USA -... | ecosystem: Host-associated > Plants > Roots > Rhizosphere > Soil ... | reverse complement strand
GTTCACCCCGACGGCAGGCCCTTCACGGTCACGGTGACACCAAACTGCACAACGTCCGGCACGAAGCTGACCTGCCAGATCGGCGTCGGCCTCCCACGCAGGCTCTCCACCGTGGGCACGGCGATCACAGACGGGGTGACCTTTCCGTATGTCGCCATCGGCCAGATCGTCTCGGGGCTCGATTCGTTGATCACCGGACAGGTCAAGGGGGGTCTGCTCGGACCCGATGGACTGACCGGCCCGATTGGAATCGCCACCATCACGGCGCAATCGGTCAACCAGGGCCTGTTGAGCTACATCTTCCTGATCGCCATTCTGTCCGTCGCTCTCGGCTTCACCAATCTCCTGCCCATCCCCGCGCTCGACGGGGGGCGGATCGTGGTCGCGTTGATCGAGTGGCTCCGCCGCCGGCCGTTCGATCGCAAGAGCGAGCTCAACGTCCAGCGCTGGGGCCTCGTCGCACTCCTGGCACTTGCCGCGCTGATCAGCTTCCTCGACATCCAGCGGCTCGCGACCGGCACATTCGGTGGGGGTCACTGATGGTCCCGCGACGAAAATCGATCCCGGTCAATGTGGGCGGCGTGGTCATCGGGGGCGCCGCGCCGATCGCGGTGCAGACCATGACCAAGACCGACACCCGCGACGTCAAGGCGACGCTGCGGCAGATCCACGAGCTGAAAGAGGTGGGCTGCGAGATCGTGCGCCCGGCGGTTCCCGACCGCGAGGCGGCCGAGGCGCTCAAAGAGATCGTGAAGGGATCGCCCTTGCCGGTGATCGCCGACATCCACTACGACCACACCCTCGCGCTCCTGGCGATCGAGGCTGGGGTGCACTGCCTGCGGCTCAACCCCGGCAACATCCCAGACCGCGACAAGGTCATGAAGGTCGTCACCGCGGCCAAGGAACGCCAGATCCCGTTTCGGATCGGGGTCAACGCCGGGTCGCTTCCTGAAGAGGTCCACAAGACCATGCGCGAGCAGCACCAGATCAATCGCGACGACCGCGAGCAGACGGCCGACCGCATGGTCGAGGTGGCGCTCGGGCACTGCAAGATCCTGGAAGAGCTCGATTACGGTCCGGGCTTCATCAAGGTCTCCCTGAAGTCGACCGACGTGTGGACCAACATCATGGCGAACCGCAAGTTCGCCGCCGCGCGCGCGTACCCGATCCACCTCGGCGTCACCGAATCAGGTCCTGTCGAAGCCGGCAGCATCCGCAGCGCTGTGGGCATGGGGATCCTGCTGAGCGAGGGCATCGGGGACACCATCCGCGTGTCGCTCGCCACCTCAGATCCGCGCGAGGAGGTGCGTGTCGCCCACGAGATCCTCAAGACGCTCGCCATCCGCAACGAGAGCGCCACCCTGGTCGCGTGCCCGACATGCGGCCGCCTCGAGTACGACATGGTGCCTACGGTCAAGGCGGTCGAGGCGCACATCGCCAGGCTGAAGGTCCCGATTACGGTCGCGGTCATGGGCTGCGTCGTGAACGGGCCGGCGGAGGCCCGCCACGCTGACATCGGCGTCACCGGCGGGCGCGGCAAGGGCGTGATTTTCAAGAAAGGTAAGCTGTACAAGACCGTGGCTCAAGAAGAACTGCTCGCCGTGCTCCTGGCTGAGATCGACGCGATCGCAGCCGAGAACGGCCGGGGCCCGGCCCCGCTCCCGCTCTAGCCCGCGTCTTCGACGCGGGCTTGTTTCGTGACTCTGAGCATGAATACTTTGGGGGCCGGGTGAAATGAGGGAGACATTGGAAGAGCAGCAGGATTTCGTGAAGGACATCACCAAGATGTCCGTCGATTTCGACCGCTGGTACACCGACGTCGTCCGCAAGGCCGAGCTGGCGGACTGGTCGGGCGTGCGCGGCATGATGGTCGTACGCCCCTACGGCTGGGCCATGTGGGAGGCGATCACGCGTGCCTTCGACGACATGATCAAGGAGAGCGGGCACGAGAACTGGGCTTTCCCCCTCCTCATCCCACGCTCCTTCCTCATGAAGGAGGCCGAGCACATCGAGGGGTTCGCTCCCGAGGTCGCGTGGGTCACCAGGGCGGGTGCGACCATGGACGAGCTGGAAGAACCACTCGCGGTCCGACCCACGTCGGAGACCATTGTCGGGTCGCTGATCAAGCGCTACATCCAGAGCCATCGCGACCTGCCCAAGCTCACGAACCAGTGGAACAGCGTGGTCCGCTGGGAGATGCGGTCGCGGCTCTTCCTGCGCTCGCGCGAGTTCTGGTGGCAGGAGGGCCACACTTTCCACGCCTCCGGGCAAGAGGCGATCGAGGAGGCGGACCTGATCCTCGGCTATTACCGCTCCATCGCCCAGGACTGGCTCGCTGTTCCTGTCCTGAGCGGCAGAAAATCGCCCGCGGAAACCTTCCCCGGTGCAGTTCACACCCTCACGGTCGAAGGCCTAATGCGCGACGGCCTCGCCCTGCAGATGGGGACGTCGCACTACTTCGGCCAGAACTTCGCGCGCGCCTACGACATCTCGTTCTCCAACAAGGACAACGAGAAAGAGCTCTGCTACTCGACGTCTTGGGGAATCAGCACGCGCCTCGTCGGGTCACTTGTGATGGCGCACGGCGACGATTCGGGCCTGATCGTTCCACCTATGGTGGCGCCGATCCAGGTGATCATCGTGCCGATCTTTCGAGACGCCGAGGGCCGCACCAAGGTCGAGGGATTCATCGACGGCTGGGCGCGCGAGCTGAAGGCCGCCGGGATCCGCCACCGCGTCGACTGGCGCGACGAGCGGCCGGGCGACAAGTACGCGCACTGGGAGCTCAAGGGCGTGCCCCTGCGCTTGAACGTCGGCGGGCGAGACGTCGACGCCGGCCAGGTGGAGCTGGTGGATCGATTGTCGCGGGAGCGGCGGCCAGTGCCGGTCGCCGGCATCGCGGAGCGGCTGCGAACGGAGCTCGCCACGTTCCAGTCGAGGCTGTTCGAGCGCGCGCAGGAGTTTGCTCGCGAGAACACGTTCGAGCTGTCGACGCTGGCCGAGGTGGTCGCGCACTTCCGGGAGCGCGCCGGTTTCGCGTGGGCGCCATGGTGCGGTGACGCCGAATGCGAGGCGAGGATCAAGGCCGAGGCTGGCGGGGTGACGATCCGCACGATCGACCCTGACGAGAAGCCCTCGGGAAAATGCCTCGTCTGCGGCAAGCCGGCGAAACACCGCGTGTCGCTCGCCAAGGCTTACTGACACCTCGCCTCCCCGCCGCGCGGGGAGGTCGGCCTGCTCGCGCAGCGAGCAGCCCGGGTGGGGAGAACGGGGCTTAGTGGGGACTGGGAAAAAGGTCTTGCCGGTATTGATGTCTTGCGTCGGGACATTCGCGCCGCCACCCACCCAAGAATTCCGCCATTCGGGCATGGATGGTCGCATCGCGTGCCGCCGATACAGCGATTCGGGCTCAGATGGTCGGGGTCAACGACTACGCGGTCGGGTTTTCGAACGCGCCGACGGCGGGCGCGTCGCGGTACAGCGACTCCTGCGGGATGACGTTCAGCAAGCCACTTTGGGCAGCGTCCAGCACCGCCTCCGCGACGTCGGGGTGGAAGTGGGTGCCCGCGCCTTCACGTACTTGCTCGATCGCGACGTCGAGAGACATTCCCTTTCGGTAGGGCCGGTCTGATGTCATCGCATCGATGGCGTCGGCCGCGCTGACGATCCAGGCGAACATCGGCAGCTCGCCTCCTTTCTTGCGGTCGGGATAACCCTTGCCGTCATACCGTTCGTGGTGCGAGCGCACGATGACCAGCTCGTCGGTCAGCATCTTCAGCCCGCTCAGGATGTTGAAGCCAACCAGCGGGTGCTCGCGCATCTTCGCGAACTCTTCGCTGGTCAGCTTGCCCCTCTTCTGGAGCACGGCGTCGGGCACGACGACCTTGCCGATGTCGTGCACGCGACATCCGCGCTCGAGGCGCCCCCAGGCGCTCTCGTCATCGGGCGAGTACTTCATCTGCTTGGCGATCACGACCGCATACTGCGTCACGCGCTCTGAGTGCCCAGCTGTGTAAGGGTCCCGTGAGTCGACCGCAATGGCGAGCGCCTCGAGCGAGGCCAGGATGACCTCTTCGCGATCCTTGAACAGCCTCGCGTTGTCGATGGTCACCCCCGCCTGCGCCGCCAGCTCCGTGACGAGGCTGCGATGGTCCGGCGTGAAGGCGTGGCCGACCTGGTAGTTGGCCAGGAACAGGACTCCGATCGGCTTGCCGCGCAGCGTGATGGGGATGCACAGCACTGCCCGTGGGTTGAGGGGGCTGTCCTTCCCGCTTTCGAGCTCCATCGCCCCCATGTACGGCTTGGCGGAGGCCATGACGTCACGGCAGATCTCTCCGCCTAGCCCGAGGGCGAGCTTCTCGGCCGTCTGCGAATCGGTACCGAAGCCACCCTTGAGGACCAGGCGACCCGATTCCTCCAGCGCGAGGCAACCGATCTGGGCGGACGATGCTTTGGCTGCGCCGTCCAGCACCCGCTGAAGCACCTGGTCGAGGTCGAGAGTGGAGGTCGCGGCTTGAAGAGCCTCCTGCAGGTTCTTCAGCTCCCAGATGCTGCGCTGGTTGTTGTCGTACAGCTCGGCGTTCCGGACGGCGACGACGCCCTGGTTGCCGAGCGTGGCGAGCACGCGCTGGTCGTCGGTCGTCCACTCACGCTTCTTGACGTCGAAGACCGACAGCGTGCCCCAAAGGCGCCCGTCCTCGAGCATCGGGACGCAGATCGCCGCGTGGAGGCCGTAGGCGGCGAGGTCCGGTGGAGACATCAAATCGGCGCTGGCCGAGAGGTCGGGCACTGCCGTGGCGCGGCCGCCCAGCATCACCGCGCCGACAAGACCCTGCCCGTTGTGAAATTCCAGCACATCGACCTCCGCTGGGAGTCCGATCGACATGATCACCGCCTGGTTCGCTTCGGCCGTGCTCCGCGTCAGCAGTCCGGCGCTGCCGCCGGTCACGCGGACGGCCGTTTCCAGGGTCTTCTGCTCCAGGACCCGCGCGCCTTGGGTCACGGTCGTCAGCGCTTGGGAGACCTCTCCCAGCGCATCCAGCGCGGTGTCCAGCTTGGAAGCCTGTCCGGTGACCGCCTGCAGGATGCGCGAGTTCTCCACCGCAACTCCGGCGAGCGAGCCCAGCTCGTCCAACGCGGCGACGTCGCGCTGGCTGAAGATGGATGCCGCGTTGCGGCCGAGGCAGATGGCGCCGAGCACACCAGACTGCGCGCGAATCGGGACCAGGGCTTCGTTGACGGTGCCGCCTTCTGTCGAGGGCTGCAGACCACTGAAGATTCTCTCTTCGACCGTCACCAAAGTGCGCAGAACGGTCTCTCCACCGCGCACCTTGGCCATCGGCCCATCGATGGGGAAGGGCGCAAATGGCGCGCCGGCAAAGACATAGGTGTCGTCAGGCTGGAACAGTGCGACGCTCCCGGCGTCGTAGCCGATGAGCTGCGTGCCCTTGACCAGCACCAGGTCGAGCACCTCCGCCATCGTCTTGCCGGCCGCCTCTTTGACAAGCTGGTTCATGACTGAGTACCGGGCCGCTTCCTGCTGCGACAAGGCCACGGCGTGTGCGCTGGCGACCTGGGTCCCGGCCCTGAGCATCAAGGTGGTGGCCAGCCGACGGTCGTCGTCGGTGAAACCACCGCGCTTGTTACCGAGCAAGATGAAGCCGCCGATGCGGTCACCGATCCGCATCGGCACGGCCAGCAGGCTCTCGACCTGGAGGTCGGTCGGGATATAGCTCATGAGTCCCACCAGCCCGGCCTTGTCATGGCCGACGAACTCCTTGCCCGCCTCGATCGCTCTGAGCAGCGAGCCTGCACCGCCGGTCCGGTTGATGGATTGAGGTCGCAGGCGATCGAGGCTGAAGCCGGGTGGCTGCGGCACAAAATGCTTGCCGTCGGCCGAGACCAGGTAGCAGACGGCGAACGCCGCTCCGATCTGGCCGGCGATGCCGGTTGTGAGCGCGCCGATGTCGCCCGGCTTGGTGGCCTCGGCGTCCGAGGTCGCGGCCAGAAACGCGCGATTCTTCTCATCCAGCTGGGCGACCAGGCCTTCCATCTCATGGAGCTGGCCGCGCAGCGCGTCGGTGAAGCTGCTGTAGGCGAGGCTGCCGACAAGCCCGCCCAGCCCTAAGAGCACGAGGCCCCCGAGCTCCAGGGGTAGCTGGCTGTCGCGGAAGTCGAAACGAGCGGCGGCCAGTGAGCCGAGTAGGGCGGCGGCCGCCAGAGGGGCTGAGATCTTCCACCGGACGTTCATCGCACCCGCCCCCAGGCCCAGCAGCCCCGCGACGACCGCGAGCAGCGCCGCCTGGCCGCTGCGTCCGTTCACGTTCAGCGAGGCCCCGGCCAAGATCAGGACCGCGGTTGCCGCGGAGAACCCGAGGCGCAAGGCAAACGTCCCACGTATCGAACTCATCAGGCGTGGGTAAGTCTAGGAAAGAGGACTCCTAAACTCTTAATTCCAGTGACCGTTTCTGAACTCCTGCGGATCGCCGACCACCTCGAGCCCAAGGACCGCGAGCTGGTCCGGAAGGCCTACGAGCGTGCCGCCACGGCCCATCACGGGCAGCGGCGGCTGTCGGGCGAGGACTATGTCAACCACCCTCTGGAGGTGGCCGCCATCCTCGCCGACCTCCAGCTCGACGCGCAGACCCTGGCCGCGGCGCTGCTCCACGACACCGTGGAGGACACCGCCCTCACGGCCCAGGAGGTCGAGACCGAGTTCGGGCCGGAGGTCGCCCGCCTGGTCGAAGGCGTCACCAAGTTGGGCCGGATATCGATCCGCACCGACCAGCAGCAGCAGGCGGAGAACATCCGCAAGATGATGGTGGCGATGGCGGAGGACCTTCGGGTCGTCCTCATCAAGCTGGCCGACCGGCTCCACAACATGCGCACGCTCGATCCTCTGCCTGAGGTGAAGCGCCGCAAGATCTCGCGCGAGACGCTGGATATCTACGCTCCGCTCGCGCACCGCCTCGGCATCGGCCAGCTCAAGTGGGAGCTCGAGGACCTTGCGTTCCGCAACCTGGAGCCGGAGGCCTACGAGGACGTCGTCAAGCGGATTGCGCGCAAGCGTCACGATCGCGAGACGCTGGTCTCGGACCTGCGCGAGATCCTCGCCCGCGAGCTTGACGGCGTCGACATACCAGCCGAGATCACCGGCCGGCCGAAACACATCTATTCGGTGTGGCAGAAGATGACCCGCGAGAACAAGGACTTCTCGGAGATCTACGACCTTTCAGCCATTCGTGTGCAGGTGGATACCGTGGGGCACTGCTATGGGGTGCTCGGCGTCGTCCATTCGCTGTGGAAGCCCGTGCCGGGCCGGTTCAAGGACTACATCGCGATGCCCAAGTCGAATGGCTACCAGTCGCTGCACACGACCGTCATCACGCACACGGGCGAGCCGATCGAGATCCAGATCCGCACTCACGAGATGCACCGCGTCGCCGAGTTCGGCGTCGCCGCGCACTGGACTTACAAAGAAGGCGGCAAGGACGCCAGCTTCGACCAGAAGCTGTCGTGGCTTCGAAGCCTGCTCGAGTGGCAGAACGAGATCGGGGATTCCGAATCCTTTCTCGACACCGTCAAGGTCGACCTGTTCCAGGACGAGGTCTACGTCTTCACGCCCAAGGGCGACGTCCTCAACCTGCCGGCTGATGCAACCCCGGTCGACTTCGCTTATCGAATCCACACCGAGGTCGGGCACCACTGCATCGGCGCAAAGGTCAACGGGCGGATGGTGCCGCTCGACTACGAGCTGAAGAACGGCGAGATCGTCGAGATCCTGACGTCGAAAGGTCCGCACGGGCCGAGTCGCGACTGGCTCAACTTCGTCAAGAGCGCGTCGGCGAAGGAACGGATTCGCAAATGGTTCAAGAGCCAAAGCCGGGAGGAGAACGTGGCCAAGGGCCGCGACCTTCTCGACAAGGAGCTCCACCGCATGCACAGGGTCAGCCTCGCCGACCTGCCGGAGCTCAAGCTGGTCGACATCGCGGCCGCGCACAGGTTTCCAAGCATCGACGACTTCCTGGCGGCGATCGGGTATGGAGACCTGTCACCACATTCGGTGGTCATGCGCATGTCGTTGACCTCGGATGTCGCGGGCGGCGATCTTCGCTCGATCCCGCTCATCCCGAACGTGCAGCCCACGCCCCGCGTCCTGGTGCGCGGCGAAAAGGGGATCCTGACCAAGATCGCCCCTTGCTGCCAGCCGGTGCCTGGCGATGCCATCGTCGGCTACACCACGCGGGGCCGGGGCGTGACCGTGCATCGGGCTGACTGCATCAATGCCGTCAATGCCCAGGACCGCGCGCGCGTCGTGCCCGTCGATTGGGACGCCGAGGCGACACACATCTATCCGGTCGATATCAAGATCGAGGCGTGGGACCGCCAGGGGCTCCTGCGCGACATCGCCACAGTCGTAGCCGAGAACCGGGTCAACATGTCAGCCCTCGAGGTGCACGTGTACGACGACAAGACGGCGGTCGTGTCGGCGACGGTCGAGATCGATTCCCTGGCGCAGCTCTCTCGCCTGATGGAGAAGCTCGAAGGCGTGAAGGACGTGCACACGGTGGCCCGCGAAGCCAGCTGACGTTTCCATCTTGAGCATCCGCATCACCGCCACCGCCGACCGCAGGTACGGCACCAACTCGTACCTGGTGGAGGACGAGGACACGAAGGATGCGGTGGTAATCGACGCCAACTTCGAGCCAGAGCAGATGGTGCGGCTGATCCGGGAGCGTGGTGTGACGGTGAGGGCCATCCTGTTGACTCACACCGACGTCGACCATGTCGCGGGGCTGGCGGAACTCTTGCAGTCGCTAGGCCCAGTGCCAGTGGCTGTGCATGACGCCGAGCGCGCGGTGATCCTCGAGGGCAAGCCGCTGCGCAGCGAGTTTGCGATCGCGTCCCCGCCGATCGGCAACGTAGTGAGCCTCGAGGAAGGCAAGCCGTTCAAGGCCGGCTCTCTCGAGTTCGAGGTCCTTCACACCCCAGGCCACAGTCCAGGCGGGGTCACCCTTCGGATCGGCGATGCGCTGTTCACCGGCGACGCCCTGTTTGCGGGCTCCGTCGGCCGTTCAGACTTCCGCAACTCCGACGGCCGCGCGCTCCTCCATGGGATCAAGACCAGGCTTCTGACCCTGCCGGACGACCTCACCGTCTACAGCGGCCATGGGCCCGCGACGACCATCGGGCAGGAGCGCCGAACGAACCCTTTTCTCTAGTCCTTAGTGGCGGGACTGGATGGTGAGCACGACGAGCAAGGCGGGGCCGAGGATGATCAGCCACAAGGTCGGGAAGACGCAGCCGACGGTGGGGAGGAGGATCTTCAGCGACGCGCGCGCGGCCTCGACGCGAATCTTGAGCCGGCGCTTGACCCGCATCTGCGCCGCGTGAGCCGCGATCGTCCGCGCGATGGGCACGCCTGTGCGCTCCGCGTGGAGGATGGAGCGGATCAGGGCGACGAAGTCCTCGATCCCGGTGGCCTCGGCCATCTCTTCCAGGGCGTCCGCCCGCGGCCGGCCGAGCTCGATCTCCCGCAGCGCCCGCGCGACCAGGAGCGTCAGGGGGCCTTCCTGGTGGCGGACGAGCTGCTCCATGGCCCGATCCAGGCCGAGGCCGGCCTCCATGCTGATGGCGATCACGTCGAGCGCGTTGGGAAGCGCCGCCTCGATCTCCGCCCGCCGTTCGCGGACGAGCTGGTTGAGCCAGACGATCGGAAGGTAGAAGCCGAGCGCGAGGCCGAGCACCACGAAGATGACGATGGCGACAGCGGACCCGGTCAGCACGCCCAGGGCCAGGCCAATGGTTCCGAGCGCGGCAGCGGCTGCGATGCGGATCGTCTGCACGCCCGCGGGATCCAGACCAAGCGGGTTACCCGCGAAATCGAGCTGGCGCTGGAAGTTGGCGGCCTGGCCGGCAGGGGTAACCCGCTTCATTTGCTTGCCGAACCAGCTCCGAATCGGCGCGGTCAGCCGTTCGCTCAGCGGCTTCTCGAGTGCAAGTGCGATCGCGCTTTGGCCGAGGCCGAGCTCCTGGCGGGCCAATCTCTGGCGCGCGAGGGAGGCAGCGTCGTCTGTCCGTGTGTTCCCGAATCCCGACGCGACGAGCAATACACCTGCCGCTGCAGCCAGCCCCAGGAGGACAGGGATTACGCTCATACGATCGCCGTCATGCGCCTGATGATCACGTTACCGATCACCAACAGCCCGGCGCACAAACCGAGGATCACCCACCCGAGCGGGTTGACGAACATGGGCCGGAAATAGTCCGGCACGACGAAAAATAAAAACGTGGCGACCACCAGCGGCAGGAGCGTGATGAGCAAGCTCGACGCCCTCGACTGAGCCGTCGCGGCCATGATCTCCTCGCGCATCTCTGCCCGTTGCCGCATGGTGTCGGCGAGGGTGGTGAGGATGGCGGGCAGGTCGCCGCCGACGGCGTGCTGAATCGTGATCACCATCACCATCAGCCGGAGGTCGGTGCTGCCCATGCGCTTGACCATGTTGCTCAGGGCACTCTCGACTGAGGCCCCAAGCTCGACCTCGCGCTGAGCGAGGCGGAACTCCTCCGCCACCGGCGGGCCCGCATTCTCGGTCACGGCGCCGAGGGATTGCGACACCGACTGGCCCGCCTTCATGGAATTGGCGATCAGCTCCATCGCGCGCGGGAGGCCGGCTTCGAACTTGGCCAGCCGGTGGCCTCGGCGGTTCCGAAGGTAGAGGGCGGGGAGGACGTATCCGACCACGGCAAGGACCGGTACCGCCAGGTTGACCCCGAAACGCGTGAAGGCGATCAGCGCGAACGCCAGCGCCGCGCCGAGCTGCAGGATGCGGAACTCGTATGGGCGCAGCGCCAGGTCAGCGCTCGCGAGGTCCGCAGCCAGCGGATTGGCAGCCTGTTGGGCCGCGATCCATACCGGTGCTCCGGTGGGCTCGAACCGGCGCCGCAGCTGCTCTCTGACGTCGGCGAGCGTGCGATACGTGACGCGAGCGCTAGGGCCGGTCTCCGACGCTATGTTGGCGCGGTTGCGGGTGACGATGCCGTACATCACGAGGATGACCCCGAGCGCGGCTGCGACCGACACGACCACGACCGCCAGCGGCATGGTTAGCCGTTCCCGGGAAGGATCATTTAGTCAAAGATGACGTGAAGTTCCATTTCTTGTCCACGTCCTTCGGTCCAACCCCGCCCGCCGAGGCGAGGGTGGGGCAGTTCGAGTCGGGCTGAGTCGGCGCCGTCTCGTAATCCTTGTACGACTCGAGCGTGTATTTGAGGATCGCGTTGGTGAGCAACCAGTTCATGTATTCGGAGTCGCACGCGGTCATGAGGACGGTGAGGCTGCTCGTGAGTTGCGTCGGAGCGTTGGACGCCGAGGCCGGCCCCACCCTGATGACGTAGAGGTTTCTGAAGACGGTGCGCACGACCGAAACGCCCGGATTGGCCCCGAAGACCGACGTGTTGATGGTGGCGAGCACCGTGATGCGGTCGCCGAGCTGCACGTAGCCGCCCACGCCCACCAGCTCGGAGGTCGGTACCTGGACGGCGACAAAGCCTTGGGGGATGGGCAGGTAGGTGACGTCGCTGCTGCTGAGCAGGTCTGGCGACTGGGCGATCAGGTTCGCCGTGATGGGGGCGTCGGCCGGGATGTCGACTCGGGCGCCTTTGCCCTCAACCGCTTTGACGTCATAGAACGCCAGCTTTGGGACTGGCGTGATGACGGCCATCGTCAGGTCGGAGGCCTGGATCTGAGTGCGGGCGCTGATGGCGTTTTTGGCCACCACCACTTTCGTGCCGATGGCTGCGGACGAGAAAAGGAAAGGCAGGCTGGCGACTCCTGCGGCGGTCGCAAATGCGAGGACCGCGAGGACAGTCCCGATGATGATGTAGGTGCGGCCGCGTCGCGACCGCCTGAGCTCAGAAGACATGTGACGTGCTCAGTGGGGCTTTAAGTGGGTGTTTCACGTGGCGATTCACGGTGCACATGATGCACGCAGTGCACCGGTTTTTCATTCGATCAGGATGGCTTCAACGGTGGCGGTGCTGATCCCGTAGTCGCTCCCGACCCCGATCCCGGCACCTGCCGCGGCCGAGATGGAGAGCGTGGCGCAGGCCAGGGCGCCGTCGATCGTACTCGTCCCGTTGATGGCGTACGTGCAGGTGCCGGACCAGTCGATCGTGCCCAGTAGCCAGGCGCGCACGGCCGTGCCCGTCAGCGCCATCTGCCCGGTGGCGCCGGCCGGTTGGTAGATGAGCAGGTTCGAGCAGGCCCGGTCGCCGGCAGGGCACCACGAGATGCCACCCAGGCAACTGGCGGAGTCTCCCGTAGGCGCCGCCGAGCACGGAGCTGCAAACCAGGTGAGGTTGTTGGGTGAGTCAGCTCCGGCGTTTGGCGGGCAGACCGATATCGAGCACGGGGTCGACCCGAGCTGACATGTCGCACCGCAGCCGGCGGCCGACCCCGAAGGCAAGATCGAGGCGGTTGTTGTCAGGATGCCGGCGTGGTTGGTGTCGTTGAAAAGGAAGTTCTCGTTGCCGGCGCTCGTGCTCCCAGCCACGTCGAGGCAGAGGTACGCTCCAGCGGGGATGGTGATGGGAGCCGGCGACGCGGGAGACGTCACTGTCCCTCCCGGGTCCGGCAGTGCCACCGCCCATGAGACCAGGTTCGTCAGTCCTGTAGGGGCGAGGCAGGGAGTGACGAGGCTGTAGTAGACGGTTACCGTCGCATTGATCGTGCGGCCACCGTTGGTGTGGTAGGTGAGCGAATACGTCGTGCCGATCGGAACTGTTTGACTGCCTGGGGCGGACACGGTCTCCGAGAAGATGAAGGTGTCTGGCGGAGGGTTGAACTTGACGCTCTGTTGTCCTGTGTTCGGGTCCGTAGTCTGAAGGTGGCATCCGGGGGCGGCGCAATCGTTTGTGCCCTGTAGCCAGAAAGTCGAACCGCCCCCACCGCCTGGCGTGCAGGTGGCCGACGAGAATCCGGCTTGGTTGACGAATTCCAGCGTGACGTCGCGCCCCAGCAGGGTTGAGCTGTTCAGGCATATGCCACCACCTCCAGCAAACCCAGAGCCGTTGAAGTAGAAGAAGCCCGCGTCAAGGACGGCCAGCTTGCTGTCCAGCAGCGAGGGGTTCAGGTAGCCGTAGCAGCTGGGCTTGAAGTGGTAGTACCCGCTGGCATCCTTGACCGGGGCTGGAGCTAGGCCGGTGCCGACGGTGACCCCGCCGACCACGATGTTGGGGTAGGCGCCGCCCGCTGAGCAGGCCGCGCCCCCGGTGCCCTGCAGGGTCGCGACGGCGGCCGCGTCGGTGTTGGGGTCTGGGGGGAGCCCCGTGCCACGGGCGAATACCGGCTGCGGCGCCACTCCCGCCGCGCACGGATCCGGGTTGATCGCCGCATCGCCGGCCGACAGGAGCTGGCTGGTCCCGGTCGTCCCGCAAGCAGGGGTGACGTGGCCCGATACCTCGGAGCCATCGGCGCAAGCGGCATTGCTGGAGCCCGAGCTCAAACCGGCGGCACAGGCGCCGCCGCCTCCGACCCAGCTCTGAGCGTCGGCGTAGACACGGACGTTGCCCAGGCTGGAGTACGTCCCCGACGCGGCGTCAAAGCGCGCATGCGCGTACAGCGCGCAGGAGCTCGCCAGCGTGATCGCGTTCTGCGCCAGCACGTCGCCACCAACGTTCACCTGCCCGCCTCCGCAGGTGAGCGAGGTGGCCGAGATGGCGGGCATGGAACCCGGCTGCGCTTCCGCGACCGCCCGGCGAGTGACTGTCGTGCTGGTGGTCCCCAGCTCCGCCCCGAACGAGATAGGAAGCGCCAGCGTCAGGATCACCTCGACCTGCTGCTGGTGCGCCCGGTAGGGATAGTTGTAGGTGGCGCTGAGCCCCCCGGCGAAGAAGTCGGTGCCTTTGTAGGGCGTGGCGCACGTGCCCGCCGCGACGCCGTAGGGCCCCAGCTTGGTTCGCCGCGTGGCCAGGAAGTCGTCCGCCTCCTTGATCACCAGAGGGGCCTTGGTGGAGTCGCAGCCGATGCCGATGGTCAAAGCGGAGTCCAACGCGGTCGAGTCCGCCAGCTCCTGAAGCTGGTTCTTCTGCCACTCGACCGAGCCGGCGAGGAGGATCAACGCCGCCGACCCGATCAGCGCCAGCAGGGCGACGGCGACGAGCACCATCACCTGTCCCGACTGCCGTCCGGTCTTCATCAGAACTCCATGCGCTCGACAGACTGCGAGTCGAACGTGATCGCAGCCGGCAGTCCGAGCAAATGCGCCAGGACAGGCTGCCAGCTCAACTTCAGGTCGACGACCATGCGCTGATGCCCGGGCGTGCGCACGTAAGCACCGTTGGCGGCGGCGCATGTCGGGCAGCTCCACCGGGGATTCGGGTTGCCGGCCGTCGAATCGATCTCATAGATGAAGACGTAGACGGTGTTGTTGGTCGCGCCGACCAGCGCGATGGTGCCTGGCTGGGTCGGATCGGCATTCGGCGTGTAGGTGCCGTAACTCGGCGCGGATCCGATGGCGGTCGAATCCAGGTACGTGACCTGCACACCGAGCGGGTCGAGCAGGTGCGCGCTCTTGACCAGGGCGGTCAGTGAACAGGGGGTGGCCAATGCAGTGCAGGCGGGCGGCAGGGTGTTGGACCCGCTGTAATCGACGAGGGCTGCCTGCCGGGCGGTGTCGCGCGATGCCCCTTCGAGCAACGTATACAGCAGGAGGCCTCGACCGAGGTCGACGGTGGCTCCGATGATGAGCAGCAGCACCGGCGCGATCAGCGCGAACTCCACCAACGCTTGAGCGGTATGCCGCCTCACCAGGACGTGGTCGTTTTGCTCGAACCGGTGAGGGTGACCAGGCCGCCAAGCAGGTTGAGGTCGTTGAACCCGTAATAGACGTACACGTCGACCTCCGAGTGGGCCCGGAGGTTGGCGCTGCCGGCGCAGTCGACGCTCGCGCCGCAATACACGGCCACCACCGCCTGGCCGCCGACGGGGAGGGTGTAGTCCACTCCGGGCCTGGGCGGGACCACAGGGGCCTGCGTCGCGCAGCTGACGTTGGTCGTCACCGCGGCGAGGTCGGCTTTGATCAGGTTGCACATCGCTGTAATCCCCGGACCGTTGGTGGTGGCGGTCTTGCCCGCGACGTAGCGAGCCCCGTCGCGCGCGGCGTCGGACACCGCGACGGCATATGAGTAGCCGCGGCCGAGCTCGAGGACGCCCGCCACCACCAGGATCAGGATCGGCAGCGCGATCGCGAACTCGACCAGCGCCTGGGCGCGGGAGCGACCGTGACGCCTACCCATCGAGCTTCAACTTCCCGGCGATCAAGCGCGCGAGCTCGTTCGCGCCTCGCGAGACCTGGGAAGCGGGGTCGCGCTGAAGGACCAGGCTGCCCGCCAGCGTCGCGTCCTCTGGCCGCGTGTCGTCGAAGTTGACCGTCAACGACATCTTGTGGCCGAGGATCGATTCGACGGCGCCGCGGTCCAGCGGCGCCCCCGGCACGCGTTGGTTGAGGACGAGCTCGAGGCGGCTGTCGGGCACGTTCATGATGTCGCGAAAAACGGCCAATGATCGCCGGGCATCAGTCATCGCAGCCATCTCCGGCGGTATCACCACGATGAGCCGCTCAGCGCGCTCAATGACGATGAGCGCCGCCTCTCCCAGGGAGGTGCCGAGATCGGCCAGCACCAATCGGTGCCAGCTCGCCGCCACATCGAGTGCGCGGGCGGTCAGGTCGGCGGTCATGAGGTCGACCTGTTCTGGGCGGAGGGTCCCGGGCAGCACGCCCAGGCCTGTCTTGTGATAGACGATCGCGCCCCTGAGGTTCTTCTCGAAGTCCCCCGATTTGGAAGCGCCGGCGATGGAGCCGGTGGCAACGACGTCGGCAAAGAGGGCGGCGTGCCCGAACGGGGCCGAGAGGTCCATGAGCAGGACCTGGTGGGGGTAGCGGATGGCCAGCGCAGCCGCTGTGTTCACGGCCAGGGTGCTGACACCGGAACCGCCTTTGGCGGAGAAGAAGGCCACGACAGGGGCCGCACTTCGCGAGGCGGCCTGGGTCTGGGTCGCGGCGGCGGCGGCGACCTGTTGCTCCCACAGCTTGTCGAGCGCGATGGCGACCTGGTCGACGTCTTGACCCAGGCCGTCCAGGAGCCCGTCCCGGTCGAGCGTGAGCAGGATCGAATCGGCGATTCCCTTGATGCTCGTGACGTAGCGATCGCCCGTGCGGGGGGCGGGGAGGATCAGGAGGTCGCCCGGAGCCGGGCGAGTCGAGAGCAGGAGCTTGCCGGCTTCGTCGGTGATCGTCTGCTCGGCCGCTCCCGAGGCCAGGAAGATCACGACATCTCCGCCTTTGCCGCCCAATCGCAGCGTATCGCCTGATGCGAGATGGACCGCCTGCATGCGACGGGCAAGCGCGCGAAGGACGCGGTCGGAGAGCTCGGCGAAGACCGACGACATTTCGAGGACACGTACGCGTGGCTGGACGAGAGACGGAAGATCCGCCCCGAGCCCGCCGCTCGCAGCCACCTGAGCTCCTTCCTCCCCCGCCCCGGGGCCCTCGCGAACCTCGCGGGCGTTCAAAACGTCGATAATGTACCAACGTCCCCCGAGATCGACCCTCGGTTGCCGGTACAGCTTGAGCAGCAAACCTCCGCCTGAACTCGATTTACGACGCACCACCCGGCGGATGATCCGACCGGAAGCTCCCCGAACGCGCCTCGCTTCCAAGATCGAACGCGTGCTCGCCACCGCTCTCAGCGGCGACCCTCGTGTGGTGCTCAACGTCAAGGCGTCGGAGGTCCTGGCAGAGCCCGGGCCGGTGGCGCAGGTGATCTCGGCGGCCCTGGAGAACGCGGGGAACGGTCTCGTGGCTCAGCTGGTGGTCACACAAACGTTTCGCCGCAGTGGCCTGGAACCGGACCTGGTCGACTCGCTGGCCAGCTCGGACCCGGCTGTCCGGATCGCGGGCGCCCGCGTCTGCGGCGCGCTGCGGCTTCCGAGCGCGGTGCCGTGGCTGGCCGACCTGCTCGACGACCCCAGCCCGGCCGTGCGCGACGTCGCGATCCGCTCCCTTGCCGACGTGGGCGGCCACCGGGTGGTCGCAGCCCTGCTGGCGCGCGCCGACCGCCTGCCTTCTTACCGACTGGCGATGGCGCTCGCGCGGGCCGCCTCTGACATCGATCTCGAATCGCTCTTGCGAGAGCCGAGCCCTGTCAAGACGATGGTGACAGTCCTGATGGCATGTGGGTTGCGTAGAGATGCTCTGCACGGGCACCTTGTCGTCAGAATGGCGCAAGACCAGGAATGCGAAACAGAGATTCGAGTGGCCGCGTGCCGGGCGCTGGCGATGATCGGTGAGCCCGCCGGGGCAGACGGCATGCGCCTGCTGGCCACGGACCCGGACGAAACCGTTCGCAAGGCTTCGGTACGTGCGCGCATGCGCATCAGCGCCGCGAGGAGGAAGCGGATCGCATGAAGCTTTCCGAGCGCTTCGACCGCCGCTACCAGCAGGCGCCGACCGGGACCATAGCGCCGCCCGGGTCGGCGGCGGTGGTGCCGCAGGTCGTTCCACCGCCGGAGGCGGTGCCCACAGCTTCGCCGGATCTCGCCCCCGCGCCGAGCGAGTTCTCGAACGTCGCGCCCGAGCTTTCCGATCAGGTCATCAACCTGAGCCCGGCGCTGGCCGCGGCGAAGGCCGAGATCCATGCCCAGCTGCTTTCGCACCACACCGCCCAGATCGACATCAACAACCGCGGCGGCATCCGCCGCCTGCTGCTGCAGCTGACCGAGGAGCACTTCCGCGCCAAGCCACCCGCCGCGGTGGTGACAGCCGCCGACAAGGAGCGGCTGGTCGAGATCCTGTTCGACGAGGTGATCGGCCTGGGGCCGCTGGAGTCACTGCTTCGCGACCCTGACGTAACCGAGATCATGGTCAACCGGCCGGAGCAGATCTTCGTCGAACGCCGCGGCAAGATCGAGCTGACCACGCTGTCGTTCGAGGACGAACGCAGCCTCCGGCGCGTCATCGACCGCATCGTCCAGACGATCGGCCGGCGCGTCGACGAGTCGGAGCCGATGTGCGACGCCCGGCTCAAGGACGGATCGCGCGTCAACGTCGTCATTCCTCCTGTCGCCATCTACGGCCCGTGCCTCACGATTCGAAAGTTCGGACGAGAGACCCTCAGCCCGGAGCAGATCGTCAGCTCGGGCGGGGCCACGGCCGCGATCATCGGGTACCTGGATGCCGCGGTCCGGACGCGGCTCAACGTCATCGTTTCCGGCGGCACGGGCTCAGGCAAGACCACGCTGCTCAATGTGTTGTCGGGCTTCATCCCTGCCAACGAGCGCATCGTCACCTGCGAAGACGCGGCCGAGCTGCGACTGAGGCAGGTGCATGTGATCAGCCTCGAGTCGAAGCCGCAGAACGTGGAGGGAAGAGGCGCCATCTCCATCCGAGACCTTGTGCGCAACTGCCTTCGCATGCGGCCGGACCGCATCGTCGTCGGCGAGTGCCGCGGTCCCGAGGCGCTCGACATGCTGCAGGCGATGAACACCGGTCACGACGGATCGATGAGCACGCTGCACGCGAACAACCCGCGTGACGCGGTGAACCGCCTCGAGACGCTGGTGCTGCTGG
>Ga0099794_10000252_pt1 | contig 18788 bp, 16 predicted proteins | sample Rivendell_Oct201_10_FD_77320 | JGI IMG/M metagenome (GOLD analysis project Ga0099794, IMG submission 77320) | Vadose zone soil microbial communities from the Eel River Critical Zone Observatory, Northern California, USA -... | ecosystem: Host-associated > Plants > Roots > Rhizosphere > Soil ... | reverse complement strand
TTTTCGAATTAAATCGGTGATTGACAGCCAAGAGTTGCTTGCGTAGTTCTTGAAAATTGTAGATCTCCCCGTTGAACGTGATCCAAACCGTTCCATCTTCATTGCACATCGGCTGATGGCCGGCCGGCGAAAGGTCGATGATCGAGAGTCGCCTATGAACAAGCGAAACAGACAGATCTGTCCCGCGAACTGGAAACACTTGCTCGCCCGCGTCATCCGGTCCGCGATGGCGGATGGACAAACCGCATTCTTTTCGCACAGGGCTATTCGAGATTTGACCGTAAATTCCGCACATCTCCGTTTGTTGAGCTCCTGAGTTCTCCGGCCTATGGCTTCGCAGCCGACCAACCGCTGAAGCTGGGCCAGGCTATAAACGAGCGAGACTCTCAATCCAGCATCTTAAACTCCCTGTCCATGCCAGCAACGCTATCCTGAAGACGCTTCTCCCCCGCGCTAGAATATTGGCACGTTGATGGCATTCGTCGGAGGCCGCCGACCAGATCGTAATCAAGGGGCACTAGTCCACTTGGAACTGTAGCAATTGAGTTGCCAAGCTTCTCCACGTAAGTTGTTGACGATCAATAACTTATCCTTCTATCTATGCTATTCTCTTAGAAAGCTACCTTGTCCAGGCGCATAATTTGGCAAAAATTTTCACGCAGGGCTAGCCTTAGAGCTTACTTGTCGTTTCCCTGAAAGTAAATGCCAGTTTTCCAGAGTTTTCTTGCACATTTCTTGAAAAGCGAGGCTTGTTGCGCTCCGTCCAAAGGAAGCCGAAAGTGCTTGTTACATCGAGCATGTTCGGCTGCTTAAACATGAACATTCTCCGTTCTCCAGCCACCTTAAACGGAAGAGTTTGGGTTAACAAATCCCCATCGACACGGGCACCCGACAGCCAAGTGGTGGTCCCCTGCAATCTCAAACCTGTCCTTGCTTTCCCGGCACCCCTCTGGTATCTCGGCCATAGCGGGTCTCCCTCCCGGAATGAGAGTTCTGAATCTGGACTTCATTCCAGCTCGATCCGGAAGCCTTTCCTCATTCACGTATGAACAAAATCCGACAGCTTTCCTCGTTGGACCGAGTACGTACGACGTACAGGAGGGACACCTGTACCGAATCCATACTCTTTGCCAGTAGGTGCTTCTCGAGACCTCACGTACACTTTCGACTGGAGGCTTGTCCGAACAGTGCTCCTGTTCCGCCGCGAATTGGAAACGCTTGTTACTTTCGAAGCCCAAAGTTACATCATATATAATTATTAGAGGAAGGCACATGGATTATCGGAATTTGAACCTGTTTCCCCAAGGCTCTTCGGTCAGGCGTTCACGAACTGGGGCTATCATTCTCGGCCTGCTTTTTGTTTTAGGCTCTGCAGCGGTCACAAACGCCCAGTTAGCCCCTCCTGTGCTTTTCTTTACCGATTTGGATAGCGGCCCGAACAGTGGGGGTGAAAACGTAGCAGGAGTCTCCGGAGCCTATGTGACCCTGTACGGCAATTTTTTTGGAGCTATTCAAGGCACTTCAACGGTCACGTGGAATGGCTTGAACTGCTTGAGAGTTTTGCCTGCGACCGGGTCATATACCGGTTGGGGATCATCTTACCTTTGGTACCAGAAGATCGTCGTTCAGCTAGGTTCATCATGTACAGCTGGGACCGGCAGTTTTGTGGTCACAGTGAACGGCAAACCTTCAAACGGAATCCCATTTACCGTCCGAAACGGAAACATCTACTGTGTAGCCACGTCGGGGAGCGACTCAAACAGCGGGAAATTTCCGAACTGTTTCAGGAATGTTACCAAAGGGCTCGGCACGTTGACCCCCGGCGACACGGTTTATGTACAAGGTGGAATCAACGTCGCATCGGGCGGCTCCTATTCGGCCCTCGATTGGTCGGCTCAGGGAACAGCGGGAAATCCCGTGGCAATGGTTGCCTATCCGGGGGCCAGCCCGCAACCCTTCGTCGGAGGCACTGCGCCACAGAGTGGGAATGCCGTTCGGTGCAACTCTGGCTACTCCACGACGAAATGCTTATATGCGACCATCGCGGGAATCGCTATGCAAGCGAACACTAGCGCCTTGTGGATGGAATTTGGTGGGAATAACTGGCGTGTGATCGCGAACGATATGACTTGTCCGAACGGTGATGGCCAGCAGGGTTGCTTCACCACGAACGAAATCAATTACGTCAACTTCTACGGCAACTACATTCACGATGTCTCGTCACTGCCTGGAAACTCAAGCAAGCAGTATCACTCGGTCTATTTTTCGACCGATTCAAATCACATCGATGTGGGTTGGAATCGATGGTATAACAACTACAGTTGCCGCGACCTACAGTTTCATTCATCACCGTTAGGCGGGGGAGGTCCCACCGATCCCTCGGGACGCAACCAGTACGACCTCATTGTCCACGATAACTTGTTCAATGGTAATCGGTGTAATGCCATCAACTTTGCGACAGTTGATCCGTCGCAGGGTCCGGTCGAGGCCTTCAACAATGTCATGATGAATGTGGGTAAGGGGCCGGATTCGACTGACGGGACCTCGGACTATGCTGCCATATTGATGCCAAACATTACGAACACAGGTCCGACTGGTAGCGGAACCGCTGAAATTTACAACAACACGTTATACGGGAATGGCAACCAGGTAGCCTTTGGATATCCTGGCGGCGCGTTCGAGAATGACGGGCCCACTAATATGACGATGAATCTGCGGAACAACGTGGTCGTTTCCAGCTTGGCGGCAACCTCGTACATCTCACACTTCTCGACCGGGCCAATCACGGGATCCAACAACCTGTGGTTCGGTGCCGGAAGCGGACCGAGCCAAACGTCCGCGAATATAAACGCGGATCCACGATTTGTCAGCATAAGCGGTCTTGATTTGCACGTACAAATAGGCAGTCCGACGAGCGATGCAGGTACTACCATAAGCACCGGTAACTCGTATAAGGGCTTCCCGGTGTGGAACGGTGCTGCATTCGATCGCGACGGAGTTTCACGCCCGCAGGGTTCAGCTTTTGATGTGGGAGCGTATGAATATTTCTCAGGCGGAAGTACCGTTCAAAAGCCAGCGCCCCCTACTAACCTTAAGGTCATTGTTCAATAAGAGTTAGAGGTTGGAGTTCTGTCGTGGTACAGAATCAATGGGCGGCATCCTCCAAGACTCAACCGTGACGGGAAGTTCGATGAATAGCAGCGCGGTAGCAGTCGATGGTGGAACGCGCGATGGTGTCCCAGGATTCGGTTTTTCTTGCCTGGTTTACCACTCCCTGTCCGAGTTTCTCTCTTTCCTGAGGATCGTGGAGCAATTGCAGCAACACTTGTCCTAGCGCATCCACGTCACCGTAGTCAACCAGCCGTGCGTTCAGGCTGTCCACGAGATGTTCGAGGAAAAAGGGCAGTCTCGTTGCAACAACAGCCTTTCCATAATTGAGTCCTGTCAAGAGGGCACCACTTGTCGTTCCAGCTTTGTAGGGATATACGAGAATATCGGCAGCCTGATGTAAGATGGAAACCTCATCGACAGAAATGAAACGGAGCCAGAGATCCACGGACGAATCGATTCCGTCGGCCAAGACTTTCTCTCGGATTGTAGACATTAACCTGGGATCGCCAGTCCCGGCAATGAGGAGACGACCTTTCACACCTGTTCCAATCACGCGCTTCCATGCATCCAGCAGGAAAGGGATCCCCTTGTATTCGCTGATTACGCCGAAACATAAAGCGAGGTTTTTATCCACAGGTAGTCGCAGCTTAGCGCGTGCTTCTTGCGGCGATATCTGGGGTTTCTCGTCGAAAAGTGGACCATGCGGGATAACCCAGATCTTTTCCGCGGCTACTTCAAAATCTCGAATGAGCTCCGAAGAAGCTCCTTCACTGTGACATATCAGAGAATCGGCCATGCGGTACGCATGCCGATAAATTGACTTATGCCGATCAGCTGTGTTTTGAGGCGTTACATTGTGCACCGTATAAACCACGCGGATGCCCAAATACTTTACCCATTTGAGAAACCAAAGTTCAAAAGTAAAGCCGTGTTCGAGGAACGGCAAATACTGAACGTGAAGTATATCCGGCTGCGAAAGCGAAAAGCGCAAACCTAACACGAACAGATTTGCGACATACTCAATGGATTTCACAAGCCGCCGCAGAATATTGGAGTGAATGCTTCCTCCGAAATCCAAAAGACGCGGATCGGGCTTCAGGCCCACTTTGCGAAAATATTCCCGGTCAAGGTGATAGCGCACTGATCCCAGAACCACCTTTACGGATGTGTCTCGTAGGGATTTGCTGAGACAGGCCATATAGTAGGGGACAAAGGACCACAGCTCCATCATATACACGAGGCCCATCCCTTTTTTATCCTGAGCGCGTGCTGCGGGCCGCCCACAATCGCACTCGGTCACCCGCTCGTTCACTTCGACATTGAATGAGGCAGTCATTTCCAGGGGCTCTTGCGGCTAAGCAGCGTGGCTTGCTTTCCCCTTCTCCAGCACCTGCTCATAAACTGCGAGATAGCGCTTGGCCATCCTTTCCGCCGAAAAGTATTTTCGGACGTGCACCTCGCCGCGCCTTCCAAGTTCGCGAGCGAATGACTGGTTCCGGAGGCACAGCAGCATCGCGTCCCGTAGAGCGGGCACATCCCGCGCCTCCACTAATAGACCCGTCTCACCTGGGATGATCAGCTTCTCAACTGCACCTACCCGCGTAGCAACGACGGCTCTTTCCGCAGCCAGCGCCTCGAGAATTGCCATGGGCATTCCTTCATCGACGGACGCGAGAACAAACAAGTCCAGCGAGGCGTAGACCCCAGGCATGTCAGTGCGAGAACCAAGGAGCAAGACCTTGGATTCCAGATTTAGGTCTTGGAGCAATTCAGCGAGTCTTGAGCGTAAGGACCCTTCGCCGACAATGGCAACTAGCGCATCTGGAAGCTCGGAAAGAGCCTGTTGTGACGCCTTGATGAGGTATTCGAGGCCCTTCTGTTGCTCGAGTCTTCCGACAGTGCCTATGAGCGTCCTGTCTCTGATCCCGAGTTCTTCGCGAAGTGTTGGACGGGCCCCGGCGTAGCGCGACAAATCCGTCCCATTGTATATGGCCGAAACCTTAGCCGGATGCACGCCGGATTTTATTAGGGCTTGGACAATGGCGTCGGAAACTCCCACAACCTTTTGCGCTTGGCGCAGAATTAACGAGTCGAGGAACTCATAGAAGCGAACAGATGGTGTTGCTCGTGTCCACAAATGGCTTGTGGCTACGAAGGGCACACCACAATGCCTTGCTGAGAGATAACCGTAGAAATCTGACTTATAGCCGTGTCCGTGAACCAGTGACACGTGGCGCCTCCGTATGAGGTTCCGGATGGCTTCCAGCGGCTTGCGGTCAAGCCGGCCGCTACAAGAAAAGACTTCGACTTGAAGGCCTCTTGACTTTGCTTCGGCCACGATTTCTGTATGTGGCGCACGTCTATTTTCAAAAACCCCCACAATCGTTTCATTGCCGAGGCGCTCTTGGGCACAGGCAAGATTCAAGAGCACCGTTTCCGCTCCGTACATGCCGCCACTGCTGATAAGGTGGAGAATTCTCATTTTTGTCCGGGCTCATTCTGCCCTTCGCCTTCCGTTCGATGTCAAAGTTCTCATCGCGGAATCGGCAGTTCTAAGGGAATGCGCTCCGCCAAGAACAGCACCCAGCGGTCAATCCGGTGCACCGTTGCAGGCTACAAGTTGACCGTCGCCGAGGACAGCTCTATCGACGGCACTAAGCTGAGTTTTATCTACTTGTTTTTGACCTGTTACGATCAGACCCCTGATCACGCACCCTAGCAAGGCCCACAGATATCCATCAACCTGTTGGTAGGTCCAGCGATCTCCAAAGAAGTTCAACGCAATTGCACCGAGTACAAGTGCCAAGAATCCGAGACCTATAGCTTGCCAAAACGGATCTTCAGTGCCATAAAACAAACTGCTGGCGGACCTAAACAGCTTCCACAGTAATACAAGGTATAGGATCATGCCAACGATTCCCGTCTCGGCGAGAACCTTCACGTAGTAGTTGTGGGTGTCCCGATAGGGTCCGACTCGTCCAATAAACTCGTAGGTCTCGAATCCTGTTCCTGTGACCGGATTGCGCTTGAAGAGCGCGATGGCGTCTTGCCAGAGAACCAAGCGCGTTTGCGCGGAAGAATCGAACTGCCCTCCTTCGGCAGCATCCCCTGTGGTCATGGTGATTCTCTCTTGCACAGAGGCAGGCAGTAATATCTGCCAACCAATGACCAGAAGAACTGCCAAGACAAGAAGCGTTCTCATTCTGAGAAAGCCCACGACAAGCATTCCAACGAGAAGTCCGAAATAACCTCCACGAGAAAATGAATATAATAGGCAGTAACCACAAGTGGCTAGCAGCGCAAGTATTCCGATTCTTGCCGGTATCTTCCTGATGGAAGCGTATATTCCGATTAAGAATGACATAAACATTGCCTCGAAGGCCGCCAAGCCGTTAACTCCTGCGTAACCGAGTGGACCCGCGTCCCGGACTTCATATGAAAAATGGGAGAGGTCCCGCTCGCTCATCAGCGAGATGTAACTGCGGTTTACCACGAGAACAGAAAAGCACATGACAATGATCAGATTCCGAATTTCCGATTTCTCTTTGATCACACTCGCCACAACCAATGCGAGAAGAAACATCTCCACATAATTCTTCCATTCGGAAAACCTCGTATCTGTGATCCAGATAGGGAGGGGAACATCCATGAAGAAAGCTCCCTCCCATAGTGAAATATAGTAGAAGATCGCGAGTACCAGGAAGAATTTCGTCCAAGGAGTTTTCGGAATCACTTCTTGGCGCTTAACCATCATGCCCAGAATTGTGCCTAAAAGGAGAATGTCAAGAAACTGGGCCCCCAGAAAAAACTCGTGGAGTCTATATCTACCTGTTTGCAAGGGAAGAGTCAGAACAAGTAGATAAAGCCCGATGGCTGGTCGCCAAAACACGGAAGCTAGGAATGCCGCAAACATTCCGATGTACAGTGTCAGGGGAAGGATGCCTTCGAGGCCAAAATGCAAGTTGGCTGGCATGTCTACTCGGCACGCCTACGAGTGCAACGAATCAGTGAATTCTCAAAAATCATATGTACTTCTTTGTGACCATGCATGGCTGAAATGTTGCGACAAATATCGTGCGGCAACCCCTGGCCGCAAGATAACAATTTGGAGCCTGCCGCTAGTTAAGTGCATAGACCGGGCACATACCTTTCGCGCGAATCGATCTTTGGAACCCGGGTATCTTTTTGACGCCCTTGTGCACAGACTGGATTGGGCGAAAATCGCTTCCGCCCGAAACATACCACCGCTGCGGTGACAAGAGAATTCATAATGCTTTCGATTCATCACTTGGGTTCTCGCGTCCATCGACCTCTAGTTCCATTCCTTCTCCCGGGCTCCAATTGGCCACCCAACACCAGAGCTTGTGGTAGAGCCGATCACCTAGCATTAGCCGGACACGCTCCTTTGCTGCGTACCGGGCGTGGAGATATTGTCTTTTCATTCCGCTTGTCTGCATTATTTTGCATAACTGCTGGGAGTCCATTCGTCTCGTAACCGTGTGCCTGCCCTGGAGACGGATATCTTTCCGAAAGCTGGCACCTCCCCAAGGATTAGAGTGGAAAAGATACTTATAGCCCGCGTCTATGCATGCATCCGCGACCCGTTCATCCCAGCGTCCACCTGGTGCAGAAATGGAATCGACCTCGACGCCCAAGCGATCTTCGATGACACGCTTCGATTGGGCAATCTCCTGATCTAGTTCCGAAGAACTGCATTGCGTAAAGATCCGGTGTGACCAACCGTGAGATGCAATACGATGTCCTGCGAGAGCCATTTTTCGGGCCTGCTCCCATGATAGGTAGTTCCGATTGCTGCCAATACGGCCTGCCAGGACAAAAAAGGTCGCTTTCAGGCCGAATCGCTCGAGCATCGGGAATGCGTTCTCGTAATTGGAGTAATGACCATCGTCGAAAGTGATTTTTGGCGCGGTTCCTGCGGAAGCGTTTTTGCCAACCGAGGAGACAAAGGACAAGTGATTCTCGAATGCGGAACTAGTTACTCGATAAAGATACTTTGAATCCGTTGCCAAAAGCTCATGGTAAGTGAGAATGCAGCTTCGTCCGTCGGCAATAAGGAGTCTTTCCTGATTCCTCTGATTCGAGTCGTTCAGAGGTGATTCTTGCTGAGCTCTCCCGGACAATTGCGCGGTCCCGATTGGCTCACTCATGGGGGGCTCGCGGAATTTCCAAGAGCGGCATCTTTTCTGCCACCTCTTGCGCTACTAGCAGCTCGCTGAAGGGCCGGAATGAATAGCTTTGTAAGAGCAATTCGATCCGGCTTTCCATTCTGTGAAGACTGGTGTAGTGCCTAAGACGAGACTTCCACTTGTCTCTGATGCGGGGCTGCCCAGGATCCAGTTCCCAAGGATGAAAGTACACAACCACCCTCTCGCGATATTCTTCCTCGAATCGACGAAAAACCCAGTTTGTAAAGGCTAATGGGAGAATCCGCAGATAGCCGCCCCCCGCGGCTGGGAGGTTTTGTCCCAGAAGACGCACGGTCGTTGGAGGAAATTCCAACAGACACCTGTTTTCCTTTAGGTGATGCGTGTACGGAAAGCGCTGCGCGCCCGGCATGCCATATAGGTCATGGTGAATCGGATAGATGCTCGAATCGTACCCAAAACCCTCTTCGGCGAGGATGTCAAGCGCCCAAAGACACTCTTTCGTGATAGACCAGCTTGGAGCGCGATAGCCAATAACTTTTATACCGGCAGCATCCTCAATTGCACACTTGGCCGCACGAGTATCCTCTCGAAATTCGTTCGGTGTCAGTGAATAAACGGTGCGATGCCAGAAACTGTGGCAGGCGAGCTCATGACCGCGCGCGTGAACGTCTCGAACCAAGTCTGGATATTTGTCCGCGACCCACCCAAGAAAGAAAAATGTGCCCTTCACGTTGTATTTATCGAATAGATCTAAAACGCGCTTTGTATTCGTGACAACTCGAGAGGGCCAAGTGTCCCATGTGGCGCGCGAGACTGTCCCTGCAAACGCTTCCACCATGAAGTAGTCTTCCACGTCGACGCTCACGATGTGGGTGCTTAGCGAAGCGGCGGCGCTACTCGTGTCCTTTTCTTTTATCAAAGTCGAATTCATTGGCACTCAACCGTTGCGATCACAAAGGAAGTGCCCTCTCCAGTTGAGGGAGCATGCGTTTCTGAAATTCATTGATTCTTGTCTCGGCTGCCGCCTCTCCGTTGTGGTCCACTGGAGTTTCGAGTCTTACGATAGAACCATCGGTGCGGCCGGTGATTGTTGACATCGCCAGCATGGCATAGACATGGCGGATCCGCGTTTTAATGGGTTGTGAACCGGCATTGAACCACCAACGGACCACACGGCGGTTACCATTCTTGTTGACGATAATTTCCTGTGCTGGAATCCGTTTGTCCCGAAAGAGCCCCGTCTCCGGTTTCCCTATCGACGAAATTGTCCATCCTTGTCCAGGATAGCAATGTTCCGGATTATGCACTTCCAGTATGGTCGCGAGATTACTGTAAAAGCCGACATACACAATCACCGGTGTGCTCTCTTCTTGGTGGTATATCCGTAACAAACTCGTCTGTGCGGGGTCTACCCCGTAAACCGGATCGAATTCACCGTCTACCCCGCTCCAGCCGTCAAAATGATACGGGACGGCACTCCAGTCAGGCAGCCGAGTTTGCGACAGGCGATATCGCGTAGCGACTCGCACGCACACGAAAGTGACCACCAGCAGAGAAATTAGAGCTGTCAAGCGTGTTCGTTCGATACCCATTGTAAGAGCCTCTGGAATACCAGCAACCCCGAGACAGCGATCACGAATACGAGAATGCCCCAGGCAGAATGCAGAGATTCATTGGCGGCCAGACTACCCCATCGGTAAGCGATAAGGCCGGTGCCGACAATTCTCAAAATGTTTGCGCCAATGGATAAAACCGGAGCCGCTGCGACCAGCAATATTCGAATCCACCACTTTCTTTCCACGCTTAACCCAATGACCAATGCCAACGCTAGAAGAGCAAAAAGGGAACGTGATCCACTGCACGCCTGCTTCACTTCCAGGACATAATTCGCGAGTATCAATAGATTACCATCATGGTAAACGGGAACTCCGAGGAATTCCAGAAATGCTGACGAAATGGTGCTCGCCCAGACTTGCAAGCGCCATGCAAGATCGCCAGCTAGGTATGACGGGACAGGTACCATGACCATCAGCAGGCTTATCGGGGGTGCCATGATTCGAAGATACTCTCGGCCCCAGATGAATCCTACGCTCCCCATTAACGTGATCGCCAGCGCGACGCCGGAAAGCAGCAGTGTTCCACTAAAGCTCGCCACTACCTGCAAAGTGCAACCCACAATAACCAGGAGAACAGCAGGGCTCCAACCGGTCTTCTCATCCTTGGATCCTTGCCCTCGGCGAAGCCACACAAGGTAGGTAACGACAATAGGAATGAGCATCCCATAGGAGAACTCCGGATCCTTCCACCAAGCTCTCCACAAGCTCCTAAAAAACGCTCCATACGTCAATACTACGGCCAGGGCTAAGCTCACCCATAACGTGAGCTGGACGCTTGTCGGCCTAGACGAGGACACCATCAAGGAGATTTATTTGAGCACGAAGAATGCCACAGAAGATAGTCTAAGTTGCTTGTATTCAACTGAATAGGAAGCTCGATCTGTCTCACAGCTTGGCCCGGAAAATCACTTTTCCGAATTGGGTAAACACTTACCATGCCAACCGGTCTGCCCCTGACTGGTTTAACGTCACTGTCCTGGCACCGAAACGTGCTCTGAACTCATCGGGCCTCGGCCCTTAGAGGGAGAAATAGCCGACTCGGAAAGCAGCATTTCCACGGCCTTTCGAGCGATTTTCACCATTTCGTTGTTATTCAAAGTCGAATTAATAATTTGTGTGGTGTTCGCCAGAAATACTCCGGGAATGCTCGTGCGCATGGGAGGAACACGATCCGAGTAGTGAAGAACGGGGAGTGGTTGTACAAGCCTCTCGCGGAAGACAAACCGCCTTTCAATGTCGTCCTCTTCGAGGTCCGGAAACATGCGCCTAAATGCTTTTTGAAACACGCCCCAAACTTCGTCGTCTGAGGCTTCAAACAAGACGTCACCTGGGGCTGTATATTTCGGCAAATAGACCAGATGACGCCCAAAAGTCTCTTCTTGAGAAATCAGGTTCGTCATTTCGATGACGCCCGTGAAGGGTACGTTGTGGTCTGTCAAATTCGTGACATAGAAGGGTGTTAAGCTTCGTTTCAAAACCAGCACCACGCAGACCATCCCCAGATACTTCACCTCCTTGAGTTTTTGCCGGTAGTCTGGAGAGAGTGTTGGCGCAATTCTTTCGACAATATGACTCGGTGCGGTCGCTATTACTTTATCAAAATGAATTGTCTCGCGGCCCGTTCGGACATGTGCTCCTCCATCATGGAGAGCTTCCACCTGTTCAACAGGGGTCTCCGTCTGGATGATCCCACCCATTCTTGTGATTTCGTCCCTCAGCCGGCTGAAGACGACCCGGTAGCCACCGCGCACGTAGCCCAGACGTTCTTTCTGGCTGGCCCCTTTCTCGCGAGTCGAATACAGCCGAAAGATAGTTGCCCAGATGAAGGCTGCCGATGCTTCTTCACGACAGGCTCCAAGTTTGCACTTTAGCAACGGTTCCCACATCTTTTCGTAGTTGCCGCGGCCAAAAATCTGAATCAGCCACTGCGCGATAGGTATGGACTCGAGTTCTTTCCCATCTTTTATGCGCGAAGTTCGCAATACGCCCAATCCCAACCGAAATTTCTCCCATAGCGACAACTCCGGAAACCTGAGGAAATCCATCGTCGTTGTCATCGAGTAGAATCCCTTGCCGGTATAAAAGCCAACTTTCGTTTCCGTCCACCGCATTTCGGAAGTAAGTCCCAAATCATCTATCAATTGAAGGAGCGGGCGATCCGAAGTCAGGATGCAGTGGTAGAACTTGTCCCAATGGAAGGGACCAAAATCAAAATAGGTCGCGAGCCCCCCGACCTGCGAGCGGCCCTCCAATACCGTTACCCGGTGTCCGGCTCGCAGAAGATAAAATGCCGCTGTGAGTCCAGTGATACCACCGCCGAGGATTCCAACATGCTGCGAGGGCGACGCTTTGAACGATTCGACCATTGCTCTTTACTTTGCCGCTATCAACACGACGCCGAAGCAAATCACGAGAATCGCAAACCACCTCTTCCAGGAAATGAACTCACCTAGCAGGAGCCGCGAGAGGAGCGCAACGAGGATAAAACTCGTGCTCAAGAGAGGGAAGGCATAGGAAATGTCGAGTCTTGAGAGGGCCAGAAGCCACAATGCTGTCGCCGCGACAAAGCACAATCCCCAAGCCCATACCCAGCCATTCTTTAGCAGCGAAAACCACCAGCCGGCGTGCGCCCCGCCCTGATCGCTGGAATGTCCAACACCTTTTTTCAGCAGCACTTGTGCCAAACCATTCAGGAAAATGCTAGCCCAGAGCGCGATTGTAGCTGTCATCGAGATCCTTTCCGTCCCGCACTCTGCATCAGTGCCACCCCTACGATGACCACTGCTACTCCTAACCATCTTTTCGGAGGGATGACCTCTGCGAACAGGAACTTGCCGCCTAAAGTTACCAAAACATAGTTCAGTGCGGTAATGGGAAAGACGTAACTAATGTCTCTTTTGGACACGGCAAAAATCCACATCGCGGTTCCGAGTCCATAGATAGTCAGTCCAAGTAAGACGTAAGGCTGGCTGAAATACGCGCCCAGCCGGTCGATGATCGATCCGTGCGCCGCAGCGGCGCTCGTTGACCCATTCAGGCCGGCCTTGATCATTAAATGGCCCAGGGCCGCTAGTAAAACCGCCCCTAGAACGGAAAAATCGGCAGTATGAAATGCTCGTGTTTTGACATTCACGTGTATCGCCTCAGCCGAGGTCACGGCTTCCGCCACTCTGGTGTTCATGGTTTCGCCGTCGATAAGGCATGCCCTGCTGCGCGAATTGCCTTCTGCCATTCAATGGTGATCTTGAGTCCCTCTTCCAGATTCACCCGCGACCGGAATCCGAGTTTTCCTTGAGCATTCGTTACATCGGGAACGCGTCGCCGTACGTCCTCATACTTTCGACCTTCGCTGATTTCATCGTAGGGCGTGAATTCCAGTTTCAAGGGGCGAGTAGTCCCGGACAAGCGATGGATCAGTTTCGCCAAATCGACAATCGTGATTTCTCTTGTGTTTCCGATGTTGAATATTTCGCGGTTGACATCGTCCTTCTCAATTGCCGCCACAAAACCACTCACGGTATCAGAAATGTAAGTGAAGCTTCGCGTTTGCAGCCCGTCTCCGTGAATCGGGATGGGCTCTCCGTTGAGCACGTTGTCAATGAAGACCGATTGCGGCCCGCCCCACCAACTTAGCGCTTGCCGGGGGCCGTAAGAGCCGAAGATGCGGATGATCGTGACCGGGATCTTCCAGGAATCGGCGTAGGCCAACGCCAGATGCTCGTCGAAGAGCTTGGATACCGCATAACCCCAACGAGGCACGGTCGAAGACCCGAGAACGCAATCGCTGGTCTCCGAAAAAGGAATGGCCGGATTCTTTCCGTACACATCTGAGGTAGAGGCCAGAACGAACTTCGCACCTTCTTTCACCGCCACTTCCAGAGCGTTATGGCTACCTTTCGAGTTGATGAGCAGCGTCTCCTCTGCTTTTCCATACCGAGGTATCTTGTAGGCCGCCATGTGGACGATCACATTGGCTCCTTCAGCGACTTTGCGGAAAGCGTCGTATTCGCAAACGTCCACGTTGTGAAAGGAAAACCATGGATTCTGGCTTGCTTCTTGAAGATTCGACAGCAATCCGTGCGACAGATTGTCAACACCGATTACGCGGTGTCCCCGTTCGAGAAGAGCATCCGTCAAATGAGATCCGATAAAACCTGCCGCCCCAGTGATCAAGATAGTTTTTGAGTTCATCTGTATCTTTCGCTCCTTACGCCAGTGTCCTTGCCAGGGCGGCAACGGTGTTGTCCGCCGCTCGGCCATCGCCAAAGCTCTTCAAATCCGGCTGCTCATTCCGCCCCACCCGGTTCCTCTGCCACTCGACCTCGACTGCCATACGAATTGTCTGCGGATCCGTCCCTATGACTTGATTCCAGCCGTCCGCTTGTGTTTCCAGCCACTCGGTCTCTTCCCGCAGCGTGAGGCATGGAACGGCCACGAAAAAGGCTTCTTTCTGCACTCCACCCGAATCAGTCAACACCAGTCGAGCATGGGCCTCCAAGGCCAGCATATCCAAATAGGAAACCGGTTCTGTAATTCTAAGTCTCCTTGACCTTTCCATCAGTTTTGCGATTGGCCGCAGCTCGCGACTGTCCTTCAGGCGGTCCCGTACTCTCGGATGCATGGGAAGAACGACATTGAAGTTCAATTCCGCCAGCGCCTGGAGTAACCCCGACAGCCGTTCCGGGGAATCTGTGTTTTCAGCCCGGTGGACAGTTGCAAGAACATACCACTGACTTTCAACGTTTAACTTTTTCAGTACTTTCTTCCGTTTTAGTGCCTTCTCCCGGTAGGCAACTACTGCATCCAGCATGACGTCACCCGTTTTGAAGACATTTGTTGTTATGCCTTCCCTTCGCAGGTTTCCCACTGCTGTTTCCGTGGGGCAAAAAAGCAAATCCGAAAGATGGTCGGACGCAACGCGGTTAATCTCTTCGGGCATTCGGCGATTGAAGCTTCGCAATCCCGATTCCAAATGTGCAACCTTGATATGTAATTTTGCGGCTGCTAGGGCGCCCGCTATCGTAGAGTTCGTGTCCCCATAAATCATTACGACGTCGGGGTTCTCAGCCAGCAAGACCTTCTCTATTTTTTCGAGCATTGCACCGGTCTGTTGGCCCTGTGGCCCAGAGCCCACTCCAAGATGATAGTGAGGTTTCGGCAAGCTCAATTCGTCGAAGAAAATACCGGACATCTTGTGTTCGTAATGCTGCCCCGTGTGAACCAGTTTATGGTGTATGCGCTCACGGCCAGAGCCGGCATTTCGATTGTAGCGTTTCACAGCGCCCGCAATCATGGCCGCCTTCACGAACTGCGGCCTGGCCCCGACGATGGAGAGGAGTCTCACGGATATGGAAATCGTTTTACTGATTGTCTAGAAGTTGCTCGGTTGGCACATCCCGGATAACTCTCGCGGGCGTGCCCATGACAATTTTCTTGGCTGGTACATCCTTTGTGACAACCGAGCCAGCTGCCACCAGTGCATCTTCATGGATCGTAATCCCCGGCAGCACAGTGACGTTTGCGCCGATGCGGGCGCCGCGTTTCATGGTCACGCCCTTATGATATTTGAAACGATCTTTCGTCCTTCCGAGGAAATTGTCGTTTGTGAAAGTCACTTCGGGCGCGATGAAGCATCCGTCTTCAATTTCAGACAAAGCGGTGATGTATGCCTCCGTCTCCAGCTTGCATCGTCTCCCGACGCGCACCTTGTTCTCCACGGTCACGCCGCGGCCCACAATCGTTAACTCCCCAATTTCGGCATTCTCGCGGACGGAAGCCAGGTCGGCCACCATAACGCTCTTGTTCAACTTGCAGCCTCGGTAGATGACAACCGATGTGCCGACAATGACATCATCGTCGATCACACATGGCGGTAGCTGTTGCTCCTCGGTGATGGCACTCAACGCAGCCTTCATCGGCAGTTTTCCAACCACCGCATGATCGTCAATCCGAACATTATTCCCGATTACCGTATCTGGATGAACTATCACGCAGCTGCCGATGCGGCAGTTTTCTCCAATTTGTACATTTTTTGAGATTACGGAATTATGCCCCAACTGCGAACCACCGCCGATTTTCGCCGTCGAATGAATGTATGTTTCCATGGGCTCCTTGAAGTTTAACGGGGATTCCATCTTGCTCAAGCGACTGTTGGGCCGCTTCAATGATGCGGATGACTCGCAAACCATCCTGGGCGTCGGTTAGCGGGGTGGTCCGCGTCGCGACGCATTCTATGAAATGTCTACATTCCAGCTGCAGGGGCTCCGCGCTTTCGATCCGTGGAATTAGGATGTCGCCGAACCGTACCTGAATGGCTTCGCCATAGCTCTTGGCTTGCGGCGCTTCCGCATGATTGTCATAGATGCGAAGTTTTTCGGTAGCTTCCGCGTCATCGAAAACCGCCATTTTATCACGCCCCACGATGGTAGTCTTTCGAACTTTGTGTGGATCGAGCCAGCTGATGTGGATGTGGGCCATCACGCGGTTTTCAAAAAAAAGGCTCAAGAAAACCACATCTACGATTCCATGCTGAATGTAACTCTGCCCGCGCGCGCTGACATCGGTCGGCTCACCGTCCAACATGTAAAGAATCTGCGAGATATCGTGTGGCGCAAAACTCCACAAAGCGTTTTCGTCGCCGCGAATTCGTCCGAGGTTCACACGCTGCGTATAGATGTAATAAACGGGTCCAAGTTCGTTCTTTTGAATCATGTTGCGCAGTCGGCGCACCACTGGGTGATACTCGAGTAGGTGGCCGACCATCAAGATTCGCTCGTGCTTTTCCCCCAAGTAGGCGAGTTCTTCGGCATCACGCACGCTCAGTGCGAAAGGCTTCTCGACGAACACATCTTTGCCGGCAAGCAGTGCCTGCTTCGCCAACGGATAATGCGTGACCGCTGGTGACGCGATCACCACAGCTTGAATATCTTCCTGAAGCAGATGATCGAACGTTTCGACAGGCTTTACCCCGGGCCAAGCACGCGCTGCGGACTCACGCCGCTTCACATCTGCATCGCAGCACGCGACGAGCTGGCACTCCCGCAGCGTTGCGAAATTCCGCGCCACGTTCCAACCCCAGGCCCCTAAGCCTACAACGCCGACTCGAACCATGCGCATTTACTCCTTTTCGGTGGAATATTGATAAACGGTGCCCGTCGTGGGCCCAGGAACATTCTCCAGAGTCGCTGGCGCTCTCCGTCCCGCTTGTACTCTGCTCACTCTAAACCTCTGAATCAGAATTGTGCTCATCATCGCGAGATGACGGCCAATCGTCCGCACGATCTTCATCTTGGTGGTGCCCAATTGGCGGGCGCGCAAGACCATCGGTACTTCAATCACCTGATAGCCCCGTTCTGCTGCATGGATTAGGATTTCAGCCGCAGAGACGAATCCATCTGATTCAAATTTGACGTTCTCGATTACCGCCCACCGATAGGCACGGAAGATGCTCGTATAGGTGTAAAGTGGAACCGGTGAAATCACGCGATAGATGGCAGAGCACACTTTGCTCAACATCAACCGCCAAGCTCCCACTCCTTGAACGCCACCTTCCGGATGGTACGGCGAAGCGACGGCAACATCGGCCTTTGCCTCAATCATCTCTTCCACAAGACGCTTAAGGCCTTCTGGTTCGTAACTGCAATCCGCATCAATGGTGCAAACGATGTTGCCTGTTGCTTGTTGGAAACCCGTCCGGAACGCTGCACCCACGCCACGATTCCGGTGATGCGAAACGACTCGACACAGCTCCCCTTCGGGGAACGCCTTTCGCAGAAGTGGCAGTGTGGCGTCTGTACTGCCATCGTCCACAAAAACAAGTTCAATGTCGCCAAATTCGGCGAGCACAGACTGCACCCTTCCCAATTTGTTGCGGAGCTGCGGGATACCGTCGGCCTCATTCAGGACCGGAATCACAATCGATATTCTCGTTTTCACGCCTTGAGACTTTGTCATCGCTTCCACAGACCCCTCGAGCTTTGTTGTTCGCCTTCTTCCATGATTCTAGTGACCCACCGATCGACTGACACTGCAAACGCTGGCGGGAGTTGAAGATGGGCGGGTAAGGTGCACACCGGCTGCCAATTGTCTCCAAGAGCGCTTTACTGGTGTCTCTGCCCGGGACACCTGTATATTATTGAAACATAAAGAGTTATCAACCTTCGTCCGAGGAGAGTCTCGTAGAGGGTCCGCAATTCGCAGTTGTTGCAGCTAACTGTCTTTGTTTGTTCAGGTTAGGGGACTCCGTGGCAGAAACGATGGCCCTCGCAAGGCAAGAGAGGTGAAATATTCTTCCCATCCTCGCTAATCGATTCGCCCTCTTTCCCATCCTTTGGGTGTCGGAAGAGGTGCAACTTTAGAAGCTCTTTGGATCACTGCAAGGCTTTGTCTGCTGGATCGAACGTGCCGGCTTGTCTCGCCCACCTCTTAGGGTCCAAAACGCGGTACTTATGCGTGCGCTTAATTGGTTACAGGGATCCTTTTGATCGCACAATCGCAGGCACGACCAGCAACGTGGTCTATTAACATGAACGTAGCATGAACACATCCGGGATCAGCTGCAACAATACGACAGCGACGCACATGGGTTTACTGCCCAAGGCGAACCAAAGCATGCGACCATCCTGGGACCAGTCTTGGCGGCCCAGGAACAGCCAGCGAAAGGAACAGACAGGGAGATGGCGCACAACGTTTCGATACCGGAATTGACTGAAGTGATCTCATCGCGGCTCCTCGCCCAGTGGGAGGCCTGGAAGAACCAGGATGCGACATCCAATAATGCGATCATAGCTGATGACTTCAATTCTTTCTGGCCCGATGGCTCGCGCCGCATAGGAAAGCCCACGGCACAGCAGATGTCCGAGCAGCCCATTACTGGGTACAAACTGTCACAGTT
>Ga0099794_10000251_pt1 | contig 18793 bp, 17 predicted proteins | sample Rivendell_Oct201_10_FD_77320 | JGI IMG/M metagenome (GOLD analysis project Ga0099794, IMG submission 77320) | Vadose zone soil microbial communities from the Eel River Critical Zone Observatory, Northern California, USA -... | ecosystem: Host-associated > Plants > Roots > Rhizosphere > Soil ... | reverse complement strand
GTGATGAAGAATGCTATCATGATGGTCGATTTTGCCCTGGAGGCGGAGCGCAAGACGGGTCTTGATGCGAAGGAGGCGATCCGTCAGGCCGCACAGCTGCGGGTCCGTCCGATCACAATGACGATGCTGGCGGCGGTTCTCAGCGCCGTGCCGATCGCCATCGGGACTGGGCCGGGATATGAGCTGCGCCAGCCGCTCGGCGTCGCCATCGTCGGTGGCCTCATCGTGGCGCAGCTATTCACTCTTTACACGACGCCCGCGATCTATGGGGTCATGGACGATTTGCGGCGCCTGGCGAAGGGGCGGCGACCTCGTGACCCGTCGCCGCAGACGGCAGCCGCTGTCAATGACTTAACCGGCAATCGCCGCTAGGGTACTTTGACATGAGTTCAGCAGCAAGACGTGCTGCATCAACGGCGTCGGGATTCTCCATTGTTGCTTCTTTACGAGGGGCGCAGTGCGTTTCAACTCGCTCGCCATAAGGAAACGGTATAGCGGCAGATTGCAGTTGTGTTTCCCCCGGCTTGGCACACGAACATATTCTTGTGGTCATTAGCCGGAGAAAATTCGCCCGGCCGGTATGAAAGCCGCAAAAACGCGGGATGCGCATCTTCTCCAAAGCGATGAGAGATAGTGTGGCAACGGCCGGAGTCGGGAACGGAGATAGGGTCATGACGCACAAACTCGATCGCAGGGCATTCTGTATTGCTATGGGCCTGATCGGTCTTCGGGCGGCATCGACCGATGCCTGGGCTGAAGACGGTACAATCCGGCTTGGCATCGTTGCTCCGATGAGCGGACCTAATTCCCGATACGGTTCCTTCTCGCTGCGCGGCGCTCAACTGGCCGCCAAGGAAATCAACGATGCCGGTGGCATCGGTGGCCGCAAGATCGCGGTTCTTTCGGGCGACAGCCAGGGCACGCCGGTCGAAGGCGTTTCAGCGACGCGCCGCCTGATCGACCTCGACAAAGCCGATTTCATCATCGGCGACGTATCGAGTTCGGTGACGCTCGCCTTGCAGCCCGTCGTCGAGGATGCCGGCGTGTTGCTCCTGAATGCCGCCTCGTCCAATCCGAAGATTACCTATGGTGCGGGCGCGGGCGGGTTCAAATGGACCTTCCGCAACTATCCGACCGACGAGAACCGCGCGCTGGTCGTCATCCAATATGCCGCCGAGAAGAAAGGCTTTACGAAGTTTGCCGTTCTCTCCGTCGACACCGACTACGGGCGCGCAGCGGTCGAGTTCACCAAGAAATATCTCCCCCGCTTCAAGGGACAGATCCTGACCGAAGACTACTATAAGGAAGGGGAGGTTGATTTCCGCAGCGTACTTGCCAAGATTCGCGACTCCGGCGCTCAGGCCATTATCATGTACGGCCTTGCGGATACGACGCCGATCGTCGCACGCCAGATGATCGAGGTCGGCGTGGCCGGCAAGATGCCGCTGATCGGCAACGCGGAATTCAATACGGAAAAGACCATCAAGGCAGCGCCGAAAGCGCTCGAAGGCGCCATCGAGGCGGCGGCCTGGCTCCCGGCATGGGATTCCCCGAAGAGCAAGGCCTTTGTGGAGAAATTCAAGGCCGAATATCGTGGCGAAATACCCAACAATCACGCCTATGTGCATTGGGAGACGGTTCATCTGCTGGGCAAGGCCATCGACGCAGCCGGCAGTGGCGACCGTGCCAAGGTTCGCGATGCCCTGTCCAAGATCAAGTACGACAGCGCCATGGGCGAGGTGACTTTCGACGATCACAATCAGGCTCGCCTGCCGATGATCCTCCTTGAGATCGAGGGCGGAAAACCGGTCATCAAGGGGGCCTATTCCGCTGAAATCGACTATCCCCGCTGACGGCGGGACGGAGCAGCCGATATGTTGACCATGATCGCCGAGCAGATCGTCAACGGAATCGTATCGGGCTCCGTCTACGCCATCGTCGCGGTCGGGATGACGATGATCTTCGGCGTGCTGCGCGCCATCAACTTCGCGCACGGCGAATATTACATGCTGGGCACCTTTGGAGCCTGGTTCGCGATCGAATATCTGGAGCTGCCTTATCCGGTTGCACTTGTGATCGGCGTGATCGCGACAGCGGTCATCGCCGTCGTCGTCGGAAAGTTCGTCATGCAGCGCATCGTGGGTGCACCGCCGGAAACCGGCGTGCTGGCTACGCTTGGCATCGCACTGGTGCTGCAGAACACCGTGATCCTTATGTTCGGCGGTGGCTACAAATTCTTTTCCGGCGGCTACATCGAGCCGGTTTCGATCTTCGGTTTCACACTGGCCGAGCAGCGCGTGCTGATCATCATCGTGTGCATCCTGGTCTTCGTGGGGCTGGAAGTGATAGTCACCTACAGCCGCATCGGCAAGGCCATGCGCGCCGTATCGCAGAATATCGAATGTTGCGCGGTTGTCGGCATCGACGTGCCCCAGGTGGCGCTTCGGACTTTCATTCTCGGGGCCTGCCTGGCTGCGCTGTCCGGCGTGCTGACGGCGCCGGTGAACGTCAGCGTCTATGGCGGGATGGGTGAGATTATTACCTTCAAGACTTTGCCGGTCATCATCATGGGAGGGCTCGGCAACGTCCGCGGCACCTTCTTCGCTGCGATGATACTCGGCATCGCCGAAAGCCTGGTGGCGACCTATGTCGGCCTGCAGTTCCGCGACACCGTCGGGTTCGCGACTTTGATGCTGGTTCTGATGTGGCGCCCTCACGGGCTATTCTCAATGCAAGCCCGGTTCTGATTGCCACGTCCGCTAAACGTTTCTCGAACTGTCCGAGGACAGAAACACAAGATGTCGTCCAACGATCTCTCATTGCCGGCACCGGGACGCGATCTGCGTTTGCTATTCGGGATCGCTCTAGCCGCAGCCGCCTGCCTCGCCCCGTTTCTTCTCGGCAATTACGCCCTCCATGCGCTGATCATTGCGCTGATCTTTCTCCTGCCGGCGCACGGACTGAACCTGCTCGTCGGCTATACCGGCCTGTTGTCTTTGGCCCAAGCGGCGTTCTTCGGCATCGGCGCCTATACTTCCGCGCTGATGGCCGTCCGTTTCGGCACTCCCTTCTATCTGAACTTCGTCGCGGCGGGGTTGCTTGCCGGCGCCATCGCGTTGCCACTTGGCATTCCGGCGCTCAGGCTGCGCGCCACTTCTTTTGTGATGTGTACGCTTGGTTTCGTCATCATCGGACAGGCGATTGCCAAGAACTGGATCAGCCTCACGCGCGGTGACATGGGGCTATCGGGCATTCCCAAGCCGTATTTCGCGTTGGGGCCAGCATCGTTCACGGTCTCGGGCACGGCAAGTTTCTATTATCTGGTGCTGGTGATCGCCGCGATGGCCACGGTGGCGGTTCTTCTGATCGTGCGCTCGGCGGCCGGGCGCAACATGATCGCAATCCGCGAGAACGAAACGCTGGCCGAATCCGTGGGCATCCCGACTTGGCGCTACAAGTTGGTGGTATTCATGATTAGCGCTGCCTTCGCCGGCTTGGGCGGAAGCGTTTATGCCCATTACCTGACGGTGGTCAGCCCGCTCACCTTCCAGATGTACTATTCGACGACGATGCTGATCATCGTGCTGGGTGGCGGCGCCGGAACGATTTCAGGTGTCGTGTTCGGCAGTTTGTTGTTCGTCGGGCTCTCCGAGGCACTTCGGATCGCGCCCGAAGTCCGAATGATTGCCTACGGGCTTTGCTTGCTGGCACTCGTATTCTGGTTCCCGAAAGGGTTCGCTCCGCTCATCGATCGCTTCTGGTCCTTTCTGAAGGAGCGGAAATGACCGGTCTGCCTATTCTTGAAATCTCAGGATTGCACAAGTCCTACGGCGCGGTCCGCGCCGTGGACAATGTCAGCCTGCACATCGACCGGGGCGAGATCTGCGGGCTCATCGGCCCAAACGGGTCGGGCAAGTCCACCTTTTTCGACTGCGCGACCGGCCTGACCAAGCCGAACGCCGGTACGGTGAAACTCGACGGTCAGGACATTACGGGATGGTCGCTCAACCGAATCGCTCGCGAGGGCCGTATGCTGCGCTCCTTCCAGAAGACCGTGGTGTTCGGTGCGCTCGACGTCGAGGAGAACCTCGTCATTGCCGGCCAGATGTTCACCTTTCCGAGCCTCTGGTCGACATTCGGGATCGGAGCCGCAGCACGCGATCGTGTCGAGGCGCTGAGAGAACGAGCGCGCGAGTTGATCAAGATCGCCGGACTCTGGGATGTGCGTGATCAGCCGGCGGGGAAGCTATCCGGCGGCCAGCAGAAGCTCATCCAGTTTGCGTCCATGCTGATGCCGGAGCCGAAACTGATCCTGCTTGACGAGCCGATGGCCGGCATCAATCCCAAGCTGATCGAGCGCGTCGTCGAGAGCATCCGGTTCGCCAACGAGAAATTCGGCGTCAGCTTCCTAGTGATCGAGCACAACATTGATGTCGTCACCGACATCTGCGAACGCATCGTCGTGCTCGATCAGGGGCGGAAACTGGCCGAAGGCACAGCCGACGAAATCGTTCGTAACCAGGCGGTGAGGGAGGCCTATCTCGGTGGTTGATCCCAGGCTCTCGATCAATGGCCTGCGTGCGGGCTACGGGTCCCTCGACATCCTGAACGGTGTCGATCTCGATGTGCCGCAGGGGCAGTTCGTCGCGCTGATGGGGCCAAACGGCGCGGGCAAGTCGACGCTGTTGAAGTCGCTTTACGGAATGGCGACGATCAAGGACGGCAGCATCGAATGGAGGGGCAAGAACATCGCCGGCTACAAGTCACGGGCGATCCTGGCCGAAGGCATCTCCTTGGTGCCGCAGGGCCGTTGCAACTTTCCTGTCATGACGATCGACGAAAACCTCCAGATGGCCGCCTATACGCTGCGCGATGCTCAGGTGAAGGCCGACCGGGACTATGTCTATGACCTGTTTCCGATCCTGAAGGCACGCCGCAACACGCTGGCGGGCAACATGTCCGGCGGCGAGCAGCAATTGCTGGAAGTGGCCATGGCCGTCCTGCAGCGGCCGAAGATCCTGCTCGTCGATGAACCCTCGGTCGGCCTGTCTCCCGCGGCGATCGGAATCGTGTTCGACGAGCTCCTGCGGATCAACGCGGCGGGCCAAACCATCCTGCTGGTCGAGCAAAACACCAAGAAGGCGATGGAGGTTGCGCATCGCGCGGTGATCCTGCGTCTCGGCAAGGTGATCTGGGACGGCAGCCCGGCGGACATCACCCATGATGAACTCGGCGAACTCTTCCTGACCGGCCGGATGCGGGGCGAGACCAAAGCCGAACACTGATCATCGTTGCGTGCGCAAGTTGCGGCGAGCGAACCGAAACCACTCGCAGTTCAGAGGAATATATCGTGACCATCTTCGTACCCGCCGCGCGCGTCTCGCGCATCAAGATCTCTCCAACCACTGCCGCCGCGGCCCGCGTGCGCGAGTTGAAGGCTGCCGGGCATGACATCGTCGATATGACCATCGGCGAGCCGGATTTCGACACCCCTGACCACATCAAGGTTGCCGCCCATGCGGCGATCGACCGGGGCGAGACCAAATACACCGCCGTCAATGGTACGCCAGCCCTGCGCAGTGGGATCATTTCCGACTACAAACGTCGCCTCGGGCTCGACTACGCGGAAAATGAAATCTGCGTCGGCGGCGGCGCCAAGCAGATCCTTTTTCTGGCGTTGATGGCAAGCGTCGAGGACGGCGCGGAAGTCATCATTCCCGCGCCCTATTGGGTGTCGTATCCCGACATGGTAATCGCCAATGACGGCAAGCCTGTCATCGTTGCGTGCTCCGAGAACGTCGGCTTCAAACTGACTCCGGCAGCGCTGGAGGCTGCGATCACGCCGCGGACGCGGTGGGTGATCCTGAATACGCCCTCGAACCCGACGGGCGCTGCCTATGATCGGGCCGAACTGCAGGCACTGGGCGAGGTGCTACTGCGCCATTCGCATGTCATGGTGCTGTCGGACGACATCTACGATCAAATCTGGTTCCGCGACGAGCCGATGACGACGCTCGCGGCAGCCGTGCCGGCATTGAAGGAGCGTATCCTGCTCACCAATGGCGTCTCGAAATCATATGCCATGACCGGCTGGCGCATCGGCTATGCGGCCGGTCCGGCCGGGCTGATCGCGGCCATCAACAAGCTGCAGTCGCAGATGTCGTCCTGTCCGTCGTCGATCAGCCAGGCCGCCGCAGCGCACGCGCTTGCCAGCGAGCAGACTTTCGTCACGGAAAGCGTCAAGTTCTACAGGGAGCGCCGCGACTATGCCTGCGCTCGCCTGAACGACGTGCCTCACCTGCGCTGCCTCGTGCCGGACGGTGCGTTCTATCTCTATCCGAGCTGCTCGGGTGCCATCGGCAAGGTTACTCCGGAAGGGAAGACGATCGATAGCGATCTCGACTTCGTGCTCTATCTCCTCGAGAAGGGCGGGGTCGCGTCGGTCCATGGAGCGGCCTATGGGCTTTCTCCCTATTTTCGCCTATCGACCGCGACATCGATGGAGATGATCAAAGAGGCGTGCGACCGTATTGAGAAGGCCTGCTCCGATCTGCGCTGAGACTGCGGGAGCGCCTTGGCCGAGAGTGCCTTGTTCTCCTGCTGTCACCGACCTATCCTGCGTGTCGCAGGGCGAAGCGGCGGGGCCATGAGTGTCGATTTCAGAAAACTGAAGAGCTTCGTGAAGATCGTCGATGCCGGCAGCGTGTCGCGCGCCGCAAGCATTCTGCGCACCGCGCAGCCGGCACTGTCCCAGCAGATCGCCGCGCTAGAGAGCCATTTCAAGCACAAGCTTCTCACGCGCAGCAATCACGGCATTACGCCGACCGAGGCGGGCCTCGTTCTGTACCGGCACGCACAGTTGCTGCTGAAGCAGATCGAGCAGGCAAAGATCGACATCGACAGTTCCTCGAAATCGTTGGCCGGGCGGGTCTCGATCGGCCTTGCGACCTACTCGACTTCGAGTGCGCTGTCGCTGCCGATCCTGAAGGAGATGAAAGCGCTGCATCCCCAGATCATCGTCCATATCAACGATAGCTTCGGTCACGTTCTGAGCGAACTGATCATGACCGGCAGAATGGATATGGCCATCATCTACGGCTCGGAGCCGATCAAGGGGGTAACGCTGCGACCATTATTCCGGGAAGAACTGTTTCTGGTGTCGCCGCCGGGTACCGCCTTCGATAAACCCTCGACTGAAGCGTTGCCGCTTTCGGCGCTTGCCGATGTGCCGCTCCTGTTGCCGAGCAGGGGCCACTTCCTGCGCCGCCTGATCGACGAGTCCCTTGCCCGGGCGCGTGTCGCGCCCAATGTGGTCTCCGAAATCGAGTCGGTTTCGTCGCTCGGCGCGGCCGTGATGGACGGCCTTGGTTCCACGATACTTCCTGCTTCCGTCGCCGCCGGCGCCTCGAGTTTCGCCGGAGCCGATATCAGGCGCCTGGCGCGCCCCGTGATCGAGGCTACGGTATCACTTTGTGCCTCGGATCACCTTCCGCTGTCGGAACCCGCACTGGCGGTCCGATCTGTGCTTCTCGACGTTGTCGAGAAACTCATGCGCAAGCACCCCCAAGGAATCCGGGCGGCGTGACGCTCCATCCGGTGCACGCGCAGGTGGCCGGAATGGGAAGCTCCGAAGCGGTTACGCCATAAGCAAAGTCTATGGCGGCAGACCGCACTTGTGTTGGCTGGTCCTGGTCGCATCTCCTAACCTTCAAACGACACAGCCGGATGTTGGCGTCCGATTTCCATGGCTCGATCAGATCAATCGGAACCGCATACGCCGCCTGCAAGACCGTCGCTTCGAGGAAACAATGGCCAAGCTCGCATTTGATACCGGGGGCACCTTCACCGATTTCGCCCTTCTCGATGACAACGGCGAATTGCATCTGCACAAGGTCCTGAGCACACCGAAGAATCCGGCGGAGGCCGTGGTTCAGGGCGCATCCGAACTGCTCGACCGGTTCGGCAGCGGCATCGATCTCGCAAAACTCCAGGTGCTCGGCGCCACCACCGTCGTCACCAATGCGGTTCTCGAACGCAAGGGCGTGGAAACCGGTTTCATTTCCACTGCCGGCTTTCAGGACATGCTGCGGATCCGCAACGAGGGCCGTTACGATCTCTATGACCTGAACCTCAGATATCCCGATCCGCTGGTTACGCGCGCCAACAGCTTCGGCGCCGAGGAGCGCATGACCGCTGACGGCGCCGTTGTCACTGAACTGAGGGAAGATACCATCCGGGAGATCGCCGGACGGCTGCGCAGCAGGGGCATCAAATCCGTCGCGGTCTGCCTGCTGCACGCTTACAAATATCCGAAGCACGAACAGCGCATTGCCGCGCTGTTGCGGCAAGAAAGCCCCGACATCTTTGTGTCGCTTTCCTCGGAGGTCTGTCCGGAAGTGCGCGAGTTCGACCGTGCCTCGACGACGGTCGTCAATGCCTATACCCGCCCGCAGATGGCAGGACATGTCGACCACCTGCAGCGCGAATTCGCCAACATGGGCATCGACCGGCAGGTATTATGGATGACGTCGTCCGGCGGCCTCGTTCCGAGCCGCCGCGCCGCTGAACTGCCGGTGCGTCTGATCGAATCAGGCCCGGCAGCCGGCGCGGTCGCCGCTGCCGAGTTCGGCAGAACCGCCGGCGAGGCGAGCGTGTTGTCCTTCGATATGGGCGGAACTACCGCCAAGCTCTGCCTCATCCCGAATGGCGAACCGACTGTCGGCACCGATCTCGAAGTGGCGCACTACCAGCGGTTCCGCAAAGGGTCCGGCTTTCCGCTCAAGATCCAATCGATCCGGATGATCGAGATCGGCGCGGGTGGTGGCTCGATCGCGGCCAAGAACCAGCTCGGTCTCCTCGATGTTGGCCCTCGCTCGGCCGGCGCGCTCCCGGGACCTGCGGCCTACCAGCGCGGCGGCACTGAACCAACTGTCACCGATGCCGACATATTGCTCGGTTACATGGGAGTCGAATCCTTCGTCGGCGGATCGTTCAAGGTCTCGAAAGATGCGGCGCAGGAGGCCGTGGCAAAGCTGGCTGCCTCGCTCAACGTCAGCGTCGAACGCGGCGCCTGGGGCATCCACGACCTCGTCAATGAATCCATGAGCAAGGCGGCGGCTATGCATGCGACCGATCTTGGTGTCGATCCCCGCTCGCTGCCGATGGTGGCTTTCGGGGGCGCCGGTCCGGTCCACGCCTACGGGATCGCCCGCAAGCTCGGCATCAAGCGCATCATCTGCCCGGCCGGCGCCGGGGTCACCTCGGCGATCGGACTTCTCATCGCCCCGGTTGCGGTGGATCTGTCCGCCAGTTTCCCGATGGGCGTGGACAGTTGGGATTTCGACCAGATGCGGCGATTGCTCGACGATCTGGCTGCGCAAGGGGCTGAGGTTGTCAGCGCCGCGGGCGTCGCGAAAGAGGTGATCGCCAACCGTTACACCGTCGACATGCGCTACGTCGGGCAGGGTCATGAGATTACGGTCACGCTGCCTGATGATCGCAGTTTGCCGAAGGACGAATTTCTCCACCAACTGCTGGGTAATTTCACCAAGCTCTACCGCGAGCTGTTCGGCCGTACCGTATCGGCTTCGGTCGAGGTCATCACCTGGCGACTTCGTTCCAGTGGCGGCAAGGACCAGGTCACCCGCCCGCATCAAGCGGAGGTCGCTGACGCCCTCAAGGGCAAGAGATCGGTCTACTTCAACGAACTGGGCGCCTACGTTGAGACGCCCGTCTACGATCATTACAGGCTCCCGCCCGATCAGGCGGTGAAGGGCCCGGCCATCGTCGAACAGCGCGAGTCGACGGCTGTCGTTGGCCCGAGCGGCATCGCTCATGTCGACGGGCACGGCAATCTCGTGATCAACATTCTCTGAGGACGGCGCGCGATGTCGAAAAATACCCCCGATTTCAATGATCCGATCAATCTCCAGGTGATGTGGAATCGCCTGATCTTCATTGCCGATCAGGCCGACAATGTTCTCGGGCGTACGGCCTTTTCACCGATCGTGCGCGAGAACCACGATTACGTGACCGTGCTGATGGACAGCCGCGGCCGAGCGCTTGCCCAGTGCACGTGGTCGATACCGGTGTTCATCACGTCGCTGCCGGTCGCGGCGCAAAAATATTTCCTGCCGAAGTTTCCGGCTGAAACGCTTAGGGAAGGCGATGTGCTCGCCACCAACGACCCCGAAATCGGCACCGGCCATTTGCCCGACGTCACCATGATCACGCCGATCTTCAAGAAGGGCAGGGTCGTCGCCTATGCCGGCTCGATCGCGCATCTGCCTGACATCGGCGGGAGGCCGCTGCATTCAGAGGCCAGCGACATCTTTGAGGAAGGCATTCGCTTCCCGATCGTCAAGCTGCACAAGGCCGGCGTTCCGAACCAGGACGTCCTCGACATCATCGCCGCTTCCGTTCGCCTGCCTACCGAAGTGCTCGGCGACCTCGAGTCGATGGTGGCCGCGAATAATGTCATGGGGCGCGAACTCCTGAAATTCCTCGACGAATACGAACTCGATGAGATCGACGATCTCGCCGACGCCATCCATTCGCGGTCGGAAGCGCAGACCCGCAAGGCCATCCGCGAATGGCCAAACGGCACCTATACGGCCGAGGTGTTGCTCGACGGCTACGATACCGACGTGAAGCTGAAGGCGGCCGTGATCGTGCGGGACGATTCCATTCACGTGGATTATGCCGGCTCTTCGGATCAGGTGCTGCACTCGATCAATTGCCGGACCAACTACCGCTATGCCCATTCGGTCTATGCCTTGAAATGCCTGCTGGACCCGGACACGCCGAACAATGAAGGCTGCATCACCCCGATCACCGACGAAGCGCCTGATGGTTCGATCCTCAATCCGAACGCGTGGACGGCGGGCAATTCGCGCAACTTGATCGGCCACGTCATTCCCTCGCTGATTTTCAAGGCGCTGGAGAACGTGGTTCCGGACAAGGTCATGGGCGATAGCGGCGGCGCGCCGATATGGGCCGCCAATTGCGTCGGGCAGCGTGATGATGGCACGCAATACGGCTCGGTCCAGAACTTCCATGGCGGGCAGGGTGCGCGCTCGGAGATTGACGGCCTCGATACGCTGAGCTTTCCCTCGAACTGCAAGGTGACGGCGATCGAGATGTTCGAAATCGCGGTGCCTGTTCTGACCGAGTGCAAGGAACTGATTCCGGACTCGGGCGGGGCGGGAAAATATCGGGGCGGATTGGGCCAGCGCGTCGTCCTGCGCAATCTCGGCAAGGGCCCGATGAGCATTTATCTGGCCTCTGAGCGCGTACGGCATCCCTGCTTCGGCGTGGTGGATGGCCAGTCCGGGAGCGCCGGGAAAGTGCAAAAAAATGGTCAACCGCAATTTCCGAAAGGTAAGGTCGTGCTGAAGACCGGCGAGCGGCTGGAAGTCGAAACGCCCGGCGGCGGCGGATGGGGCAGGACGTCCGAGCGCAGCAGTGAGCTGATCGAACTCGATCTCGCCGAGCGATTGATATCGCCCGCGGCGGCGCGAGAAATCTATCGCCATACTCGCTCGACGCCGGCGGCCGCCGAATAGGAGAAATGATGGGCTTGATCGACGGGAAAGTAGCGCTCGTTACCGGCGCAGGAACTGGCATCGGTCGGGAAGCTTCCATCCTTCTGGCGCGGGAGGGAGCGACCGTCGTTCTCACTGGCCGCCGGATCGAACCGCTTGAGGACGTCGGGGCCGAGATCAAAAAGCAAGGCGGCAAGGCGATCAGCCGATCCCTCGATATCGAGTCGCGCGCCGCGATCTTTGAAGCTGTTGCATGGGTCGACGCCCATGTCGGCGCGATCGACATTCTGGTGAACAACGCCGGCAGCGCCAGCAAGGTGCTGAATGCCTGTTTCATCGGCGAGGAGGAATGGAACGCCACGGTTAACGTCAACCTCACCGCGGTGTTCAACCTCACGCAGGCGGTCCTGCCCGGCATGATTGCAAAGGGCGAGGGCACGATCATCACGGTCTCGTCGCTTGCAGCACTCAATCCGAATCTGTTGGGCGGCGCCGCCTATGGCGCGGCGAAGGCGGGAGTGAAGAACTTCATGACCTTCCTGCACAACACCTACCGCAACCAGGGCATCCGCGCGACGACCATCCTGCCGGGCGAGACCGATACGCCGATCATGGATAATCGTGCTCGGCCGCCGCTGGAAAGCGAACGCGCCGTGATGCTCGATCCGCATGACGTGGCCCGGGCGGTGCTGCTCTGCGCCAGCCTGCAGAAGGGTGCGATGATTCCCGAACTGCAGATCTGCCCGACATTCATGCGCGATACCGCTGCCGATATTGAGACCGCGCGCTGGGTGGGTGCGCCGGACGACACGCCCGACAAGCCGAAACGATAGACCGGAAGGAACGGCCATGAATGGAACGAAGCTGCGAGAGCGCCTGTCGAAGGGCGAAGCGATCACCATGTTCAACCCCCACCATGTATCGCCAGGCCTCTCGGCGCGGCTGGTTGAACTCGGTGCAGACTCGATTTTTGTCGATTGCGAGCACGGCTCGTGGGGTTTCGAGGATGTGCGCATAGCCGCGCAGGTCATTCGCGGAGTCGGCGGAGCCGCGATCGTGCGCCCGGACTCGCACCAGCGTTCGCTGCTGATCCGCTATCTGAATGCCGGCGCCGACGGCCTGATGGTGCCGATGGTCGATACCGCGGGTCAGGCCCGCGCCATCGTCGACGCGGTTCGCTACGCCTGTCCGGCCGATCACGAAAAGCGGCTGGTCGTCTCGATGATCGAGACGCTTGATGCTATCGGCAATATTGACAGCCTGCTTGCGGTGGAAGGGATCGACGTGTTCTTCATCGGCCCCGGCGACTTGTCGCAAAACATGGGGTACCCGCCGGCGCCACCCTTCGGCCAGCCCCGGCCGCAGGCCGTCATCGACAAGGTCGGTTTCACGGTCGACAAGATCCGCGCTGCCGGCAAGATCGCCGGTACGCTGGTGACGGCCGATGAGTTGCCATACTGGCTCGAAAAGGGTGTGCAATTCTTCTACGTCCATTCCGACCCGTTCCTGCGCCTCGGACTGAACGGTATCAAGAAGTCGCTCGGGCGGTGAGTTTTCGCGTTCGAAGCCAGCACGAGGTCGCCAAATGGCATTTGAACTGTTCGCGCTTACGGGCAAGAGGGCGCTCATCACCGGCTCTTCGCAGGGCATCGGCTTCGCCCTCGCGCAAGGCCTTGCTGAACATGGCGCCGAAATCGTTCTCAACGGCCGCGACGCGGGTAAGCTTGATGCGGCCGCGGCGAGACTGGCGGCCGCCGGGCACAAGGTATCGGTGGCCGGCTTCGACGTGACGCAAGCGCAAGCCGCCAAGGACGGTGTCGAGGCGATCGAGAAGAATTCCGGCGCGATCGATATCCTGGTCAATAACGCCGGCATGCAGTTTCGCTCGCCGCTCGAGGACTTTCCCGTCGAGAAATGGGAGCAATTGCTCGCCACCAATATTTCGAGCGCGTTCTATGTCGGCCAGGCCGTCGCTCGCCACATGATCAGGCGCGGCCATGGCAAGATCATCAACATCGCATCGGTGCAGAGCGAGCTTGCGCGACCGGGCATCGCGCCTTACACAGCCACCAAGGGTGCAGTGAAGAACCTGACCCGCGGTATGTGCGCCGACTGGGCGAAATACGGTCTCCAGATCAATGCGATCGCGCCGGGCTATTTCAAAACCCCGCTCAATCAGGCGCTGGTCGACAATCCGGAATTCTCGAGCTGGCTCGAAAAGCGGACACCGGCCGCCCGTTGGGGAAATGTCGATGAGTTGGTCGGGGCCGCCGTGTTTCTGTCCGCCAAGGCTTCGTCCTTCGTCAACGGACATACGCTCTACGTCGACGGTGGGATCACCACCAGTCTCTAGGTTTGCGCCGCTTCAAGACCTCGTTGAACTGCGTGAGATAAATCGCCGCCCGATCACATCCGGCGTATCTGGAGTGCAACAATGAAAGCTGTCGTCATTCATGCTGCCCGCGATCTTCGGGTCGAGGAACGCGAACCCGAGGCACCCGGCGCGGGCCAGGTCGAGATCGCCATAGAGGCCGGCGGTATCTGCGGATCAGACTTGCACTATTTCAACCATGGCGGCTTCGGCACCGTGCGGGTGCGCGAGCCCATGATCCTTGGTCACGAAGTCGCCGGGACCATCAAGGCGCTGGGCGCGACCGTATCCGGACTCGCGATCGGCGACCGCGTCGCCGTTTCTCCGAGCCGGCCCTGCAATATTTGTGACTATTGCTTGAAGGGCCAGCAGAACCAATGCCTGAACATGCGCTTTTATGGCAGCGCGATGCCCATGCCGCATATTCAGGGAGCCTTTCGCCAACGTCTCGTCGCTGAGGCCTGGCAATGTCACAAGGTCGCCGACGGTGTCTCAATCAACGAAGCTGCCTTTGCGGAGCCCTTCGCGGTCGTGCTGCATGCGGTCAACCGCGCTGGATCCCTGCTCGGCAAACGAGTTCTCGTGACGGGATGCGGTCCGATCGGTGCCTTGGCGATCATGGCTGCTCGGCTCCACGGCGCGCGGGAGATCGTCGCGACCGACGTCGTGGCCGCGGTTCTGGAGAAGGCGCTCCGGCTCGGTGCCGATCGGGCGATCAATGTCGCTGATGACCCCGATCAACTCGGCGCCTATTCTGCCAACAAAGGCTATTTCGATGTCCATTTCGAAGCGTCCGGCAACGAACGGGCGGTCCGCTCGGGGCTCGAGACACTCAAGCCGCGCGGTATCCTGGTTCAGCTCGGCCTCGGCGGCGATGTTTTGATCCCGCAGAACATGGTGGTGGCCAAGGAAATCGAAATGCGCGGGACCTTTCGCTTCCACGAGGAATTCGGCCTGGCCGTTGACCTCATCGGTCGGAGGAGGGTCGATATGAGCCCACTCCTGACGGGCATCTTCGGATTAGATGACGCTATACAGGCTTTCGAGATTGCAGGAGATCGCAGTCGATCCATGAAGGTTCAGCTCAGCTTCTGAAGACGGAAGCGATCCTGAAATTCCACATCTCTTTGTCAAATGACCGGGGGATGGGTGACAGCAGCGAAGTTCGCACCACGCTCCCAGGCGTCTTCTGTAACCACCAGGTTCGCGCCATCCAGGTTCAGTGCCCCACCAACGACGCTGGTGTTGCCAAAATGGAAAATATCTTTTTCGAATTTGTTGGTGACTGAGCTTACTGGGCATCCCTCTTGTAAATTCATTCGGAGCCTGCGACTGCTCGGCTCGAGCAAGGCTTGCAGCAATGGCGGGCGGATCGCAGTCGCGGTGAAGACGAACAGCCGCCGCGATCAACAACAATGGGGGAGATCAATATGAGCGTCACTTCGAGAGTCCGGACCGTTGCGCTCGGTCTTGTCATGGCCGGCATCGCGGGCTTCGGCAGCGCATCGGCGGTCGACACGCCGAACACGGTCGTGACGGTTCAAGCCGGCTTCATACCGGTGACCGATGTGGCGGCACTCTATCTCGGCGAAGAGGTGGGTATCTTCAAGAAGCACGGCATCGATCTGAAAGTGAACATGGGGACGACCGGCGCGGCGCTGGTTCCGTCGGTGATGAGCGGCGAGTACCACTTCGCCTTCAGCTCCCTGGTGTCGCTGCTGCAGGCGCGTGACAAGGGACTGCCGGTCAAGATCATCGCCGCCGGTTCGAGTTCGACCGCAACCAGTGGCGCCGACGTGACGATGATTCATGCCGGACCGAACAGCGGCATCAAGTCGGCCAAGGATCTCGAAGGCAAGACGGTCAGCGTCAACGCGCTCAACGGCCTGCTGCAATTGCTCGGCAAGATCGCAGTGAAAGCCGATGGCGGCGATCCCGGCAAGGTCCGCTTCATCGAACTCGGTTTCGCGGACGCGCTGGCCGCGCTGCAATCCGGCAAGATCGACGTCATGGTCGGTGCCGAGCCGTTCGGCACCGCCGCCATCGCTGCTGGTTTCCCGGCGATCAACTCGCCCTATATCGCGATGTCGAAGAAAAGCATGCTGACTTCGGCCTATTTCACCTTCGAGAACCAGCTCAAGAGCAACCCCGAGCTGTTCAAGAACATTCGGGCCGCGATCAACGAATCGCTTGACTATGCCCAGAAGAATCCGGACGGCGTCCGCAAGCAGTTGCCGAAATTCACCAAACTCGGCCCCGAGGTCGCCGCGAAATTGATTCTTCCGACCTATCTCACCGCGGTGCCGAAGGAATCGATCGAACTGTTCTCCACCTACGCAAAAGAGTTCGGTATGATCAACAAGCCGACGGTGTATGACGACATCGTCTGGAGCGAGGCCAAGTAAGGTGGCTCGACGTCTGAACAGCATCAGCGGTTTTCTGCTGCTGGCCATTCTGTGGGAAGTCGCGCCTCGGCTTGGCCTTGCCGATCCAAAATTCTTTCCGCCGCTCAGCACGCTGCTGGTCGAGCTGTTCAACCTGGCTGCGACGCAGGAGTTCTGGGGTTACCTGTTGAGCACCGCGCGCACCTGGGCGACCGGCCTCCTGGTCGCGACGGCGGCCGGCGTGATCGCGGGCCTCGCGATCGGGCTCGTGCCGGGTGCGCGGACCTACACCCATTCCACCATCGAGTTCCTGCGGCCGATCCCTTCGGTGGCGCTGATCCCCGGCGTCATCCTGATCTTTGGCTCGCGCTATCAATCGGGCGTGGTGCTGATCACCTATGCAGCGTTCTGGCAGGTGCTGCTGCAGATGTTGTACGGGTTGACCGATATCGACGCGGTGGCCAGGGACACCGCGCGCTCGTTTCGATTCAGCAAAGCGGGTTTCGTCGTGCACGTGGCTTGGCCGACCCTGCTGCCGTTTCTGTTCACGGGCATTCGGCTGGCGGCATCGATCGCGCTGGTGCTCGCCGTCACCGCGGAGATGGTGATCGGCACCTACGGCATTGGACGCGGCATCGTCGTCGCGCAGACCTCGAATGCGATCCCGAGCATGTACGCCTTGGTGATCGTGACCGGCCTGATGGGGGTCGGCATCAACGTCGCGGCGCGGGCGATCGAGCAGCGGGTCCTGCGCTGGCACCCTTCGGTGCGCAATGCCACCGCGATCTGAGCCGGGGATGCGCGACACCTTGGTTCGGAGCGCCGGAAAAATCCTGCATCGGCTGGCGATCGAGTTGGCGCTTCCACTCGGACTGTTCGGGTTGTTGCTGGCGGTGAGCGCCAATTCGACCAACTTCTACTTTCCGCCGCTCGCCAGGGTGCTGGACCGGTTCGACGCGCTGTGGCTCGGCCCGCGGTTCGCCACCGACGTGCTGCCGAGCCTCGGACGTCTGATCGCCGGCTACACCATCGCCTGCCTGACCGGGATCGCGATCGGCGTGCCGCTCGGCATGTTCCGTCCGCTGCGCCGCGCGGCGGAACCAGTGCTGGAATTCTTTCGCGCGATTCCGCCACCGGCGCTGATTCCAGTGCTGGTGATGCTTGCCGGTTTCGGCGACACCATGAAGGTCGCGGTCATTGTCACCGGCGCGATCTGGCCGATCTTGCTCAACACCGTGGAAGGCGTCAAAGGCGCCGACATGGTGCTGGACGAAACCTGCCGCACCTACCAGATCAAAGGAATGAGCCGGTTGTGGAACTTCGTGCTGCCGAGCGCGAGTCCGCAGGTCGTCGTCGGCATGCGGGTCGGGCTGTCGATCGGCATCATCCTGATGGTGATCAGCGAGATGTTTGCCGCCACCACCGGGCTCGGCGCCGCCATCATCGTGTTCCAGCGCAGTTTCGAGATCCCTGAAATGTGGAGCGGCGTGCTGATGCTCGGCCTGTTCGGGTTCGCGCTCTCGGTGGTCTTCAGGCTGTTCGAGCGGCGAGCGCTGAAGTGGTATTACGGCATGCGGGATCTGGAAAGGCGAAGCTGAATGGCAATCAACGAGGTTGCGGTGGTATCGGTGAGCCACCTCAACAAAGTCTACCTGTCCAGGGAACGCCGGGTCGAAGCGATCGGTGACCTGACTTTCGATGTCGCTGCCGGGGACTTCACCTGCATCGTCGGTCCGTCGGGCGCCGGCAAGACCACCTTGCTGAAATGCCTCTCCGGGCTGCTCGCACCGACCTCTGGCGCGATCCTGGTCAACGGGCACGCGGTGGTCGGGCCGCCGGCGGAAATGGCGGTGGTGTTCCAGGAATACGGCCGCAGCCTGTTCCCATGGAAGACCGTGCGGGAGAACATCGAGCTGCCGTTGCGCGAGAAGAAGATCGCGAAGGCCGAACGTGCGCGCCTGGTCGATGAGGCGCTGGCGGCGGTCGCGCTCACCGGCGCCGCGGACTCCTATCCGTGGCAGCTGTCGGGCGGCATGCAGCAGCGGGTGGCGATCGCCCGCGCGGTGGCCTATCAGCCGAAGGTGATGGTGCTCGACGAGCCGTTTGCCGCGGTCGATGCGCAGACCCGCGCCGATCTCGAAGACCTGATGCTGCGGCTCTGGACCGAGCTCGATCTCACGGTCATTTTCGTGACCCACGACATCGACGAGGCGGTCTATCTCGGCCAGCGCGTGCTGGTGCTGTCGTCGTCTCCGACGCGTATTCTCGACGACGTCCCGATCGACATCGCGGGACCGCGCAGCCAGGCCACGACGCGGGTCGAACCTGGCTTCGCCGAATTGCGCACGCGGGTCTATCGCGGGATCCAGCAGGCGAAGGCCAGCCAATCCATCAAGGGCTAAAGCGGGATGAGGTTAGGTTGATTCGATTTGGGATTCCCAAATCAGCGCGGCTCTGATTCAACATGCTGGCTGGAAGGAGGCCAGCATGGATGG
>Ga0099794_10000250_pt1 | contig 18799 bp, 10 predicted proteins | sample Rivendell_Oct201_10_FD_77320 | JGI IMG/M metagenome (GOLD analysis project Ga0099794, IMG submission 77320) | Vadose zone soil microbial communities from the Eel River Critical Zone Observatory, Northern California, USA -... | ecosystem: Host-associated > Plants > Roots > Rhizosphere > Soil ... | reverse complement strand
GGGCGGGCCGGCAGACCATCGGGCCGGGTGAGCGGGATCCGCGCCACCTCGGCGCCCGGCTTGTGGGCCAGGGCCAGGGCGAGGTCCACGACCGAGACGTTGTTGGTGCGGAAATTCGCGACGACGATGCTCCGGCCGTCCGGCGTCCAGGCCACGGTGAACGGCCTCGCCCCGGCGCCGGCGTCGTCGGTGCCGACCTGCACGCGAGCAGCCTCTCCTCCGGAGAGTCCCTGCCGGGCGCGGTCGATGTCGATGATGGAGATGGTGTTTCCTTCGAAATCGACGCGGTTGCTCTCGCGCGCCGTCACCGCGACGAACTTGCCGTTGGGGCTGGCCTTGATGCCGAACGGACCGGACTGCACGGGAATTCGCGGCGCGACTTCGACCACCTTGCCGCCGGCCAGGGCCTTGTCCAGGTCCATGACCGAGACGTCCTCGGTGCCGCCGTTCCCGGAGACGAGGTACGTCTTCCCGTCGCTGCCGTGCGCCAGCGCCAGGCCCTCCGGGTCGGGCCAGCAGCCGAAGGCGAGGTCGAGCGAGAGGAACGGAACGACGGGCGGCGGCGTGGGAGACACGAACGGGACCGGGAACGACGGGCACGGCGAGGTGAGCTGCCGCGTTCCTGGTCCGACCAGGGCCATCTCGATCTGGCCGACCAGACCGCCGGTCCTGCGATCGATGAGCCCGATCCGATTGGAGCCGTCCTCGCTCAGCCAGTCCTCCGAGTATCCCGCGACGATCAGATCGGGCAGGATCACCAGGCCCACTCCGCCGAACCAGCCGGCGTCGAAGACGTGCTCGAGGGCGGCGCTGGTGTCGTCGAGCCTCCGATCCAGCATCTTGCGGACGCTCATCACCGCCACGCTGGCGCGGCCTCCGTGCTGGAGGAACTCCGCGTTGTCGACCGCGCCGTGGTGGTTCATCACGAACGCCGTCCGCTGGTCGTCGCTGAGGACGATGTTCGCCGGGTCGCCGAGAAGCCTGCCGTCGAGGTGGCGAGGCGAGCTGTGCGAGCGGCTGACGATCGCGTTCGGCGTCTTGTCGTTCCGCGGCGACAGCGCCGCCTTCAAATCGATCGCGTAGATGCGCGGATCCCTCCGGCCCGTCGCCAGCACGAAGGGATCGGCCAGGGCGCCGGCGGCCGCGAGCAACAGAAGCCCAGCCGACGCGGCCCGGATCGACGTCGACCATCGAGGAACGTTCATGCCCCCTCCGCACGCGGCGCGAGGCCGCACCTGCCGAGCGTTATCCGGCGTCCCGATCCGATGTTTGCGTGATCTGGCGGGTACCAAGCGCCGCGCCATTCTGCGAATCAAGACGCGGCGAGTCGCATCGCCAACCGCCGAACGTCGAGGGAGATCCGGCCTTCGTCTTGCGATCCGGATCACGGCGACGGTGGTGACCGATCCGGCCCCAATCCCGGGCCGCGCGCATCTCGGGCTGGCTTACTTCACCTCGAGCTTGCCGACGGCGAAGTCCGCCGTGCCCGAAAACACCTCGGAGCCGGAGCGGTCACGCACCGCCGCCCGGAACCTGGCGTTGGCGGCCAGCGCCTGGCCGTCGAAGACCGTGCCCGGCGCGGCGCCCGGCGTCAGCCTGAGCCGGAGCGAGTAGTAGAGCGAGTTCGCGCCCGGGAAGGGCCGCGCCTGGACGTCGCCGCGCAAGTGGTCGTTCGTGCACGGCGGCGTGCACGTCATCGTCAGGTCGAACCGCTTCTGGCTGACGCCGCTGTACAGCACGCCGTTCGCGAAGGCGGCGCCGACTACCTGCGGCGAGGCGCCGAGGTTCAGGATCGCGCTGGCAGGCGGAGGGAGGACGAGCAGCTGCCTGTCGGGCCCGACCTTCGCGCTGTCGAGCGGCAGGTTCATGCCCGCCGCGAAGGCGCCGTTCCGCACGGACGAGGGCAGGACGCGGGCTGAATTCTGGGGATCGGCCACTCCCAGCGCGAACAGCGAGGTGTTGGAGACCAGGTCCAGTTGTACGACGCTCGCGCTCGCGGCCGCGCCATTCAAGACCAGGCGCACCTTTCCGCCGGTCGCCGGATCGGTATAGGTGAGCCCGTGGACGAGCTGGAACGCAGTGCCCGTCTTGTTCGCGTCGGCGCTGTCTTTCGCGGTGAACGTCTGCAGCCCGATGGTGTTGAACGTCACGTCGACGGTCGCGTGGCCGCCCTCGGTTCCCGTGAGCGTCACGCTGGCGGGCACCGAGGCCGCCGGGTCGGAGCTCGACAGCACGATCGTCCCTTTGTAGTCGGTGATCGGCGCTCCGGTCGCATTCTGCGCCTGCACCGTGGCGGACCGCGCGGTGCCGGCCCACGCCTCGGGTCCGTTGAAGGTCACGGCGAAGAACTGGGCGATGACGATCGAAATGCTCCCCCGGCACGAGAACGACGCCGCCGCGTCCGTCGCGCGGATGGTCTGGTCTCCCGGGTTCGGCAGCACGGCGGTGAAATCGCGTGAGCCCCGGTCGCTCGCGGCATAGGTCGCCGGGGCCGGAAGCTGCGCCTGCACGTCGCTCGAATCGAACGTCATCGTGCCCGTGTATCTCGTCGCGAGGTTCGTGAACGCGTCCATCACCTTCACCCGGAAGGCCACCTCGGCGCCGGCCTTGCCGATGACGGTGAGATCGCAATTGGTGGCGGCTGCCGGGGCGACGCCGAACGCCGCCGTCCCGGAGATCACGCCGTCGGTGGCGATCACGCTCCACGTCCCCGCCGTCTTCAGGGTGACGGAGAACGTGTGCTGGCCGGCGTCGAGCGCCGCGAAGGTGTACGGGGCCGGCAGGATCGCCTGCGGATCGGTCGAGGTCAGCGTGACCGTCGCGCGGTAGGACGCGACCACGTTGCCGAAGGCGTCCTTCGCCAGGACCGTCGCCGGCGCCACCGCTCCGGCCGTGGTGGAGGAGCTCGCAACAACCAGCGTGCCGGCATCGCCGGAAACGATGGTGACCTCGGACGTGTCGACGTGGATGAGCCCGCCGACTTCGCTGACCGTCGCGCGATGCAGGCCCGACGTGACGAACGCAAGCGAGACGTTCCTGGCGCCGTTGACGAAGGCGCCCGGCGCAGGCAGGCGGTCGGATGGGTCGGTAGAGGTAACGGCCGCGGAACCCGCGTAGTTCAGCACCGGATTGCCGTGCGCGTCGACGGCGGTGATGCTGAGCGACAGCGGCTCACCGGCAATGGCGGTCGTGGGAAGGGCGGACAGGCCATACGTGGCTGCCGGGCCGTTGGTCACCTTGACGATCGCGCTCCCGCTGATGGCCGCGTTCAGCGTGTCGAACGCGAGGAGCGACTGCTCGCCGACCGTCCCGAACTGGACGGTCACGTCGGCCGTGGCGAACATCGCCGGGGTGAAGGTCAGGTCGTTGATCGTCGTCGCGGCGCGGTCAGAGGGCACGAAATGGACCGTTCCCGTGTAGTCCAGCGCGGGGTTCCCGAAACGGTCGCGCAGGGTGACCGTGAACACCGCATTGGTGTCCACCGGAACCTGCGCCGCGTGCGCATCGAGCGTGATGCGGCTCGCCGGCGCGTTCGCGACCGCGACGTTCGCCGTCGCGCCCGCTGCCGATCCTCCCACCTGGCTGACGGAGACCGACCATGCGCCCGCCGTGGTCAGGACCACCGAGAAGCTCTTGACGCCCTTGTCCGTGGCGCTGAACGCCGCGTCCACCTGGAGCTGCGCCTTCGGATCGGTCGAGCTGAAGTGCACCGTTCCCGTGAAGTCCGTCACCACGTTGCCGTGATTGTCGACCGCGGTGACGGCGCCGGTCAGCAGCGTGCCGGCCACCGTGGAGGGCGGGATGCCGGTCAGCACCAGGCGCGCCGCCGGGCCGTGCACCACCTGCGTCGAGGCGGAGCCGGCGATGGACGCCGTCACCGTGTCGCTGGCCGACAGCGACTGGGCGCCGGCGGTGCCGAACTGCACCACGACGACCTTGACGCCGAGATCCGCGGCACCGAAGGTCGTGTCCGCGATGGAGGGCGCCTGCGGGTCGCTGTTCGTGAACCGGAGAGTGCCCGCGTAGTCGGTCACGGCGTTGCCGAACGCATCGCGCACGGTCGCGGTGACGTTCTGGGGCACGTCGACCACGACCAGCGCCGGCAGGCCCTCGAGCGTCACCTGCACGGCGCCGGCATGGCGGACCTCGACGTCGGCAGTGCCAGGCGGAAGACCTGAGGAGCTGACCGTCAGGGTCGATCTGCCCGCCTTCGTCAGGGTGACCGGGAACGTGCGCGATCCCAGGTTCGCCGCGGTGAAGGTGAAATCGGCGGGAAGCTGCGCGTTCGGATCGGTCGAGGCGAAGTGCACCGTCCCGCTGAAGTCCGTGACCGGGTTGCGGCGTCTGTCGACCGCGGTGACGGTGGCGGCCAGCAGCGTGCCCGCTACGGTGGACGAGGGCATGCCGGCGATGACCAGACCGGCCGCCGGACCGTGCAACACCTGCACCAGGGCCGACCCCACGATCGACGGCGTGACCGTGTCGCGGGCGGACAGCGACTGCGGGCCGGCGGTGGCGAACTGCACGGCGACGACCTTGCCGCCGGCATCCGCGGGAACGAAGGTCGTGTCCGCGACGGACGGCGCCTGCGCGTCGCTGTTCGTGAACCGGAGAGTGCCCGCGTAGTCGGTGGCCGGGTTGGCGAACGCGTCACGCACCGTGACGGTGACGTTCTGACTGACGTCCACGACAACCTGGGCCGGCAAGCCCTCGAGCGTCACCTGCGAGGCTGCCGCGGCCCGGACCACGGTGTTCGCGGTGGCCGGCGGAAGACCCGCCGAGGTGGCCGTGAGGCTGGACGCCCCTGCCCTGGTGAACGCGACGGGGAAGGTGCTCGATCCCAGGTCCGCCGCCGTGAAGACCACGTCCGCCACCAGCGCGGCGGTCGGATCGGTGGAAGTGAAATGCACCCTGCCGGTGAAATCCGTGGCCACGTTCCCGTGCGTGTCCACCGCCGTCACGTTCGCGGTCAGCGTCGAGCCCGCCACGGTGGACGGCGGGATGCCGGTGAGCACGAGGCGCCCCGGCGGGCCATGCAGGACCTGGGTCGTGGCCGCCCCCGAGATGGAAGGAATGAGCGTGTCGCTCGCGGAAAGCGTCTGCGTCCCGGCCGTGCCGAACTGCACGGTGACGACCTTGGTGCCGAGGTCCGCGGGCAGGAACGCCAAGTCCGGGATCGGCGACGCCTCACGGTCGGTGTTCGCGAAGCGGAGGGTGCCCGCGTAGTCCGTCACCGCGTTGCCCAACGCGTCGCGCACGCGGACCGTGATGTTCTGGATCGCGTCCGCGGTGACCTGGGCCGGCAAGCCCTCGAGCTTGACCTGCGCCGCGCCGGCCTCGTGGACGGCGACGTTGGCCAGGACCGCGGGAAGACTCGCGGAGGTGACGACGACGGTCGAGGTCCCGGCGCTGGTGAGCACGACCGCGAAGGTGTGCGATCCCAGGTCCGCGGCCGTGAAGGCGTAGTCGGCGGGCAGCGCGGCCTTCGGGTCGGTCGAGGCGAAGTGCACCGTGCCGGTGAAGTCGGCCGCCAGGTTGCCGTGGTTGTCCACCGCAGTGACGGTGACGGTCAGCGGCGCACCCGACAGGGTCGCTGGGGGGATGCCGGCGAGGACCAGGAACGCCGCCGGGCCGTGAGTCACCTGCGTGGAAGCGGAGCCCGCGATCGACGGCGTCGCGATGTCGCTGGCGAACAGCGACTGCGTACCGGCGGTGCCGAATTGCGCGGTGACCATCTTGACGCCGCGATCCGCGGGGCCGAACGTCGTGTCCGGAATGGACGGGGCCTGAGCGTCGCTGCTGGCGAATCGAATGGTGCCGGCGTAATCGCTGACCGGGTTGTCGAACGCGTCGCGGACGGTCACGGTGAGGCTCTGCATCGCATCCGCGGCGACCTGCGCGGGCAGACCTTCCAGCGTGATGCGGGCCGCGGCGCCGGGCGAGACCAGCACGTGCACGAGCCCCAGCGCGGAGGGGTTCGTCTTGTCCACCACGACGAACGTGCGCGCGCCCGCCGTCTTGAAGACCACCTTGGCGGTGATCTGGCCTGCGTCGGTCGGCTGGAAGCTTACCTCGCTTGGCCCGGTGCTCCGCGTGTCGTCGGTCGCGAGCTGCACCGTACCGCGGTAGGTCGCGTTGACGGCCCCCGAGGCGTCGAGCGCGGCGACCTTGAAGGTCACTTCGACCCCGGCGACCGCATCCACCAGCTGGGTCAGCCGGAAGGCCGTCGAAGCCGTACCGGTCGGATCGTGCTTGCCGGAGCCGCAGGCGGCTGCCAGGACCAGGGTCGCGAGTATGAGCCGCTTCATGGAAGGGTGCTCCCGAACTTCGCGGTGAGCGCGGAGACGTCTGCGTCATCGATGGTGCCGGTCCCGTCGACGTCGACCGCGGAGTCGTAGATCAGGTTGCTCGTGGCCGACGGCGTCGATCCCATGCGCGCGGCGAGCGACGCCAGGTTGAAGAAATCGACCACCTTCGTCCGGTTGAAGTCGCCGGTGCCGGCGGCCACCGGCGGCTCGCTGTTCGGATAGATCTCCCAGACGCCGCGGCCGTACGTCGAGACGCGCACCAGGCTTCCGTTCTTGGAGACGCGGACGTCGGTGACGCGCACCGCCGGAAGCCCGGTCCCGTACGGCGCCCACGTGGTGCCGCCATCGGTCGTGCGGTAGAGCCCGAACTCGGTGCCGACCCAGATCGTCTGGTCGGTCGTGTCGCTCGGATCGTAGCGAATCACGTACACGGGGAAGTTCGGGAGGTCGAACGTCCCACCGGTGGCCGGATTCGCCGTCCCGTTGCCGTGGAACGGCGTCCAGGTCTTGCCCCCGTCGATGGTCTTGAAGATGTGCCCGACGGCCGGCGGGATGAGGACGGCCGGATCGCAGGTCGCCGAGGCCACGTTGGAGCAGCCGACCGCCGTCGAGAGCACCGCGTTGCTGGAGACGAGCCAGGTCAGCTTCGAGTCGGTGCCGCCCAGGCTGGCCGGGTTCTGAGGAGCGGCGAAGTCGCTGCCGTTGCCGATCCAGATGGTGTGGGTACCCTTGTCGGTCACGCCCGGGAGGCTGAGGCCGTGCGCGCTGGCCACCGTCGTCGCACCCACCCCCGGCTTGTCGTAGACGAGGAACGAGCCCATCCCGGTGGTGCTGGCGAGCGTGGTGCCGGCGCTGGTCAAGACGCCGCCGTAGATGCGCGTGTTCGCGATGCCGTCGATCGCGTACCGGTAGGGCGAAACGCGCAGGCCCATGCCGCGGATCGCGCGGGCGGTGCCGTCCACGAAGAGGGGGCCCGGGACGACGGTGCGGAACGTCGCGAGCAGCGAAACCGGGTCGACGGAGATGAGGTTGGCCGACTCGTTCGAGGCGGAGGCGACCTGCGCGCTGTCGTCGCCGAGCGTGTCGTAGCGGACGAGGAACGGATCGACCGCGTTCGGCGGCGGGCCCGGGCTGCGCCAGTTCGGGCTCTCGACGCCGTTCTGGATCCGCGTCGCCTGGCTGCAATCCCAGGCGCGCGGCACGCAGTAGCGGCGCGAGCCGTTCACCGAGATCCAGTAGACCCGGTTCTGGCCGTTGGTGTCCGACACCGCGGCTGCGCCGAGGCCGTCGCCGCCGAGGATCTGGTCCCAGTTGCCCGGGTTCGCCTCGGCGATGAAGATCTCGTCGCTCACCAGGCGCCAGCGGCTGCCGTTGTCCTGCAGCCCGCCGAAGAGCAAGTTCGGGTTGCCGAGCGTGGGGTCGCCGGTGGCGATGCCGTAGAAGAGGTGCGTCGCGAGACCGACGTCCGGCTGCGTCCACGAGCCGAGCTCGGGGGTGGGCACGTCCCAGATGTCGCGGCTGACGAAGATGCCGCCGTCGGTACCCGCGAGGAGCAGCACCGGCTGGCCGGGAATGCGCAAGGCGAGCGAGGCGTGCCAGTCGGCGTGCACGTAACCGAGGAGGCCGTTCCCGGTCCGGCCCAGGCCGCCCTGCGGGAGCCAGTGGGAGGCCAGCCGGAACGTCTGCCCGCCGTCCACCGTTGCCGCGCTGCAGAGATCGCCGCCGAACAGCGCCCGGCTCGAGGTCGGGTCTCCCGGATCGACGGCGACCGTCAGGTTGTACCAGCTCTGCACGTGGCCCAGGTTCATCGTCGTGCAGCCCGCCTGCTGCTCGGTGAAGGTGGTCGGGTTCGCCACCGCCGTCGCGGTCGTTGGTGGGCTGGCCAGCGACAGCCCCGTCGCGATGCGCGACCACGTGCTGCCGCCGTCTTTGCTCTTGAGGTACGCGGAGGTCGCGGTGGTGAAGCCGCTGAGGCTGCTCTCTTGCACGGTGGCCGCCTGCGCGTAGAGGACCGTCGTCGACGGGTCCGCGGTGCCGCCCGCCGCGAACGCGATGCGTCCCACCTCGGTCGCGAGGCTCCCCGTCACGTCGGCGGGAAGTCCGCCCGCCGTACGGATCGACGTCCAGGTCTGGCCGCCGTCGGTGCTTTTCCAGAAATCGCCCTTGTTGAAGTGCGCGGCTTTGTTGTCGCCCGCGCACGCGACCGAGCCCGTCCCCGGCGAGGGCGGCCGCGTGCCGACGGTCGCGCCCGGAAGCGTCGGGCAGGCGTACACGCCGCTCACCAGCCATTGCGAGGCGCCGGTGACCGCCCCGAGGTACTGGATCTCCCAGACGCTCTCGCGCGTCAGCCCGACAGTCGGATCGTTCGGCAGGTCGACCAATTGGAAGGGCGTCGCGCCGCCGTCGAGCGAAAGGTACAGGCCGTCGTCCGTCCCCACCAGGATGTGCGAGGTGTTGTTCGGATCGATGCGGATCTGCCGGATGTTGAGGGGTGCGCTCGGAAGCTGATCGGCCGGGTGCGACGCGGTGGGGAGCGCCGTGGTGCCGAGCACGATCGGCGGGTTCCACACGCCCGCCGGATCGCCGGGCGTGTACGTGCCCTTGACGAGCACGCCCGACTGCTGGTCGAAGGCGTCCCCCAGCCCCAGCCAGAGGGTGACTCTCCTGGTCGTGGGGTCGAAGCTCGGATCGATGGCGATGGCGCCGATCGCCAGGGCGCCGAGGTTGTCCGTGATCGGCCGCCAGGACGGAAGGCTGCTGCTCATGTCCGCGAACCACACGCCGCCGCCCGAGGTCCCGAGGAAGGTCAGGTAGGGATTGCCCGGGTGCACCGCGATGGCCGTCACGCGTCCGGAATCCATGCCCTTGTAGAAGCTGCCGTTGAACTCCGACCGCGCCGCCAACGGACCGAGGTTGTTCCACTTTCGCGTCCCGGGCACCGTGGCGCCGGCCGCTATCGCCGCGCTCGGGTCTGCCCAGATCGCGCTCGTCTCCGCGGCGAGGTTGATGAGGTACTGCTGCGCTTCCGGCGGCCGGGGTCCGATCTCGGCCGCCATCGCGAGCCGGCGGATCTCGGCGTTGTCCGCCTCGTCGGGATCACCCGGCGTCGCGTCCGCCATCAGAGCGGTCAGGTCCACCCCGTCGGCGCCGTTGCTCAAGGCCGCCCGGGCGGCAAGGATCGCGGCCTGGTGCTGGGCAGCTTCCCAGGCCCTGAACGCTCCGGCCACGCGGGGCGCTGCGAAAAATGCCGAGGCGGCGACGAGACCGGCCGCTCCCCAAAGCCATTTCTTGTTGGCCATCTTGAACACCCGGGAATGGAGGAACGTGTGTGCGCCGCCAGCGTGACGAGACGTCGGATATTACGCCCGATCACCGCTCGCTTGGACAACGATTTTTGGTAGGACCGAAAGTCGGACTCAGAATGGAACAGACGTTCGGCTTAATGAAAATCGACCGTCGGATTCAGAATGAATCAGACGTTCGGCTTAATGAAATTCGAACGCGAATTTTTTCAGGATCTTCGCGATTCGGCGCTTGCGAATACCTCGGCGGGTGTGCCAGCGTCCTTGCCTGTAGAACAAGGGCTGAATGCGCGCCGAAACGGTCGGGGAACGGTTCTGCTCGCACTTACTCTGATGGAATCTGAACAACCTCCCTCCATGTCGAAAGACGGAATTCGCATGCGCCGTAGCATCGCCGTCGCCGCGGCTGGTCTCTGCCGGCGATACGGGCGTCGCTGGGCGCTGACAGACGTCACCTTCGAAGTTCCGGAGGGCGCCTTGGTGATGGTGACCGGCCGTAACGGTTCAGGGAAGTCCACGCTGCTGCGCGTGCTGGCCACCGCCATCCGGGCCGACCGCGGGACGGTCGCGATCCTCGGCTACGACACGCATCGCGACCGCGACGCGGTCCGGGAGATCACGGCGCTGCTCGCGCACCACACGCATCTGTACGAGCCGCTGACCGCGCTGGAAAACCTCGCCATCGCTGCCCGGTTCCTCGGCGACGATCCCGGACGAGAAGAGCTGCGCGCACGCCTCGCGGAAGTCGGCCTGGCCGACCGCGGGGACGATCCAGTGCAGACGTTCTCCGCCGGGATGCGCCAGCGCCTCGCGCTGGCGCGCGTCCTGCTGCAGGAGGCGCGCGTCGTCCTGCTCGACGAACCGTACGGACACCTCGACCCGCCCGGGTTCCTCCTCGTCGACGGCCTGCTGCAGCGGCTGCGCCACAAGGGAGCCACGGTGCTGATGGCGACCCATCTCTTGAACCGCGGGCGCGCCGTGTGCGACCGGGGCCTGGTCCTCGAGGCGGGACGGCTGGTGTTCGCAGGCGCGGCGGCCGACGTTCCGGAGCCGGCCGGCGGCGATGGCGCAAGTTTCGCGGAGGGCGCATGACCGGTCTCGCCGCCGCGCTCCGCAAGGACCTGCTGCTCCAGTGGCGCAGCCGCGCGCAGCTCGTCGCCATCTTCGCGTTCGGGGCCGCGGCGCTCCTCCTCTTCAGCTTCGCCATCGGACCCGACTCCGTGGCCCTGCGCCAGCACTCCGCCGGGTTCCTCTGGCTCGCGCTCCTGCTCGCCTCCACCCTGTCCTTGGCGGAGAGTTTCGAGCGCGAGATGGAAGAGCACGCGCTGGAGGGGCTGCTTCTGCTGCCGGCGAGCGCGCGCGCGCTGTACTACGGCAAGGCGATGGCGAACTGGGCGCAGCTGGCGTTGCTGGGCGTCGCCCTGGTCCCCGTCGCGGTGGTGCTGTACGACGCCGGCACCGTGCGTCTGGTCGCGCTGCTCGGGGTGATCCTCCTCGGGACCGCCGGCCTCTCCGCGCCCGGAACGCTCTATGCAGCGATGACCGCCCAGACCCGCGCCCGGCAGACGCTCCTGCCGCTTCTCCTCTTTCCGCTGGTCGTCCCGGTGCTGCTCGCCGCGGTGAAGGCGACGTCCTTGCTCATCCTGGGGGATCCGATGGAGCAACTCCGCCCGTGGGCCCTGCTGCTCGCCCTCTTCGACGTGGTACATTGGTCCCTCGGTGGCCTGCTCTTCGGCCGGGTGGTGGAAGAGTGATGGCATCGGCGAACCGCCCGAAGGCGCTCGTCGCGCTCGGCGTCGTTCTCCTCCTCGCCGGCTCGTTCTGGGGCCTGGCGAAGGCGCCCGGCGAAGTCTTCATGGGCGACGTCCAGCGAATCATGTACGTGCACGTGCCCACTGCCTGGAACGCGATGCTCGCGCTCTGCTTCGCGTTCGTGTGCGCCGTCGCCTTCCTTCTCACCAACTCCTGGAAGTGGGACAGCAGGTTGGAAGCGGCGATGGAGGTCGGCGTGGTCCTCTCCCTGCTCCTTTGCACGCAGGGAGCGATCTGGGCCAAGCCCACCTGGGGCGTGTGGTGGGACTGGGATCCGCGGCTGACCACCACCGCGGTGATGGTGTTCGCCTTCGGCGGCATCCTCGCCTTGCGCACCTTCGTGGACGATCCGGCCAAGCGCGCCGCCTGGTCCGCCGTGGCGTGCATCGTCGCGTTCGCCGACGTCCCCATCGTCTATTTCTCCGTCCGCTGGTGGAACTCGCTCCACCAGGCGCAGTCGACGCCGGAGACCGTCTCCAAGGCGTTCCACTGGCCCTTGCGCATCAACGCCTTCGGCATCCTCTTCCTCTGGACGGGTCTCGTCGCGCTGCGCTCCCGCGTGGCGGCCCTGCGCCTGCGCAGCGAGATCGACCCGCCGCTGCCCGAGCAGACGAAGGCGGCGCCCTCCGCGGTCTTGCCCGGAGGTGCGCCGTGAGCGGCGTGCTCGAGGGCGGCTGGGGATTCGTCGCTGCGGCCTACCTCGTGACCGCGCTGGTCCTCGCCGGGTACGCGACCTCGGTCTTCCTTCGCTACAGGGCGGAGACGAAGCGCGGCGCCGCGGACGCACGCAAGGAGAGCGGCACGTGACCGCCGGGGAGGCCAAGCTGCCGGAGGCGCGCCTGCGGCGGGGCAGGACTCGATGGTTCGCGCTGGGCGCGATCGGCGCCGCGGCGGCCGCGTTCGTCCTCATCGCCGTCGGTGGAATCGGCGACAACCTCGTCTACTACTGGGGGCCGAAGCAGTTGCGCGCCGCCGGCCCGAAAGCGCGCGGGGCCACCATCCGCCTCGGCGGCCAGGTCGCCGTCGGGTCGGTGAAGCTCGGGGACGGCGTGTCCAACCTCGAGTTCGACGTCACCGACGGCACCGACACGGTCCATGTCGTCTCGCGCGGGGTGCCTCCCCAGCTCTTTCGCGATCGAATCGGCGTGGTGGTCGAGGGATCGCTGGTCAAGGACGGGACGTTCGAGAGCCGCCGCCTGATGGTGTCGCACGACAACCAGTACCGCGCTCCGGGCGACCGGAACGTGGACATCAAGGAACTGATGCGCTCGACCCAGGGACTCGACGACGTCCCTGCGGCGCCCGCGGCCGTGGCCCGCTCGCCGCGGTGAGCCATCGGAGCCCGTAGCCCATGGTCATGGAGTACGCGCTCCTCACCCATGATTTCAGCGTCGGCTACGTCGCGCACGTCGGGTCGCGCGCGGTGCCGACCTGGGTGTCGATCGTCAGCCTCTGGTCGTCCCTCGAAGGCTCGATCCTCTTCTGGGGGCTGGTGATGGGTCTCTACGTCGCCGGCGCCACCTGGCGGAACCGCGACCAGCATCCGGAGTACATGCCGTATGCCGTCGGCGTGTGGCTCGCGTGCGGCGCCTTCTTCAGCTTCCTGCTCGCCGGACCTGCGCAGCCGTTCGCGACGGTGCTCAGCCCCCCGCTGGAGGGACCGGGCCCGAACCCGCTTCTGCAGAACCATTACCTGATGGTGATCCACCCGCCCTTCCTCTACGCCGGGTACGTGGGGATGACGATCCCCTTCGGCCTCGCCTGCGCCGCGCTCCTGGTCGGCCGGCTGGGCCACGATTTCATCCGGCCGCTGCGCAACTTCCTCCTCCTGGCCTGGATCTTCCTGACGGTGGCGATCGTCCTGGGCGGCTGGTGGGCCTACGAGGTGCTCGGGTGGGGTGGGTATTGGGCGTGGGACCCGGTGGAGAACGCCTCGTTCCTGCCCTGGCTCACGGCGACGGCGGCGCTGCACTCCGCGCTCCTGGTCGAGCGGAAAGGCGTCCTCAAGGGCTGGACCGTCACGCTGGTGATCGCCACCTGGCTGCTCACCATCCTGGGCACGTTCATGACCCGCTCGGGCGTCTTCAACTCCGTGCACTCCTTCACGCAGAGCGCGATCGGCCCCACCATCCTCGTCTTCCTCGGGGCGGCGCTGGTGTTCTGCGTGGCGCTGCTCACCGTGCGCTTCGACACCCTCGCCGCGGACGGCAGCCTCGAGCCCGGCGTCTCCCGCGACGGCGCCCTGCTCGTGCAAAACCTCCTCTTCGTGCTCTTCGCCTTCACCGTGCTCCTCGGCACCGTCTTTCCCCTCGTCGTCGAGGCGGTGCGGGGGGTGCAGATGAGCGTGGGCCGTCCGTACTTCGACAGGATGTCCTTGCCGATCGAGGTGGCGCTGCTGTTCGTGATGGGCGTCGGCCCGGCGTTGCCCTGGGGACGGGCGACCAGGCAGCAGCTGCGGAAGGCGCTGCTGCCGCCCCTGGCCGGCGCCTCGGTCCTTGCGCTTTCGGGCTTCGCGGCCGGCGTGCGCAACGTCTGGACTCTCCTGGCCCTCTTCTTCGGCGACTTCACCGCGCAGGTCACCGCCTCCGAGCTCCTCCTTCCGGTGCGCCAGCGGATGCGGGCGCACGGGGAAGACTTTCTCGAAGCGTTCCGCCAGGCGCAGCGCCGCGGGCGCCGCCGTTCCGGCGCGTACATCGCGCACGCGGGAGCGCTGGTGGTGATGGTGGCCATCGCGGTCTCCAGCACCATGGGCAGCTCGAAGGAGGTCCAGCTGCGGGAGGGAGAGACCACACAGCTCGGCGCCTACTCTCTCACCTTCGCCGGCGGCGAGCGCGTCGACGAGCCCCACCGCCGGTCCCTGGTCGCCCGCCTGGACGTCACCCGCAACGGTCGAAGCGTCGGTTCGCTCCATCCGCGCATGAACCAATACGAGAGCCAGCGCGAACCCATCGGAACTCCCGCGGTGCGCAGCACCTTGACCGAGGACCTCTACGTGTCCATCCAGAACATCGACGCGAAGTCGCACACGGTCGGTCTTCTGGTGCTCGTCAACCCGATGGTGCCGTGGATCTGGATCGCCACCGCCGTGACGGCGCTCGGAGGCATCGTCGCCCTCCTCCCGGCCGCGCGCCGACGGCCCGCGACGGCCGACGCCGGCGCCGTTTCCAGCTCCGCCTCGCTGGAGGGATCGCGGGGATGACGACCGCATCCACTCCGGCTCCGGCGGCGCCATCTCGCGCCAACGCCGGGGTGCTGGTCGCGGGCCTCGCCTTGGTCGAGGAGTCCAGGGCCAGAGCGTTCCTCCGGCAGCGGCTCTCCACTTCATGAACGACGCCGCGGCCGTCGGCGATCCCAAGGCGAGCCTGGATCAGGTGAGAGCGGGCCGCGGCGACCTGCGCCTCGTCCTCCGGCGGCACTGAGGCCGGGCGCCCGTCCGAGCGAACGGGGGCCCCGCGCGAGAGGGGCCCCTGTTCGTCAGCCGCGGCGAGGACGGCGGCCCGGGAGGAATTGCGCGCCGGAGAGCAGCGGCTCGACGGCGGGAGAGCGCGAGGCGTCGGCGAAGGCGGCCCGGCGCGCCAGGGCCATGAAGTGCTCCTGGCTGCGCAGCGGCGCCTCGCCCGTGCCGTACGTCCGCGGGCGTACCCGCTCGTACGTTCCGTCGCGGCGCAAGGCGCGCGCCTTGACGTTGTCCGCGAGCATGGTGCCGAGGATCTCCGAGAGGATCCTTTCTTTGAGCGCCGGCGACTCGACGGGGAACGCGAGGTCGACGCGGCGGATGAAGTTGCGCGGCATCCAGTCGCCCGAAGCGAGGAACAGCTTCTTCTCGCCGCGGGCGTGGAAGTGCCAGATCCGCGCGTGCTCGAGGAATCGATCCACCACCGAGGTGACGCGGATCCGGTCGCTGAGTTTCGGCACGCCGGGTCGCAAGGAGCAGATGCCTCGCACCAGCAGATCGATCTGGACCCCCGCCTGGGAGGCGCGATACAGCGCCTTGATCACTTCCGGGTCAGCCAAGGCGTTCATCTTGGCCACGATGCGTCCGTCGCTGCCCGAACGGGTCTCGTCGTCGATCAGCTGCAGCACGGCCTGCTTGAGGCCGAGCGGCGAGACCAGGAACTTCCGCCAGCTCAAAGGCTTCGAGTACCCCGTGAGGAGGTTGAAGAGCGCCGTGGCGTCGGCAGCGAAGTCGTCGCGCGCGGTGAAGAGCGACAGGTCCGAGTAGCTGCGCGCAGTCGCGCTGTTGTAGTTGCCGGTCCCGAGGTGCACGTACCTGCGGATCGAGGCGCCCTCTCGCCGCACCACGAGCGCAAGCTTGGAGTGCGTCTTGAAGCCGATCAGGCCGTACACGACGTGCACGCCGGCTTGCTCCAGCTCGCGGGCCCAGAGGATGTTCGCCTCTTCGTCCATTCGCGCCTTGAGCTCGACCAGCGCGGTGACTTGCTTTCCGTTCTCGGCGGCCCGCTGCAGCGCCCGGACGATCGGGCTGCCCTCCCCGGCTCGATAGAGCGTCATCTTGATGGCCAGCACGTCCGGATCGTCCGCGGCGGAGTCGATGAACGCCACCACGGGCTCGAAGGACTCGTACGGATGGTGCAGGAGCACGTCGGCGTCGCGGATCGCTCCGAGCAGATCGGAGCTTCCGTCGCCGAGCGACGCCGGCACGGCCGCCGTGAACGGCTCGTCCTGCGCGTGCTTGAGCTCGGGCCTGTCCATCAGCTCGCCCAGGAGCGCGGAGATCGCCAGGGGACGGCTCTGATGATAGACGTCCGGGTCCGGCAGGTTCAGGGCGCGCGCGAGGAATTGCGAGACGGGCTCCTCGGCGGTCGCGTTGATCTGCAGCCGGACCGCGCTGCCGCGGTCGCGGCGCCGCACCTCCCGCTCGATGGTGACGAGCAGGTCTTCCGCCTCTTCCTCGTCGATGTTGAGGTCCCAGTTGCGCGTCACGCGGAATGCCCAGCAGCCCTCGATGGGCATGTCGGGAAAGAGCGGCGCGAGGTGCCGCGCGATCACGTCCTCCAGCAACATCGCGCCACCGGGCACCGGCACCAGGCGCGGCAGGAGCGCCGGGACCGGCACCACTCCGTAGCGCAGGCGCGCCTCGGGTCGGGTCGCGAAGCGGATGGCCAGGTTGAGCGACTTGTTGCGCAGGTGGGGGAAGGGGTGGGAGGGATCCAGCGCCAGCGGGGTCAGCACCGGCAGGACCTCGCGCTGGAAGAAATCGGCGATGGCCGCTTGCGACTCGGGCGGTAGGGCCCCTCCCCGCCACAGACGCACGCCGGCGCGCTCCAGGCCGGGCAGCACCTCCTCGACGAAGATCTGGTCCTGGCGCGCGATCAGGGCGTGGCATCTCTGCGCAATTGCCCGGAGCTGATCGGCCGGCGTCATCGCGTCCGGTCCCGTCTCCTCCACGCGCCCGGAGAGCTGTTGCTTCAGTCCGGCGACCCGGATCATGAAGAACTCGTCGAGACTGACGCTCAGCACCGCGAGGAAGCGCAGGCGCTCCAGGAGGGGCAGGTGCGGATCTTGTGCCTCCTCCAGCACGCGCTCGAGGAACGCGAGCGTGGAGAGCTCGCGGTTGATGAAGTTGCGCGGGTCGCTGAAGCCGGGCTCGGGCGGAGAGATCCTGCTGCTCAGGGCTGGGGCGGGATCCATCGGGCGGGGCTCGCAGGGGAGGATCAGCACAGATACGTATGGCATGTCTGTGACGTTTCTGTGACGGCCCCGATGGCCGGGTCAGCGCGAGTGGAGCAGGCAATTGCGCTGGGTGGACCAAAGGCGGGGTAGCCGGCACCCAGGCGGAAGCCGTCGCGCCATCGCTGTCTCGCGTGTCTGTCTCGGCGCGCACTTCCCGCTCGACGTCATCGCGGGTGGAATCCTGGGGTGCGGCTGCGGCGCTCTCGCGCGCGGCTCGTCGGCGCCTGAGGACTTGCCTCAGGGCGCTTCCAGCCCGTTCGCTCGACAGATCCCGGCGTACACTCCGGCGCTGGGCCTGGCGGTGCGGCGCTGGGTGCGCCGATCCAGCGCGTGCAAGCCGAAACGGGGAACCCATCCCTCCGCCCACTCGAAGTTGTCGACCAACGACCAGTGGAAGTAACCACGCACGTCGGCTCCCAGCCGGGTGGCCTCGTGCACGGCGGCGACGTGCTCGCCCAGGAAGGACGGCCGCAGCGCATCGTCGGAGTCGCGGATCCCGTTCTCCGTCACGTACAGGGGGACTCCCAGCCGCGAGAGACGCAGGAGTTGCCTCGTCAGCCCGCCCGGCGAGACCTCGCCCCAGTCGCAGCCACCGGTCCGTATGGTCGGTTCCTGCACGTGCTTGCCGAAGAGAAGCCCTGGGCTGCGGAGGTCGAAGTGGACCGCGTAACGGCCGTAGTAGTTCACGCCGAGGAAGTCGAACGAGCCTCGCAGGCCGGGAATGCGCGCACGCCGGCCGGCGATGGGGGGCTGCAGCACGCCGGTCTTCAGCGAGCGCAGCGTAGCGCCGAGGAACGCCCAGTCCTGGGCCCACGCGACCGTGCGGTCGAGCACCGAGGGCCGCGCAGGCTCGATCCGCGGTGCGCTGAGCACGATCCCGATCTGCGCGCCCCGCGCGAGCTCCTTCACCGCGCGGTACGCGGCTGCGTGCGCTTCCAGCATCACCGCCAGCGCGCGCAGAGCCATCCGATTCGAGCCGAGGCCAGGAGGCCAGTAGGTCAGCGCATGTCCTGCCGCGGCAGAGGCGGCGGGCTCGTTCATGGTCACCCACAGCGGCACGCGCGTCGCGAGCCGGCGCGCGCATTCCTGCGCATAGCGCGCGAAGGACGCGGCGGTGTCCCACGACGTCCATCCCCCGCGGCGCGCGATCCAGCGCGGCAGCGTCACGTGGTACAGCGTGACCATCGCGCGCAGGCCCAGCCAGCGCATCTCGTCGAGCAGCTGCGCGTAGCGGGCAAACGCGAGATCGTCGAAGCGCCCGGGCTCGGGCTCGAGCCGGCTCCACTCCAGGCTCAAGCGGTGCGCGTTCTGGCCCGCGGCCGCCGCGGCGGAGAGGTCCTCCTCGGCGCGTCCCTCCCACCAGCCGCACGCCGCGCCCGAGCGGGTCCCGTCGTTGATCGCGCCGGGGCGGCGTTCCCAGTCCGCCCAGTCGTTGTTCTCGTTCCCGCCCTCGACCTGGTGAGCGGAGGTCGAGGTGCCCCAGAGGAAGCCGACGGGAAAAGTGAGTCGCCGCATGTTCCGCGCGACCGATGAGCTCGGCCGCTCGCGCGAGTCTATGACGCAGGCCCGGGTTCCGGTGCAACAATCGATGCCGGCGCCTGAAACGTCAGACGCTCCGGCCACCAGGCGGGCGGCCGGAGCGTCTCGGTCACGGCAGTGACCTCAGTTGCTCGCGACTCTCGT
>Ga0099794_10000247_pt1 | contig 18920 bp, 17 predicted proteins | sample Rivendell_Oct201_10_FD_77320 | JGI IMG/M metagenome (GOLD analysis project Ga0099794, IMG submission 77320) | Vadose zone soil microbial communities from the Eel River Critical Zone Observatory, Northern California, USA -... | ecosystem: Host-associated > Plants > Roots > Rhizosphere > Soil ... | reverse complement strand
GCAGTTGCGAATGAAATTCGGGAAGTTGCGCCGCAGCAAGACTGGGTCCAGGTGCGTCGCCGAAAGAAAGGCGCGGCCATGACGCATTGCCACCGCGCGTGCCACCTGGTCGCGCGGCAGCAGCTCATCGACAAACCGCTCGCCGTGGTCGTCGACAAGGAACGCACCCGCACCACGCAGCGCCTCCGTGATCAAAAAGGGATGGGCGCCGGCGAAGACCGTCGGGTGAAACTGGACGAACTCCAGGTCCGCGACGCGGGCGCCGGCCCGAGCAGCTTCGAGAATTCCCTTGCCATTGCTGATCCGGCTGTTGGTAGTGCGCCCGAACAGGCCGGCGTATCCGCCCGTGGCAAGCACCGTCGCCGCGGCCTGAACGACGAGACCGCCGGAGAAGACTGCGCCGCCGCACGACTCGTCGACGATGAGTGATTGAAGGCGAGTGCGATATCGAGTGATGTTCGGCTCGTGTTCGATCGCTGTCCGCATGAAGCCCATCAGCGTGCTGCCGCTCTGGTCCCCGCCCAGGTGCAGGACGCGAGGCAAGGAGTGAGCTGCCTCACGAGCCGCGCCGCCGTCGAACCGAACGCCGAGCGACTCGAGCCAGATCACAGTCGGCGGCCCGGCGGCGGTCAGCATGGCCACGGCGCTCGGGTCGCACAGCTCGCCGCCGGCGGCAATGGTGTCGAGTGCATGAAGGCCCGGTGAATCCTCTGGCAGCGTCGCGGCGGCGATCCCGCCCTGAGCCCGGTCGGAGGAGCCATGTTCCGCGGAGACGAGGGCCACCGACGCGCCCAGGCGCGCCGCGTCCAGCGCCGCCGCCGAACCGGCCAGCCCGTCGCCGATGACGAGAATGTCTGTTTTCACAGTTCGACCATCCGTTGAATCGCCAGCCGAGCCTTGTCCGCCACGTGCTGTGGGACCGTGACCTCGAATACGTCTTCGCGAAGCGAGGTCAGCAGCTTCTCGAGAGTGATCTTCTTCATGTACCGGCAGATCGCGCGCTCGCTGGCGGCATAGAAACGACCCTGCGGCGCCTCTTTCGACAGGCGGTGCATGATGCCGAGCTCGGTCGCGACGACAAAGCTGCGAGTTGGATATTTCTGCGCGTGCCGCACCATGCCCTCGGTGCTGAGGATGTGCGTGCGGTCGGCATCGATGTCGCCGTTCGCCTTGAAGTACATGCACTGGCTGGCGCATCCGCACTCGGGGTGAACCAGCAGGTCCGCGTCTCCGTGCTCTCGGCGCGCCAGATCGATGTCCGCGGGCCTGATGCCTGCGTGCACGTGACACTCTCCAGGCCAGACGTGCATTGTCCGGCCGGTGACCTTCTCGAGATACGTGCCCAGGAACATGTCGGGCAGGAACAGGATCTCTTTGTCTTCCGGAATCGCCCGGATCACACGCTCGGCATTTCCTGATGTGCAGCAGTAGTCGCTGAGCGCCTTCACCTCGGCGGTGGTGTTCACATAGGACACCACGACAGCCCCCGGGTGCTCAGCCTTCCACGCCTCGAGCTGCGTCGCGTTGATCGTCGCGGCAAGCGAGCAGCCGGCCTCGAGGTCGGGGATGAGCACGCGCTTGGTCGGGCTCAGGATCACCGCGGTCTCAGCCATGAAGTGGACTCCGCAGAAAACAATGGTGTCCGCATCGGTCGCCGCCGCTTGTCGCGAAAGCCCGAGCGAGTCGCCGACGTAGTCGGCCACGTCCTGGACCTCGGGGACCTGATAGTTGTGCGCGAGGATCACCGCGTTGCGGGCCCGAGCCAGCTCGCGTATCTCCCGGCCCATGCCGGCGATGTCGCGGGGCACACTGCGGCGCGAGTACTCGGCGGCGTCGGCCTCGAGGGAAATGACTTCTACCGCCACGTCTTGGTGACCTCCAGGCTCAGGTCGAGTGCCGGCGCCGAGTGAGTCAGCGCTCCGACAGAGATTCGATCGACGCCGGCTTTCGCCGCGGCCACCGCACCTTCCAGTGTCATCCCACCCGATGCTTCCAACTGCGCGCGGCCGGCCGTCATTTCAACCGCGCGGCGCATGAGCTCCGGCGACATGTTGTCCAGAAGAACCGTCTCGGCACCAGCGTCGAGTGCCTCGCGAAGCTGCTCGAGCGTTTCGACCTCCACTTCGATTGGCATTCGCGCGCGTCGCGCTCTGCGGATGGCTTCGGTGACACCGCCTGCCGCGGCCACGTGGTTGTCTTTGATGAGGATCGCATCCCATAGGCCGTCGCGGTGGTTGTGACCGCCACCGGCCAGCACTGCGGCACGCTCCAGAAACCGCAATCCCGGCGTGGTCTTGCGCGTGTCGAGCAACCTGACATCGGGATAGTCGCCAAGCGCGTCCACGTAGCGTCGGGTCGCAGTTGCGATGCCAGACAACCGTTGCAGAAAGTTGAGCGCGGTACGCTCGGCGGTCAGGATCGACGCCAGCGGTCCGCTGACGCGACCCACCTGATCTTCGGCCTTCAGCCTTGTGCCATCCGCGAGCAGCGCGTGATACTCGCATGGCGGGTGAACGAGCTCGAAGACCCTCGCCGCGACATCCGTGCCGCTGAGCACGCCGGGCTTGCGCGATATGACCACAGCCTCACCCATCAGCTCGGCGTCAACCACCGCTTCGGTGGTGACATCCGCACCGTGATCGCCGAGGTCTTCCTCGAGCGCAAGTGCTGCAACCCGGTCTAGTTCTGTTGTCCGCTGCGCGGCGCGGTCAGGCTTCGATGAAACCATCTGGCTCCTCGCGCAGGCCGAATGCCTGCTGTGTGAAGCGGAAGAGGTAGGCGCGCTTGCCTCGCACGCTGCGCTCCTTGCCCGTGGGCTCGATGACGCCGCGGTCGACGACCCTGCGCCAGAAGTTGCCGCGATTGATCGAGAGCCCGAGGACGGCTTCGTAGACCTGCTGAAGCTCGGTGATCGTGAACTCCGACGGAAGGAGCTGGAAGCCGAGGGACGAGTACCCCACCTTGCTGCGCAGACGGCGCACCGCGTAGTCGACGATCTCGCGGTGGTCGAACGCCATCTCGACCGGCAGCCTGCGCACGGGGTGCCACTGCTGAAGCCCTTCGCCCTTGCGATCGGCGCACGACTCGGCCAGGGCGCTGGGCACGATCGCGATGTATGCAACCGACAGGACGTCGCCGCGCGGATCGCGACCGGGGACGACGACATGCCCCTTGGCGTCGAGCTGCTGCGGCCGGTGAAACGTCTTGAGCTGCTCGATCCAGCGGCCTTCGACACCGGTAACCAACGCCTGGAGGGCTCGCGCCTGGGCGTCCAGGGCGACGCCGGGCCCGCGCAGGCTGCCGGGGAGTGCCCAGAAGCCGGGGTAGGGAGGCTCGGTGCGTTCGGTCAGCAGCACGCTCAGCTCGCGACCAACAAGCGTGAAAACGGCGAGGTCGATCGAGATCGGCCCGCTTGACTGAGCAAGCCGGTCGCCGGCGAAATTGCCCTCCAGCAGTCGCTCCGCCATCCCGTGCTTCATCTTATCTCATTCCGAAGCGACAGTGGAAGCGAACTATTCGCGGGCAGCCAGGGCGACGGCGAGTCCCACGAGAGCTGCGGTGTCGGCGCGCAGGTTGCGTGGACCGAGGCCGGCCTTGACCTCGACGAAGTCAAGCTCGCGGTCCGACCACCCACCTTCGGGGCCCACGAGCAGGGTGATGTCGCGCGGGCTGGTCATCCTGGCGAGCGACTCCGGCGAGCCGCGGACGAGCATCACCGGACTCTCACCGGTCTTCAGGACGTCCTTCAGCGAGGGCATCGCGTCGACCGCCGGCACGCGCAGCCGACCGGCAAGCATCGCCGCCTCCCGGCATATCGTTTGCCACCGGTCGGCCTTGGCTCCGCGGGCAACGCTGCGTTCGGCTTGAAAAACGTGGAAAGCGAAAGCTCCGGCCTCGGTGCATCGGGACAGCACCAGCTCGAGCGCAGGCGCAGGCAGGTTGGCGATCGCGATGGTGATCCTCGCCTCTGGCTCCGGCTGGTGCGGCCGTTCGGCGACGACCACTCCCTGGACGCGTTCGGGCGACACGGCTTCGAGGCGGACCGTGAGCATGAAACCGGCCGGGTCGACGACCTCGATCTCCTCGCCGACCCGCGCCCGCAGCGAGCGGGCGAGGTGGCGGGCATCGCCGCCCTCGATTACCGCACGATCGCCGTCACGTCGCGCAAAAAAAGCTGGCAATCGCTGTGCGGCAGCTATCCCATCGCGTTGAACGTTTCGTAAACGGCGATCTGCCCGCCGGTTTTCACGATGGGGCAGCCCTTGGCCATCTTTGTGGCTTTGTCCAGTGAAGGGGCTTCGAGAATGCTGTACCCGCTGGCCCGCTGGCCGACTGGCCCCTTCGCAATCGAGCCGTCCGCCTTCACCTTGTTCACCGCGCCCGAAAATGGGTTGCCGCCGTCGACGACGGCGGGGCCCAGCTTCTCGAACCACTTGTCCCACTGCTTGAGGACCCTGGCCTGCGCCGCCGGTGTTTCTGGCATTCCCCCGCCGTAGTAGACCAACAAATACTTCACGTCTGCCTCCTGATCACCCTTGTGTTACCCGCCTTGCGCGGTGCGGCTTGTCCGGGCCGCCGTCGCTATTTGACCGGCTTATGCTCGCCGGCGCAAGGGTCAAACGGAACTGGCCGATCAAGGCCAGCGCTGCTGTCAGTCGTTGTCGATTCGCCGGGTCGTTGAGCCAGCGGCTCTGGCCCGAAGGATGCGGCAGCGGCACCATGACCGGCGGGTCGCCAAATTTTCGGCCGACGCGATCCTCGAGGCGACCCGGGCCGAGAAATCGCGCGATCGCAAGCTGGCCGACGAGGATCAGCATCTTCGGCTTCAAGATCCGGAGCTCGGCATCAAGCCAGTGCGAGCAGTTGGCAACCGCCTTCGGAGGCGGCTTCAGGTCGCCGTTGCCGGCGCGATTGCGGCCGGGGAAGCAGCGCATGAGCGCCGCGATGTAGGTCAGCCTCCGAAACTCATCGGCGCTTTCGAAGCCCGCGCGCACCATCCACCGGTCGAGCTCTTTTCCCGCCCGGCCCGAAAACGGCCGGCGTGATTCACGCTCGACAGGACCGGGGGCCTGGCCGACCAGAAAGAATGGCGCGCCCCACCGGCCCTCGAATGTCGGGTTCGCCTCGGGGATGATGCCCTCGTCGACGCAGACGTGACATCCACGGCACCCAGCCTGGAGGGCGAACAACTCGGCGCGACCTTGCATTTCTCTGAAACTATCAGCCCAACGATTCCGCCATTGGGGCACAAATGGGCATCTCCCGGCCCCGGTAACATGCGCTGCGATGGCCGTCCCCTCCTCGCAGCAGGTCCTTGAAGTCCTGGGACACATCCGGGACCCCGACCTGGGTCGCGACGTGGTGACGCTCGGCATGATCAAAGAGCTCGAGGTCAGCCCCCAGGGCAAGGTCAGCTTCACGTTCGAGCTCACCACGCCCGCCTGCCCGGTCCGCGATCGATTCAAGACCCAGGCGCAAGACCTCGTGGGCGACATTCCTGGCGTGACCGGAGTCGAAGTCCGCATGACGGCCAACGTGCGCCAGTCGTTCATGCGGCCGAAACCATCCGAGATTCTGCCAGGCGTGAAGCAGACGATCGCCGTCGCGTCGGGCAAAGGCGGCGTAGGCAAGTCGACAGTCGCGGTCAACCTCGCCGCGGCGCTGCGCAGGAGCGGTGCCGAGGTCGGCCTGCTGGACGCGGACATCTACGGACCTTCCGTGCCCGCCATGACCGGCTCCAGGTCTGTGCCTGAACAGGTCAACGGCCGGCTTCAGCCCATCGAAGCTCATGGACTGAAGCTGATGTCCTTCGGCCACATCTATCCCGGCGAGCAACCCACCATCTATCGCGGCCCGATGGTCGGCAAGGCGATCGAGGCGATGATGGTCCAGGTCGATTGGGGCAATCTCGACTACCTGGTGATCGACTTGCCCCCCGGCACAGGCGACGCCTCGCTGACGCTGGCTCAGGCAGTTCCACTGACTGGTGTTGCCATCGTCTGCACACCCCAAGACGTCGCCACGGACATCGCGGTCAAGGCGCTGCAGATGTTCCGGAAGCTGAACGTCCCACCGCTAGGGCTCATCGAGAACATGAGCTGGTACATCTGCTCGGAGTGCGGGCACCGACACGAGATCTTCGGCCACGGCGGAGCCGAGGCAGCCGCAAAACGACTCGGCGTTCCGTTCCTTGGCGCGGTCCCTCTCGAGGACGACATCCGCGCCGACGCGGACAAGGGAACCCCGGTGGTGATCTCGCGGCCCGACTCCGCCGGCGCGAAGGCATTCGTGCACATCGCCTCACAGGTTGCTGCCCGCACGTCGATCCAATCGTTTCGACAGCTGCCGGTCATCAACGTCCACTAGGCGCACACCGCTGCAAGATCCAGATCCGTTTCCAGTCAACGTCGACGTCGACCGTGCACGCCAGGTGATGGAAATTGCCTGGGAGGACGGAAAGCGAAGCACTTACTCCGGTGAGCAGCTGCGATGGGCGTGTCCGTGCGCTGAATGTCGCGGTGAGGGCGGCGCACCCGGGCGGCTCGCGAGGCTAAAGACGTTGAGCCCTGACGAGCTGCGCATCAAGGACGTAACCCTCGTCGGTCAATATGCGGTGCAGATCGCGTTCGACAGCGGGCACGCGACCGGCATTTACACATTTCCGTATCTGCGCGCGATGGGATCAGCGGCGAAGCCGAAAAATAAGGAGAGCGGCGGCTTCTGAGATAATCCCCGCGGTTCGTTGTCCATGTCCACGTTGCTCCCACAGATCGAGCCGGATGAAGCTCCGGCGGCCCCGCCGCACTACAGGCGACGCTCGCGCCGCGGATTTCGTTTTTCGCGTCGCGGCTGGATCGCCGCGGGCCTTGCAGCCATCGTGGTCCTTGTCGGCGTTGGCGCGTATCTCGCTTACGACAACACGCTGCCTACGAAATTCACGACTAACTTCAAGGACGGTCAGAAGGACGTGCCGGCCGATGGTCGCGTTCTTCTCAGCTTCAACCGTCCCGTCGCTCAATCCGCCGTGGAGGCTGCCTTTTCGATCAGCCCGGCCACTGACGGCGCGATCACCGCAATCTCCGGCCAGACGCAGTACGCGTGGGCGCCCTCGAAGCGACTGAATGAGCTCACCACCTACACGCTGACGATGAAGCCGATCTTCGACGCCGGCCATCACAAGGTTCAGGGCAGCACGTGGAGCTTCACGACGCTCATCGTGCCGCGGGTCGTTTCGATCACCGGACCCGGAGCCTCAGACCCTCCACTGGCCGACGGCACCGAGATCGACCCGGGAGCAACGTTGCGGCTCAACTTCAACGACACCATGGATCCGCCGACCATCAAGGTGACCCTCGGGACTCAGCCCATCGACCTCAAATGGGCAACCGACAACAAGAGCGCCACCTTTTCGACCACTGGAATCCCGTCCGGACCGCTGCAGATTCAGCTTGCGCCAGGCGGGCACGACCAGACGGGCCACGCCGTCCCCGGCGCTTTCACCTTCAAGAGCGGCATCTACTACCACGACCGCGAGCATATGACTCCGCTGAAATACCCAGCGCTGATTCAGATCCCGAATGACGAGTTCGCGCGTGACCAGAGCGGCCTGCAGGCGGCGGACATCATCTACGAGTACGTCGCTGAAGGCGGCATCACCCGCCTGACAGCGATCTATGACAACGCGCCCGATCTCATCGGCCCGATGCGCTCAGCCCGTTTCATCTCGCTCAAGCTCGGCCGCCACTACAAAGGACTGCTGTTTCAGTCCGGCGAGTCGCAGGCGACGCGCGACCGAGCAGCGTCGGATCCGACGCCGCAGTTCTTCGACACCATCGGATACCAGTTCCGCGCCGGGCCACCGCGGTACGCACCTGACAACCTGATGATCAGAGGTCCGGCGGTCAAGGCCGCGGAGGACAACTTCTTCTCCTCGATCCCGGCTTACACGATCCCCAAAACCCGACCTGTAATGCCCGTCGGGAATTCAGTCGCGTCGATCAACGTCGACGAGCACAACTCCGTCTACAAATACGACGCGGTCATGGGCACGTATCAGAAAAGCGAGGAGACGCACCCCTACTCGGATGCAAGCCTCGGCAAACCGCTGCGCATCGAGATGCTCATCATCCTGCATACGAAACAGCAGCTCCTCAACGTTGGCGACGGGCATGGAGCGCACATCCATGACTACGACCTCGACTCGAGTGGCAGGGTCGACATCTTCTACAAGGGCATGCAGTACGCAGGTTTCTGGACGTCGACCGACGCCCATGGACCGCTCTCGTTCACGCTCGACGGCGGCCAGGTGCTGACCTTGCCTCCGGGCCTGGTCTGGATCGACGTAACGCCTTAGCGGCCGAGCCTCAGGTCCGGGCGGCGTCCTTTAGCGATGTGACGTACATCGAGGCGGCCACCGCCGCGGTGGTGCCGTCACCGACGGCCGTCGAGATCTGCTTGGTCAGCTGCGAGCGAACGTCGCCGACAGCCCACACGCCCTCCACCGAGGTCTGCATGTTGCGGTCGGTGACGATGTAGCCGGCGTCGTCGTGATTTACGTGCACCTTGAAAAGACCCGAGTTGGGCACGAAACCGATGAAGATGAAGACGCCCCCCACGGAAAGCTCCTTGATAGCGCCGCTCTGCTCGTAGCGCACGACGTGCACCTTGCTGTCGCCCTTGATCTCCTTCACCTGCGCGTCGAAGATGAACTCGATCTTCGGATTCGCCTTCGCCCGATCGATCAGGATCGGCTGCGCCCGCAGCTGGCTCCGGCGGTGAATGATGTAGACCTTTGACGCGTAGCGGGTGAGAAATTCACCCTCTTCCACGGCCGCGTCCCCGCCGCCGATCACCGCCAGCTCCTCGCCCTTGAAGAACGCGCCATCGCAGACCGCGCAGTAGCTCACGCCGCGACCCCAGAACTCCTTCTCACCGGGAACCTCCAGGTAGCGCGGCAGACCGCCCGCCGCCATGATCAGCGCTGGGGCGCGCAGCTCCTCGCCGGACTCCAGGCGCACCACCCTGGTCTTGCCCTGGACGTCGATCTCCTTGACCGGCTCGAACTCGCGGACTTCGACGCCGAACTTGCGGGCGTGCTCGCCCATCTTGGTGGCGAGCTCCGAGCCCAGGATGGACTCAAAGCCGGGGTAGTCCTCGATCAGCTCGGTGTTCAGAAGCTGCCCGCCTAGCGGGCCCCGGTCGACCACGACCGTCTTCAGGTCCATCCTGGCGGTGTACAGGGCAGCCGCCAGCCCGGCGGGGCCACCTCCGACTATGACGACATCGTGATCGCTCACTGCACTACGTTGAATTGGGCCAGACGGGGTCCGTATTCCGCCGCCCTACCCGAACTTGAACTGGGCGCCGAAGCCGCCTCGCGGGGTGTGGCAGTCGATGTTGTCGAACGGGCAGCCGATCGAGCACGCGCCGCATTCGATGCAGTTTCCCGAGCTGACCAGGGTCTTCTTCTGCTCCTCATTCCACTCATATACCCCGGCGGGGCAGAAGTGGGTGCAGTACTTGCCGATGCACTTGGTGGCGCAGACAGTCTGGTTGACGATCTCGATGTGGGGGCGCCCGGTGTCCTCGTTGTACTTGACAGTGAAGAGCTTGTCGGTGAGCTTTTCCATTGCCTAACCCTCTCCGAACCGTTCCCAAACCCGGCACATCAGACGCACCGTGTTGATGTAGTCCGCGGAGTAGATGTTCTCGTTGGGCGCGTGAACGCGGTCGCCTGGGCGGCCGACGCCCACCGGGAGCACAGTCGGGATGCCCAGGTCGGCGACGACAGGGTGCATCGGCCCGGTGGCGTGCATGAACGGCCACAGCACCGGCTCGCCATGAAGCTCTCGCACGCAGTCGATCACCGTCTTGCCAATCGCCGAATCCGGGTCCGAGCGGGCGGGCTTCTCGCCGTCGCTCCAGACGATCTCCACCTTCTCGAAACCGTGCGAGTCGAGGTGCTGGCGCAGCTGCGCCAGCACGTCGGCTGGATCCTGGTTGGGGATGAGCCGGAAGTCCAGCTTCGCGGTCGCTTCGGCGGGCAGCACCGTCTTCGAGCCAGTGCCCTGATAACCCGTGGTGACGCCGGCGATGTTGCAGGTCGGCGTGAACAGCATCTGCTCCATCACCTCGCCCGGCTTGGGATCGCGCACCAGGCGCTCGAAACCGACCAGCTTCTTGCGCCTGCCGACCTCCGGGTCGATCTTCGCCATCATCCGGCGGTCGGCATCGGTCGGCTTGACCACCTTGTCGTAAAAGCCGTCGATCCGGATGTTCATCTCCTGGTCGCGCAAGCTCGCCAGAGCGCCGACCATGTACATGGCGGCGGACGGATAGATGGACGCGTAGCCGGAGTGCTGGTCGAAGTCGAGCATCTTGACGCGCAGCTGGACGTACAGCAGCCCGCGACAGCCGAACTGGATCGTCGGCCTTCCAGCGTCGTCAAACGAGGTGGCGGATTCCCACAGACACCCGTCGGCCGAGAGCTTGCTCGCGTGGTCGTGGGCGATCTTCTCGAAGGTCTTGGATCCGATCTCCTCTTCGCCTTCGACCAGGAAGCGCAGCGTCACCGGCAGCGGGCCAAGGCCCTTCAACGTCTCGAGGGCATGGATTCGGGCCATCACGTCCGACTTGTCGTCGGCAACACCGCGAGCGGTGATCCGCCCATCCTTCTCCAGCGGCTCGAAAGGCGGCGAGGTCCACAGGTCGATCGGATCCACTGGCTGGACGTCGTAGTGCTGGTAGAGAAGGAGCTTGCGCCGGCCGGCTCCCGGCACTTCCGCGTACAGGGCGGGCATGCCGCCGGCGTCCAGCGTCTCGACCCGGTCCGTGAAACGAGAAAGTCGATCGGCAATCCACTCGCGCGCCGGCTCGACCGCATCCCGGCCGTGGTTCGAGATGCTCGGGAAAGAGCACAGCTCCTTGAGCTCGTCGACGAACCGCTGCGAATTCTTCTCGATGTATGCGTCGACCGCGCTGGTCGAGATCACAGGGACATTGTTTCACCCGCGTAACCTTGTCGTGTGGAAGACGCCGGACGGGAGTTCCACTTTTCACCCCGGCCGAACCGCGCGGCCGAGATCAACTGGCAGCCCTGGTCGGAGGCGGCCTTCGAAAAAGCCAAGCAGACCAGCCGGCCCATCCTGCTTTCCATCTCAGCGGTCTGGTGCCACTGGTGCCACGTCATGGACGAAACGACGTATTCGCATCCGGGAATCATCGACCTGATCAACCGCGAGTACGTGCCGGTCCGGGTGGACAACGACGTGCGGCCCGACATCAACCAGCGCTACAACATGGGTGGCTGGCCCTCGACCGCGTTCCTGACTTCTTCAGGCGACATCCTTACCGGCGCGACCTACCTGCCACCTGATCAGATGGCCGACGCGCTCAGCAAAGTTGCCAGCTATTACCGGACCAATCAAACCGACATCGCAACCAGGGTCCTCGAGGCGCGCCAGCGCGCGAGCTCGGCCCTCGCCCGGAGCGCCGCGCCGCTTGACGACGCGATGGTGGATTCGATCCTCGAGTCCGCGATCGCCGCTTACGATCCGGAGTACGGCGGCTTTGGCAACGCGCCCAAGTTCCCTCAAACCGACGCGATACTCTTGCTGCTGGAACAGTCCCAGCTCCGGTCCGAACGAAAGCTGCATGAGATGGCCGTCCATACCCTCGCCAAGATGGCGAGCGGCGGAACTTACGACCACGTCGAAGGCGGCTTCTTCCGCTACTCGACGACCCAGGATTGGAGCGTCCCGCATTTCGAGAAGATGCTGGAGGACCACTCTGGTCTCATAAGCGCGCTTGCGCTGGCGGGAATGGACTCGGCGCTCGACACTACCACCGGCTACCTCGACCGGATCCTTCGCGACCCGAAGACCGGCCTGTATGCGGGCAGCCAGGACGCCGACGAGCATTACTACTCGATGGACGGAGAGGAGCGGGCGCAAACGCCGGCGCCATATGTCGACAGGCGCGTGTACACATCGTGGAACGCCGCCCTCGCCATCGCTTACCTCGAGGCGGACCGGCGCAGGGACCGGCCGGCGCTTCGTGAACACGCGAAGAAGCTGCTCGAGCGCCTCTTCCAGGTGGCGTATCGGCGCGGCGAAGGCATGAGCCACGCCGAGGGAGTCGGCGCCCAGCTGACCGACCAGGTCTGGAGCCTTTGGGCCGCCTTGCGCGCCGCCCAGGCTGGACTCGGCGACCAGTGGATGCCCGCGGCGCTGGATCTTGCCGCGCACCTCGAGGAGCGTTACGGCGATCCGCGTTCTGGCGGCTACTTCGACCATGCCGCCAGTGGAGCGCTGGGCCGCCTGGCGGAGCCGATCAAGCCGCTGGCCGAGAATTCGGTCGCGGCGATGGCGCTCCTCGAGCTCGACATCCTGGCCGGCGATCCCGACGCTCCGCACCTCGCAAAGGCACGACGCGCCCTCGAATCGGTGGCGGCGCTGCCGCGGCAGTACGGCCTGATGGCGGCTGCGTTCGCGAGGGCACTCGACCGGACGCGCCATGCGATCAAGGTGACGACGAAAAACCCTGGCCTTGCCCGCGCCGCGGCGCTGGCGCATCCGTACGCAGTGATCGATCCAGCCGGGGATCAGAAAGCTGTTGTGTGCGTCGGGACCATATGCTTGGCGCCTGTGTCGACTCCCGAGGGTGTTGTCGAAGCGTTGAAAGAAGCTCCCTCTATCCGTGCCTGAATCCCGGCTCCATTTTTCGCGCCGGGTCAACAAGGCGCTGAAAGACCCGGACCTGCAGAAAGCCCTCGTCCATGCCATGACCGGGCTGCGCTCCAAACGCGACATGGCCTTCGAGAGCTTCGACTTCGCCAAGGGCCGCGCCGATTTGAAGGCTCGGCGAAGGGCCAACCTCGAGCGGTTGCCGGAGCTGGTCGAGCAGTTCACGCAGCGGCTGGAGGCAGTAGGCGGCAAGGTCCACTTCGCCAGGGACGCGGCGGCGGCGCGCGACATCATCGCGCAGATCTGCTGGAACGCCGGAAGCTCGCGTTCTGATGGCGGGCGCATGGTGGTGACCAAGGTCAAGTCCATGGCCGGCGAGGAGATCGAGCTGAACCCTTACCTCGAGGCGCTTGGCATGGAGGTGGTCGAGACCGACCTGGGCGAGCGAATGGTGCAGCTGACCCACACGCATCCATCGCACCTGATCGCGCCGGCGATTCACCTGACGAAGGAGGACGCGGCCAACGTCTTCGGGACAGAGCCCACCGTCGAGGCGATCCAGCAACACGCGCGACAGTCGCTGCGGCAGAAGTTCATCGACGCCGCGGTAGGCATCAGCGGCGCCAACATGGCGATCGCGGAGACGGGGACCATCGTGCTTGTCACCAACGAGGGCAACGCCGACCTCACGACGACGCTGCCGCCCGTACACATCGCGCTGTTCGGAATCGACAAGCTGGTGGCGACGCTGGATGACGCAGTGGCGGTTCTGCGCATGCTGCCGCGAAGCGGGACGGGCCAGGTCATGACCAGCTACGTGAACTGGATCACCGGCCCTTCGCGCTCAGCCGACATCGAGCAGTCGCTGACCATCGGCGTCCACGGGCCGCGCGAGATGCACTGCGTGATCCTCGACAACGGCCGTGAGGAGATGCGCGCGGACCCTGTGTTTCAGGACGCGCTCACCTGCATTCGCTGTGGAGCATGTTCCAACGCGTGTCCACCCTTCATGGCCGTCGGCGGTCACCAGTTCGGCCACATCTACAACGGCCCGATCGGGCTCGTCCTCACGCCGTTCCATCACGGCCTCGAGGCCGCCGACCTGCCCAACACGCTGTGCACCCAGTGCAACGCGTGCCAGGAGATCTGCCCTGTTGACATTCCGCTGCCGCGCCAGATCCTCGAGCACCGTAGGAAGGGTCGCAAGTCACTGCGCAAGAAGGCGCTGCTTGGCCTGTGGAAGGGGCCTGAGCTCGCCGACCGTGTGCTGCGAGCGGGGGCCCCCTTCAGCGGGCTCGTGCCGGGCACGCCCAGGCTGGCCGGCGTCCCTTACCGCGACACGGTCGTCCCGAGCGACGTGGACGGTGAGCCGCTCACGATCTTCGCCTCGTGCATGGTCGACCGAGTCCAGCCGCACGCCGCGGTGGCGCTGGAGCGGATCGCCACCGCTGCCGGCTTCAAGGTTGGTTTTCCCAAGGGTCAATGGTGCTGCGGTCTGATCGCGGCTAACGCCGGCGACTTCAAGGGTGGGGCAGCCCTGCACTCCAGCCTGGCCGAGAGTCTTGGAGATTCCAAGGGGTTGATCGTCACGCCCTCCGCCTCGTGCTTTGGCGCATTCACGATCGACGCGGCAGACTGGGGCGCGCCGGCCCAAGATGACATTCGCTCGCGGATGCGCGACTCCACCCGGTTCGTCCTCGACGTCCTTGACCGCAACCCAGGACTCGTCGATGCGAATCGGATGAGCCTGAAGGTCGCGTACCACGATTCCTGCCAGAGCCTGCGCCAGCTGGGTCTCAAGAGCGAGCCGCGCCGCCTCCTCGAGCTTGCCGGCTACGAGGTGGTCGACATCCCGGACATCGCAAACTGCTGCGGGTTCGGCGGGACGTTCAGCCTCGACTGGCCCCGAGTCGCGGGGCGGCTGGCGCAGTGGAAGCTGGACGCTATCGCCAAGACCGGCTGCACGGTGGTCGCGTCGGATAATCCTGGCTGCCTGATGCACATCGAAGCGGCAGCGCGACACCGCCGCATCGACCTTCGCGTGGCCCACGTGCTGGAGCTGGTCGCCGAGCACCTTCGAGGCGTGCCTGATCGCTAGGCTTAGCGTTTCGTGAAGATCAGCCTCGTCGCGACGCCGCCTGCCGAGCTCCCGGTCGACGCACTTGCGGTCGCGGTCGCCACGGGGCAGCGGCTGTCGGGCGCCAGCCTCGAGTTGGACAAGGCCCTGGATGGCGTGCTTTCCGAGATGATCGCCAGCGCCGAGTTCCGTGGCCGCATCCACGAGGTCCTCCCCGTGCCGACGCATGGCAGCAAGGCGGGACCCCGCCGGGTGATCTTGTACGAAGTCGGAGCCATCAACGACCTCGACGGCCAGCGGCTGCGCTCGGCCCACCACGAGCTGATCCGCGCTTCACGCACCTACGGCTACAAGCGCATCGGTCTGGTCCGTTCCGACCCGCCCCTGGCCATGCACACCTTGAAAGCCGTCATCGAAGGCTGCGTCATGGGCACCTTCGAGCGACGCTCGCGGCAGACCGGCCCGCAGCCCGAACGGCGGGAAATCGAAGAGCTCGTCCTGACCGGCTTTGGGCTCGGCCGCGAGCACGAAGTCGTCGCCGCGCAGGAGAACGGTGAGGCCACCAACCGGACGCGGGAATGGCAGAACGCGCCGCCGAACGAGCTGACACCTGAATCGCTTGCCGAGGAGGCGACGCGGATCGCGCAGCGGCACGGGCTCGAGATCGAGGTGCTTGGGCCGGCGGAGCTGCGAACCGGAGGCTACAACTTGCTCCTCGGTGTTGCGTCGGGCTCGGCCAGGCCGCCGCGCCTCATCCGGTTACGCCATCGCGGCGGCCGTGCTGGCGGCGCTGCCCACAACGCAGCATCCGTGCTGGCCCTGGTCGGCAAGGGCGTCACGTTCGATTCGGGCGGCATCTCGATCAAGCCCGCGGAAAGCATGAGCATGATGAAGTCCGACATGGCGGGCGCCGCGGCGGTGCTTTCGGCCATCGACGTCATCGCCGCGCGAAAGGTGCCGCTTGATGTAATGGCGGTCATTGCCGCAACCGAGAACATGCCCGGACCATCGGCGCAGCGGCCAGGCGACGTGCAGGTCAGCGCGGACGGCAAGACCGTCGAGATCGTCAACACCGACGCCGAAGGACGGCTAGTCCTCGCCGACGCGCTGACGCACGCGCTGCGCAATGGCGCGACCCACATCCTCGACCTGGCGACATTGACCGGCGCGGCCAAGATCGCGATCGGGCACGCAGCGTCGGCGGCCGTCAGCAACGACGACACCTTCTGGGCCCTGGTCGAAAAGGCGGCCGCGGAGGCCGGAGACCGGGTCTGGCGCTTGCCGATCTATGCGGACTACCGTGTCCTGCTGCGCAGCCAGATTGCGGACCTGCGCAACGCCGAGTACGGCGAGGCGGGGACCATTCTCGGCGGCATGTTCATCGGCGAGTTCGCCGGTGGAAAGCCATGGACGCACCTGGACATCGCCTCGTCGAGCTGGAACACGAACGCCGAGCTGACGACTGTGCTCCGTGGCCCGAGTGGGGCCGGGACCCGACTGTGCATCGCGCTGGCGGAACTCATGTCGGGCGCGGAGCGTTAAGCAACCGTTGGGCATCCTGGAGGCGATCAACTCGCCCGCCGACCTTCGCGCGCTTGACCAGCCACGTCTTATAGAGCTGGCTCAGGAGGTTCGCGCCTTCCTCGTCGAGCAGACTTCGAAGACCGGAGGTCACCTGTCGCCGAACCTCGGTGTCGTTGAGCTCACGTTCGCCCTGCACAGGGTGTTCGACAGCCCAAAGGACGCGATCGTCTGGGACACGGGTCATCAGGCGTACGTCCACAAGATCGTGACCGGCAGGTCGAAGGACTTTGCGAAGTTGCGGCAGGCCGGCGGCCTGTCCGGCTATCCCTCGCGCCAGGAGTCCACTCACGATCTCGTGGAGAACAGCCACGCTTCGACCTCGCTCAGCTATGCGCTGGGCATCGCAGAAGCGCGCCTGCGCAAGCGAATCGGCGGCCACGTGGTCGCGATCATCGGCGACGGCGCTCTGACAGGCGGCATGGCTTACGAGGCACTCAACCAGATCGCCCACCTGCAGCCGCCGAATCTTGTGATCGTGATCAACGACAACGGCCGCTCGTACGCGCCGACAGTCGGTGGTCTTGCGCGGCACCTGTCACAGCTGCGAGTCGACCCGCGTTACGAGCGCATCAAGGACGACATCTCGCGATTGCTCCGCGACCTTCCACTCGTCGGCTCCACCGCCGACCAGGCGGCGTATCGCGTCAAGGAAGGTCTGAAGCAGCTCCTTCAGCCGTCGACGATCTTCGAGAGTCTCGGCATCAAGTACGCGGGGATCGTCGATGGGCACGATGAGCCGGCACTCGAGGTGATGCTGTCTCGCGCGAAGAAGCTGAACGAACCTGTAGTGGTCCACGTCGTCACAGAAAAAGGTCATGGGTACGGCCCGGCCGTCGAGGATGAGGTCGACAAGCTGCACGGGGTGTCGGCGTTTGATCCACTGACCGGACGTCCACGCTCAACGGAAGTGACCTACACGGATGTCTTCGGTGAAGCTTTGATGACGGCTGCGGCGAGGCGCCCGGAGGTTTGCGCGATCACCGCGGCTATGGCGTCGTCAACCGGTCTTTTGAACTTCGCCAAAGAATTCCCGGATCGATTCTTCGACGTCGGCATCTGCGAGCAGCACGCGGTCACGTTCGCCGCGGGGCTCGCCATGGCCGGCATGCACCCGGTGGTCTGCATCTACTCGACTTTTCTCGCTCGCGCTTTCGACCAGACGCTCATGGACGTCGCGATGCACAAGCTGCCGGTGGTCTTCGTGATCGATCGCGCCGGTGTAACGGGTCCCGACGGCTCATCGCACCACGGAATCTTCGATCTGTCGTACTTGCGGATGATCCCCAACCTGAAGATCGCGGCACCGGCCGACGCGACCGAGCTGTGCGCGCTCCTCGAAACGGCGCTTGCCACCGATGGCCCTGTGGCGATCCGCTACCCGAAGGGCCCGGTGCCGGCGACGCCTGACCTGCCGGTGGAGCCCCTGCCGGTCGGCCGTTGGGAAGAGCTCCGCAAGGGTGATGACGCGGTCATCTTCGCTGTCGGCCGCATGGTCGAGGTGGCCAGGGAAGCGGCGGAGCGGCTGGAGATGCAAGGCGTCTCCTGCGCCGTCGTCAATGCGCGATGGGTGAAGCCGGTCGACCCACGTATCACCGATTGGGCGCGCACTCATCCGGTGGTCATCACCGTGGAGGACAACGTCGGCACCGGAGGTTTTGGCGGCGCCGTGCTCGAAGCGCTGGCCCCGCACGGACTGGCCGGGCGGGTGAGGATGCTCGCGCTGCCCGATCAGTTCTTGCCGCAGGGCCGGGCTTCGGACATCCTCAAAGAGCACGGGCTCGACGCTGCGGGCATCGCGAAGTCTGTGTTCGAAGCGGTGAAGGGACCTGTGCCTAATAAGGTGCCGGAGGCCTAAAGCTTCTTTCGACCGGCGAAGCCTTCGCCAACATGGTGCCAGTACTCGACGCGTTCCTCGCCAAGCTTCCAGCACAGCTCGACGAGCTCGCCCCCGCGGTAGGAAGGAAAGTCGATCAGTCCCTCGAGGGGGCCTTTGAGCTGGATGCCCATCCCGTTCAAACTCGCGACCGCTTTGAGCAGCTCGAGCTCTGCGCCGCTGACCGCATCGCGCCCTTGCTGGGAACGCTCACGATCCTCGGTGCCGGCCGCCGGCCGCTTTGATTCGTACTCGGCGATGCGAGCCTGATCCTCGAGCTCGGGCAACATAGCTGAAAGCTCCGCGATCTGCGCGACGATTCTCCGTACGCGAGGCAGTTCGCTATTCGCCTCCTCGACGGTGTACGTGCGGAGCCTTTGCACCGTTCAACGATAGCCCGAAATGGGGCAGCGTCCACACTTAACAGGATGGAGCGCGCCGATGCGATGCAGAGGCTTGGCAACTCGAAGGTCGCTTGCCTTGCGACGTCCGATGCGCAGGGACGGCCTCACATCGTGCCCATCGTTTTTGCCCTGGATGGAAACACTCTCTATTTCGCGGTGGACGCGAAACCAAAAAAGACGACAGACCTCAAGCGTCTGAAAAACATCGCCGCCAATCCCGCGGTCTCGGTTCTCGTCGACCGCTACGAGAACGACTGGACAAAGCTCTGGTGGGTTCGCGCCGACGGCACCGCGCGCGT
>Ga0099794_10000246_pt1 | contig 18939 bp, 13 predicted proteins | sample Rivendell_Oct201_10_FD_77320 | JGI IMG/M metagenome (GOLD analysis project Ga0099794, IMG submission 77320) | Vadose zone soil microbial communities from the Eel River Critical Zone Observatory, Northern California, USA -... | ecosystem: Host-associated > Plants > Roots > Rhizosphere > Soil ... | reverse complement strand
TCAAACTCGTCCGGATGATCCTCAGTCCGCTGCCGCCGCGCGTCGGTGATCACGGGAATCAGACCGAGCGTGATATCGAGAAAAGTCCGAACGAGCCCGAGCCACTTGGCTCTCTCGTCTGGCCGCGCCGGCGCGAGGTCCAGCCAGGCGAACGCCGCCGAAAGAAGATGGGTGTCAAGGCTCAACCGCCCGCGATGAAGGGTTTCAACTTCACTGCCGGGGCGACGCGTGCTCCTCTCGCGGCGACGCATGCGCTCCAATTCGGGGAATTGGCGCGCGCGCATGGCTTCGATTTCTCTCTCGGCCTGCGCACTCAGTTCGAGAATATCGGGCAGCTCAGTCGGAATGCGACGATCGACAAATTCCTCGATCAGCGGCTCCTTGCCGGTGTGATCCTCCTCGGCGTCGGTGTCGGTCCTGACCCTCTGCGCAATGTTGTGAGCAGGGCGCTGGGCAGCCCACCGCATAGCCAGGCCAAGCATGCGATCGAAGTCTTCGCCGAAGTGTTCCCGGCGTTGAGAAGCGCGGATCAGAGTCCGGCTCGTCGTGCTGTAATGGAAAGAGAGAACGCCGGCCGCAACGAGGCGGCGGGCCAAAGGGTCGTTGCGGTCACGCGCGAGAAGAGCGACGCCGGCCTCGCCCGCGAAAGAATCCCATTTCCGGTCACCGTCGGCGGTTTCGGAATCAAACCGCAGCGGCGCAGGCGGGTGATGGACCACCAATTCCAATTTGCTGCGGCACCAGGCCATGCGCTCTGGATCGGACACGAGCCAATCGTGATGCTTGACGATCAGCACGGCGATGGCACCACAGAGCAGGTCTTCGGTGTGAAGCAGCGGATCGCCGTCACGGGCAACCCTCGGCGAGAGGTCTTCAATACCCTGCACGAACTCCCAGAACTGAGGAAGCTGATCCTGAGAAAAGCGCTCATCGGAATCGAGCAGTTGCCGGCATTGGAAGGGAAAGCCGGTGACTGTCTGGTCCGTGGCGATGCGCTGAAGGTCTTCTTGATTCTTTTGCTTGACCGCTTCCGACCAGTCGAAGCTGACGGCCACCCGTTTTCCGTCGCGCGTCTCGAAGGTGTAATTGTCAGGATTCAGGCGCTCGCTCAGCAGGTGAAGGCTTTCCGGCGGCTCCTCGCCATCGAATTCTGAAACCCATCCCGAGCGCAATTGCGCGAGAAAGGAACGTTGCGCCTCGTCAGCCACCAGCGTGTCGACGATGCCGCCTCCGATATAAAGCAGCATGTCTTTCCGATGGGGCATTCGGTACCACGCGCGGCCGAGCTCGATCATGGCACGGGGCTGGTATGCCCAGAGGCCCATCGCGTCGACCCCGCCGGATCTCCGCAGGGTCGAGGTTTGGCGGTCCCAATCGAGCAGCAGCCAGTTCTGGAGGAGCGGCTTCAGGACACCGGCAAACAAATGCGGGCGGTATTTCCCGACATCGAACAGAAGGCCGGCAAAGGCAAGCGACTCGCTCTCCCTCAGGATACGATCGATCCACGGATCGATATCTTCACCCTTGTCGATCTGCTCGTAGAGCCATCGTTCCACCGCCATCAGCACGCAATGAATGGTCGAGCCGAACGAAACCGGCCAATCATGATGCCAGCGAAAAACGTTCGGATCGCCGCACCAGAGGCGGGTTTCGTTATTTATGCGGACATCAAGACCGTGGCCTTCGGAGAAGCGCCGGGTCGCGAAATTGACAAGCCGCAGCGCAAAAGACAGTCCCTGATCCGGGGCCAGCTTGAGAAACTGAAGGAAAGGGCCGCGGCAATACAGCGGAGGATCGGCGCCTTGCCAGTGGTCAAGACCCGTCTCCGGCATCGAGCTCCTGGTACATTCTTCGTGCTGTGGCGGCTCGATGCAGACAGCCAGCAAAACTTCGAGCGCGGCGTCTGGTCTTACGCGCGCAAGCACCGGAAATGTCCCGCTTTCAAGGCACGCGTCTTGAAATGCATTCTGCACCCCATCGCGCGGGCCATCTGGCCAAGGATCACGGAGCTCTCCGCGCGGCCAAGCCGGAGGAAACGACGACCTTTCCCGTCTTTCCGGATTCGCCTCGAGAAATTGGCGCCGTTGTTCCCGCCGCCGCTCATGTGCCTTTTCGACCCGCGCGACGATTGCGGGGTCGAGATCGCGCCTCTGCGCAAGTTCAAGGCAGAGCTGCGCAACCTCGTCCGGCATTTCGGGCGCGGCGGACAACACGGCCTCGTACACAGTCTTGTCGTGGCCGCGGGAATAATAGTCCCCCTCGACGTTAAGCGCCTGGACTTCCCGACCGATGGCAAGCGCGAGTTCGGCCGCTTCCTTCCGCCAGGGCATCGGTTGTCCGTCGGTTAGCTCCACCGGGACCGACTTCAGCCAGAGTGCGCAAAGCTTGGCGGCAGCATACGGAACAAGTCGCGCGACTTCTTCGCGATGCGCATGCAGCACGGTCAGCATCGGCCCCCAATAGGGCCAATACGGCAGTCGGAAGAGATGTTCCCACTCGCCCTTCTCCTCCGTCGAGGACAGCAACACGCCGATCCTCGGGTCAGGCAGCGTGGCGGCAAACATAAAGCGGTCGAGCATCAGCCCGAGAAGGCGACCGCGATTTGGCACCAAAGCATCCCAACTGCGTTGCAGCAGCGGAACGGCGTTCGTGGCAAGGAACAGCGCTTCAACGAGCTGATCGCGGATGATTGCGCCTTCCTCGGTGCCATCTTCCAGGCCCTCGACCGCTTGTCGCCAGCGTTCGGGGCCGTCTTCAGCCTGTTCGAGAAGCCTCTGTCCAAAGAGGCGCATGGGACGGTGCCAGCGTGGAAGCTTGGCGCGTGCGCGAACGGATGGCGCAGAAAGGCCCGGTTCGCCGATCAGTACATTCAGACGCGCCCAATCGCCGAGCATGTCGTGCGTGAAGCGCACGCGCTGGTCGCGGATGCGGACAAGATCGGACGCAGTCAGGCTCCCGAGCGCAGCTTGCTCGCTTTGGCTCAACTGCATGCGCGGCACACTGGCGAGAAGCGTGTCGCCTTCGAGGGTCCCGAGCCGCATCAGGAGATGCGAGCGGCTGAGCTGATCCGTATCGCCCTCAATCCAGCGCTCCCACAGCGCATCCACGAGATAGCTGACGCCGATGATCGAGGCCGGATTGATTGCCTTCCCGCTGCGCGCCGCCGCGACCAGCCAGTCGAGGATTTTCAGGTTCGTCAACAAGGGACGAAGCTCGGGACGCAATGACGCCCATTGCAGTTCCGCGATCGGCGCGACGAGTCCCTGAACTTCGTCCTCCGACGGCAGATCAAGCGACGTCGCGCTATGCAGGGCTGCCGGCAGGCCGGCCTCGATGAAGCTTCGGATGAGTTTAGGTGCCGGCTCGATCTGGCCCGTCACCAGAAGATGGACATGCTTCAGACCATCTTCGGCAAGGAGCGCCTCCATCCAGCGATGCACGAGGCGTCGCGCACGCGGTGAGTAGCGTTCGATGCTATCGAAGACAATCAGGCACGACGCCGGCGAAGCGGCCAGAATTTCACCAAGCGGATGAGTGAGGCCGATTTCGCGCTCGAACGCCGATTCCGTATCATGGTCTACCGTAGACTCGGCGAACCAGAGGCACCGATCATAATCCGCCTCGCCGATCTGCTTGGCCAAAGCAGACTTCCCGCTTCCGGATTCTCCGACGAGAAAGCATGCCCGATCCCGATTGAGACAATCGAGCACTTTGGCACGGGCCTCGCTGCGCGGTAACGGCGCCAGGCCAGAAATCTCGCCGCGAATGTCGGCCATGAGCTCGCGGCTTGACCGGTCCAGGACTTCCCAATCATGTCGATAGTCGGGATGATCACGCAGATCAAATTCGTCACGCAGCTCAACAAGCAAGCTGGCCAGATCAATCGACCCGCCCGCCCTGTTGGTATCAGCAACGGCAACAAGGCGGGACCACAGGCTCCTGGCCTCGTCAGCGTCGCCGAACCGCAGATTGTTCTGGCAGTCGCAGAGCGCCCGAGCTCGTAACTTGCCGGTCGCTTTTGATCGAAATGCCGGCGGAGCGCTTGCCTGTAGAAGCTGTGCACTCAACGACAAGATCGTCTGCAAGCCAGCCCAGGTCGCGTCCCTGCCATTGCAAGCGATCGATTTTGCCGAAATCCACGCCGAGCGTGTTGGTCCCCGCCAAGAGATCGAGAAGAAAGCGCGCGCCAATGCAGTTCTCATTGCGGAAGCCGGTTCCGGCAGTGAGCTGAACGGGAGCTTTTTTCTTCGGGGCGGCCTTCTTCATCGTCTGGTCCGTGAGGGATAGCCTTCTAGAACGTTCCAAGAACATCTACAATGGGCTGGCGGCTGAGCAGGCTCCCAAATTACCCGTTGAAGGGCATGCAGGCCGCGCGGTTTTTCAATAAGATATGCCTTATAATGTTCATCATTACTAATAAGATATACCTTATAGATTTATTCACAAATAATATGCTATACCATATCGCATGAAAGACGCCATCCGCCATCTAGACAAGCGATTTTCGAGCTTGCGCCCGCTCACGAAGCTCCAACGCCCGCCAAGGGGTTGGCTTCGGGCGATCCGTGACGCCCTGGGCATGACCACAGCCCAATATGGGAAACGGTTGGGCGTATCCCAGCCCCGCATCGTGGAACTTGAAAAATCCGAACAGGAAGGCAGTGTCACCCTCAATACGCTGCAACGGGCGGCAGAAGCCCTTGGCTGCCGTCTTGTCTACGTGCTCGTGCCGGAACGGCCACTGGCTGAAGTCGTGACCGAACGAGCGAAGCTCGTCGCCGAACGCCAGTCGAAGGCAATCGAACACACGATGCGGCTGGAGGACCAGGCTGTGAAGGACAAGAGGGCCGCCCGCGCGCTCCGCGAGCAGGCGATCGAAGATTTGCTGAAGCGCCCCGCGCGCCTCTGGGATGAAGAATGACTGACCTACATGCCGCCGACGGTCATGCGACCCCACTGACGCCGGCGGAAAGGGAAGATCTCATCCCAACCCATATCACCTTGCGCAGCGAGTTGAACGAACTCGAACAGCAGAATATCGCAACAGGCAATCGATGGGCATTAGGCCGCCGTCACGTCGTGACCCGCGAAAGTTTCCTCAAGAGCTTGCATCGGCGCATGTTCGAGCGCGTCTGGCGCTGGGCAGGAAAATACCGGACAACAGAACGCAATCTCGGCGTCGCCCCTCATTTGATTGAGGTCTCGCTTCGCCAGGCGATTGACGACGCGCGATATTGGATTGAGCACAAATCTTATCCGCCGGACGAGATCGCGGTGCGATTCCATCACAGGCTCGTCTCCGTACACCCCTTTCCCAACGGAAACGGCCGTTGGTCTCGTCTCGCCGCCGACGTTTTGATCACGCAGCTCGGCGGCAAGCGTTTCACCTGGGGTGGCGCAGATCTTCGAGCCGCAGGCACGGCCCGCGACACCTACATCGCAGCGCTCAAGGCTGCGGACAATCACGATCTCGAACCGCTCATAAAGTTCGCGCGATCCTGACAGACCATCATGGCTGTTCAAGCTTGCCGATTGGCGTTAACTCGGCGACGCTGGCTGGTTAGAACGTGAGAGATCGAACCGCCAAGAAGGTCTATGTTGCGTTCGAAGCAGACCTCGGGTGTAGGCGTGCATCAATATCCTCAAGTGCGCTGACGAGAACTTCATCGAAATAGCCCCGCAACTGCAGCCAGAAGTTTGGTACAATTGGCGGCGGCAATTGGAAGATGCCTTCGATAGTCTGGCCGAATTCGTCGCAGATCGCGAGCGTGCGGTATATCGCGTAATTCAGCACCGGCAGGAGCGGCACCAAATCGTTAGGATGCCTCTCTTCGGGTCGCCAGATATCCAAGCCCCGAAAGGGAACGCGGGCCGCAGAAACCAGAAATCCGCTTTCGTCGTCAAAAATTGGAGGTGGTTCGCCTCCCTGATGCAGTATTCGATCCCTGAATTCCCGTAGATCGGTGAAGAAGGTCGTACTGCGCGTGTAGCACTCTGCGAGCGGCGGCGGGATGCCGAACCAATCTACAAGCTCTTGCGTTGTTCGCGACTTGTTAGAGGAGAAAAGCATACCAGCATATGAGTGCTTGAGCTGCCTCTTTTTGGTTCCGGTATCGAGGAGCTTGATACCGTCCCAGACCGTGGCGACAACCTCTTGCCATAGATCGAAGATGCTGCGGCAAACGCTGTGCAGATATTCGATCTCGGTTGCGACCATGCGCGACACGCCGTGCGGGATTTCCTTTCGAGAACGATGAAGCAATTGGATCTTGGCCAGCTACGCCGCGAGATTGCAAACATCGACCTGCAAGGCAGAAAGCTTCTTGCCGATCGGATAGCAGGAAAGTCTTTGCGCTATGAGATTGAGAAAGCGCAGGCAGAGATCCGTTTTCCGTTCCGCCCGTGTTCCGAAATACAAAGTTTCGGCGGGCCACATCTGCACTTTGATCATCTGATCGCCGGCTTCGATCCAGGCGTGCCATTCTCCATCATAGAAGAGAGACGAGCAAAGGAAGCGCCCGGGCAGTTCGGCGTGATTGAGAAATGGAATAGCAGCTAGCTTCGTGACATCCATCTTCGTCATGTAAGCGCTCACAGCGTTGAGCTGTTGATGATTGAGCATCCTGGCGGGCCAGCATTTCGATGTTGTACGCAAATCGGATGTTATGGAACAATCTGACCGACTGATAAGCTTTGTGAAACGTTCGGCGCGAAGAGAACATTAAGGCGCGTTTTCCGAAACTGCTGAAAAAAATCCTAAGTTTTTCTGGTTTCCAAGCTTAATAATTGCGAATTGGCTTTCCAACCGATTGGACCGCTAGCAGCACCGAGCGCATCTGCTTGGCGGTCTCACCTCGGACGAACACGCCGCACTCAAACGACCGCTCCAACGCCGACCCCATAAAGTTGCTTGAGCCAACATAATACTCCGAGTCATCGGCGAGAACGACTTTGGCGTGAAATGTCTCACGGCCGGACGGCAACGATGAAGGCAACGCGTATTCAATTACCGACACGTTGAGACGCCTGAAATCCGCTGCGCGTGGGTTGAACGCGTTACCGCATTGCGGCTCTGCCAGCGGCCGGGAAATCAGGACACGACGCACCTCCGGACGGCAAAGCGAAAACAACTCCACCATCAGTTCGGCCCCTTGAGGGTCCATAAACGGGGAAAGAATGACCAGTTCCTGCTTGGCGCCACGCGCCAAGTTGAAGAACGCATCACTCGTTTGAAACACAACCGGCGGCAGCGCCTGCGCGTCGTCAATGGCTCGACGAAGTGCGCTTTTTAACCCCGGTTCGGTGAGCACAAGCCGAACCGCGTCACGATCCTTATGGACCCGGAGATAGGCGGCAATGCCCCGGAGATTGTCGGCCAAAGCCGTGAGCACCGAAGCCGACGCGACCAGCCGGGTCGCAAAACTCGACCGGACGGCAAGGCCATTTTCTATAAGCGACCGACGAACGATCGCAACATGCTCCGCCGAGACGTCTCCCAAACGGGACGAAAGTTCGCGATCCGAGCTGTCCATCCCCACTGGGGTATCAGCGAGATGGGCGAAGATCCGCGCAGCCTGCGTGGCAAGCGGATAAAGCTCGCCCACAAGCGCATCAAAAAGGCGATCATTGAGCGGCTCTGGCATTTTCAAGCGCGTATTGGAGGTAGCCTTTCATGCGTTCTTCGCCGACGATGAAATCGGGACGGCCCCGACCAATGAGGGTCGAGCGGCTGAGATATTTGTTCGCCGTCAAACAAATGACTTCCGGAATCATGATGCAGTCAGGGCACGCCCCGCCCTTCGTCATGCACAGATTTCCGAGATTGCAGCCCAGCGAGGTCGGAAAGTTGCGCAGATACGAGAGGAATGCCTCGTGATGATTGCGCCACAACGCGGACAAATCACCCAGATCAAGCGTCATTCCATTCCGGTAGACGACAAATCCGAGATCGCTCGGAAATAGGTATTCACCGATCGAACCCAAATCGAGGCCAGAAAACTGCTGAATTCCTTGCATGATGTAGTGCGCATAGGAATGAAGCAGCGCATAGGTCATTTTATAGATTGTCGGGTCCGACTTGCGGTCATGTTCTTCAAGATAACCAGACATGATTTGCGCCGAACTCAACATCGCAGCGGCGAAATTATCGGGATAATTCGCCAGAAGGCTCGCGTCGGCGCATCCCAATTCGGGCTGCAAAAGCCACGACCGAACAAGCGTTTCATCAAGTTGGAAATAAAACGCCTCGTTCGATTGTTCGAGAACATAAACTGGGTGACGCGACTCCTGAGCGGTCTGCACCTTCGGGAAGAGGTTCAGGCGAACCGGCATCATGCGGCCGTGCTTTAGGATCTTGGGGGTGTTGCCAACCCGAGAGTATCCGTAACTGAACTTACACAAGTCAAACTTGCTGATCAGGCCGGCACGCCGCACGCCCAAGAAGCGCATGGCCTCCTCCGCGTTCTGGACCATGGTTGCCCGTTGCGGCGAACCTGGCGGAACGAGCCATTCGTCGGGGTTTGTGAAATCGACGTAACTGGCCCGGCCCCCAACGATCTCGCCGCGAAGTTTGGTTCTGGTGAGCGCGGAATGTTCAACGAGAAGCCTGAAAGGATCGTACTTTCCAGTCCACTCATGCCGCTGTTGAAGTTTCAAGACGATATCAAGCGGTAGCGCGGCGTTGCGTTGCAGCCACCCAGCTTTCTGCCAATTGGCGAGCCGCTCGGCCCTCATTTTGACCATCAGATCGGCCACCACTTGGTTCTTGCTATCGGTCGCCAGCTTCAGTCCTTGCAATATCTCATCGAATTCCTTCGCTTCGGCTCCCCGCTCTTTTGACAAGAGCTGAGCGGCTACCTCGGCATCGCTCAGCGGCGGACCCTCCAATCCGACAAGCCGCTCGATCACACCGGGAAGAAGGTGGGTCTGTCCGGGCTCCAAAGCCTCGATCCCGGAGCCTTCCGGAAAGGTGATAAACGTGTCCGACTTCACGAAATACGCCGATGATGCGGCGTAGTTGATCTTCTCCATAGACGCTTCGCCGACGATGTTTCCGCCCGGCCCGATTGATGACGCAATGCGCCCCAGCGTCTCATCGCACTTCTCAACCCAAGGGTCGGGGTTCTTCGTTCCACAATTGGCGCAGGAGAATGACCAATTCGAAAGCGCCACTTGATCCTTGTTGAGGACAAATTGGCGACTGCCGCACTTGCCGCAGATCGCATAGCGCTTTATCGGGCGCCGGGTCCCCTGGTCATAGACCGTCATATTGGGACTGGCCGCTTTCCAAGAACCCGACCAGTGGGCGAAGATGACGTCAAGTTGGCCCCACGAACAATTCGACGGATCATCGGGGCGTCTGGGGTGTGCACAGGCTTCGCTAAGCTCGGAGAGCCGTTGTCCCATCTGCTTCGGGTTTGCGGTCGCTTCGATCAGGCCGCACTCGCTGCAAATCAGCGTTGTGGGCCGTGGGAGGTACCCCATCCGGTCGGGCTTCAAATAAACAAAGGCTGTGGATCTAAAGCTGTATTGTGTCCGTGAGGTATCCAGGAGCGACACGTCTACGCAAAATTCGGGCAAAGGCGCCGGAACATTGACCTCGTTTTGCCGGCAGGTGATCGCTTTGTCGAACCAAGCGCGCGCCGCTTCGTCGATTCGCATTTCGATCTGAACCTTGGTCGTTTGTTCCGGCCGTGCCGGCGTCGCGTTAGGCGACGGCATGGCCTGACAAGCGCCCGCAGCGCCTTCAAACGTGAAATGTTGCCCCGGCGCATAGCTCATCGCTATTTGCGCTTGGGAACGGCTCATTGAAGGCCCCTTGGCGTCCGCTTCGCGGGCCGTGTCGGCGGGTTGTCTAGCCATTCTTCCTCATTCCCCGGTTTCCCCGGCCGTCCAGCTATTATTTCCCCGCATAAGTGCCGACATCACGCGACCCAGATCGCTCATTCGAATGCGGTCGGAGCCACTTCCAAAGCCGCCTTCAATCGAGCCAGATTCATTGACGTCGCGCAAGCTCGTCATCGGGCGGGTTAAAGGGGCGCCCGGTTGCCTGAAAAAACTATCTAGATTTTCTGTTTTCCAATTGGACTGCTCCATCGCCGTCGTCGCGTCGTGGAAGAGTTGATTGATCCGCTGCTTATAGAAATCCTTATTGAGTGGCGAGGTGTCGTGTTCAAGCCCAATGCCATCCACGACAAACTGACACAGCTCATCAAGAAGATTGATGTGATCCGTCCGCGATCTCTTCGATCCGGTTGCCGATGCGAGTGACTACGCGCGGATATCGCACGAGCGCGGTGACGCCGTCCTCAACCAATCGTCGAAAGCGACAAGCAGCCCCCTTACGATACCAAGGCCACCGTCATTCGACCCAAGCGCGTCAAAATTCGGCGGCGTCGGTAGATCGAACTGCCTGATAAGTGGCTGGTAGTAAACGGGCAGCGACGTCGTCTCCAGAACCGTCGCATCGGTCAGACCTCGGCGTCTGACACCACAATTGATCCCGAGCGCATCATGGGCAAGATAGCGATTGTAACGGTAGGAAGGCGCGATACGGTCGAGCCTGATCGGCCGATGCACTCCCGGATCGAACGCAACCGACATTTCGACCTGATAAAGCGTGGAATCAGTTTCCCGCGCCAAAGCCAGCTTCGCGTCCAAGAGATCGGATTCATTCGCCAGAATGATGCGAACGGTTCGTTCATCGGGATGGAGCGGGTCTTCCAGATTTTCGTATTCCAAAACGGGAATAATGGTAGGCCGCGCGACGCGACGGTTCGTTCGTAGCCCGGCAAGGCTTTGATCCCACCCGACCACATCGGCGGGGGTAATTGTCCGCGACTGGGTTCCTCGCCCACCAGGAAAACCCCACAGCAATCCGCCAACCGTGGGATCGTTGTCCGCCTGCCACGCGTCGATGACCGCCTCGATACGCCGCATCATTTCGGCGTTAAATGCTGCGAGGTCGCGGTCAATCTCGGGGGCGCTTAACGAAAGATCGATCCGAAACTCTCCGAGATCAACTGGCACCCGGAGCCATTTTTGGGGTATCTGCTCGCGTTCAATCAGGGCATCCGGCGGCGCATTGGCATCGCCCGGGCCGACGGCGAATTCGAACGCCTTCAAGGTATCCCCGTCGCCAGCTGCCGTCGTTTGAACCGTTTGCTCGTCCGCATCAATTGCCGTGTCCGACAACCCGTTGTCGGGCTGATCCGATGCCGGCGCTTCCGCTGCCGTGTCCTGTTCTTCCTCGACCGCCGGATCATCCGAAGTTGGCTCTTCGTCACCTTCGGCCAGGATGGAAACAAGCACGTCCTGGCGCGTCGGCGATTGCAGAATTGCGCCCGCAATCCCAAGCTCCAAAAGCGCGCTTCCCTCAGCTTCCTCCGTTACCCGGTTTTTTATTTCGAGCCACTTAGGGCTCTTCCGACCTTCCTCGCCCAATACCGCGCGGTTTTCATCTTCCGCCCTTTTCAGCGCTTCACGCCGATGCCGAAGGATGATTGATCGTGCGTTCTTTGAGAGCCTAAACACGACTTTCGCGGCCAAGAGGTCGGCGGCAGACGGCAGCATGCGAAGATAGATGCAGGCCCGTATGCCGACAGTGATGGCCGCATGCGTCCGATCCGCAATTTGGAACGTAAGACCTGCCGTTCCAATGTGGACTGGAGAGGTGACGTCGTCCTTCTCCGCATAAGTTACGGCGACGGATGAGGGTTGCCTTCGCGGCAGAAGATGTTGCGTGTGAATGACCCGCGATGGCTTCTCGCGGTAGATGATACGCCCGGTAGGCCCTGCGCCTCTTAACCGATCATAGGTTTGATACAGGATGGCGGAAGCGACAGCCTCTTTGGTCGTGTGCGTTACGTCGTTTCCATTTGGATAAAGGAGCTGGGTCATTGGGCCGCCATTTGAAAGATCGGTTCATTCGCGCTGGCTGCACTGGCGTTATCTAGATGCTTCTCGAGCACCGGAAAGACGCTCTCCATTGCAGCGCGGCGGACACCCTGCAACTTTGCAAAAGATGACAGCGGCCCTTGGATTACACTGTCTGCATCAAGCAACAGACGATCGAACAGACCGCGGCTGGCATGGCCATCGCGCCGAAGGTCCGTACGCACGATCCTGACGGCGTCGGTAAGAGAGCGGGCCAGAACGCCTGCGCCCATTAGCCGCAAAAAGGCTTCGATGTGGAGCGGGTTGATCGCGGCATGCGGAGTGTCGACTTCCGAACGCTCAGCCGCTCGCAGCCAATATTCCACCGCAGGCTTACTGATCGACGGAAGCCCCGGATTTTGCTCAAAGAGCGTGTCATGAACGCGCGCTGTTAGCCCTTTGGCACCGAATTGAGCCGTCAGCGTCTCAATCCCTTTTTTCACCGTGGCCTTGTATTGATCGACCAACGCCTGCTCGAGCGTACGCCCCTTATCATCCTTCTCGCGAAGCGCTGCCTCTATTTCCTCACGAATCGCATCCGGCATGACGAACACGGCATCACCGATATCGATTGATCGCGCTTCCTTGGGCGCCAATCGGTGCGAGGCAGGATCGAGCACGTAGAACTGCGATCCCGGCCCGGCTGCAATTTTCCCGTAGCCGTCTAAAACGAGGAAGCCATGCCCCACGAACGGCAACGCAATCCGGGACCTGTCTGAATCCAGGCCATGGGCCACCGACAAACCGCCGTACTCTTTGGCGACCCAAGGCAATGCCTTGCGTAGTAAGCCGACCCTCTCCGCATAAAGCGCGTATTCGTCGGCAACCGCGGCATCGAGCACGCGGCTCAAGGTCAAGGCGTCGTGGCCCGCGACGACGAGCCTGAACTGCGAGGGACAATAGGCGTCGCCGATATAACTTCGCGCCCCAATATCCGTTGACGCTGCCCAGATAACTACGGTCGGCCTTTTGCGCTGCACTTCGGACGTATAGTGTCCGGGCGTCGTGACCCGAAGTTCCGGAACACCCGCTACAAACGACCCGGGCGCCGTCAAGAAATCCAAAAGGCGGTCGCTGGCCTGCTGGGCATCCTCCGGATGACGCAGCACAACAACCACGTCATTGCCGGGATTAATCTCCGTCAAGACACGCTTCAAGTAGCGCATCAAAGGTGTTTCCGCCCGGAGCGCCCCGGCAAGAGCCAAGCCCTCCGCCAAATCCGCCTGAATTGCATCGCGCCAGGGACCCGCATGGCCATCAGCAACGCTCGCCATCGCCTTGTTATAGTGAGGCTCAAACGAATGCCGTTCACGCTTCACGCGATGGTAGACATCATGAACGTCGGTATACGGAGCAAGGATGGCATCCGCGCCCGACGCCGTGAGGGCCATTCCTTTCAATGCGATGGCGCCTTGCTCGAGCATCGAGGCGAGAGGATTTCCCTCATCAAGCTGCTTTGCATGATTCCAAAATCGGGTCGAGATCACACATTCCTTCGATCCGATAGTTTCGACGATGGGTTGGGTCGCCGCCTCGCGCACACCTGGCGCTTCAAAGCCGCGCCCCCGCGTCGCCCAAACAAGGCGGTGACCTTCCGTCCGCGATCCAAGGGCTCCGGCGCCACGATAGGTCCGTAAAGACCTTCGAATAAACGAATAACGAAGGGGGCAATCCGCCAAGATCAACACCCGCTTCGGCGGCTGCCGCAGCGCTTCGGACAATTCGGAGACAAACATGCGTATCAATGCGCTTGCATCGCGGCCACGAAGTGCGTGCGCTGTCATATCGATGACGGCAAGATCAATCGAGCCGGGCATGGAACGCAAAGCGCGCTTGCGGTCGACGTCCGGGAAATGCGACGGCAGAAGAAACGCAAAAGCCGGACTTCGCGCGGCCGAGCCCAGTAAATCGAGGTATCCCCGAACGGAGTCGAGCCGTCCCGAGGGATAGAGACGCTTGAATCCTTTTAAGGTCTTTTCGTCGAAATCCCGCCAGTAAGTACCGTCGTTAAGCGCAACCGTATGCGGCACAATCGACACCAACGGGACCGATTCAATTTTGGTCTGCCGATCGCCGAGAAACATGTAGAAGAGCGCGTCGGCACTGATAGCGCCCGGCACGTTGTCGCCAACGACGCCACTGCGGAAAAGTCCTCTTGCGTGCAACCTCTCTGTCCGCGCCCCGATGTCGGCCACGGCCTGCAACGCGGGCCGCCCCATGTTCAAAAGCAACGTCCGAAGGGGCTGTTCAACGCGTCCCCGGCTAACTTCGCGCAACATCCATGGAAGGATCGCACGGGGCGGAATGTGCGGCCAAAGTAGCGCCGCATGAAGGCGTTGGTCGCTTGATGCCACTTCATCAAGCAGATTGACGAAGTGCGTAAGATCCTCGTTCGGTTCAACCGTCGCAACGGTGAAGTCGCGATCGTTCAGAACGGAACCGGCTGAATGCGGCTCAACTGGTTGTTCGGCAGAGGCTAGTGCAGGCTCTTCCGCCGTTTCAGGTGTAGCCCGATTTCGCAGCCGATCGACCAATAGCTTCGTTCGTTCACGCCTGGATGCTGCCGTCTCTGCTAACCTTTCAGACCAGGAAGGGAGGGCCATCCGATGTTCCTATTTTTTCGGCCGTTTGGAGCAGAAGGCGTCCCAATCGCGGGCTACGTAATTCTCAAGCAAGCTTGCTTCGCATTCATATAATTCCGCGACCAATTTCAGAATCGCGTTGCCGTTCTTTTCCTTTCGCGCAGCTTTAAACTTGGCCCTCCAGTCGCGGTTCAACTCACGCCATCTTGGCATGTGGACAGCCGCGATCTGACTTTTTTGGAACCGATGAAATCCGGCCGCCGCCCCAGCGGACAGTGTCGCCACGAATAACCCGAGGATCCCTGCCGACAAGAAGGCCAAAAGATCGGCCAACGGCCATTCGTCGCTCTTGATCTGATAGACGCCGCTACCGGCGCAATAGCCGGTAGTATCGATCCCGATGACTGGTAACGCCGACACATCGACGACGAGCAATTTCGGGGATGCATACCAATTGGGATGCAGGCTATCGATGGTACGCCACCAGACTTTGGATTGGCTGGCCTTTGCACGTAACTGAAGCTTCTTCTTATTTTTCCGGAGATACGCCGCCATCCGCGGGAACTTGGATAGCTTCACGACTTTTCCGCCTTTGTCGAACACATTGACGATTTGAGTGCCGGCCCAGCGAACCTTGCCGCCACGGATCGAGCTTGCATTCACAAACGGCAACAAACGATCGCGCTCGATGGCAAGGTCTTCCGCACTTCCCAAAAACACGTTGTTGCATCCGGTCGCAGAACCGACGCGGATAACACAGCCCGCATCTTCCAGCTTCGGAAAGCGTCGTCGCGCCGCCTTGACTGTTTTCTGCGCGGCCGGATCCCTTGTGAGCAGAAGAGGTGACGCGGACGGCGAAAAAGTCCTCACAACCGCGTTGCCTGACCTTTCGATCCTGTCGAACCCGGCCATTGACGATATCTGGGTTGGGCCAGCGCTGTCCTTTTGGAAGACGAAGAAGTGCGGGTACGCGTCCGCTGATGTCTCAAAGCTATCGACGTCGCTGAAATCGATGATGGTCTTCAACTGCCCTTTCGACGTAAACGCCTCGCGAATGGCATTGCCGTAGACGTTCCGTGTCCAAGTGCCGGGGCACAAGAAGGCGAGCTGACCATAGGGCCCAAGCAACCCAAGCGCATGTTCGATAAACGCAACATACAGATCAGCTCGCTGTTTGAACGATTTGAACCGCGTCTTGTAAACATCGCGCAGAGCCGCCGGGATCGAATCCCACCGGATATAGGGAGGATTAGAGACAACGTGCGTAAAGCGCTTTCTTGGGCGCGCCTCCAGGAAGTCTTCGTTCCTGATCCAACATTGCGCGATTTCCACTGCCTTGGCGCGCGGGACATCAAGTTCTTCAAGTGTCGTCGCGCATTGCCTACGAAGATTCGTCGCGACCTCCCCGTCAATCTCGTAGGCGCGAATGACCGGCCGCAGAAGATCCATCGTCTTCTTTTGCGTCCGACACGCCTCAACCAAACGAGGCAGCAACGGCAAAAAGAACGCACCTTGGCCGGCTGCCGGCTCAAGCAATCTCATCGTCAGGAGATTTTCAGGAAAAGCTACGTGGCGGAGGCATAACTCCACGACCTTGTCGCGGGTGAAGAACTGGCACAAATCAGCCTGCCAAGGCCGCTCAGCCTCAAGCCGAGCCTCAACCTTCCCCTCCATAGACGTGCCCCCAGAGCCTTCCCGCCGAAGCAGACCCGGCTAATGCTTGCCTTATTTCTCGCGGAAGTTGCTCTAGCACGCAACCGAAATTCAATAGGGGCAGCCAGTTTCGCCGGGACACCAATACACACGCTATATCAGCCCCTTATTGGCGCTTTATGCGCTGGCCGTAGCGCGCGCAGCCCACAATTAGCGCCGGGCTCTAGCGCACACGACCTTTTCGCTCGCGCTCCCGCCACATGGGCGGCGCGCCTGGATTACCGGCGCAGCGCAAATTGAAGAGCGCCACGACCGCCTCCTGCACCTCATGCAATCGCTCGACGGTTTCCCGGACGAGCGGATCGTCGATCGCGGACGCATTGCCGTGCACAAAGTCGTTGCGTCTGGCCTGCACCTTCCTGAGATGTCCAGAGACCCGCCCATGGCCGAGGGCCGCCAAGTCGGCTTCCAGCGTGGTTCCGAACAGCAAGGGGTACAGGCGGCCCATACGGCTGCCGATGGAGGCGTAACGCTCCAAAAGATCGCGCCCGACACCCTCGGGCAAGGAGGCTACCGCTGTGTTGAAAAACCGATCCATCAGATGCTCGAAGAGCGTCCAGAACAGAATGACCAGGATCAACTTCGGCGACACCTGCTCGATAAAAGATTGAGATTTCTCATTTTCAGAAGCCGGCCGTTCCCATTCCCGCTGCATCAAGCTCAGCGTTGCCGTCGTGACACTGAAGGCCCCCGGCACGGCCATCGACAGATGTGTGCGGGTCGCACCCGACGCATCAGTCCAACGGTGCTCCATCGGCTCGAACGCGAACCCGCACTTCGGACAAGGGCCGGACGAATTCATAAGCGTGTGGCAGCTCGGGCAATGCGACAGACGGGACCACACCCCGAGCCAGTTCGGCTTTTCCTTGTCGGCCCACAAACCAGGCCCCTCAACTTCCGCCACTTAGCTCCTCCAGCATTTTGCGCCCGAGTTCCTCGATCGTCTTGAAATCGGACAGCATCTGGGGACGAAACACCACCGGCTTGGCACCCTTGGCGAAGGACTGGCTGATCCACGGCTGAAACCGGCCAAGGCTTAGCCGCTCCGCCGACAACGCGTCATAAGCTGAAAGATCCTGCGCCTTGATCGCGTCGTTCATCTTGCCGGCGAGTTCGTGGTAAGCGGCCACATCCGCATCCCGGATCACGTAAGGCGGGATGTAGAGCGGGATGCGATGCGCGAGCGCATGGCGAAGTTTGGCCAGAAACTTCATCCAATCATCGAAACCCGCGAGATAGGCCTGAACCTCCGCCGAAAAGGTTTGTCGAACGCTTGTGTTGTCCGGCGCGAGAGGGATTCGAACTGTCGGTGCGATTTACCTCTGCCTAAGCGCCCCCCGATCACAATTGAGTCATTACATCGCAGCCAACCCCGCCGATTTTACGCTGCGACTTTCCTCCTGCCGCTTCCATGGCGCTTCCACGAGCGAAATTTCGAGCCAGATCGGGAGCAGCAAAAAGCCCTTGAAAACGAAGCGTTTTCAAGAGCTTGCTGTCTGGTTGCGGGGAGGCGCAACCACCGATACCGACATTCGCTGATGGTAGCTATTTGAGCGCGTGATTAGTGCCCCACCCGATCATCCCTTGCTGTTATTAACTTTTTGATTTCATGAGCTTTTTAGCACTTGAGATGCGCTGCGCTTGGTGCGACGCCCCAAGCTTTAGTGAAGGGGCGCTGGAGCCACCCGACACATCGGCACCTCAATTGGCGCGCGCTTTTCCGGCTAGAACTCCGCGTGAACGCGCCAGGAAATAATTGAAACTGGTCCACGGTCGGCATTGTATGCCGGATTGGCAATCAATTGATAATCGAAAGTCAATGTCGTCGATTTGTTGACGCTGTAGGCGTAGTACGCTTCGAGTATTTTCTCTGTCCGGTAATTTATCCGGCCATCACCAATTAGTAGACCAAGCCCGCCAGCGGCTAGAAAATCCCGATGAGCCGCGCTGAGGCCGTTGATAGCTCCTCCCAAGCCGATCGTATCAGTTTCACGTCCCCAATAACTTCCCTTGATTGAAAAGCCCCCCGAGACGCTCCGATCGATATCGGTGAACGACAGAATTTCGTTCTGACCGTCATTCCAGCTTGCGCGGGCGAACACCCCGATATCCTTCATGATCTGTTGTTCGGCGTTGACGTAAAAACCGTACTTGAGGTTTTCGCGCCGGATGCCAGCGATCACATCATTGATATCAAGCGTCGGACCCGCGGCGCTGATCGCCAGCGCGTCGCGGTAGTTGCCGGTATTGCCGCGATTGCCGAAGATACCAAACCGCAGTTTGCCGGGCTGATCGAGGATCGTGTGACGCTCCTCAAATTCGACAACAGCTAAGCTGAAATCGTGTCCGACTTTTCCCCAGAGACGACGAGTTGTTTTTTGTATTTCTTGCAGCGCTTGGCTTCGGAGTGATTTTGCAAAACCGGTTGTGGCGTAAACTAGGAAGACGAAATTCCATTTTTTCAAACCCCCACTGCCGAGGAGCACTCAAACCGTAACACGCCCGCTTCTGCCCTATAGAATGGCGTAACCTAAAAAAGCCCGCCGAGCGCAGGTCCGGCGGGTCGGGAACCAGAAGAGTCGTGTGCGCGTTTGGCTGGAAAGCGTTGGCCTCAGGTCGCCCGAGCAGCAGAACGAGTCCGCGAGGCTTTTTGGGGCCTTGGCGGGTCAGTCGAGGTCGAAAGCTGCCGCGGCACCGCCATCGGACGACG
>Ga0099794_10000244_pt1 | contig 19030 bp, 17 predicted proteins | sample Rivendell_Oct201_10_FD_77320 | JGI IMG/M metagenome (GOLD analysis project Ga0099794, IMG submission 77320) | Vadose zone soil microbial communities from the Eel River Critical Zone Observatory, Northern California, USA -... | ecosystem: Host-associated > Plants > Roots > Rhizosphere > Soil ... | reverse complement strand
GATTGAGGTTCATCATATCGATGGGCGTGTTGCGCGTGATCGCTGCATACGAGAACGGGTTGGCGACCGGCAGGACTCGCAGCCGCCCGGCCAAGCCGCGGAGATCGTATGACGTGAGGAACCGGTAGACAATTTCCACCCCAACTGCTTCCTCCCCGTGAATCGCCGCCGAGATGCCGAGCACCGGACCGGGCCGATCGCCAGTGACCTCGTGAATGGGCAGGACCAACTCCGTGCCGCTCGCCAGCGTCGAGACGGAGATAGGTCGGTACGTTCTGGTGACCATATATGCGCCTCCAATACCTATTGTGGTCTGAACCGGGGATCGAGCAGGTCGCGAATTCCATCTCCCAACAGGTTGAAACCGAGCACCGTCGCCATGATCGCCAGGCCAGAGAAGGTTGCGATGTGGGGCGCATCTCGCAAGTAGCGCGTCCCAAACGCGAGGGTCCAGCCCCAGGAGGGCGCGGGTGGCGGCACCCCCATCCCGAGAAAGGAGAGAGTGGATTCTGCCACCACCGCAGAGCCCATCCCCAACGTGGCCAGAATCACCACCGGAGACGATACGTTGGGCAGGATGTGGCGGACCACAATGTGCAGATCTCCGGCGCCGATGGTCCGCGCCGCGGCGACGTACTCGCGTCCTTTCTCCGCCAGGGTGGCCGCCCGCACAACGCGCGCGTACTGCGTCCAGGACACTAGGATCAAGGCGGCAATCACACTTCCCACGCCCGCGCCGAAGACAGCGACCAGCGCGAGAGCCAACAGAATCCCGGGGAAAGCCAAAAAGACGTCGACGACGCGCATGATCGTCGTATCGATCCCGCGTCCGTAGAAGCCTGCCGCCAGACCCAGGGTGACGCCCACACCGACGGCGCCTCCGACGGACGTGACAGCCACGAGTAGAGAAGAACGCGCCCCATACACTAGTCGCGCAAGCAGATCCCTTCCGAGGTGATCGGTTCCCAGCGCGTGGCCCGGAGAGGGTGGCGCGAGGCGCGCGGTGATGTCTCCGCCCTGGGGGTCCGCACGCGTGAAGAGGCGAGGGGCGGAGGCCACCAGCAGAATTATCCCAAGCAGTCCGGCGCCCACCCACCCCGACACGGTCAGCCGCCGGCGGGGAGCGATGCTTTTAGTCGTAGCGGATCCTCGGGTCAATAAACGCATAGAGAAGGTCCACCCCGCCGTTGACCAGGGAAAAGAGCAGCGCGAGGACCAGGATCGCTCCCTGCACCACAGGAAAATCTCGCTGGCCGATCGCCTGTACCACTAGCCGGCCCATCCCCGGCCAGCCATAAATCGTCTCGGTCACGACCGCCCCACCGAGCGCGGAGCCGAACTGCAGGCCCACAATGGTTACGACCGGAAGCAGTGCATTGCGTAGGGCGTGGTGAGTGAGCACGATCCGCTCGCGCTGGCCCTTGGCCCGCGCCGTACGCACATAATCCTCCTCTAAGACCTCAAGCAGTGCCCACCGCGTGACGCGACTGAGCAAGGCGAGGTTGAAGAAGGCTAAGGTGACGGCAGGCAGGAGGAGGTGGCGGAGGCTGTCCGTGAGGCCGGCGAGGTTGCCGGTGACAATGGCGGCGATTAACGGTACGCCCCGACCGAAGGACGGGAGCCAGTTCAGTTTCACGGCAAACAGCAAGATCAGGAGGACGCCCAGCCAGAAGACTGGGACCGACACGCCCAGCTGCGCGACCAGCATGGCCAGGGTATCCGGAAACCGGCCCCTCCGCCGGGCGGCGTATACGCCGAGCGGGATGCCGCACCCCACAGCCAGCACGAGCGAGGTCACCGCTAGCTCGAGGGTCGCGGGCAAGGTCGAGCTGATCAACCCCAGCACCGGTGTGTGCAATGTGACCGACGTCCCGAAATCTCCCCGGGCAATTCGCAGGAAATACAATCCCAGCTGTACCGGGACCGGACGGTCCAGGCCCAGGAGGTGGCGAAACCGGACGAGTTCTGCTCCTGAGACCTCCTGACCCAGTAAGGCGATTGCCGGATCGCCCGGCAGCAAGAGGACCAGAGCAAAAGCAATTGTTGCAGCACCGAGCACGACCGGAACGAGCAGCAGCAAGCGGCGGACGAGGTAGCGACCCATGTGGAGGCCACGAGGGTGCGATCAGTAAGGCCGTCCTCTCGTCGGCGGGGCTAGGGCACGCTGGTGTTCCACAGAGCGCGGAAGTTTCCCGTGGGATTGGGGACAAAACCCACGACCCTCCGCTGAACCGCGACGATATAGCCCTGATATGTCAAGACGTAGTAGGGGAGATCCGTTGCGATGATCCGAGCCACCTCGCGGTAGATCCGCGCGCGGTCGCCAGGGTTGGACTGCTGCCGCCCTTCGTTCAGCAGAGCATCCACCTGCGCGTTGCTGTACTTTTCCCAATTCTGGCTCCCCTTGCTGTTGAACTGATTGAACATGCCCCGGTCCGGATCAACCAACCCGAGCCATCCTAATAGAGCGACCTGGTAGTTCCCAGCCAGCAGCGCCTGCGTGAGGGCAGGGAATTCCGTGATCTCGGCGCGAGCGTCGATGCCTGAGGAGCGGAGGATGCTCACAAGAAGCTCGACGACCTGGATCCGGTTGGGATCTTCGCTGTGAGTGCGGATCACCAGCGATAATTTCTGGCCGTCTTTGCTCAAGGTGCCATCATCAGTTGCTCTCCAGCCGGCTTCCGCGAGCAGCGCCTTCGCACGCGTAATGTCGTAGGTCGGCTGCGCGATGTCCCCAGTGAAAATGCCCGACCATGCGGGCAGCAGGATGGAGGTGGCGGGCCGATCCATCTCACGATAGATGTGTTTTACGATGGTCTGCTGGGGGATTAATGAGGCCAACGCGCGGCGCACCCGGACGTCCCGCAAGATCGGATCCACCGTGTTCATGTTGAGGTACGTGAGGCCCAAGCCGGTCATCTCCGTGACGCTGATGCGGGGGACGGTTTTCAGCCGGGTGACATCTTGCGGGGACAACGGCGAGTGAATCAGGTCAACGTCGCCGGCCTCGAGCGCCGCAGCCCGGGTCGTATTGTCCGGGATGATGCTGAAGACGACCTGGCTCAGCCGCGGTGTACCCTTCCAATACCCGGCGTTGGCCTCCAGGGTGATGCTGCTGTTCCGCTGCCAGGAGACGAACTTGTACGGGCCCGTGCCGACGGGGTGCGTGGCATAGTCGGCTCCCATCTGCTCGACAGCTTTTCGAGACACGATGCCCATGTCCGTGTACTTGAGGAGCGGTGCATATGGGGCGCTCAGTGTGATGCGCACCGTCGCATCGTCCACCGCCTCGATTTTGGTGATCGGGATGTACAGACTCCGCAACGGCGCGCGCAGGTTTGGATCGAGAAGGGTTGTGTACGTAAAGACCACGTCAGCGGCCGTCAGGGGCGTGCCGTCGTGGAAGCGCACGTTCTTCCGCAACGTGAATACCCAGACGGTCGGGGAGACCTGCGACCACGATTCGGCGAGTGCTGCGCGCGGCTGCAACTGCGGATCCAGCTCGACCAGCCCGTCGTAGATCTGTTCGATCACGCGGCGGGCTGTGGTGTCGTTGGCCAGCCGAGGATCGAGCGTCCCCGCATCGACGTCCATTCCGATGCGCAGGACGCCGCTCGCAGGCGCCGCGCGGACGGAGCCACCTGTCGCCATTGTTAGTACGGTGATCAAACCCAGGACCAGATGAGACGATCGGAAGCGCATCAATCAGTTGCTCCTTTCGCTGTTGCGCACCTAGAGGTTGGGGATTTGTCGGCGTGTTCGACTGCGCGGAGAGGTTTCCTTCCACGCGCTAGCGCTCGCCTGTAGGAGACCGGTTGCGTCGCGCTATCCCTCTGACAGGCAGATACGTGCTTAGGTCGGACTTGATTGTTTAGGGTGACAGGAGCTTGACAATGCGACCCCTCTTCCAACTCACACGCGGTAGAGGAGGGCAGATGGTTCGGGCGATCGCAGCCCGGAGGGGACGCTTTTCGGTCCATAGAACTAGCCAGCGACATTCCCCATGGAGGTGGAATCCAAGATGACTGCAAACCGTGCGCGGGCGTGCATTGCCCTTTTGCTCTTTGTCGTCCTGTCGCTGGTTCCGCTGCCCGCGACGCGTGCTGATGCGCAGTCCGGAGGCGAGCTGGTCCTCGCCACGACCGAGGAACCTGACACCCTCGACGCCCAGAAAACCAGCACCGCGGCGACGGGATTGCTCATGCGCTACCTCGGCGACACGCTGATCACCAAGGATCTGCAGGGGAACGCGATTCCCGCGCTGGCCCGCTCCTGGACCGTATCGGGAGACGGGCTGACGTGGACATTTTCGCTGCGCAACGACGTTAAGTTCCACGACGGGACGCCGCTGAACGCCCTGGCTGTAAAGGCGTCCATCGAGCGAGCGCTCGCGCCGGAGACCAAGTCGCCCATCGCGGGGTCTTTGTTCGGTCCCGTGGCCTCCGTCCAGGCGACGGGTGACTTTACGGTGGTCATCACACTCAAGGAGCCGTTCGCGCCGTTCTTGGACAATCTGACGGACCCCCGGGCCATGATCGTCAGTCCTCAAGCCGTCCGCGACCTGGGCGACCGGTTTGGCCGGTCGCCGGTGGGCACAGGCCCGTTCAAATTCCAAGAATGGCGCAGCGCAGATCGCATCATCTTTGCCCGCAACCCGGACTACCGGTGGGGGCCGTCCTACGCGCACGCCGGGCCTCCGTTTGTCGATCGGCTCGTCACGCGGATCATGCCGGAGTCCGCGGCCCAGGTGGCGGCGTTTGAACGGGGCGAGCTGTCTGTGTTGGGCGTCCCGCCAACCGACGTCCGCCGGTTGCAAGCCACGAACAAATACCCCATCTTCTCCTTCCTGCGCAAGGGCGTCGGTTTGTTCATGGAGTTCAACGTGACCAAAGAGCCCTTCTCGGATCCTCGGGTTCGGCGTGCTCTCAACTATGCAATTGAGAAAAAGAGTGTGCTGCAGATCGGGTTGGAAGGTCTCGGGGAGGTCGCCTACGGGCCTCTGCCTCCATCGATCTGGGGGTACTGGGAGGGGATCAAAGACTACGCTCCCCAATACGATCCCGCTAAGGCCAAAGCACTCCTAGCGGAGGCGGGATGGCAGGTCGGCCCAAGCGGGATGCTGTCGAAAGACGGCAGGCCCCTATCCTTTGTGTTGTACACGGCCCCGATCGACACCTGGACTCGCTCAGCGCAAATTGTGCAAGCGCAGCTGCGCGCATTCGGCATCTCGATGGAGATCCAGACCTTTGAATTCGGGACGCTGCTGAGCAAGCTCAAGGCGGGTGAGCACCCGGCCGAGTTCATGGGCTATACATACACCTCCCCCGATATCGTCCAGATCTGGTTTCATTCCTCCAACATCGGGACCGGGCTGACGCTCAGCCACTACAAGGATCCCCAACTCGACGGGCTGATTGAGGCCTCCCGCCGGGAGACCGATCAGGGCAAACGGCTCGCTATCTACCGTGACATTCAGAAATACGTTGTTGACCAAGCCCTGTGGGTGCCGCTGTGGAACAACATGACCTATACGGCCGTGCAGCCTAATGTGCAGGGCGCGAAGATCCATCCTGACGGGTTCATGGTGGTATCGGATATCTCGCTGAAGTAGCTCGGAGCGCGAGATGCGGGTCTTCCTGACCCGGCGGATCCTCCTGCTCGTCCCGACGCTCCTCGGCGTCACCTTGGCGACTTTTTTGATGCTCCACCTGACGCCGGGTGATCCTGTCACGATCATGCTCGGCGAGTTCGCCTCCACGGCGGACGCCGCCCGGCTGCGCGCGGAACTGGGGCTCGATCGCCCCCTCGTCGTCCAGTATTTGAAATTTTTGGGGCGCGTGATACGGGGGGATTTGGGCGATTCCATCCGCAGTCACCGGTCTGTCGCCGAGGAGATCGCCGACCGTTTACCTCCCACCATGGAACTGGCGCTCGCGGCCCAGGTGCTGGCAGTCGGTCTCGGTGTCGCCGCTGGCGTGACGGCCGCCGCCGCTCGTCATCCGGCGGTAGACTCCGCGATCGTGGCCATCAGCCTTGTGGGACTGTCCATGCCGACGTTCTGGTCCGGTCTCCTGCTGATCTTGTTGTTCTCGCTGACACTCGGGTGGCTGCCGATTACGGCGTCTGGGGGGTTGCGGGCTCTCCTGCTACCGGCTGTGACACTCGCTGCGCCGGCGGCCGCCGTGCTGGCTCGGATCACGCGGGCGAGCGTGCTTGAGGTTCTGCGCCACGACTACGTCCGGACCGCCCGAGCGAAGGGAGTCTCCGAGCGGCTGGTTGTGTACCATCACGCGTTGCGCAATGCCTTGATTCCGATCGTCACGGTTGCCGGTCTGCAGTTCGCGGGTTTGGTTGCGGGGGCCGTGATCGTCGAATCCGTCTTCTCGCGCCCGGGGCTGGGGCGCTTGGCCGTGAATGCAATTCTCGCGCGAGATTTCCCGCTCGCCCAAGGAATCGTCCTGATCGTGGCCGCTCTGTACGTTTTCGTAAACGTGGGTGTCGACATTCTGTATGGGATCCTCGATCCGCGGATCCGCTATCAGTGATGACGGCCGTCTCGGGTGTCCCGCGGGTTGTCCTGTCCGTCTCTGCGCCGCGGACATCGCGCGAGGCGCTCCGCCATCTGCGCCGGCGACCTGTAGTGCTCGGGGCGGCCCTGGTCCTTGCGTCGTTTGTCATTTTGGCGCTGGCGGCCCCTGTCCTGGCGCCTTACGATCCGTCCGTCCTCATCCCGGGGGCGGTACTCCACCCGCCATCGCGCGCGTTCCCCCTAGGGACCGACGAGCTCGGCCGGGACGTCCTCAGTCGCGTCATTCATGGTGCCCGAATTTCGCTGCGAATCGGATTGGTGACGATCGGGATCGCCGTTGTCCTTGGGACGGTGATTGGGCTCCTGGCAGGTTTCTACGCGGGGCTGGTGGACGGTGTGCTCATGGCGGTCATGGAAATCCTGCTGGCCTTTCCACAGATCCTGCTGGCGATGGCCATCTTAGCTATGCTCGGGCCCAGCCTGACAAATGCCATGATCGCCGTCGGTCTCTCCGCCGTCCCCGTCTACGCGCGAACCGCGCGAGGAGCGACCTTGGGCGTGCGGGCGATGGATTACGTTGAAGCGGCCCGGGCGATGGGGGCGGGGGACGGGCGGATCCTCGCCCGCCACGTCTTGCCGAACATGATTTCCCCCATCGTGGTCCTGGCCACTGCAGGGGTGGGCATCGCCATCCTGATTGCCGCCGGTCTCAGCTACTTAGGGCTGGGGGCCCAGCCGCCGACGCCCGAGTGGGGAGCGATGCTGAGCGGAGCGCGGTCCTACCTGCGCAGTGCCTGGTGGATGGCGACGTACCCCGGCCTTGCGATCACGCTGGTTGTGATCAGTCTGAACCTCTGCGGCGATTGGCTGCGAGATCTGCTCGACCCACGGATGCGCACATGACGTCGCTCCCCGTGCTGCAAGGCATCCAACGACTGGCCGCGCCATTCAGCGGCGCACTCGGCGTGTGGAGTCAATCGCTAGCCAGCGGCGAGACGATCGAGTGGAACGCCGAAGGCGTTTTCCCCTCCGCGTCGACGATCAAGCTGCCCATCTTCTACGAGGTGTACCGGCAGGCCACAGACAAACGCTTCCGCCTTACGGACACGCGGACGGTCGCGGCGACCGATGTGGTGCCGGGATCCGGGATTTTGAAGGAGCTGACCCCGGGCGTCACGCTGTCGATCCGGGACCTGGCGACGTTGATGATCGTGGTCAGTGACAACACGGCGGCGAACGTCCTGATCGATCTCGTCGGCGTCGATGCGGTGAATCACGCGATGAAAACCCTGGGGCTAGGCGCCACGGTCCTGGGCCACAAATTCTTCCGCGCGCCAGCGGGGGCGGTCCCCAATAGCTCGACGCCAGGCGATCTCGGCCGCCTCTTGGCCCAGATCGCTCGCCACAGCGTGCTCACGCTGGCGGCCTGCGAGGAGATGCTGCGAATCCTGCGGCAGCAGCACTACACCGACTACACCACTCGCAAGATCGCCGACTACGACGGCTACCTGGAGGCCGGGGTAGAACCAGTGGTCACGGTGGCCTCGAAGAGCGGTGCGATCCGAGGGACGCGCAACGATGTCGCCCTTGTCGAACGCCGCGACAGCCGCTACGTGATTGCCATGATGACTCGGGACTGCACAGATCGCCGTTTTTACGTGGACAACGAAGCTGCGGTGCTGCTGGCGAACGTGTCGGCGCTCGTCGATGAGCACTGGCAGGTAGAGGCGAAGGGAGCGGCGGCGGGCCTGCCGTAACCCTCGAGTATCTCCTCGGAGGATGCGCATGTCCGAGTTCCGTCCTGCGGACTCTTTCCGTTCCCCGCGCTTTGCGCAGCTTGCGACGTTCATGCGGTTGCCCCACACACGTGATGTTGCTGGGCTGGACGTAGCTTTGCTCGGCATTCCCTTCGACGGGGGGAGCTCATACCGGCCGGGGTCTCGGTTCGCCCCACGAGAGATCCGACAGCACAGCAGCCTCATCCGGCCCTACAACCCCGCGCTTCAGGTCAACCCGTTTGAGGTGCTGCGCGTGGCGGATGTGGGGGATGTCGATGTCAACCCGATCGGGATCGAGGATACGTTCACCCGCGTGGAGTACGCTGTCGGTGCCCTCCATGACGCGAAGGTCATCCCGCTGTGCGTGGGAGGAGACCATTCCCTGTCGTTGCCCCTGCTGCGGGCGGTGGTCCGCCGACACGGGCCGGTGGGGATGGTGCACGTCGATTCACATCAGGACATGTGGGAGGAGTACTTCGGGAACAAGTACTTCCACGGCACCCCGTTTCGCCGAGCGGTGGAAGAGGGGCTGCTCGACACTAAGCGCGTCCTGCAGATCGGGATCCGAGGGCCGGTCTATGCGGAGGCCGATTTTGACTTCGCGCGACGGCACGGCATCCGGTGGGTCACCGCGCCCCAGTTGGCCCGCGACGGGCTCAAGTGGGCGATAGACCAACTACGGGTGGTGCACGGGGGGCCAGTCTACCTCTCGTTTGACATCGACGGCGTGGATCCGGCGTTTGCGCCGGGCACGGGAACGCCCGAGGTCGGCGGCTTGACGAGTCGGGAAGCCCTGGAGCTGGTCCGCGCGTTGGTGGATGTCCCGCTGGTAGGGGCAGATGTGGTGGAGGTGTCCCCTCCATACGACCATGCGGGGATCACCTCGATGTTGGCCGCCAATATCGTCTTCGAAATCGTCTCGGTGATCGCGGCGACACGGCAGCGTCGCCACAAGGATTCAGTCACGGCTGCGGGTAACCCTTAGAACACTCGGAGGTGAGACTTCATGATAGGGAAAGTTGGAGCTGGTCTTCTTGCTGTGGTTTTGCTGGCGACGTTGTTCTTGATGCCCACGGCGGCCCCGGCACAGCAAGTGCTTCGGATCGGGTATCCCGTTTGGGTGGGGTATGGCCCGCTGTTCCTCGCAGACAAGAAGGGCTTTCTCAAAGACGCCGGTGTCACAGTTGAATTCATCAAGATGGAAAATACGAGTGCGCGGTACGTGGCTCTAGCCGCAGGCCAGATCGACGGCCTAATGACTACGATCGACACGATGGTGCTGCGGGTGAAGCCGGACTTCCAGATCGCCGCGGTCATGGCGTTTGACGACAGCAAGGGTGGCGACGGCCTCGTGGCGCGTAGAGAGATCAAGTCGGTGAGGGACCTGAAGGGCAAGCAGGTCGCGTACGGCGAGGGCTCTGTCAGTCAATTTTTCCTCGGGTATCTGCTGCAGCAGAACGGCATGTCGTTTAACGATGTGGTGACCGTGAACATGAATGCCGATGACGCCGGCGCGGCATTCGCGGCTGGCAAGGTGGATGCGGCCGTCACATGGGAGCCGTGGTTGACGAAAGGCAAACAGGCGCCCCACGGGCAACTGCTCGTGGACTCCTCGCAGACGCCCGGGCTGATCGTCGACGTGCTGGTCTTTCCCAAGAAGGTCCTCACCACCCGTGGCGCGGCGATCTACAAAGTGGTCGACGCGTTTCACCAGGGTGTGGAGTATGTAAAGGCGCACCCGGACGAAAGCAACGTGATCATGGCCGATGCCGTGGGCGGGTGGTTGAAAGACCCGAAGGAATTCGCCGCGACCCTCACAGGGATCCGGTACTACGACGCCGCGATGAACAAAGCGTTCTTCGCCCCAGGGGGAGGAGCGTACAAGACGGGTCAGTTCGCGATCGATTTCTGGGCCAATCTGGGCAAGGTCCAGGTGGAAGGCCTGAAGGCGTCCAGCATCATCAACTCGGGATTCATTGCCAAGTAGCCGTCCGCTGTCTCGCGCACGTCGACCGGCTCCGCGCGCATCCGGTGCGTTGTGGAGCCGGTTCATTTCCGCTCTCGATGACGCGCTGCGGCCACACGAGCAGGTGGCGCCGCGAACCTACGTTAGCGGCGTCGCCGCCTCTGGGGCCGTCCTCGCCGTAGTCTGGATCGTTCTGACCTACGGCGGGTTCGTCCAGCCCTTGTTTTTGCCGTCTCCGTCTGCTGTGGCCCGAGCCGCTGTGGACCTTCTGCGCAATGGCAGCTTGATCGTCAACGCGCAGGCGAGCCTTGCTGTGATCCTGACGGGCTGGGCCCTGGCCGTTCTCGCCGCCGTCCCGCTGGGCATTTTGATGGGGACACTCAAGCTCGTGGAGGCGCTGGTCGAGCCGGTGGTGGATTTCATCCGCTACCTCCCCGTGAGCGCGTTGATTCCCCTGCTCATCTTGTACATTGGAATCGGGACGGCGGAAAAGGTCGCCGTGATCTTCATCGGGACATTCTTCCAGCTGGTCCTCCTGGTCGCTGATGTGTCTGCGAATGTGAGCAAGGATTTGCTCGACAGCGCGTACACGCTGGGCGCCAGGCGGCGGACCGTCTTCTCGAAGGTACTGGTGCCCGCGACATTGCCCGGGGTGATGGACAACCTGCGCATCACCATGGGCTGGGCCTGGACCTACTTGATCGTGGCCGAGCTGGTGGCCTCCAGCCGCGGTCTGGGGTACCTCATTCTGGATTCCATGCGGGGGCTGTATACCGACCGCATTTTCGTGGGCATCTTGACCATTGGCGTCCTCGGACTGGTCTCTGACGTGGTGTTCAAGTGGCTGCATCGGAAGTTGCTGCCGTGGTCCCCGAAGGCGTGAGGCGGCAGCGCGGCTCTCTCACGCTCCAGCGCCGGAGCGTCAGGAGGACGGCGGGGCGCACATGACGGATGCAAAGCTCATCATCCACGATCTGTCGGTCGTCTTCCGCCGCCGACGGGGGGGCGAGGTCGTCGCGGTCGATGCCCTCAGTCTTACCGTACACGACAAAGAGTTTGTCTGTATCGTTGGCCCTTCGGGCTGCGGGAAGTCGACGCTCCTGCGGGTCATTGCCGGGCTGAGTCGGCCGCAGATGGGTGAGGTTACCCTGGATGGCGAGCGGGTGACCGCGCCGGGGGCTGATCGCGGGATGGTGTTTCAATCGTATACGCTTTTCCCTTGGCTGACCGTTCAGGGAAACGTGGAGTTCGGTCCGCGGTTGAGCGGACGCTCGCCGGAGGAGTGTGCGCAGGTGGCCCACCGCTATATTGACCTGGTGGGCCTCGCTGGATTTGAGCACGCGTACCCCAAAGAGCTGTCGGGAGGAATGCAGCAACGCGCGGCCATCGCCCGGTCGCTGGCGAACGATCCGGAGATTCTCCTCATGGATGAGCCGTTTGGTGCCCTCGACGCGCAGACGCGGAGTCTGATGCAGGAACTGCTCTTGCGGGTGTGGGAGCAAACACACAAAACCGTCCTGTTTGTTACCCACGACATCGAGGAGGCCATCTTGCTCGCGGACCGCATCTACGTTATGACCGCGCGCCCCGGACGAATCAAACACGAGGTCAGGGTCCCGATCCCGCGCCCGCGGACCGTGGCCGTCCTCGACTCCGAAGGGTTCATCCGTCTGCGGCGCGAGATCTATCAGTCGATCCGCGAAGAGAGCTTGAAGGTTCTCGCGACGACAGAAAATGGCGGGTAGCCTCTTGGCCAAGGTACGCCCGGGGGCTGTCCGTGCAGATTCTCTCCTCGCTCGGTGGAGTTCACAGGCCGGGGATTGAGTGTCGACGAGGTGTCTCGATGGTCAATATCAATGGTCTAGCCGTGTTGTTGACCGGTATCGAGGTCGTCGTTCTGGTCGAGTGGCTGCGGCTCACCACGACGGCCGCGGCGGGGGTGGCGGCGGGGTTTCTCGTCGTGGGGATCTTGATCGAGGAGTTGGTCCGATTCCGGGGGATCAAAGGCCGACTCCCTCAGGCTCGGGAGCTGGGATTGGTTGCCGCGGGCGTAGCCGTGGAGGCGGTCGCGTGGATCCTCCCGTTGGTGCTGAAGACGCCCGGGTGGCAGACCTTCGCGATTGTATTCGTAGGGCTGGACGTCGAACATGCGATCATCAACCTGGCCACAACCGGGACGTTCAGCCTCAGACGTGTTGCAGACTTCACGGCGGTTGAAGCTGTAGGAGGGGCGATCTGGTTAACTTCGCCGAGCGCGATCACCATCGCCATCTTGGCGGTCGCGAGTGTCCTGGAGCATGTGCAAGGCGTGCGCCAGGGACTGCATCTGAGGGACTAGGCCCGCGTCGTCTTCGCGCAGACGATCCGCTCCCCCGCAGATTTCCCCCCGCTGCCCTTCAACCTTTGATGCCGACTCGGGCGATGCCCTGGACGAAGTAGCGTTGGGCGGCGAGGAACAAGACGACAACCGGCAGGGCGGTGAAGATGCCGGCGGCCATGAGCAGGTCCCATGACGTCCCCTGTTCTGAGTGTGTAAAGACGACCAGGCCCAGGGGCATCGTGCGCATGTCGACCGAGCTCGTCACAATCAGCGGCCAGAAGAAGTCATTCCAGTGCCACATGGTGGTGAGCAAGGCGAATGTCGCGAGCGCGGGCCTGGCCAGCGGAAGACACACGTGCCATAGGGTGTACAAGTGGTTTGCGCCGTCCACCGTAGCCGCGTCAAACAGTTCGTTGGGGATGGACAGGAAATGTTGGCGGATCAGGAACGTGCCAAACCCTGTCGCGGCAAACGGGAGGATTAAGGCCCCGTAGGTGTTCAGCAGCCCCAGGTTCTTCAGCGTGATGAAGTTGGGGATGAGGGTCACCTGGCTCGGGACCATGATGATGGACAGGTACGCGAGGAAGAGCACGTTCTTGCCGGGGAAGCGCAGTCGGGCGAACGCGTAGGCGGCGAGGGAGGCGGTCGCGAGTTGAATCCCCGCGACCGATGCCGTGACCACGACACTGTTGAAGAAGAACCGGGCAAATGGCGCCTTGGTCCAGGCCGCGGCGAAGTTTCCGACCTTCCACACCGAGGGGATCCACCGCGGAGGATACGTGAAGATCTCGTCGTGGGGTTTCACGGCGGTCGTGAGCATCCACACAAAGGGAAGGGCGAAGACCGCTGCCAGGGCGACGACGGTCGCGTACGCCGCGATTTGTCCGGCTCGTCGGCTAGTCATATGTGACCCACCGCTTGGCCAGCCCCATCTGGGCTGCGGTAAACAGCAAGGCGATCCCGACAATCACATACGCGATGGCCGATGCGTAGCCGACTTCCAGGAACATGAACGCCTGGCGGTACATGTGGAAGACGAGGGTGGTCGTGCTGTTCGCCGGCCCCCCCAGTCCGAGGGTCATGACGTAGATCGGATCGAAGACGCGGAACGCCTGGATGGCCGACACCACGACCAAAAACAAGAAGGTCGGCGACAGCATCGGCACAGTGATCCGCCAGAGGAGCGCGCCCCACCCGGCGCCGTCGAGCCGCGCCGCTTCGTGCAGTTCTTCGGGAACGTTCTGCAGCCCGGCGAGCAAGATGACCATGTTGTAGCCGGCAGTCTGCCAAATCATCATCAGCACAATGGCCCACAGCGCAGAGGTGGGGCTCTGCAACCACGCACTGGTGGGTAGGTGTAGCTGCTGCAGGGCGTAGTTCATGAGCCCAAAGTGAGGATCGTAGATCCACAGCCACACGGCGGACAGCGCCGCGATCGGGACCACGGTGGGGAGAAAGAAGATCCCCCGCCACAGCGCGCGTAGTCGCAACGGCCGGTTCAACAGGAGGGCGAGGACAAAGCCGACGATGACGCTGACGGGGACGACGGTCACGGTGTAGAGGATCGTATTGGCGAAAGCCTGGCGGAGGACCGGATCGCGAGGCATCGCGGCATAGTTCGACAGGCCGACGAACTGCTTGACGGGCGACAGCAGATTCCACTTCGTCAGCGAGAGATATCCGGAATCCGCGAGTGGGTAGAGCGTGAAGAGAACGAGGGGCAGAAGGGACGGCAGTAAGAAGGCATACCCGACCAGCGCGTCGCGCCACCGGGAAGAGCCGTGCCCCGCCATGCAGAGGGGAGGACGGGCGCTCGCCCGCCCCCCAGCGCCTACTTCCCGAGTTCGGCGGTCGCCTTGGCTGCGGCGTCGTCGAGCGCCTGCTGAGGATCCGCACTGCCGAGCAGCGCGGCCTCCAGAGCGGGGTTCAGGAACTGGCGGACGCCCTTTTCAACATTTTGCACAACCATGCGACCTCGGCCGTACCGCAGCGAGATCTCCAGTGACTTCTTGGCCATCGGGTACGCGCGGTAGTACTCCTTAAGCTGCGGGTTCTCGACCGCGCTCACGCGCACGGGCAAGTAGCCGCTGCGCATTGAATAGAAGGCCGTGTTCGCGGGGGAGGTCATCCACTTAAGGAATTCCCAGGCGGCCCGCTGTCGCTCCGGAGTTGTCTTAGCGAAGAGGACAAAGTTCCCGCCGCCGGCGTTGTGCACCGGCCCTGCCGGCCCCGCTGGAATGGGGGCGACACTCCAGCGAAAACGTGCATTGGTGGTAATGAGGGACAGGGCGAAGGAACTGTGGACAATCATCGCCGTCCGCCCCGCAATGAAGTTCTCGATGATCTGGGAGAAGTTGGGGTTCACGTTCAGAGTGCGGTCTTTCTTGGCTAGGTCGCGCAGCATCGTCAGCGCGCGCACGGCAGGCGCCTCGTTGAACACCGCGCGCCTCCCATCGTCACTGATCACCTTGCCGCCATAGGAATACACGAGGCCTTCGAACAGCCAGTCCTGATTGAAGTTTCCCTCGACTGCATAGCGCGTGATTTGGGAGCCTTGCCGGACGGTGAGTTTGGGGCCGAGGCGCTGGACATCGTCCCAAGTCGCAGGGGGTGAGAACTCTGGGAGCCCCGCTTCCTTAAAGGCGTCAATGTTGTAGTACATCATTGTCGTGGACCTCTGCCAGGGAAGGGCATAAAGCCGCCCTTTCCAGTAGGAGTTGCCGAGCAGAGCCGGGGCAATGTCTGGGAAGTTGAAATCGGGCTGCTTGGCCCATTCGTCCAGCGGCGCAAGCACTCCCGCCTGTGCGAACTCGGGGATCTGCATCAACTCCATCATCGCGGCGTCCGGTGGGGTGCCCGCGACAATCGCCGTCTGCAGTTTTTGGTAATTCTGCCCGTAGTCCCCCGTGAGCTCCAGGTTCGCCTTCACGTCGGTCTGCGCGCTGTTGAACCGGGCGACGAGGTCGTCCATGGCTTCCTTGAGCGGCCCGCCAGTGGGAAGCGGAAACCATACCGTGATGGCGACAGGGGTGCGCTGGGCGGCGACAGGGATCTGCCACGCGGTGGTGGACAGCGACACGAGCACGGCGACTGCCGAAAGCAAACGCCACGGCATCAGGTTCCCTCCCACAAACGACGTCGTCCCGGGCGAGTGTGAATCGAAGAGTTTTCTTTGCGTCGAGAAAAGAGACCGATTATCTTGTCTTCTGTGGCACGCAGCAGATAAACTTCAGGGTCGTCTGTCCCGTGTTCTTTATCTGATGCCGTTCAAATGGGGCGACCCAGAGGACGTGGCCCTCTTTGATGGGAGATTCGTTCTTGTCGCTGACCATCACTCCCTGACCGTCCAGGATGTACATCTCTTGTTCGTACCAATGATTGTGCAACGGGGTGGCCGCGCCGGGGTCGACCTCGAAGACGCGCATGGCGAAGTTCTCGGCGCCGCGCTTGCGGTCGATGACCCAGCGGATCTTGACGCCGGGCATATTCTCGGGTTGCTCGGCTGGCACGTCCTCGGGGCGGAAAATTTCCATAGGGAGGATTTCGCGGAGGACCTCACGGGGCCCTGCGATGCGAGGTGGCGGTCGCGCTACGCGGCGTCTCCGCAGCCACAGCGATCACGATAGGGGCAGTTCTTGGCCATCCAGGCCGGGCAGGCTGGCAACTCCGCAGGAGGTGCTCCCGACTCCAGCAGGTGAAGACGGCGTTCGAGCTCAGCGCGGACTGCGGGGAGGTCCGAGAACATCACGTCATAGACCATGAACTTGTTTTCTGGGATGACCTCGTAGTACAGGACCAGCCTCCCCGTCTCCGCTCCGAGGAGAGCGCACTGGAAGGCCAGCGTGTCCACATTCCACGGGCGTTCGGCCGGCAGGCGCTTGCGCTCGATAAAATCCCGCGCCTTGGACGATTTCAGGATGGTCGGGACACCGCGGCAGAGGCGGACACGGTCAGCCAGCTTCCCGACTCGGACCGGCACACTGGTAAAAGCACCAGGCATGCCTCGATAGAGTACGTCATCCAGGGCCCGGAAGAAACCGCGGCGGTTCAACTGTCCCAGCCGGTCCTGCGTCGTCGGGGCGGCGTCGTCGCCATCGTCAAGGAGACCGAAGGCGGCCTTGCGGGGGAAGGCGAGGTGGTAGAAACGGAAGCCGGATAACTGCTCCTTGCCCATCTGTAGTCGGCCGGCGAACAGGGTCTCTAACTGCTCGTCAGGGTGGATGCTGACGCTGCTCGCCCCCACAAGCGGGCCAATCTCCGGCGCACTTTCGCAGCCGCATAGTTCCTGGTATTCGCACCGACCGAGCCACATGCAGCGGGGCAGGCCGGTCGGGTCGCCCGTCTCTAACGCATGGCGAAGGAGATCGCGGCGGCGGAGCATTTCGGTCCCAATGCCCGGCAGATCCTTGAACTCGACCTGGAATGCGCGGAGCTCCGGCGGTCGTCCAAACTCTCCCCGGCCATAGAGCAGGAGGTGACCGCCCATCCGTCCGGTCATCACCGCGTACGCGCCTAACTGATCGACGTACTGGGTGTAGATGGACTCCAACCCGGGGCGCAACGATCGTGTCGTCTTTAGTTCCACAGGAAGATCTTCGTAGATGTCGATCTTTCCCACGATGCCTTCGTACTCAACAAGTTGTTCGGCGAATTCCTCCGTAGACACCGCGTGTTCGAACTCGTTGTGAAAGCCCGTGCCGGCCAGCATGGCCTGTGCCCGGTCCGCGGACGGCGGTACTTCCGGATGCGTGCGGCTAAAAAAGGCTTTGCGCGGATTGATGAGATCCGTCACCGAAATACGTCGCCGCGTGGACTGCATCTGAATCGCCGCAGCGAGCTCGTCTTTGATGGAGCGGTTGGCGTCGATGACGCGGATAAATTTGGCGGAAAAAGCTTCAGTCATCCCGAACTCACCTGTGGACTTACTCTAGCATTGGGGGTGACTCGATGGCCACGGCCGCATCCTATCCGGTTCGCTTTGACGTGCAGTATCCTGGGCGGTTCTTGCGGTGGATGGTCCTTGTCAAGTGGCTGCTTGCTGCACCACACTACGTCCTCCTTCGGTATGCCTTTGGGCCTTTGCAGTTTGCCTGCTCGGGCATTGCTTTCTTCTGGATCCTCTTCACCGAACGCTATCCGCGCGGATTGTTTGATTTGTGGGTGGGGACGGAGCGATGGAACGCGCAGGTGGGTGCCTACATAGGTTTGATGCGGGACGAGTACCCGCCATTTACCTGGGCCCCCGGGGCATACCCCGTGACCTACGAGGTGGACTATCCGGAGCGGCTCTCACGGTGGCTGATCTTTGTGAAGTGGCTGCTGCTCGTTCCCCATTACATTGTCCTACTCGCGTTGTGGATTGCGGCCCTTGTCGGGTACCTCATCGCTTTCTTCGCCATTCTCTTCACGGAGCAGTTCCCGCGCGGGTTGTTCGATTTCGTCGTGGGCGTGGACCGCTGGACCTACCGCGTCGTGGCATACTTTGCCTTACTTCGCGATGAATATCCGCCCTTCGGTCTGAGCTGAGTTCCATCTTGGGCTCGGCGCCTCGCTGCGAGGGTCGGGAGGGGATTCTGCGGCGGTCAGTTTCCGCTGCAGTCGTTGCCGGCGATGCATGAGGCGTTGCTGAAGCACGGGACGGTCGCCACCGAGGGCGGCGAAGGACCGGTCGGCGTACGCGAGGGCGCGGTGGGGGTCGCGGAGCTCCCACTCCCAGATCATCGCCAGACGCTCTAAGGCCTGCCAGCGCGGGAGCACGCCCCGCTCGATCTCCCCCGCCCACAAGGTCAGCAACGGAGCCAGTTGCCCGATCCGGCGGTAGTGGCGGGCCAGCGCGGTGACCGCGCGGCGCCGGACGCCGGGGTCGCCTTCGTCCTCAAGAGCCCGCCGATAGCACTCAGAAGCGGGTTCTGCCCTGCCGCGTTCGTCCAGCAGACGGCCCAGGCCAAACCAATCGACCGTGACGGAGACGCGCTCCGGATGGGCAAGGACATCCCCGGCGATCCCGTGGAGCGCAACGAGGGAGAGGATGTCGTGCGCGTTGTGGGCGAACACGGGCTCGAGAAGATCGACATCGCCCGTGTGCAAGAACTGCACATACAGCGACGGGATCATCCACCCCGGGACATCGGCGGCGCGCTCGACCTTGAGGATCGTCTGCTCAAGCAGGGCCATGCTGTAGCCGCCCAAACGCCGGTGCCACAATCGGCGTGCCAGGCCCATCACGTCGAGGTGTTGAGTGGTTTCAAGGTCAGCGCGCATACGGCAGAGGAGAAACCGCGTCTGCAACAATGGCAGGTCAAACCGCGTGCCGTTGAATGGGACCAGGGCGTCGAAGCGATGGAGGTGTGTGCGGACATTATCGAGCATCTCAGGTTCCGCGGCGAGGTCGCGGAGAAAGTATTGGGTGAGGAAGATGCCTCCGTCATCCACCGTTG
>Ga0099794_10000242_pt1 | contig 19124 bp, 17 predicted proteins | sample Rivendell_Oct201_10_FD_77320 | JGI IMG/M metagenome (GOLD analysis project Ga0099794, IMG submission 77320) | Vadose zone soil microbial communities from the Eel River Critical Zone Observatory, Northern California, USA -... | ecosystem: Host-associated > Plants > Roots > Rhizosphere > Soil ... | reverse complement strand
GAACAAGAAGGAGATGGCGCTAAGCCTCGAGGACGCGAAGAAACCGGAGACTCGCGAGCGGCGCCTGAAGGCAGCGATCGCGAAGCTGCGGGCCTAATTCCATCGGGCTTCGCACAACCTGACGAACGCGAAGAGTTCGTCGAGTTGGCTCTGCAACGGCCGGTTGGCGCCGCGCTGGGCGCGGAGCTCCGCCATTTTTGCCGAGTAGAACCTGTAGTTGTTGCTCACTTTCCGGTGTCCTCCTTTGTCGAATTCCTGACCTTCGTCCAAGGTAGGAAAAGGACCCGGTCACCCATAAGGTGAGAAACACCCAAAAACACCGAGGCGGTACCTAAATCAGGTACCTGTTTTTCTGGGCGACGCCCGTTGGCGCCAAACGGACCTAACGGCCTTTAACGGGCGAGGCTCCACTAGCGATCCGGCTTTCCTGCTCGATCTTAAGGTCCGCCCTTGTAGCTGGCGCTGAATCAACTGACGTTTCCTGAGCCTCGGCCAATCCTTGAACCAGTTTCACCGCACGTTTGGCGCAAAACGGAAGGCCCTTGTACCGGGCCGTGGGGCGATCAGTCCACCCGCTTGATACGGACCCAGAGCGCGGCCGCGCCCGCCCGATCGCGCACCCCGTGGGCTACAAAGAAGCGTCCGAGGTAAGTCCGGACCGTTCCGTAGGAGAGGCCGAGCTGGCCCGCGATCTCCTTATCGGCGAAGCCGGCAGCAATCAGGTCAAGGATCTCCGACTGTCGCGGTGACACGTGTGTCCGGTTCAATGGGGCCTTAGAAGCCATTGTTCACCCAGCAAAGGCATTTATTTCAGTTGATGCCAGTAGCGCTGAGTATAAGCCAGCATGTCAAGTGAAACAAGTCTGAATTCCGCCGGCAGGACTTTGCATCGCGACAAGTAGCATCAACAGGCCGATCCCATAACGCACGCTAAAGGGCCGATGCGATGCCGCCGTCAGTAGAAGTATCTATCGGTCTTCTAGCCGCTGCCGGTCCCGAACCAACGACGCAAGTCGAGTGCCGCGCGCGTGTGACCGCCGGCATCTGGAAATGACGACGTTTGCAATTGACGATCGTGGAGTATGCTCGGACAGGGGAGGTCAGCGCCGACCGCAGTGATCCGAGAGAGGCTGACATGGCTGGGGGTAGAGCACAGCGCCTGATGGAGTTCCGGCGACGCTGCGAGGGGCGCCTCCGGGATCTTCCGCTACCGTCTCCTTTCGACATCGAAGTCTTCTGCCATGCGGTCGCGGAGCGCCGCGGACGACCAATCGTCCTCAAGGCAGTGACCGGTATCGGCGCCCGGACGATGGGCGCCTGGATTCCCACTCCGTCGGTCGACCTGATCGTCTACGAGGAGAACACCAGCCGGTTCCACCAGGAGCACATCCTGCTCCACGAGCTGAGCCACATCATTTGCGACCATCAGCCCTTGGTGGTCGATAGCCACGTTGCCGCCGAACTGTTTCCCGACATCCTGCCCGAGGTTGTACGCGGCGTCCTGCAACGCCACGCGTACTCGACCGAAGACGAATTCGAAGCCGAGGTCCAGGCATCGGTGATCCGCGAGCGCGTGACAGCCCGGCGGCCGTTCGATCCGCCGACCTCAACCGACGCAGCCCTCTTCAACCGGCTGGAGGCTTTCAGACGGGGTGAGACACCTAACTGACATCCTGCTCCAGAGCGTCGGAGTGGGGCTGGCTCTGCTCGCGTTCGCGTACAAGCTGCCCGCGCTGTGGCACAACCGCGGGGACCTCTCGCTTCGCGCCTACGCGGGGACGGTCCTCTTCATGGCCGCCGCCCTGACCGTCCTGGTGGATCCGGCCTACGGCTGGATCGACCGTATGTCCGGCATATCCAACCTTGCGCAGCTGCTCGGTAACTGCCTTGGCCTGGCCAGTTCGTCCTCGTCTTTGATTTTTCTCGCGAGCCTCAACTACGACACCAAACGGGCTTCGCAGCTGATCCCCATTTCAGTGGGGACGGCCGCAGTCGTGATCACCGCGATGACGATCTTGTTCTTCGCCGGCGCCACGCGTCCCGAGACCAGGGACTACTGGGTGGCGTATGTAAGGCAGCCCGAGATCTCGGCCTACCGAGTACTTTTCGTGGCGTACATCGCGTTCGTTCTCGTGAACGTCACGCTCCGCACGCTGCACTACGCGTCGATTTCGATCCGGCCAGCGACGCGGATCGGCCTCCAGCTCGTGGCGGTGGGAGGGGTCGTCGGTCAGTTCTGGGTCGTGCTCGAGCTGGCCCGCGTGATCGCGCCGGTGCTCGCTTTGCCGTCGCCTCCCGCGGGCCTCGAGCTGGCCGGAAGGGCGTGTGTCGCTATCACCATCGGGCTCATCGCACTCGGGTCGACGATTCCGAGTTGGGGGCCCGGCCTGCACTTCGATGAGGCGGTCGCGTGGATCATGGAGTGGCGCTCGCTGCGCCGTCTCTATCCACTGTGGAGCGGACTTTATAGCGTGGCGTCGGAGGTCATGCTGACCCCGCCCCCCTCGCGCCTGGCTGATCTCTTCGACTTCCACGACGTCCACTTCCGCCTCTACCGGCGCGTCGTGGAGATCCGCGATGCCCTGCTGGTGTTGAGGGCCGATCCCGCCCCTGTCGGGGAGGCATCAGGCGGCGATTTCACCGCCGAGGTGCGCGAACTCGAGCGACTTGCGGGCGCTTACCGGCGGACAGGCCTGCCGAAGTCCGAGGCGGGCATCGCTAGCTGACCGCGAGCGCTGTCGGCGATATCGCTGACAACGATCTCGTGGACTTTGCGACCGCGGACTCTCTAGTTAGGCTCCGCGCAGCACGAGGGGCCGTCGACGACGGCAGACACAGGGAGGGCGACAGTTGGCTGTCAAGTTGCTTCCGGTCATCCCGGCCGAAATCGTCGTTCCGAGGGTCGGCCGAACCGAACCTGTGCCGACCGAGAGCATCGAGCGGCGGCTGCGCGCCAGCAGCTACACGATCTATGTCGATCTTCCGAACAACAGCCACGAGATGCTTCTCGTCCACGGGTACACCGGAGCCTTCGACCGAGTGTCGGGCACAGTCGCTACCTACCTGCGGTCGCTCGAGCTGAGGCGGCCAATTCGCCCGCTATACGGCCAGTGGACGCCAGAGCCGGAGATCGCTCCTGGAACCGTCGCGGAGCCGTCGGCGGCGACGATTGGGGTCCTCAAGCGGCGCGGCTACCTGACCGAGATGACGCCGCAGGAAGAGGAGGACCGCCTGGCCGGGATCGCCACCACGCTCCACAGGCAGGCCAGCCTGCGTCCCAACTACATCTTCATGCCGACTTACGACTGCAACCTACGCTGCTTCTACTGCTTCCAGGACCACATGCGGACCGACCCCGCATTCAAGCACCTGCTGCGAACCATGAGCGTGGGGCTGATCGACCGCATCTTCGAGGGCATACCGAAGCTAGAGGGCCTACACGGACTCGCCCCGGGCGACGTCAATCGTCGGTCGATCGGCTTCTTCGGCGGCGAGCCGCTCTTGCGCCAGAACCGACCCGCCGTCGAATACATCATGCGCAAGGCCGAAGCCATCGGCGAGGCAAACTTCTGGGCGGTCAGCAACGCCACGGACCTCGACGCGTACAGCGACCTGCTGGGACCGGGCAAGATCGCCCGCGTTCAGATCACGCTCGACGGGACGCCGGAAGAGCACGACAAGCGGCGCATCTATGCGGATGGGAGCGGGTCGTACCAGCGCATCGCTCGCAACATCACGATGGCGCTGGAGCTGGGCGCGTCAGTCGACATCCGCCTCAACATCGACCGCAACAACATCGACACACTTCCGGCGCTTGCGCAGGAGATGATCGCGCAGGGTTGGCCCAAATATCCCAACTGGAGCGCGTACACGGCGCCCATTCACGCCACCAACGAGAAGACCGAGCGCAAGACCACATATACGAGCTGGGGGCTCGACAAAGCGCTCGAAGAGCGGCGCGAGCTCCATCCGGAGATGCGTGTGATCGACCGCCCCGACGACGGGCTCAAGGACCAGGCGCGCTCGATCTTCGTCAACGAGGGACTGCCCAGTCATAAGGGGCAATTCTGCGGAGCCAACAGCTCGATGTACATCTTCGACGCCTTCGGCGATCTCTACGCGTGTTGGGAGCGCACCGGCGATCAGAAGATCCGCATCGGCAATGTCGAGCCCGATGGCGAGGTCAACCTCAGCCAGTTCGTGGTCAACGCTTGGCGCACGCGTAACGTCGCCAGCAACGCGATCTGCCGTCAGTGTCGTTACGCCCTGCATTGCGGAGGCGGATGTGCGGTGCTCGCCGAAGGGCGCCGAGGCACGCTCTCCGCCAACTTCTGCGACGGCTACGCAGCCCGCTTCCGCGCCATGGTCGCGGAGGCATATCTGGACCACGAGTCAGGTGTTGCGATGAATGTCCGCGAAGGCCGCGTGTGCGACCTCTAGTCATTGGGAGGTGATGTTGGTGCACGAACAGGAACTGGAAACACGGGAAGGGCTGGATCGGCTGGAAATGAGCGAGATCTTAAGTCTCAACGCTTCTGACCTCGACGTCGAAGAGCTCGAGTCACGACTCGAGATGGCGACGGCGGTCCCCAACGCTGACTGCTGGACCAACGTCTGCGTCATCCACTTCTAAGCGATCGAATCCAAACAGAAGGAGGTGAAGAGAAATGGATACGGAGACACGGGAACGGTTGGACGCACCGCAGGTACGCGAGATCAGCAGTCTCAACGCTGCTGACCTCGACGTCGAAGAGCTCGAATCCAGGCTCGAGATGGCGGCCGCGGTTCCCAACGCTGACTGTTGGGCCAACGCGTGCGGCATCAACCTTGCCTAACACCCGACAGACGGACTCGTGCGACCGGCGGGCGCGTCGCCGCAGGCGCGTCCCGCCCTCGAGTTCGCAGCTCGTCCGTCTGTGAACATGAAATCTGGGAGGCGACGACCTGAAGGACGTGGAGGCCACTGAAATCGTGAGTCTGAATGAAGCTGATCTCGACGTCGAGGAGCTCGAGGCGCGGCTCGAAACCGCTGTGATGATTCCCAACGCAAATTGCTGGGTCCTGTACTGCGGCATCGACTGCATCCCAACCTAGTGGCTTTGAAATCCGTCGCCCCAGTCGATTTTCGACTCGAGACGCTCGCTGTGCGCTTGGAGCAGCTGCAGGCGGGCTGGCCGTCTGCGGTCAGGCTCGAGCTTGGAGCGGCGGCCAGCATCTACGACTACCATCCCTACCTCTTCGCTCCAGCCTTTTCAGGACTCGACGCAAGGCAGGTCGAAAGCCTGGCAGTCGCGGCGCGACTCTTCGCGAGCTTCATCTTTCTGTCCGACGAAGCGATCGACGGGCCGGCCGATGCGGCATTCGGTCCAATCGCGCCGCTGCGCGCTGCCGCCATGCAGTTCGAGGCATACCGGTTGCTGAACGAGCTCTTCCCGGCCGGCAGCCGGTTCTGGCCGCGCTTCGGCGGCTACCTGCGTGACCTCGCCGAGTCCTGCGTGATCGAAGCCGAGTTCGGAAGCGGTCGCCGGCCCTGGCATCAATTCACAGAAGACGTGGCCCGGAGCGTGGCCATCAAGAAGGCCGCCATCGCCAAGGCCAGCGTGGCGGGCCTTGCGGAGCTCGCCAACGAGGCGGGCCCGTCCGACGCCCTGGACGGCGCGGTCGACCATTACAACGTCGCCCATCAGCTCTTCGACGACCTTGGCGACTGGAAAAAGGACCTTCGGCGCCGGCAGCCGTCGCTGGTGCTAGCCCGGCTGCTGCCGGATGGGGGACCCTTCGGCGCCGACGAAGCCGGTCCGGAACTGGTCGGCGGAATCGCCCGCAAGCTCTACTACGAAGGTCACGCCGGCCATGTCCTGCGCCTGGCGCTCCTGGAGCTCGGAGAAGCTGACCAAGCGCTGACAGACGTGCCTCCGCTGCCGTTTGCCGATGCTGTCGCGGGCCTGCGCCGCCGCTGCCTGGACCTGGAGGCCGACATCGCGAAGATCGTGGCCGAGAACGCAAACCGGGTCAAAGCCCAGCCATCGGTGAATATCGTCATCCCAGTCGTCGCGGATCGATCATGGGCACGGCTCGCCTGGACGGCGCTGGAGAACACGCTGACCGAATGGCGACGCGGATTCGGCGAGGCGCGCCACCTGATGAACTTTCCGTGGGACCAGGGTTTTTCCGGCGCGACCGAGGTCCAGTCGGGAGATGTGTTCCAACGCTCACTGCTGGCCGAGACCCTGTACGAGGCGGCGGGACTGGCCGGTCCAGATGTCGAGCCGGCGGTCGCCCATGAGATCGCGTATCTCATGGGGCGCGCTCAGCCGCAGCCTCCAGGTGGCTGGAGCTACTTCCCTGAGCTGCCCGAGCTCCCGGCCGATGCCGACGACCTGGCTCAGATGATCCGGTTGCTGTGCCTCGCCGGGCGGCGGGACCAGGTGCAGGTCGCGTGCGATGGGGCGTTGGATGCCCTGCTGCAGAACGGGGCACACCCGGACGGCTCGCTGGAGACCTGGATTCTGCCGGCCGAGCTGCGTCTGCGGAGGCAGCAGCGGCAGGCGCAGTTCGTCGAGCTGGCCTGGGGCGCCGGCCCCGACCCCGAAGTGATGGCCAACCTGCTGCATGCGCTCCACGTCTACGATCCGGCACGCTTCGCGCCGGAGCTGGAGCGCGGGCTCGATTTCATCGAGAAGGTGCAGGCCGCCGACGGCAGCTGGTCGAGCACCTGGTATTACGGACCCTTCTACGGCGCCTTTGTGGCAACCCGCGCTTTGGCTGCAGCGCGCCCCTCGTCCGGTTCGCTGGCCCGCGTCATGGCCTTCGTGCGGCAGAGCCAGCTGCCCGACGGCGGCTGGGGAGTGGGCGGCGGCGCCGACGCGCTCAGCTCGAGCCTGGCGCTGCTGACTCTGGCGCTTGCCCCATCCGACCTCATCCAGCCTTCCGACCGTGAGCGCGTGCTCGTCGCGCGGCAGTGGTTGGAAGCCGCTCACCGCCCTGAGGGTTGGAGGGGCTGTCCCTTCATCCAGATGGACGTGGGTCGGGCTACAGGCGGGCCCGTCAATAAGGTGTTCTACAGCAGCCGCACGATCACGACAGCTTTCGTGCTGCGAGCGGCGCTGGCCTGGGACTTCCGCGAGGCGGGGTCCGCGTGCTGAAATACGATATCGGCTCCGAGATCGAACCCCTGACTGTTCCCATGATCGCGGTTCGCGGCTTGACCAAGGTCTTTCCAGGCGGGACCGCGGACCTCAGTGCCGTGTCTGAGGTCTCGTTCGACCTCGAGCCGGGCATTTTCGCGGCCATCACCGGACCGTCGGGCAGCGGCAAGAGCACGCTGCTGCACCTTTTGGGCGGGATTGAAAAGCCGACCTCGGGAGAGATCCACGTCGCAGGTAAGGAGATCCAGGCCCTGGGCGAATCCGAGCTGGCGACCTTCCGGCTGACGCAGGTCGGTTTCATCTTCCAGGCCTTCCACCTGATCCCCAACCTGACGATCTTCAACAACGTCGCGATGCCCGGACTGCTGGCCGGCGTCGCGAGCGGACCACTCCGCACGCGCGTCATGACACTGCTGGAGACAGTGGGCATACGCGACAAGGCCGATCGCCTTCCGCACGAGCTGTCGGGTGGTCAGCAGCAACGGGCCGCGATCGCCAGGGCGCTCGTCAACGATCCTCAGGTGATCCTGGCGGACGAGCCCACCGGCAACCTCGACAGCGCGGCGGGCGAGGCGGTGCTGCAGCTGCTGGGCGAGCTCAACGACCGCGGCAAGACGCTGCTCATGGTCACCCACGACCCCCGAATCGCGAGCTGGGCCGGACGACAGCTGAGGATGCGCGACGGCCGGCTGCTGACGACTGCCGATGGCGGGGCCGCCCAGGCGAGCGCGCCTCAGGAACCATGACCTGGCGGGCGCTCCGCGCATATAAGACGATCGCGGTGGCGAGCGTCCGGCAGCGCTGGTGGGAGGCCGCGGTGCAGGCCGGCGTCGCTTTGCTCACCATGGCGGTAGTCGGCGCTGGGCTCCTTACATCCTTCAGCGTTCCCGCCTCATACGCGGTCACCAAGCAGCAGCTCAACGCTCCCGATCTCTGGGTGGGCACCCTGTCGACCTCGGCGCTGGCACTCTACGCCGCGGTCGGGCAGCGGTCCGACGTCAGCGCTCTGACCCCCATCTACATGGTTCAGTCAGGCGTCATCAGAGTGGGCGGCAAAGAGCTGCCCGCGTCGATCAGCTCGCTGCCCGACCAGCCGCCTCCCGTCGGCAGCCTTGCCGTGACGGCTGGTGCGTGGCCTGCGCCGGACGCGAACGCTGTGCTGCTGGAGCGCGGCGCCGCCCAATCGATGGGGGTGACTCCAGGGTCGGAGGCGACGGTGGTTGGCGGTGGCGGTTCGCTCAGCCTGCACGTGGCTGGTGTGGTCCGCGACATCTCGCGCGCGTCTTATCCACTCTCCACGCCGGCCGCGGTTTACGTGACGGCCTCGGCATGGCGAACGTTGGGTGGCGATCCAGCCGCCGGCGCCGCTCGATTTGGGGCAAAGGTCCGCGACCTCTCGCGGCTGCGCGCAACCGCGCGGGCGATTCGCGACCTTGGCCCCGCCGGCGTGCCGATCACGATCAACGACGGCGCCCTCGTGGTGGAGGGGCTGAGTCCCCTGACCTTCGCACTCGAAGGCTTTCTGGTTCTCTTTGGACTCTTCGGTTTGGTCGCTTGCCTGTTCTTCATCGTCGGCACGACGCGAGCCGACCTGATCCGGCAGGCGCGAACCCTGGGGATACTTCGGGCGACGGGCTGGAGCCTGCGCCATGTCCGGCGACTCCTGATGTTGCAGCGAGGCGCGGCGGTTCTGCTCGGCGTGATCCTCGGCGCCCTGGCTGCCGTCGTGCTCGCGGGCTGGATGACCGGCCAGGTGGTCCAGCTCATGGGTCTGAGTCCTGCCCTCGACGCGGCCCCTGCCGTTCTCGCCAGCGTCGCCGGCCTGATTTTGCTCGCCGCAATTGGAGCGGTACGCCTCGCGACTCGCGGTTTCGGTAGGACGTCCCCGGCCACCATGCTCGCAGCCGGCTATCGGCAGCCTCCCAGCCGGCTCGCCCGTTCGCTCGAGGGCGGCCGCGGCGGCCTCGGGCCACGACTAGGGGCCGCGCTTCTCCTTGGGCGACCCGGTCGCACTAGCACCGCGGTTGCAGTGCTTTTGCTGGGCCTGGTGACGGTCATCTTCACCGTGATCACGCAGGCGTCTCTGTCCAGCTTCGGCTCACAGCCTTCGACGTGGGGCTACGCCTACGACTGGCGTGTCGACTATGTGAAAGGCCTGGCAGCGCCTGATGTGCAGCGTGCCCTGGACAGCACCGCCGGGATCCAGGGCAGCGTGCCCATCTACGACCTCAGTGCGACTCTCGACGGCAATCGAACCGACGCCCGGTTTGTGACGCCGAATCAGGACCTGCTGCGGTTCCATCTTCTTTCCGGGAGAGCCATCGGTTCCGACTCGGAGGTCTTGATCGGGGCCGGCCTTGCCGCTTCGACTGGTCTGGCGCCGGGCCGGAGCGTGGTGCTCCAGCTCGGGACCGACCAGGCCACAGTCCAGGTGGCTGGCGTTTATCGCGAGCTCGACAATCTGGGCCAGGTCGTGCTGGGTCGCGACAGCCTCCTGCTGCGGATACGACCACAGGCGACGCCCAGCTATTTCCTGGCCCGGCTGCAGCCTGGCGCCAACGCCGGAAGCGTCCGCAGCACGTTGGAGCAGAGTGTCGGCGGCCAGGTCGTGGTCAGCCCGGTCCGCGACTCGATCGCCGTGCCGCTCGGCAACGTCTTCGAGGCCGTGCTGCTGATCCTCGGCTTCGGGCTGGCGGCCGTGGCGGGCATGGTCATGTTCGCCATGACCATGATCCTTGCCGACGAGCACGCCTTCGTGATCGGAATCCTCAAGGCGATCGGTGCACGCAGGCGCCAGCTTGCGGCTAGCCTCGTGTGGGCGGCCGGCTTCTTGCTCCTCCCCGCGGTAGTGCTTGCTGTGCCGGCCGGCATCCTTCTCACCGCCGCGCTGATCGGCGGTTTGAGTGCAGTCATCGGAGGCGTCGACGCGGTGGTGCCTGCCGGCGGCCTCGTCCTGGCAATTCCCATCGCGCTGCTGGCGCCTTTGTTGGGGTTCGCGATCCCGGCCCGGGCCGCTCTCGCCGCGTCGCCGTTGGAAGCGATCGGGATGGAGCGATGAGCGAGGTCGCCGTCGCCGCCGGCTACGTGGCGCCGCTGGCGCGGCCGAAGTTTCGCGCGTGGCTGCGCGTGGTCGCGGTGGTGGCGATCCCCCTTGTCGCGGGAGCGATCGCGATGCTGGTAGCACAGCTCGTGGGAGTCACCGGTCGCGGACGCTCGGTGGCGTTTTACGGGGCCCAGCTGAGCGCCGCCCTTGTGGTCGCGCAGCGGATGTACGGACTGCGCGCCGTTGGACTCGGGCGACCCAAGCTTGCCGCGATGGGCTGGCCAGCCGGACTGGTCGCCGTGCGGCTTGTGCCCTGGCTGTTGCTCATCCCTCTCCAGGGTTGGACGCACGATCCGGTGTTGTTGCTCTCAGCTTTCGCCTACTTCCTTCTATTCAACGCGGCAGCCGAGGAGCTGCTGTTTCGCGGCCTTCTCGTCCGGGGGTTCCTTGGGCTGGGCGCCGGTGTGCTGCTGGCCGCGTCCGCCAGCTCGGTAGTCTTTGCGCTCTTCCACCTCGGCGGCGGCTTGCTCTTTCTCCCTGTCTTTGCAGCCGACGGCCTGGCGTTTTGCGCGCTTCGGTTGCGCACCGACAGTCTGTACCCGCCGATCGCCGCTCACTCCGTGCTCAACTTCACGACTGCCGCGGTTCTCGTCTCGGCGACCGTCGTCAGCGACGCGCGGGCAATCAGCTACGTGCTGCTGGTGGTGGTCGTCGACGTCGCGTTCTACATCGCCTCCTCCCGGCTGGGCAGAGGCAAGTCATGAGGATCCTCTTTTGCCCAATCGGGAGCCGCGGCTTTGTCTATCCCATGATCGGCATCGCCCAAAGGCTGCAACAGCGTGAGCATGAGGTTGCGTTCGCGACCTCGATCGACTTCGCGGGCGTCATCGCGGGCGCGGGCATGGAGCGGCTGCCCCGCGGCAAGACGGACGGAGCAAGCTTCCAGCTCAACAACTGGGGCCATCCGCTCGCTGTCGCGATCCAGGTCCGCCACGTGCAGCACGCGATCGAACGCTTCCACCCCGACGTCATGCTCAGCAGCACCCTTGCGCTCGGGCCGCTCATCGCGGGCGAGCTCGGCGATGTGCCCGTGGCAATGCTTGGACTCGCGACCTACCTGTGGCCGGTGGCCGTCCCCGGAGGCGCACACCGCAGCGCGGAGCCGAACGCGGAATACACATACCGCGAGATGCTCGCGCTCTACAACGCAGCACGCGGCCTCTTCGGTCTTAGCGCCACGCCCGGTTCTTTGAATGCATCGCCACTGCTGGGCTCTCGCTACTTGCTCCAGACGGTGCCGCTCCTCGAGCCGCTGGCCGAGCACCTGCCGGACCGCGTGCGATTGGTGGGCTCCTGTCTCCACGAGCTGGACGCCCCCAACGCGGAGCTGCTCGAGTGGCTCGAGTCGCAGAGCGACAGCCGGCGACTGCTCTATGTCCAGCACGGCTCCGTCTTTCGTGCCGGTGACAGCTTCTGGTCCGGCCTGGTAACCGCCTCCGACGAGCTAGGGATCAGGATGGCCGCATCGATGGAGCGCCACCGAGGTGCTCCACCTGCATTCCGTGACGCGAACAGGTTGGTGAGCGGCCATGTTCCCCAGCACCCTGTTTTGGAGAAGGCCGACGGCGTCGTCTGCAGCGCCAACACGACGGCGGTGTTAGGTGCGCTCACGCACGGCCTGCCGCTGCTGGTTTTCCCGACCGGAGGCGAGCAACCGGCGCTGGCTGCCCGCTTGCTGGCCGCCGGGGCGGCCGCGATACTGCCCGCCGCGTCGCCAGTGGAGGACCTGCGCTCAGCATTGGAGCGGACTCTCGATGGGGCCGGCCAGCGACACGCGGTGCGCCGGCTGCAGTCGGCCTTTGCCGAGCTTGATGGTCCCGGCTTGGTCGCGATGGCGTTGGAGGAGCTGGCGGTGCCTGCAGTCGCCAGCGGAATTGCATGATGGAGGCAGGCGTGCGCCTCGACACCTCCGAGCGCACCGATTCCTTCGTCCTGCGCGGTCGCAACGGGACCCGGATGCGGCTGTCGCCCATCGCTTACTACTTGCTCGAGAGGGGCCGGGCCGGCCATTCCCAAGAGGAGCTTGCCGCCGGGCTAGCGGAGCTGACGGGTCAGCCGGTGTCCGTCCCTGAGGTGGAGGACGCCTACCTGCGGCTCGAAGAGCGGGTGCGGTCGATCGAGGACCGGTCGGCGCCCACTCCATCTGGCTTCTGGCTCGCCGTGCCGGTGATCCCGGAAAACTACGTCGCGCCGATTGCGCGAGTGGTGGCTTATCTCTTTCACCCCGCCGTCGCGGCGGTGCTGATCGCGCTGGCCACGGTCTCGGTCGGGCTCGCACTGGGGGGCGGTCGATTGCCGGCACCAGGCTCCGAATTTCTGCCGGCTTATGGCCTGTTCTTCCTGTCGCTGATCGCGCACGAGTTCGGGCATGCCGCCGCGTGCGCCAGGTACGGCGGCCGGCCAAGCGCCATCGGCGTTGGGATCTACCTGGCCTTCCCGGTGCTGTTCAGCAACGTCACAGCGGCCTGGGATATGCGGCGCTGGCAACGAGTGGTGGTGGACCTGGGCGGCATCTACTTGCAGGGTCTCGTCGGCGCCGGGTACCTCGCCGCCGCGCTGGCCACTGGTAGCAGCACTCTCGTCCTCGCCGGCGCCCTCGTGGGATTCAGCTGCCTGCTCTCGTTGAACCCGTTCTTCAGGTTCGACGGCTATTGGGCGATCGGCGACGCGCTCGGCGTGGTCAACCTCGGCCTCCAGCGCGGCCGCCTGATGAACTACTTGCGCGAGCGCATTGCCGGCCGCCGTCCGCCGGCGCTGCCCTGGCCGCCCGCCGTTTCGGCGTTGGTCGCCACCTACCTGGTAGCCGCAACCGCGACCTGGGTCGCGTTCCTTGTCTTTGTTGTTCCTTCCCTCGTCGGGCGTGCTCTCGCGTACCCGGCCATGCTCAGCGCTGACCTGCCCAGCCTGTGGGGGCCCACACACAGCCTTCCCGCCGGTGCCGACCAACCCTTGCTCGTCGGCGGTCTGGTCGTGATCGCGCTTGGCACCATCCTGGTCCGCCTTGGAGTCGTGACTGTCAAAACCCTCGGGCGCCTCCGCGGGAGGAGGTCCTGATGGCGACCGCGATAGCCGCCGCGCGGGCGCCTGGCGTCGCCGCTTACCTGGCCGGTGTGGAGTCACGGATCAAGGCATTGCACGCCGCGGAGTCCAGACACTGGGTCGCGGTCGACCCGCGGCTGGGAGAGGCTGTGGACGCAGTCGCGTGCCTGGCAGGGAGCGGCGGCAAGCGGGTGCGGGCCCTCTTCGCCTACTGGGGTTTTACCGGTGCGGGGGGCGATCCCGAGTCGCCGCAGATCGTCGACGCCGGTGCAGCCCTGGAGCTGATTCACCTTGCGGCGCTGATCCACGACGACTTGATGGATGCTTCAGCCCGCCGCCGCGGTATGCCCACGCTGCAGGTGATCTTCGCCGACCTCCACCGGCGCCGCGACTGGACGGGCAGCGCCAAGCAGTTCGGCGAGGCGGCGGCGATCTTGCTTGGGGACCTTGCCCTGTTCCACGCGGATTCGCTGCTTGCGACCGCCCCTGCAGGGGTGCACCAGATCGTTGCGGAGCTGAAGCTGGAGATGGCGATGGGGCAATATCTCGATCTGCACGCCACCGCCGCAGGCGGTGCGGATGCGGAGACAGCGCTCCGAGTCGCTCTCTACAAGACCGCGCGCTACTCGGTCGAACGTCCGCTCCACCTGGGCGCTTGCCTGGCGGGGCGCCTGGGCGAGCTGGCACCGGAGCTCAGCACATATGGCCTCCCGCTGGGGATCGCATTTCAGCTCGCCGACGACCTCCTCGGGGCTTACGGCAATCCCGCCCAGACCGGCAAGCCGGTGGGTGATGACGCTCGCCAGGGCAAGCCCACACTGCTCCTTGCGACCGGCGGTAGCCGGCGCGAGGTCGAGCAGGCCATCGAGCGTCTCGTGGCCGAGGCGGTGGATGCCGCAGCTCGGTCCGGCCTGGTGCAAGAGGCAAAGGTGGCGCTGGTCCAGATGGCAGAGTTCGTCAAGACCAGGTGCAGCTGATGGCTACCGGCCTGCGGTCGACATCCGCTCGCAAAGATGCCCACCTGCGGATAAACCTGGCGGAAGACGTGAGTTCGGATATGCCAACCGGGCTGGATGAGTTCCACTTTCGCCACCTGGCGCTGCCCGAGATCGACCTCGCCGATGTTCGGCTCGGGACAGATTTTCTAGACTGGCGACTGGCCGCGCCGTTCCTGATCTCCTGCATGACCGGGGGCACCGAAGCGGCCGGGCCGATCAACCGCACCCTGGCCGTTGTCGCTCAGCACCACGGATTCGGGTTGGGCCTTGGCTCCGGCCGGGTGCTGCTGGAGCAGCCTGAGCTGCTGCCGACTTTCGACGTTCGCGACGTCGCGCCCGACGTCCCGCTGCTGGCCAATCTCGGTGCCGTGCAGCTCAACCGCGGGGTGACCGTCGATGACGCGCGCCGTCTCGTCGACATGCTGCGGGCCGACGCACTCGTCCTGCATCTGAATCCGCTGCAAGAGTCGCTGCAGCCATCGGGCGACGTGGAGTTCGGCCGGCTGCTGGAACGGATCGAGACGCTCTGTGGCACTTTGGGTGTTCCGGTCATCGCCAAGGAGGTCGGTTTCGGCATCAGCGAGGCGGACGCGGTCCGTCTCGCGGAGGCGGGGGTTCACGCAATCGACGTCGCGGGCGCGGGAGGCACCTCCTGGAGTGAGGTGGAACGGCACCGTTTGAGTGGGCCGCTTCAGAATGTCGCGGCGGCATTCCGCGGGTGGGGAACTCCGACCGCGGAAAGCCTGGTCCAAGTGCGCGGGCGGCTGCCTCGCCTGCCCCTTATTGCCAGCGGCGGGATTCGCAATGGCATGCAGGCGGCGGTGGCAATGGCGCTGGGCGCCGACCTCGTGGGTGTCGCGGGCCCAATGCTGCGCGCCGCCTCGCGCGGTCAGGCTGCGGCGGGCGACCTGGCCGTGGAGCTGGTCGAGACGTTGCGGCGGGTCATGTTCTGCACGGGCGCTACCAACCTGGGCGCTCTGCGTCAGGTGCCGCTAGCCCGCGACGGACGCTTCCGAAGCGAGGCGGTGGAGTTCGAGCTGCAGACTGGGCCGGGCCCCTCGTTCCACGATGTCACCGAGCGAGTGCAGGCGGCGGTGGCACGACTCGGACTGTTCGAGGGAGTGGTCGTCGTGTTCTCCATGCACACCACCGCCGCGGTGGTGGTGAATGAGGACGAGCCATTGCTGCATGCCGACTTCGCGCGCTTTCTGAACCGGCTCGCACCGCGGCTCGCTTACGAGCACGACGACCTGTCGCGCCGGCAGTCGGTTCCCCCCGACGAGCCGCTAAACGGTCACTCACACTGCCAGCAGCTGATGCTCGGCCAGAACAGCGTCATTCCAGTCGACCGGGGGCGTCTTCGCCTTGGATCCTGGCAGCGTGTCTTCCTGGTGGAGCTGGACGGCTCTCGACCCAGGCGCCTCCGGGTCCAGACGATAGGGCGCTGACTGCGCCGGGCGTCCGTCAACTGAAATAAATGTCTCTGCTGGCTGTGCCCTTACCTCGATTGCTAGACTGGCCGCGTGCCTCGTAGTGAGCGCGCTCGGACGCTGGCTGCAAAACTTGATCGCCTCTTCCGCAGCGTTCGGCGGCGGGGCGGAGACGAGTTCAGCTACGAAGAGGTCTCGCGCGCACTGCGAGCGGGCGGCGGCCCCACCATCTCTGCCACTTACCTCTGGCAGCTGCGGACGGGTAAGCGGGACAACCCGACCAAGAGTCACCTGGAGGCGCTGGCGGAGTTCTTCGGCGTCAGCCCGGCCTACTTCTTTGATGAAGACGTGGCTGCGCGCGTCGACGGTCAGCTCGACCTGCTCGCTGCGATGCGGGATTCGGGGGTGAGCCGGATCGCACTGCGCTCGTTCGGGCTTTCCACGCAGACGTTGGAGGCGATCGCACGGATAATCGAGAATGCCCGTGAAGCCGAGGGACTCCTCCCCGTCCCCAAAGAGGGCCGGAAGCGCCGCGGAGCGGGCGCCCGATCCTGAGCAAGGCCCTGGGGCTGCTCTGACCCGTAGAGGCGTCGCCGGGGCGGTTACCGAGGTGGCCGCCCCCGCCAATGTCGTCGCTGCGCTGCTGGTCGTGATGGCCGTCAGCACCGCCCCGCCGGCAGATGCGCTGCGCTGGGCGGTGATCTCGATCCTCTTCGCCAGCGTCCTGCCGATGGCCTACGTGATAGCGCAGGTGCGACGCCGGCGCGTCACCGACCGGCATGTGCGCATCCGCGTGCAGCGGCGGCTGCCGATGCTGATCGCGATCGCTTCGACGGTGGCTGGGCTCGCACTTCTCACTGGGTTCGGGGCGCCCCGCCCGCTGGTCGCACTGGCGGCCGCCGGAGTCGCGGGGCTGGTGGTGACGGCGGTGATCACAGAGTTCTGGAAGATCTCCTTGCACGCCGCAGTGGTGGGCGGCGCCGTGACCATAGTTGTGATCGTGTTCGGCATTTCATGGCTGCCTTTTTTCGCTCTGCTGGTGTTGGTCGGGTGGGCGCGCGTAGAGCTCGGCGACCACTCGGTGGCCGAGGTCGTCGGCGGAGGGGCCGTGGGCTGTGCCGTGGCCGCCTCCGTGTTCCTACTGCTCAGATAGCCGAGGGATTCAACGGCCGACTCTGTTCAGTTGCGGCTCGACGATGACGCACCTTCGGCGCCAAGTGCGGAATCGGACGGAAGCTACGGGCCCGGGTTCGGGTTCGAGGCAAGCTGGCCGACGAGCAGAAGCGTCGTCGGGTAGAGGCCCAGCGCGATTGAAGCCACGCCGCTCAAAGCAACCACCGATGTTGTGGTGAGAGATGCAGGCACGGCGTCGGTCCGCGTCGAGCTCGACCACACCGGGATCAGCACGCGCACGTAGTAGAAGACCGACACCACGCTCATCAGCACCGCCAGCACGACGAGCCAGGTGTACCCCGCGCTCACACCCGCGGTGAACAGGAACAGCTTGCCGAAGAAACCCACCGTCGGCGGGAAGCCCGCGAGCGACAGCATGAAGATCGTCATCAGGATCCCCAACACGGGATTGCGACGCCCCAGGCCCTCGAGGTCGGCAAACGCATCGCGGTCTCCATCGGGTCCCGCCAGCAGTGTGATGACCGCGAACGCGCCGAAGTTCATGAACATGTAGATGAACAGGTAGTAGAGGACAGCAGAGAGCCCGGCGTCGCCGCCCGCGATCACCCCGATCAGGATGTACCCCGCCTGCGCGACACCCGAGTACGCGAGCAGGCGCTTCAAGCTCGACTGCGCGATCGCCATCACGTTGCCGACGACCATGCTCGTCGCCGCGACGAAGGCCAGCAGCACCTGCCATTCCGGCGCGAGGTGGGGAAGACCACCGGCGAAGACGCGCACGATCATGGCGAAAGCCGCGGCCTTGGTTCCCACCGACATGAACGCGGTCACCGGAATCGGCGCGCCCTGGTACACGTCGGGCGTCCACATGTGGAACGGCGCGGCGGAGACCTTGAAGGCGAACCCGACGCCCATCAGCACTATGCCCAGCAGGATCAGTGGATTGGAAGATGCGGATGAGCTGAGCCGGGTCGCAATTTCCGGGATCACCGTGGTGCCGGCGCCTCCGTAGACGAGCGCCATTCCATAAAGAACGAAGGCGCTCGCGAACCCGCCGACCAGCAGATACTTGGCGCCTGCCTCCTGCGACCGGCTGTCGGTCCTCACGAAGCCGCACACGATGTACAGCGCGATCGAGAGCAGCTCGAGGCCAAGGAAGATTGTCACCAGCGACGTTGCTGAGGCCAGAACCATCATGCCGATCACCGCGGCCATGATCAGGATGTGGAACTCGCCTTCGAGCAAACCGCGCTTGCGAAGGTACGAGTGCGACAGGGCGACCGTCAGGATGCCGAGGGAGGCGAAAAGGATCTCGAAGAAAAGCGCGAAATTGTCGCCAGTCGCGAATCGGTGATAGGCGGGTCCGCCCAGGCCGTAGAGCCAACGATAGACAGCCGTGCCGAGCGAGTAGGAAAAGCCTGTCACCGCGACGATGGCCACTGCACCTCCGCGTCGCGGTTTCGGCAGCGCCAGGTCGACCACTATCGCGAACAGGAAGAAGCCGGTGAGAGCCGCGATGGCGGCGATCTGGCTGAGGTCGGCAAGCCCCTGCGCCCACGTGTAGTCGAGGGCGGGATTCATCTGGCCAACCCCGGCATGCCGACCGCGGACATCAGGCTCGTGAGGAAGTTGGGATCGAGTCCGATGGCAAACATCAGCACGACCAGAGGCGCGACCAGGACGAGCTGGCCGGCGTAGATGTCCGATTTCGGCACCGGGCCCGCCGGCGGGCCGTGCATGACGCCCTGGAACAGCCGCAGCATGTAGACCGGCGCCAGCACCAATCCGATTGCACCGAACACGGCCAGGACCGGCGCGCGCTCCCAGGCCCCGAGCAGTGTCATGAACTCGCCGGCGAAGCTGTTCAGACCAGGCAAGCCGAGCGCGGCGAGCGTGACGACAAAGAACACCGCCGCCATCACGGGCATGCGAGGCGCCATGCCGGCCATGGCCGAGCGGTCACGAGTCCCAGCGCGATCGGAGATCCAGGCCACGATCAGGAAGAGCGCCGGGATGATCAAGCCGTGGTTGACCATCTGCAGCACAGCGCCCTGCTGGCCCTGCACGTTGTAGGCGAAGATCCCCAGCACGATGAAGCCCATGTGGCTCACGCTGGAGTAGGCGACCAGCAGCTTCATGTCTCGCTGCGCGATCGCCATCAGCGCGCCCCAGATGATCGCGGCGACCGCGAGCACCGGGATGACCCAGCGCCAGTCCCACCAGTAGACGGGATTGGGGAACAGGGGCACCGCGATGCGCAGGAAGCCATACG
>Ga0099794_10000241_pt1 | contig 19146 bp, 14 predicted proteins | sample Rivendell_Oct201_10_FD_77320 | JGI IMG/M metagenome (GOLD analysis project Ga0099794, IMG submission 77320) | Vadose zone soil microbial communities from the Eel River Critical Zone Observatory, Northern California, USA -... | ecosystem: Host-associated > Plants > Roots > Rhizosphere > Soil ... | reverse complement strand
GGGGGGGGGGGGGGGGGGGGGGGGGGGGGGGGGGGGGGGGGGGGGGGGGGGGGGGGGCGGGGGCGCCCGCGCCAACCGATTTGCAGTTTTTCCGGCAACTGCGGCGCTGGGGCGCGCTCTTGCACGACGGCCAGTTCGAGCTGCTGCCGCCGGCGCCCATCGCGGCACGAACGGCGCGACCGCCCATCGCCCTGCGGAGCATCGAGCGCCGGCCCTTCATCCTCGACTACGCCGCCAATGACGAGATGCGCATCGCCCGTCCCGAGCGTCTGGCAGAGATCATCGCCGTTCAGGGCATTCCCGCGGAGCTCTGGATTCGCGATTCCGTCCTTCCTGAAATTGCGGCCGCCACGGACTCGATTCGTTGGGAACGCGCCGTGGAACGCATGCTCGAGGGTGAGCGAGGAACCGCCCTCCATCTGGTGTTGCGGCTTCCGGGTGGCACGCAGCGCGGCGCGAGCGTGACCCGCAGCGTCGCGCTCATGACCCGCTGGCCGCTGGAACGCCCTCCGGTCGAAGCCGAGACGCTGCCCGACGGCGTGATCTGGATCCGCATCAACTCGCTCGCGGATCCTGATGTGGTCGCGCTGTTCGACCGCGCGTTGGGCGATGCACCGCGCGAAGGGCTGCGGCATCGGGGTCTGATTGTCGATCTGCGCGAAACGATGTGGACGGCGAGCGGTCGAGAGCAGGGCTATGCCGTTCTCTCCCGGTTGACGGACCGTCCCATTCTCACATCGCGCTGGCGGACGCCGCAGTATCGTCCCGCCTACCGCGGCCCCGACGAGCCGGACTCGACCGGCGCGTGGCTCCGCGCGCCGTCCGACACGATCTGGCCACCGCTGCGGCGCGAACGCCCTCCCTACACCGGTCCCGTCGTGGTACTGGCGTCCGCGCGCACGTCGGGCGCGGCTGAGGACTTCCTGGCGGCGTTCCGCGACGGCACCCGCGGGACGATCATCGGTGAAGCGTCCGCCGGTAGCACGGGACAAACGCTGGTGCTCCGGCTCGCTGCCGGTTGGCAGGTCCGCTTCACGGTAACGCGCGACGCATTCTCCGATGGGACGGAGTTCGGGCACGAGGGAATCGTGCCCGAGATCCGCGTGCCGACGCGCGTTGCTGACGTGTTGGAAGGGTGCGATGCCGCGCTCGAGCGAGCGCGCTCGCTGCTGGCGGCAACCGCGCGGCGCTAGCTCTTCAGCTGCGCGCGGAAGAACCGGATCACCGCACTCCACGCGCTGTCGGCGACTTCCGGTTTCTCACGACTCCGTAGGAATCCGTGCCCCACGCCGGGATAGATCGTGTAGGGATAGGTCTTCCCGGCAGCTCGCATCGCGGCGGCAGCATCCGGCGCGCCGGCAGTCATGCGCGCGTCGTTCTCCGCGTACACGCCGAGCCCTTGGGCCCGAATCCTGGCCATGTCGGCGGCGTTCGGCGCCGGCCCGTAGCAGACGACGAACGCTTTGAGGTCGGGGGCATTCGTCGCGTAGCGGAAGCTCTGGCCGCCACCCCAACAGAAGCCAATGACGCCGATCGCGTCCGGCCGCACGGCCTTCAGCTTCTTCACGTAATCCTTGGTGGCGTTGAGATCGGCCGTGATCGAGTCGGGCGGCAGCGCCGCGATCAGTTTGCGCGCCGAGTCCTGCGATGCGGGAGTGCCGCCGCGTCGCGACAGGAGATCCGGCGCGATCGCGAGGAAGCCGTCCTTCGCGAGCTGTTCGGTTGTCTGGCGCACGAAATCGGAGATGCCGAAGATCTCGTGGATGACGATGACCGCGGGCGCCGGCGCTGGGCGTTCGGGATAAGCGATATACGCCGTCACGGTATCGTGTCCCGACAAGAACTTCACGTATTCGGAATGGATGTCGCTGACTCGGTGAAACCTCCAGACGACAGCGAGGACAGAGACTGCGGTTCCAAAGGCGGCCACCCTCTTAGCGTCCATAGCTCACCCTCCAGATCTTTCCGCCCATATCGTCACTCACCAAGAGCGACCCGTCCGGCATGACGAGCAAGCTGACCGGCCGGCCCCAGCGAGAGCCAACCGGTAACTGCCAACCCACGACGAAATCCTCGGTGCTCAGCGCGCGACGGCCAGTGCTGTCCACCCGCACCCGCACGACCTTCGCGCCCGTCGGAACCGAGCGGTTCCACGATCCGTGGAAGGCGATAAACGCATCGCCCCGATATTCGCGGGGGAACTGGGTGCCGGTATAGAACGTCATCCCCAACGGCGCCGAGTGCGCCTGGTAGGTGATCACCGGCGGCTCGACGTGAGAGCAGTCCGCGGATCCATACTCCGGATTGGGCTTGCCCGGGAGATAACACTGTGGCCAGCCGTAGTTGCGGCCTTCCTTGATGATGTTGATGCGCTCGGGCGGAAGGTCGTCACCGAGGTTGTCGCGATCGTTGTTCGCGCCCCACAATTCGCCGGTCGTCGGATTGAACGCGATTCCAACCGAGTTGCGCAGGCCTTTCGCGAACATGCGCCCACCGGATCCGTCGCGGTTGAACTGCGAGACGGCGGCACGCAGCGAGTCTCTTTCTTCGCACAGGTTGCAGGAGGATCCGACGCTCAAGTACAGCTTGCCGTCGGGGCCGAACACGATTGTGCGTGTGGCGTGCCCGCCGGTCGTCAACCGCACGAGCGTCACGGGCGCAGCGCCGCCTGGATCGAACCGTTCCACCGCGTCCTCGGCGCCGACGTACATCGTGTCGCCCCGGAACGCGATCCCGAACGGATCGCGCAGGTCACGCGCGACGACGATAGCTGTGTCGGCGACGCCGTCGTGATTCGCATCCGGCAGCTTGACGATCACGCCCTTGCCCGGCTGGGACGCGTAGATCGCATTGCCGGGCCCGACCACGAGATAGCGAACACCCTCGAGATTCTGCGCGAACACGGAAACGTGAAAGCCGGCGGGCACGCGTAATGTGTGGTCCTGGCCGGCCGATTGCGGAGCACTGCCACACGCCATCGCAATCACGAAGACGCTAATTGCGGCTCGCATACACTCCCTCGAGGGCGGTCACGCCCTCCGGCATCTTGTCCCGGCTCGCCAACGCGGCGGCGGCCGCTTGCTCAACTTGCTCAGTGATATCGGCCTCGACGTCCCCGAGAACCTTGGCGGAGACGCCGTCGTCCTTCAAGTACTCTTCGTACAGGCCGATCGGGTCCCGTTTGCCCCATGTGGTAAACAGATCGGGCGGAAACGTTTCCCGCGCCTCGCGCTCATCGTGGGTCGCGTGTCCGCCCATGCGGAACGTTTCAGCGAGGAGCAACGCCGGTCCGTTGCCCTCGCGGCAGCGCGCGGCGGCGATGCGGGTCGCCGCATGCGCGTCCAGCACGTTGTTGCCGTCGAACGTCGCCCCCCAGATCCCGTAGCTGGCCGGCCAGTCCTTGAAGTCGGGGGGAAGATGATGTTGTTCGAGACGCGTTCCCAACGCCACCTGGTTGTTCTCGATGACGAAAATGGCGGGAACGCGCTGCACGGCGGCGAAGTTGGTGCCTTCGTGCGCCGCGGCCGTTTTCGTCGACCCGTCGCCGACCCACGTGAGCGCGACACGTGGCTCCTTCCTCATCTTGAAGGTCAGCGCGATGCCCGTGATGACCGGCACCATGTCGCCGACGTGTGAGATGGGTTGGAGCACGCCGTGCTGGAAGGAGCCGACGTGCAGGTCGCGCCCCCGACTTGGCGAGTCGGCCGTCGCGAGGTAGGCGCGCAACATGTCGGCGATCGACATGCCCATCTCGGAACAGGCCGCTGCATTACGGATCATCGGCGCGACGATGTCCTGTCCGCGCTGCAATGCGTGCACCGGCCCCACGGTGGTCGCTTCCTCGCCGGTTCCAAGCCACGCCTTGGAGAGCACGCCGGTGCGGACCCAACGCTTCAGCTGGATGTCGTGGAGTCGGGCGCGCAGCAGGCCGCGATAGAGCTCGAGCTTTGCCTCACCCGACAATTCCGCGACGCTGCGCGCGCGCTCGGGATCGGATGTGATGGTGTCGCGGAAGCGCTTCACGAGCGCCGGGTCCGCTTTCCAGTCGACGTATTCCGGTGGATCGAATGCGGGGAACCGCTTCACGGCACTGCGGCGTCGCTCCAGCCTACAACTTGGCCGCCACGCTTGAACACCTTGCCGTCCTTCATCACGAAGTCGACGTGCTGGAGGACGGTGATGTTCTGCAACGGGTCGCCCTGTACCGCGACGATGTCGGCGCGTTTGCCGACCGCGATCGTGCCGGCGTCGCGCTCGACGCCCAGCAGCGTCGCGCCGCTCGCCGTTCCCGCGACGATGGCCTGCATCGGCGTCATCCCATAGCGCACCATGAGCTCGAATTCGCGGGCATTGGTGCCATGCTTCATCACACCGGCGTCGGTGCCGAGCGCGATCTTCACGCCGCCATCGAGGGCCATCTTGAAGGACGTGTGCATCCGCGGCGCGATCGCGAGCGCCTTGGCGGCGATGGGCGCCGGCAGGCGGCCGGCGGTTGCGAGCGACTCGACCGTAAATCCCGCCAGCAGTGTCGGCACGAGCCAGGTACCGTGGTGCTTCATCAGCGTGACGGCCTCCGCGTCCAGAATCGAGCCGTGCTCGATCGACGTCACGCCCGCCCGCACCGCGGCCTTGATGCCCGCCGTTCCGTGCGCGTGTGCGGAGACTCGGCGATCGAGCTGCGTGGCCGTCTCCACGATCGCCCGCATTTCTTCTTCGCTGTACTGCTGCACGCCGGCCGAATCCGTAAGCGAGAGCACCCCGCCCGTCGCGCAGATCTTGATGACGTCCGCGCCGTACTTGACCATGTAGCGCACGGCGTTGCGGACCTCGTCGAGGCCATTGGCGACGCCGACTTCGACGCCGCCTTCGTGCCCTAACGCCTCGGGCTGCAGGCCGTTGGTTTCGTCGCAGTGACCGCCGCGGATGCCGAAGGAAATACCGGCGGCAAAGATGTGCGGCCCCGGAATCCAGCCGGCGTTGATCGCATTGCGAAGCGCGACATCGCCGAAGGCCGCGCTGCCGACGACCCGCACGGTCGTGAAGCCGGCCTCGAGCGTCTGCTGCGCATGCGCGGCGCCAAGGAGCGCGAGCTGGCTCGACATCTCGGTGAGACGGCTGTGCTGCCAGTCGCCGTCCCCGATCGTGCGGCCGGCCAGATGCACATGGGCATCGATGAATCCGGGCAGGACCGTCTCGCTCGACAGATCGATGACCGTCGCACCGGTGGGAATCGCGACATTCGCTCCCACCGCTGTGATACGATCGCCCTGCACCACGATGACCGCGTTTTTCACCGGCGCCGCGCCGGTTCCGTCGATGAGTGTGCCCGCGCGAATCACCGTGGCTCCCGCTGGCTGCTGCAGCGCCAGCACCATCAGCAACGCGATCACGAGAACTTCTCCTTGAGCTTCCCGAAGAGTCCACCGGACGGCGCGACAGACCCCGTCAGCGCCTCCGAGAATTCGATCGCCGTCGTGAAGCGGTCATCCGGGTTCGTTTGCAGCGCCTTGGTCAACGCTTTCTCGACGGGGTCCGGGACATCGGGGCGATACTGCCGGATGGGAATGGCCTGGCTCCGCAGCCGCGCGATCATCATCTCCTGCGCGTTCCGCCCCTGGAACGGCAGCTTGCCGGTAAACATTTCGAACGCGACGATGCCGACCGCGTAGATGTCGCTGCGGGCATCAAGCGGCTTCCCGCGGATCTGTTCGGGGCTCATGAACTCGGGCGTCCCGAGAATGATTCCCGTCGCGGTCAGTTTGGCGATCGCCGGGTCGGCGCGGCGTTCCTTGGCGAGTCCGAAATCCATGACGACCGCTCGCTCTGCGCCCCCCCCGCCGTCGTCGGCGACGAGCATCACGTTCTCGGGCTTCAAGTCGCGATGGATGATCTGCAGCTCGTGGGCATGGTGCAGCCCGGCGCACATCTGCCGCAGCAACGATACGCCGAGCGCGATGTCCATCGGCCCGCCACGCACTTCGCGCTCGGAGAGCAGCTCGCCTTTGAGGAACGGCATCACCAGGTAGATCAACCCGTCTTCGGATTCGCCGAGACGGAGAATGCGGCAGACGTTGGGGTGATCGAGGCGCATCGCCAGGCCCGCCTCGCGCCGCAATCGTTCGACCGAGCTCTTGTCGGACGCGAGGCGCGGCGACAGCACCTTGATCGCGACGGTCTCGCCCGATGAGATCTCCCTGGCGAGGTAGACGTATGACATGCCGCCCTCGCCCAGCTTCTTCATGACCTGGTAGCGAGCGTCGAGAATCTGATTCGACAGCGTAGATGCGCGGTCGAGACCAGCCCCCCCCGCCCCCCCGGCCCCCGCCTTGCCGGGCGGCAATGGCGTGCGAACGCCGGTCCCGCTGCCCGACGAGGGCGCAGACGCAGCGGGCCGCGGGGGGGGCTTCTTGGTTTGGATCTCGACCAGCATGCTCCCGTCCTTAGGACAGAAGCGTGCCCCGGTATCGGTGTAGACGGACCCGCATTTGGGACAGCGGCGTTCGCTCATTGCCGCACCAAGTTGCGGCCTTCGTTCTTGGCGCGATAGAGGGCCTGATCGGCGAGCGAGATGAAACTGTCGGCGCTGTGGACCCGGTCGTCGGGGAACGACGCGAGTCCGATGCTGACGGTCAGATGGAGCGGATCTTCACCGGGATCCGCGAAGTCGCGTGCCATGAACCGCCGCCGCAGCCGCTCGGCGAAGATCGCCGCGCCGTGTGGCGCCGTCTCCGGCATCACGACGATGAATTCTTCGCCGCCGTAGCGCGCCACGATGTCCACCGAACGCGCCTCGCGCCTGAGCAGCTCGCCGACCTGCCGCAGGACGGAGTCGCCGGCGATGTGGCCGCGCGTGTCGTTGATCGATTTGAAGCGATCGAGATCCGCGAGCAGAATCGTCAGTGCCAGGTTGTACCGCCGCGCGCGATCCAGCTCCTGGGCCAGCGCTTCCGCCAGCGCGCGACGATTCATGCAGCCCGTGAGCGCATCGGTCGACGCGAGCTTCTCGAGCCGCTGTTTGTCCGTCACCGCGCTCTCGAAATCGTACGCCTTCTCGATCGCCGACACGGCGGTCTTAATGACCGTCTCGGCGAACTGCGCGTCGGCTCGCGTCAGCGGCGGATCATCTCCCGTCGTGCGCAGGAAAAAGACGCCGGTCTGCTGATCCTTCATCCAGAACGGCAATGCCACCGCGGATCGCGTGGGGACCTTGATCTCTTCACGCTCCCAGCGGCGCCGCTCGTCCTCGTACAGCGGATCGGTCGCGACGTCTTCGACGAGCACGAGACGCCCAGTCGATACGGCTTTGCGGATCTCGGGATACCGAGCCAGCTCGATCTGCAGGTTGCGCAGCATCGGGTTTTCGTACGCCGCTACGACGACGCCTTGCTGGTCGCCGGGCTTGGCGAGCACCATCGAGCATTTCGAGATGTTCAGCGCGCGCGCCACGCGGCGCGCCAGGATGTGATAGATCTCGTCTGGTTTCAGCGAGTCGGTGACTTCGTGGAGGATGTCCACCATCGCCGCGCGGCTGCGCGCCTCTTCGCGCGCCTGCGCGAGCGCCCGGCCCACCCGAATGTGCGCCTCGACGCGCGCCAGCAGCTCGCGCACGCGAAACGGCTTCGAGATGAAGTCCGCGGCGCCCAATCCCAGCGCGCGCACGGTGGCTTCCTCGGGCGGCATCGAGGACACCATGAGCACCGGTAGATCGCGATAGCGCTCGTCCTGCTTCATCCGCTCGAGCAGCTGCAGCCCGTCGACCTTGGGCATCATGATGTCGAGCAGCAGCAGCGCCGGCTTCACTTCCTCGAGCTTGGTGAACAATCCGTCGCCGCCCGGGCAGACGTCGACCTCGTAGCCGTGTTCTTTCAGGATCCAGGTGAGCGTCCGGACCAGCGACTCGTCGTCATCTGCAACCAGCACGCGGGTTTTCAATCCTGGGCCTCGAGCAGCGACCGGTCGACGTTACCGCCGCTCACCACGAGCACCGTGGTCCGGGAGCGCGGCACCAAGCCGGCGAGGAGCGCGGCCGTGGTGGCGGCACCGGATGGCTCGACCACGAGCCGCCGGGTGCGCCAGAGAAACTGCACGGCGGCGCGAATGCTGTCATCCTCGACCAGCACGACGCCGCGCATCCGATCCCGTTGCCGCGACAACTCCGCGAACGGAATCGCGCCGACGGACAGCGTGATCAACCCGTCGGCAATGCTCGCGGTACGCTCGAGCCGAACCGGCGCGCCCGCGGCCAGCGAGTGGTGCAGCTTCGGCGCTCCCGCCGGCTCGACGCCCCAAACGACGGCCTTACTGCCGACCGCCGCCAGTCCCGCGACGATCCCCGATATGAGGCCGCCGCCGCCGACCGGCACGACGACGGTCTCGACTGCGGGAAGCTGTTCGACGATCTCGAGCGCGACGGTGGCCTGGCCGGCGACGATGTCGGCGTGATCGAATGGCGGGACGACCGCGAGTCCATCGCGCGCCGCGATCTCCTCCGCTCTGATGCGGCGGTCCTCTGAGGTGCGACCGGCCAGTATGACTTCCCCACCCCACTGCTTCACGCCCTCGACCTTCACGGCGGGCGCCGTCTCAGGCATCACGATGACGGCGCGCACGCCGAACTGCTTCGCGGCGTACGCCACCGCCTGACCGTGGTTACCGGAAGAGAAGGTGATCACCCCGCGCTTGCGCGCACCGTCGGCGAGTTTTCGGATGGCGTTGTACGCACCGCGGATCTTGAACGCGCCGATGGGCTGCTCGTTCTCGAGCTTGAGATGCGCGCCGAGCTCCTCGACATAGATGAGCGGAGTGCGGCGCGCGATCCCCCGCAGCCCCTCTGCGGCTTCCTGGATGTCCCGGGTAGTGACCACGCTACTTCTTGGCTTTGGCCTTGGGGGCCTTGGGGGCCTTCGCCTTGGATTTGGCCGGAGCCGGCGCCGGTGTCTCATCTTCGTCCTCCGGAACCTCCTCTTCATCTTCCTTCACGACGCGCGCCACGTCCACGACCAAATCGCCGGGCGTGAGATTCATGACTTTGACGCCCTGCGTGTTGCGGCCGGAGATGCGAATGCCTTCGACCGGCACCCGGATCATGATCCCCTTCTTGGTGATCATCATCAGCTCGTCGTCCGGCAGCACTTCCTTCAGCCCGACGATGTCGCCGGTTTTATCGCTGCGCTTGAGCGTGATGATGCCACGTCCGCCACGGTGCTGGATCCGATACTCGTCCAGCTCGGACCGCTTACCGATACCCTTCGCCGTCATGGCCAGCAACGTCGACTTGCGGCGCACCACGACCATGTCGATGACGTGGTCCTTCTTATCGAGCTCGATGCCTTTCACGCCCGTGGTGGTGCGGCCCATGTCGCGGACGTCTTTCTCATGGAACCGGATGCTCATGCCGTGCGCGGTCGCGAGCACGATGTCGTTCTTGCCGTCGGTCACCTGCACGTCGATCAGCTCGTCGCCCTTCTCGATGTTGATCGCGCGAATGCCGACCGACCGCGGATTGCCGAACTCCGAGAGTACGGTCTTCTTGACCAAGCCGTCCTTGGTAGCGAACAGCAGGAATTGATTCTCGGAGAACTCGCGCACCGGCACGAGCGCGGCGAGGCGCTCGTCGGGCTTCATCGCCACGCAGCTCAGAATCGGTTTGCCCCGCGCCGCGCGCGCTGCCTGCGGAATCTCGTGCACCTTGAGCCAATAGCACTGTCCCTGTTCCGTGAAGAACATCATGTAATCGTGCGTCGAGGCGATGAAGAGGTGCTCGACCCAGTCGTCTTCCTTTTGATGGGCGGCTATCACACCCTTGCCGCCACGCCGCTGCCGGCGATAGGCCGACACGGGCAGGCGCTTGATGTAGCCGGCGTGGGACACGGTGATCACCATGTCCTCTTCGGCGATCAGGTCTTCGATCGAGAACTCGCCCTGATCGGCGACGATTTCGGTCCGCCGCTCGTCGCCGAAGCCGTGCGTCAGCTCCGTCAGCTCTTCCTTCAGGATCTTCATGCGCCGCGGCTTGGACGCGAGGATCTCCTTGCACTCCTTGATGAAGCGGCGGACGTCCTTGAGCTCTTCGTCGAGCTTGGTGATTTCGAGCGCGGTGAGCCGCGCCAGCCGCATGTTGAGGATTTCGGCGGATTGTCTTTCGGAGAGCTTGAAACGCTTCCGTAATGCGGCGTCGGCGCTCGGCGTGTCCTTCGATTTCTTGATGATCTTGATCACTTCGTCGATGTTGTCGACGGCGATCTTCAAGCCTTCGAGGATGTGCTCGCGGTCCTGCGCGCGCTGCAGCTCGAACTGCGTGCGGCGCGTGATGACGGTGTGGCGGTGCTCGATGAAGTGCTGCAGCAGCTCGACGAGGGTCAGCTCCTTGGGCGCGCCGTCCACCAGGGCCAGCATGATGGCGCCGAAGGTCTGCTGCATCTGCGTGTGCTTGTAGAGCTGATTGAGCACCACCATCGGAATGACGTCGCGCTTCAGCTCGATGACGAGCCGGATGCCTTCCTTGTCCGATTCGTTCCGGACGTCGCTGATGCCCTCGAGCTTCTTGGCGAGCACCAGATCGCGGATCTGCTCGTGCACGCGCTCCGGACTCACCTGATACGGGAACTCCGTCACCACGATCTGCTGCTTGCCCGTCGATTCCTTCTCTTCGGCGATCGCGCGTGCCCGGATGATGATGCGACCGCGACCTTTTTCGTAGCATTCCTTGATCCCCTCGCGGCCGTAGATGATTGCTCCGGTCGGGAAGTCGGGCCCCTTTACGAATTTTCTGATCTCCCTGATCGTGGCGTTCGGATGATCGACGAGGTGTACGATCGCCTGCACGACCTCGCTCAGATTGTGCGGCGGGATGTTCGTCGTCATGCCGACCGCGATGCCCGCCGAGCCGTTCACGATGAGATTGGGGAGCCGTCCAGGGAGTACCGTGGGCTCCTGCAACCGGTCGTCGAAGTTCGGGACGAAATCGACGGTGGCCTTGTCGATGTCCTCGAGCATCGTCATCGCGACGCGGGTGAGACGCGCTTCCGTATAGCGATATGCAGCGGCCGAATCGCCGTCGACCGAACCGAAATTCCCCTGCCCGTCGATCAGCGGATAGCGCAGCGAAAAGTCCTGGACCATCCGGACCAGCGAGTCGTAGACCGCGATGTCGCCGTGCGGGTGGTATTTGCCGAGGACGTCGCCGACGACGGTGGCGGCTTTCTTGTACGGCCGGCCCGGCACCAGGCCGAGCTCGTGCATCGCGTAGAGGATGCGGCGGTGCACGGGTTTCAGGCCGTCGCGGACATCGGGCAGCGCGCGCTGCACGATGACGCTCATCGAATAGTCGAGGAACGATTCCTTTAGCTCGTCTTCAATGAGCCGCGGGAGGATGCGCTCGCGGACGTTAGGACCAGTCATTTGGCTCTATGTAGAAGGAGGTCTAAGTTGATAAAAACTAACTACTTAGGTCGGTAATGGCAACTGCGAGGACATGCAAAAGCTAGACGCACAGACGCACAGCGGTCAACAGGTTACAGCGGTCCGGAAACCTGGATTATCACCTTCCCCATCTGCTCGCCTTTCGCCAAATGCTCGTATGCATCGCGTAGCTGCTCCATCGGGTACATCCGATCCACGATTGGTCTGAGCTCTCCCTTTCCCAACCGGCGCACGATCTCCGAGTACTCCGCCGCGTTTCCCATGGTCGATCCGAGGATGCTCCAGTTATGCCAGAACAGCCGGCGCAAATCGAGGCCGACTTGCGGGCCCGATGTCGCGCCGCAGATCACGAGCCGTCCGCCACGACGTAGACAGCGCAGAGAGTCGTCCCACGTCGCCGCCCCGACGTTGTCGACCACCACATCCACGCCACGCTTGTTCGTCAACGCTCGCACTTCTTGAGCGACCTTTTGCGTACGGTGGTTGAACGTGATGTCGGCCCCAAGCTGCTTCGCGACCGCAAGCTTGGCATCGTGGGACGACGTGACGATCACGCGCGCGCCGAGTAGCTTGGCGATGCGCAGCGCGGCCAACGACACGCCTCCGCCGATCCCCCATATCAGCGCCGTCTCGCCACTCTGCAGCTGCGCCCGAGTCACCAACATCCGCCATGCCGTGAGCGTGACCAGCGAGAAGGCCGCCGCTTCCGCCCACGTCAGCTCGGGCGTCAACCTGGGGATGCGAGCCACGTTGTGAGCGGGGATGGTGATTCGCTCTGCGGCTGCCCCGGGGAGATGCTCGCCCAAGAGCCGGTAGTTCACGCACAGCGAGTGTTCCCCCGCCCGGCAGAACTCGCACGTGTAATCGGAGATGCCGGGGTTCAACATGACGCGGTCGCCGGGTTGCAGGCCGACCACGCCCTGCCCGACGGACTCGACGACTCCCGCTCCGTCGGCGCCGACGATATGAGGAAAGCTGTGTGGTGACCCGGGGAGGCCCTGGACGACGAACAGATCGAGATGATTCAATGCCGTGGCGCGTATGGCGACGCGCACCTCTCCCGTCCCAGGAGGAGGTGCGTCGGGAACGTCGCTGACCTTTAAGTGCTCGATTCCGGTTGCTGAGAGAACGCAGGCGCGCATCGCGCCCCCCCCCCGAATCTACGGCCGGAACGTCGGGGTGATCATCTGCTCCGCGCCGGTCGTGGGCATTGGCACCGGAGTTCCGGAGCTGACAGGCTGCATGTACACCCTATACGCGGGATTGCGGCGGTTCTGAGGCTCGGCGTTGACCACCAACGCCACGAGATCGCCCGATGGGGAGATCGCGAACGACGCAATCGCGAGGTCGGTACCGGTCAACGGCGTTATGCTGCCCGTCGTGAGATCGGCGCGTACGACCTGCTGGACGGTGCGATTACCCTCTTTGCGCTCCACCAGATATGCGAGCGTGCCGTCGCGCAAGAAATGCGGGTCACTCTCTTTCTGCTGTGGCGTGCGCGTGAACGCGCGCTGATTGGACCCGTCGCGCCCCATGAGCCAGATGTCGTAGTTCTTGTCGCGCACCGACACGTACGCGATCGTCTGCCCATCAGGAGACACCGCCGGCGAGAAGTTGATCGAGTCGCGCGTCAGCTGCGTCAGCCCTGTGCCATCGAGATTGACGGCCCAGATCTCCTGCTTCCCCGCAGGGCGCGACGAATGGAATACGATCGACTGCCCATCGGGCGCGAACGCGGGACGTCCGTCGACCTGGGGGTCATTGGTGACGCGGGTAACACCGGTGCCGTCTGCATTCATCACATAGATCTCCGGGTTTCCGTCTCGCTGCGTGACAAACGCGATGCGCGAGCCGTCCGGAGAGAACGCCGGATCGTTTGCGGAGGCGGTGTCGGTTGGCGGCGTGAGCTTCGACAGCTGCGCCAAATTCGAGCGCTCGGCTGAGTACAGCTGGAATTTCCCCTGCCCGGCGCGCGAGCTGGCTACCACGATCTCGCCCACGACGTAAATGTCCGCGGCCGCGGTCTTCCCTCCGGGAGCGGCGGCCGTGACGCGCGCGTGTCCAAAGCTCGCTCCGGCCACGGTGCCATCCTCACCGACCGTCGCCACCTGAGGATTGTCCGTGCTCCATGTGAGATTCGTGGCGGCGCCGAGGACATTGCCTTGATCGTCAGCGTAATTCGCGTGCAGCGTGTGCCGCTGATTCAGGCCGATGCCGACGCGCGGCTGCACGAACCGCACTGATCCGGCGATGACGTTGATGTTCCACGTGACCGCCAGCCCCACCCCCGGGCCCTTCACGGTGAACTGTGTCTTCCCGACGGCTCGACCGGTGAGCAATCCCGTCTGCGGATCGAAACTCGCAATCGCGGGATCCGCGACGCTCCAGCGCAGCGGCGCCTCCGGAACCGGCGTGTTATCGGCCGTCAACGCCTGCGCGTCGAATTTCGCGGTGCCGGTGAGCGGCACGGCAACGTCCGGCGCTCGCGGCGGGCGCACGGAAAGCTTGTCGACCACCTTGTGGACGGAGACCTCGATGCTCTTGTTCTGCAGCAGCCCCGACACGCTCAGCGTCGCCTTGCCTGGTCCAGCGGCCGCCACGACACCCGCCAGACTCACCCGGGCCACGCTTTGATCGTTCGAAGCCCACTGTAGAACAAGCGGATTCACGGTTCGATTGTTTTGCGCGGCGACGATGACATGCAGCGTATCGAGGTCGCCGGGGGAGAGCATCAGGGGCGATCCCGCACCGGCTTCACGAACGGTAAAGTCCGCCTGCTGCACGACCACCGGAGCCGTCGCGGTCAGCCCGCCCGGTGCCGTCGCCTGGATCGTGCCTTGACCCGGAGCCAGTGCGACGACGTTGCCGCTCTGATCGACGCTCGCAACGTCCGTGCGCAGCGACGTCCAGTTGACGTTCACGGGCGCCGCCGCGGAGCCGTCTTCCTTCAACGCTCGCGGAGCGACCCGCGTGTTCTCAGATGGCAAGAGATAGATGACGCCGGGCTCGAGCCGCAGCGCCGCTGCCGGCCCGCTGCCAGGTGGCTGGCCGCCGTACAGATCCGGACCTGTCGGGGGGGGCGGGGGGCCTGGCGGCGGGGGGGAAACGGCCCCCCCACCCACAACCTGGATCGCGGCTTGGCCGCGCCGCGCTCCCGCGCGGGCCTCGATGATGGCGACACCATTGCCGACACCCGTTACAGTCCCGTTGTTGTCCACCTTGGCGATGTTCACGTTATTCGACGACCAGATCAGACGGACCGTCGGGATCACGTTGCCGATGCGGTCGAAGGCCGTGGCCAACAGCCCCGTCCGTTCGCCCACCCGAATGGTCACCGATGGCGGCGCGACCTGCACTTCAGCGACGTTTTGCGCTGTCAGGACCCGAGGGGCGAGGAGGGGGAGGGGGGCGAGCAGCGCCAGTGTCGCGATCAGACTTCGATTAGTCATGGCTGGCGAATGTGCGTCCGGCTAAATGGCCCTGTCAAGCCAACTTGTCACAAGCGCACCGACAAACTGAGACCAAAAACGCGGTATCGCGTGTCACTTGCGAGGTCCAAATCCCGCGGTAAGCTATAGCCCACTCACGCCGCCCCCCCGCCCCCCCGCCCCCACGGGCCGCGGCGCCGCACCTACACAGCATAGGAGAGATCCGATGCTTGAGCAGATGGATTTCACGGAGAGCAGTTGGCCTGGACCGGGGTTCATGGAGCCGATGTTCCCCTCGGCACCTACACCCGCGCCTACGCCATCCATGCCAATGGAAGAGTCGCGCTCCTCTTCCAAACCGAAGGCCCGGAAGAAAAAGAAAGCCGCCAAGAAAGCCGCCAAGAAAGCGCGTCCGAAAGCGAAGAAAAGGAAGCCCGCGAAGAAGAAAAAGGCGACCAAGAAGAAACGCCGCCGCTAACACAACTCGGTACGATATCCGCGGGAGCGTCTCAGCGAGGCGCTCCCGCGGCCACGTTAAGGAGACACATGGTGCGTCGTGCGTCGTACGTCGTCCTATCCATTATTGCGGCTGCGTGCTCGGCGCCGCGAGAGAACCTCGGCGATCCGCCGCAGGAAATCGCCGCGATGCTGCAACGGTCGGCGGCCGATTGGAACCGCGGCGACCTCGACGGCTTCATGAGCGACTACGCGCGCGACTCGCTGACGAGCTACATGGCGCGCGGCCACGTGCAATACGGCTGGCAGGCACTCTACGATCGCTACAAAGCCAACTACTTCGCGCCGGGGAAAACCCGCGATTCGCTCTCGTTCGATGAGCTGCACGTCCGCGTGCTGACGCCTCACTTCGCGTACGCCACCGCCCGCTTCAAACTGTCCCGGCCGCCGCGTGACTCCGTGGTGGCGAGCGGGCCGTTCACGCTTGTTCTGCAGCGCCGGGGGGGGGGCGATCGCTGGCGCATCCTGCACGATCACACGTCCGCCGATCCCAAGCCGTGAAGTACATCGCGCTCCTGCTCCTCCTGCTCGCGATCGCGGGCTGCGGACGATTCAAATCCACCGAGTCCATCATCGCGCTGGAAGGCGTGACGTTGATCGACGGATCGGGCGGAGCGCCGAAAGAAGACGCCGTCATCATCATCCGCAACGGTCACATCGAATCGGTCGCGCGCGTCAACGAGATCGCCATTCCGAAGAACGCCGTGCGGATGAATCTCACGGGTAAAACCGTCATCCCCGGTCTCATCGATTCGCACGCACACGTCGAACGCTGGGCTGCTCAGCGGTATATCGCCTGGGGCGTCACGACGGTCCGTGATCTCCATGGCGGCATGGATTCGATTCTGGCGCTCCGCAACGACATGAACCTGGGCTCGATTCTGGGCCCACGGATGTTTACGGCGGGCGCGATGATCGACGGCATACCCCCGACCTATCCCAATGCGACCGGTGTCGCGAGCGCCGAGCAGGCCAGGCGCGCCGTCGACCAGCACGTCGTCGCGGGGGTCGATTACCTCAAGGTGTACACCAAGATCACGCCGGCATTGCTGCGCCCGTTAATGGACGAAGCCGGCAAGCTGCGGCTCCAGGTGGCCGCTCACCTGGGCAAGATGGACGCGTTGACGGCGGCGCGCGCCGGCGTGGTGTCGATCGAGCACATGTCGGGCGTCGTCCAGGCGGCGACTGGAAATCCCTTCTATATCAATGCGCACAACAGCTTTCTCTCGGGCTGGACGGCCGAGGAGAAAGGGTGGTCGTCGCTCGACTCGAATGTGGTGGCCCGCACGGCGCGTGCGCTCGCGCAGACGAAGGTCACGATCGTACCTACGCTAGTCGTGCACGACATGCTGTCGCGCCTCGACAATCCGATTTTGCTCAGCCGTCCCGGCATGGAGGACGTGCCCGAAAGCGCTCAGAGCGTCCGCAGCGTGCCCGGTCTGCTGCGGCGTACCGGTTGGCAGAGAGGCGATTTCGAGGCGTTCCGCCGCTCGCGGCGGCGCCAGGATCAGTTCGTGCGCGAGTACCGGCGCGCGGGCGGCGCCATTGCCGCGGGGTCGGACGCGGCGAACCAATTGCTCATTCCCGGTTACTCCCTGCACGAGGAGATGGCGCTACTCGTGAATGCGGGGCTGAGTCCGCTCGAGGCGATCACGGCCGCCACGCGCCGCGGCGCGCAATTGCTGCGCGCCGATTCGCTGGGGCTGCTCACGGCGGGTAAGGTCGCCGATCTCGTCGTGCTGAACGGCAACCCGCTGCGCAACATCACCGCGACTCGCAACATCGCCTTCGTCATGACCCGCGGCCGGGTGATCCGGCCGGATTCCCTGAGGGCTACATGGAAATGAGACCGCGTCTTCTCTCGCTCCTTTTTGTCGCCCTGTGCGGCATGGGCACGGCTGCAAGGAGTGACGGCTCCTACGATCTGATTCTCAAAGGCGCTTGGATTGTCGACGGCAGCGGCAATCCTCGTTACCAGGGCGACGTTGCGCTGCGCGGTGATCGGATCGCCGCGGTCGGGTTCCTCGGCTCGGCGACCGCCCGTGAGACCCTCGATGTCCACGGTCTCGTCGTCGCCCCCGGCTTCATCGACATGATGGGCCAGTCCGAGACCAACGTGCTCATCGACAATCGCGTCCTTTCGAAGATCACGCAGGGCATTACCACGGAAATCACGGGAGAAGGCGGCTCGGTCGCGCCGCTCACGGACAAGTTGGTCCTGGACGATTCCGACGCCATGAAGAAATGGCATTACCGGGAGGACTGGCGCGATCTCAACGGCTATTTCGCGCAGCTCGAGAAGCAAGGCTCCTCGCTCAACATCGCGACGTTCGTGGGCGCCACGCAGGTTCGTCTCGCAGTGGTCGGAAATGAAAATCGCGCGCCCACCGCCGCCGAGCTCGCGCACATGACGGCGCTCGTCGACACGCTGATGGAGCAAGGCGGGCTGGGTGTATGGACCGCCCTCGAGTACGCACCGGCCAGCTATTCGAAGACCGACGAGCTCATCGCCCTCGCCCAAGCCGCCCGGCGGCACGGCGGCATCTACGCGTCGCACATGCGCAATGAAGGCGAGCACATCGATGATGCGTTGAACGAGCTCTTCCGCATCGCGAAGGAAGCCGGCATCCCGGCGGAAGTCTCGCACCTCAAGCTTTCGGGTCGCAAAACCTGGGGGCGGATGCCGCGCATTTTGGCACGCATCGATTCGGCGCGGGCCGCGGGACTCGACGTCACCGCCGACCAGTATCCTTACATTCGGGCGGCGACCTCACTCGATGCGTCGATCCCCACGTGGGCGGAGAGCGGCGGCATGGACTCGCTGCTGATCCGGTTGCGTAATCCCGCGACGCGCGCCCGGCTCCATCGCGAGATGGTGAATCCGAGTGGTGGCGAGGTATTCTACTCCGCGGCAGGCGGTGCCGCCGGCATTTTGATCACGGGCACGTTCCAGGATTCGCTGCGCTACATGCAAGGGAAGACGGTAGCACAGATCGCCGCGGCGCGGCATCGCGACCCGATCGAGACCGTCTTCGACATCGTGCTTGCCGAGCATGGCCATCGGACCGACGCGGTGTACGCGATCATGGACGAGCCCGATGTGCAGGCGGCGATGAAGCAGTGGTGGGTCGCGGTGAACACGGACTTCGGCGGCGTCGCGCCCGACGGCCCCTTCGGCACGCAGTCCGCGCACCCGCGCGCGTACGGCACCTTCCCGCGCATCCTCGGCCACTATGCGCGCGACTTGAAGCTGTTCCCGCTCGAGTTCGCCGTGCGGAAGATGACTTCGTTGGCGGCACAGCGCGTCGGCCTCACCGATCGCGGCCTCGTGCGGCCCGGCATGTTCGCCGACATTACCGTTTTCAATCCCGCGACGGTGCTCGACCGCGCGACGTTCGAGCTGCCGCATCAGACCTCGGTCGGCATCGAGTACGTGATCGTGAACGGGCAGACGGTAGTGAAGAAAGGCCAGCTCACGAGCGCGCGCCCCGGTCGCGGTCTGCGGGGACCGGGATACCGCCAATCCCAATAATGTGACGCTGGGGCGGCTGTTCGTCTCGTGGTTACCGGTGGCGGCGCTATTCGCCGTCGCGCCGCCCATCGGTTATCGCTGGGACCTGCCGCCGGTCGATCGCGCACTCGTCTGGTCGTTCAATCGCTGGGAAATCGGCTGGCGTCTAGGCGAAGCGGCGGTGCTCACGCTGTTCGCTTCTCTCTGGTTCGACTCACTCGGCGCCGGGCAGTGGTGGCTGGTGTTTTTGCTCGTCGGCCTGCTCGTCGC
>Ga0099794_10000239_pt1 | contig 19402 bp, 18 predicted proteins | sample Rivendell_Oct201_10_FD_77320 | JGI IMG/M metagenome (GOLD analysis project Ga0099794, IMG submission 77320) | Vadose zone soil microbial communities from the Eel River Critical Zone Observatory, Northern California, USA -... | ecosystem: Host-associated > Plants > Roots > Rhizosphere > Soil ... | reverse complement strand
GAGTGCCCGCCGTCTGGATGACCGCCGTCCGGAGCACCCCCATCGTGCGTGCCACCATCAGGCCTGCCCCCATCGGGGGATCCCGGATCCGGACGGGCATCTCCGCCATCCGTGCGCGTGGTCTCTAGAATCGAGTCGCTTGCTTTGTCCCCGGACGGGCCACAGGTGACAGCCAACATCAGCACGGCGAGGGCCACACCCGCCGTCGCCACCCCCTTCGAGCGCTCCCAGCTCACTGGTGTACCTCCCGACTACACGACGGCCTTGCGGAAGGTGTGAATGGCACCACGAAAAGTAAACCCCCTTAGGTGAAGGTCGCGATGCTTGCGGCGGGGCCACCGCCCAGTGCATGGTGGCTCCATGTGGCCTAAGATCTTGGCGAAGCGGATTGGGATCGACTACCCCATCATTCTTGCCCCGATGGCTGGAGGTCCGAGCACCCCGGAGCTGGTCGCTTCAGTCTGCGAGGCGGGCGGTCTGGGGTCGTTCGGCGCTGGTTACTTGACGCCCGATGCCATCCGTGCCGCGATTCGCGAAATCCGAGCCCGAACGGACCGGCCGTTTGCAGCGAACCTGTTCATCCCTGAGCGCAGCGCCGAGCCGCCCACCGAGGCCGCGGTGCAGGCTGCGGCCAAGGCTCTCGAGCCAATACGGCGCGAGCTGCACCTAACTGCCGCTCTCCGTCTGGGCGCGCCGCCGGACTTCGAGGCGCAGCTGGCGGTGATTAAGGAGGAGCGAGTTCCGGTCTTTAGTTACACCTTTGGCTCTCTGGACGAGAGGCGCGTGCGTGAGTTGCACGAGCTCGGTACGACCGTGCTCGGATCGGCGACCACCGTCGAGGAGGCGCGGCTACTCGAGGCGACCGGAGTCGATGCAGTGGTCGCCCAAGGTGCAGAGGCCGGCGGTCACCGGGGTACGTTCACTGTAGTACCGGAGCGCGCGCTGATTGGAACGATGGCGCTGGTTCCGCAAGTGGTCGACGCCGTTCGCGTGCCGGTAGTAGCAGCGGGAGGCATCATGGATGGCCGCGGGATCGTAGCCGCACTCGCGCTGGGTGCGGCCGCAGTCCAGCTCGGAACCGCGTTTTTGGCCTGCCCGGAAAGCGGGGCGCACGCGCTACACAAGAAGGCGATGCTCGCGCGATACGCGGAGGATCCCACTCGGCTCACCCGCGCTTTCTCGGGGAAAATGGTGCGCGGCTTTTCGAATCAGTTCATGACGGAAATCGAAAAAGCCGGAGCCATCCTCCCGTACCCGTACCAGAACTCGCTGACCGGGGAGATTCGACAGGCTGCGGTCCGACAAGAGCGACCCGAGTTCGCGTCGATGTGGGCGGGGCAGGGGGCCCCGATGGCAACGGCGAAGCCGGCCGGGCAGCTGATGCGCGAATTGATTGCACAGGCAGAGCAAGTCGCCGCTCGTCTGACGTTGCGCTAGCGTGCTTTTGGCTGTAGCTCGAACTCGATAATCCTGGCACCCGACGAGTCGGCAACGTACGCCGTGCCCCGAGCGTCGGCGACTACGACGCGCGCTCCCTTTGCGGTCGGCGCGGAGGCCAGTTTTATCAATTCTCCGCGATCGTCCACACCGAAGACAGTGAGCAACGCGGACTTACCTGCGGCAACGTACAGCTGCTTTCTGGCGCCGAGATAATCGATGTTGTCAATTCCGGTGCCTGCTTCGAAGCTCGAAAGCTTGGCGCCCGCGTGACCGGCGTCCAAGGTGTTGATCCGATCGGTGCATGCCACGAAAACGAAATTGCGCTCCTCGTCTAGTGCGAGGCCACGGGGACCCTCTTTGCCGCAACCTGCGCTGGCATTGAAAACGATCCGATGGTTACGGACGTTGATGCCCAGCGTGCGGTCCTGCTCTTCGAGGTTGGTGTAGAAGATTCCACGTCGCTCGTCGACGGCGTAACCCTCAGCGACCCCCGGAATCGGAATTCGGTGTTTCAACCGGAGTTCGTTGGGAACCCGCGCGTCGTACACGAGCAGTCCACGCCAGCTGGGTATGAAGCCTAGACCCGGAGCACCCAACGTGACCCACAGCTCTTTGGTCGACGCGACATATGCGATGCCATCTGCGGACGAGGCCAGGCCACCGGATGCTGGGCCGACCGAGATGCATCGGCCGGATTTGAGCGAGTTTGAGTCCACCGCGCAGATCTTGGAGTCGCCGCGGTTTCCGACGTAGACCACTCCGTCTCCAACGGCCGCGGCGCTAGGTCCTACCTTCCAGCGTTCGCCGAGGACGTCCAGTTCGAGCGTTTTGAAACCATCGATGCGACGAATTGATCCATTCTGCCCATCAATCACCATCACGCTCCCCGTATTGCCGGCCGGAACCCATATCCGGCCAGAGCTGCGATCGGTTGCCAGGTAATCCATCACGATCGGCTCGCCACTCGCGCCGGGCAATGCCAGCGGGCGACCGATCAGCGTGAGCACCTGGTTCCCGCAACCATCCACGGCCCGACGTTCAGGCGGCGGCAGCACAACGTAGGTTCTTACGTCCATGAACATCCACCGATTCGCTCGGTTCACCACCGTGGCGGCGTACTGTAACTTTTGAGCCGGTATCGCCCCGCCATCTGGATGAGTCAGCCCCGTCAGCGCGTGCTCCATGTCGATGAATGCCAAGTCTGGCCTGAGCCAGTGCACCGTCTGGATCGTGCATTGAGACCTCGACCCCTTGAACAGATTGGTGAGATCGCGAGCCAGGAGCTTCTGAATTTCCTCTGGACCATCGACCCGCGTTCCGTCAGGTGTGACTAGGCTGCCGTCGTCGGCCCAGAACTGCGCGCAGGTCCGCGCATCCGAGCGGTTCAAAAGCAGTTCGCACTGAACTCCGGGCCGATCGCTCGGATCGCTTGCTCCTGTAGCTCGTAATCAGTTGCTCCGCGGCTGTTGTTTGTGGCGATCACTACGCCCGCCAAAGATGCGGCAATGACAATGTGTCTCATCGCTAGTTCCCCCAAGCGGCAATCGAGGAGTGACGAGTCGGCTATGCTCTTGTCAGGCCAACGCGGCACAGAGAACAAAATTTCCGAGCTTTGGCGTGCAGTCGCTAGACGCGGAGCTTCCAGAATTCTCCGACAAGCCCGAGGGCGGCGAAGATCGATTGTGTTTCATCGGCGCTCTTTCGGGTCCAGGACGGCTCAAGTCGATCCCGATACCAGATCCACGCCAATTCCGCGGCTTGCGGAAGTGAGATCGTTCCGCCCCTGGTAAGCGATCGGGCCTCACGCCAAGTCTGAATGTGCTCTTCCGACCGGAAGAGAAGAATCGTCGATCAGGTATAGATGATGTCGTCCCACCACTTGGCGGCCGGAACTGCGAAATGAACGAGCCCCGACTCACCCGACACCGTCGGTCCGCTCACGCTGAGCGACAGAGAATCTCCACAGTCCGCGCAGCGACAGGAAATGTGGGCCTCCTCGTGGAGCGCCGCGCCGATCCCCATTGCGTCCCAAATGCAGTTTCCCCACCACTTGCGGTTCCCAATCCGAACCTCGAAACCAGTCGGAACCGCCGAGAAGGGACTCGCCATTCGTAGCTCCGAACTCCCGGGCTCGAGCACGAATACATGCCTTTCGGCGAGCTGTCGGTGTGCGAGCGCAACTTCCGCCGGCGTTCGGCCCAGCGCAAGTGCCGTTTCGTTCATGAGCGGAACGCGACCGGTTTCAATTACCCGCCGCATTACGTGAAGCCGCACCTCGTTATTGAAGGTTCCAATTTGCTGCATTTGCGACCCTCGGTTCGCCGTATAGTTGTGCGATGAATCGCGCCTCGTCATGGAAGTAATCGGGCAACACTACGATGTGGCGGTAATCGGCGGTGGGATTGTCGGGGTTGCACTCGCCTACGAGCTCCTCAACCGCCGGCCCCAGCTGCGTTTGGCGCTGCTGGAGAAGGAAAGCCAACTGGGAGAGCACCAGACCGGACACAACAGCGGCGTGCTGCATTCGGGCATCTACTATCGCCCCGGCTCGCTCAAGGCGCAGCTGTGCGTGGAGGGCGCCCGGCGGATGGCGGAGCTCTGCGAGGCACGCAGTCTGCCGTTTTCCCGCTGTGGAAAAGTCATTGTCGCCACCGAAGAGGCCGAGCTGCCAATCCTGGCCGACCTTTACCAACGAGGATTGGCGAACGGGGTTCCGGGAGTACAAATGCTCGAGCCTCAGCAACTGCGTGCGATCGAGCCACACGCATCCGGGATCCGAGCCATTCACTGCCCGAGCACTGCCATCCTGGACTTCCAGCGCGTCGCTCGCGAATTGGCGCAGGATATTCGTTCGCGCGGGGCAGCCATCCTCAATCAGTTCCCGGTGAAGCGCATTCGCGACGTGTCGTCGGGTTGGCGGCTCGATTCGGTCGCAAGCGGCTTGACCACTGCCGCATTCATCAACTGCGCCGGGCTGCAAGCGGATCGAATCGCGATGCTTTCGGGAATGACTCCCGATGTGGAGATCATTCCTTTCCGGGGAGAGTACTTCAGGCTTTCCCCGCAAGGCGCGGCGCTGGTTCGAGGACTGATCTATCCAGTGCCGGATCCCCAGCTTCCCTTTCTCGGGGTTCACTTGACGCGCAGAATTTATGGTGAAGTCGACGCGGGCCCCAACGCGCTGCTAGCGATGGGCAGAGAGGCATACCGCAGCCGTTCGATCAGCATTCGCGATGTACTGCAGTTTGTGACGTATCCAGGATTTTGGAGGATGGCGCGAAAATATTGGAGAACCGCCGGTTCGGAAATGCGGCGAAGCATTCGGGAGAGCGCCTTCGTTCGAGGCGTCCAACGACTGGTGCCTGACATCCGCGCTCAAGATTTGAAACCCGGGGGATGCGGGATCCGCGCCCAAGCGGTAGCGCGCGACGGCTCATTGGTCGATGACTTTCGGCTGCTGCAGACGCCCAAGGCGATTCACGTGCTTAACGCCCCGTCGCCGGCGGCGACCGCCTCCTTGGCGATCGCTTCGCGACTCGCGGAGATGGCGATCAACACCTTTAAGTTGTAGCGCCGGGGCTCCGGCGGGTGACGAGGAATGTGAGCGGATGTGCTCTGTCAGCGGCCGGGAGGCTCCCGTTACTTAGTGATGGGGTAGAAACGCACTTGCGCCAACGACGCGGGGTAAGGGCCGACTCATTGATGCAAAAACTCAAAGATGTCACGCTGATTCGGTAAGAATTACTTCAACCACACCAACCCAAAACAGTAACGAATACGCTTTGGCCCTAACCTGAGGACTGGGTTTGGCACTCACGGGGAATCTTGCGGAGACGCCGTTCGTCGACCTGATCCAGTTCTACTGCCTCAAGCGGGAGACTGTCGCGGTCAGGGTCAAGTCGGCGCGCCCCGGAGTGCCCGACGGCGTTTTCTACCTCGAACGGGGAGAACTGGTCGACGCGCGGTTCGGGGAGCGTCAGGGGTTGGAAGCGGTGCGCGAAGCCTTGAAGCTGCGCGACGGCGCCTTTCGGGTGGACCTCAACATCAAAACCCCCCAACGGACGATCTTTGAACCTTGGAAAAAAGTGCTCCTCGAGGAGACCTGGCGACAGGACGAGGATGGTCGTCAGGTGGCGAACGGACACGCAACGCCCAAAAAGGAATTAATCGAGGAGGTCTCGATGAATACGTCGTCGTCGCAACCGCCCCTCAAGGGGCCAACCTTCAACCGCCACTCGACCAGTCCGCTGATGCGGCGAAATGACAGGCGCATGCGGCGCAATCTTTTGATCGGCGCCGCCGCGGTCACTCTCGTCGGAACCATCGCGGCGTTCTACCTCCATTGGAGCACGCGCGCGCCGATCCCTGAGATGACCAGCGCAAACGCGATGCCCGTAATCCCGGTGCCCGGAGCGCAAGCGGTTACGCCTTCGTCTATTTTGCCGCTGGTCCAGGGGGTCACCGAGAAAGAAATTGTCTTTGGCCAGGCGGTTCCGCTCTCCGGTGCCGCAAAGGAATTGGGTCGGCAGATGAAGACCGGTGTCGAGATTGCCTTCGCCGGAGCGAACGAGGCGGGTGGCGTCCACGGCCGCAAGCTCAGACTGGTTTCGCTCGACGACGGCTATGAGCCGAGCCGCAACCAGGTCGTAATGAAGGATCTGGCAGAGACGCAGAAGGTATTTGGCTTCATCGGCAACGTGGGCACGCCGACCGCGGCGGTCGCCATCCCCTACGCGCTCGAGAAGAAGATGCTTTTCTTCGGGGCGTTCACCGGGGCTTCCTTGTTGCGCAAGGATCCGCCTGATCGCTACGTCTTCAACTACCGCGCAAGCTATGCCGAGGAGACCGCCACCGCGGTCAGGTACTTGATTGAAGTACGTCGGATCAAGCCGTGGGAAATCGCCGTCTTCGCCCAGAACGACAAGTACGGCGACGCGGGCTTCGAGGGCGTGGCGCGCATGCTGCGCCGCTACCGGAGAGACCCAAGCAGGATCCTGCGGGTCGGATACGAGCGGAACACCGCCGACGTGCATGCAGCCGTGAGTGAAATTCTCCGGAACTTATCGAACGTGCGCGCAGTGGTGATGGTGCCCACCTATAAGGCAGCGGCTCAGTTTGTGATGAAGCTGAAGGACAAGGGGGCGAACATCATCTTCACCAGCGTCTCGTTTGTCGGCAGCAATGCGCTCGCGGAGGAGCTGACCCAGCTGGGTAAAGGCTACGCGGAAGGCGTGATCGTCACCCAGGTGGTGCCGCTGCCCGACTCGAAATCAACGGCGGTGCTCCATTACCAGGATCTGCTCCAAAAATACGCGCCGGGCGAAAAGCCGGACTTCGTCTCACTCGAGGGGTACATCGCTGGGGCACTGATGGTTGAGGCGCTCAAGCGCGCCGGACCCGAGCTGAATACGGAAACCCTGGTCAGCACTTTGGAAAGCGTCAAGGGGCTGGATCTCGGGCTTGGCGCGGCGATCAATTACGGACCTTCGGAGCATCAAGCGTCCCATAAGATTTGGGGTTCGGTGATGGACGCCAAAGGCGTCTACCAGAACCTCGAGCTCGATTAAACTAGTTCACCGCCCGCAGGTACTGGTCAGGCCAACGGACCTCGACCGAAAGCGCCTGCGCGGCGTGAAGCGCCCAATACGGATCACGCAGCATCGCGCGAGCGAGAAAAACCGCGTCCGCTTGACCGGAGGCAATGATTTGCTCGGCCTGTTGGGGTTCGCTAATCAGTCCGACCGCCCCGGTTGCGATGTTCGCCTCTTTGCGGATGCGCTCGGCGAATGGCACTTGATAGCCTGGAGCGATCGGGATCTGGATCGTCGGGGAAATGCCGCCGCTCGAGCAATCGATCAGGTCCACTCCCCGCTCGCGCAGCAGCGAGCTAAAACGGACCGACTCTTCGATATCCCATCCACCCTCGACCCAGTCGGTCGCGGACATACGAACGAAAACGGGCAGCCGCTTCGGCCACTCCTCCCTTACCGCCTCGGCGACTCGAAGCGGGAATCGAGTGCGGTTTTCGAAATCTCCTCCGTAGCGGTCCTCGCGCCGATTGCTGATCGGGGACAGAAATTCATGCACTAAATACCCGTGAGCCATGTGAATTTCGACCACGTCGAATCCGGCGCGGACTGCCCGCACCGCCGAGGCTCGAAATTGGTTCACGATTTCCTTGATTTGCTCCTCGGTCAGCGCTTTGGGCATGGGATAGTTGGGCCCGAACGGAATCGCACTGGGAGCCACGGTCTGCCAAGGCTCCTCGGATGACTGGAGCTGTCCGCCGCCTTTCCATGGAACGCGAGTGGATCCCTTCCGCCCCGCGTGCGCCAGCTGAATTCCCGGAGCGGCTCCGCGCTGGCGAACGAACTCTGCAATCCGGCGGTACGCCTCGATATGCGCGTCCGACCACAGTCCAGTGTCCTGGGGGGAGATCCGTCCTTCCGGGCTGACGGCGGTCGCTTCGACCATCACCAGGCCGGCCCCGCCGACCGCCCGGCTACCGAGGTGCACAAAGTGCCAGTCATTTGGCATTCCTTCGACGGCCGAGTACTGGCACATCGGCGAAACGAAGATCCGGTTCCGGAATGTGATGCCTCGAAGCGTGAGTGGATTGAAGAGCTCGGCCACGGGAGTCCCAGGTGGGAATGGGATAATCGCCGCTCGCGCGACACACAAGCCTCAAGGGCAGGTGCCGACCTGCCCGACGACCCGCGGTTGGGCATCGTTGGGCGGTCATTTCGCGCAGGGGGTGTTAGAGCTCACACCCGATTAGCGGTTGAACTCGCGGAAGGAGGACAGACGTGAAAATCGGCGTGCTCGGAACCGGTGATGTTGGACAGGCGCTCGGCAAGGGCTTCATCGCGCTTGGCCACGAGGTGAGGATCGGCTCGCGCAGCCCGAGCAATGAGAGGGCGACCGCTTGGTCTAAAGAAGCGGGCCCGAAGGCGTCGGCAGGGACCTTCGCGGACGCGGTTTCATTCGGAGAGGTTGTCATCCTGGCGACGCTGGGCCAAGCGAACGAGAGTGCTCTCAAAATGGCGGGCCCGGAAAAGTTCAAGGGCAAGGTGGTGATCGACGCTACCAATCCGTTGGACTTTTCCGGCGGAATGCCGCCCAAGTTGGCGATCCGCGGTAACGATTCAGCTGGGGAGCACGTTCAGCGGCTGCTTCCCGGCGCGCACGTAGTGAAGGCCTTCAACACGGTCGCAAATGCTCTCTTCTTTCGGCCCAGTTTTCCCGGCGGACCGCCGGACATGTTCATCTGCGGCAACGCTGAAGGGGCGAAAAAGAATGTGACGGGTATCCTGAAAGACTTTGGGTGGGGCGCGGTGGACGTCGGCGGGATCGAGTGCTCGCGCTACCTAGAAGCGATGTGTATGGTCTGGTTATTTTCAGCGGCTCGGGCCAACAACTGGAATCAAGCTTTCAAGATGCTCAGGAAATAACACGCGCAAATCCATCCGAAGGTCACACCCGCTCAACGCTCTGCGGCGAGGGAACCACACTGCCCAGCCTTCGGAGAAGTTTCGCGACGCCTGCGGTCGAAGTCTTGGTCGATGGTTGGCCCCTCGCTCTTCACTTTCATGATGTGAACTGGGCCACGCTCGATTAGTACTTCCACGGTGATGGCCCATGTTTCGAGCACGCAAAATCTGCTGTCCTGTTGATTTTTCAGAGACGTCGAAAACAGCCCTCGAAATGGCGGCGGATTTGGCCAGCCAATTCGAGGCGGAGCTCACCGTCCTCCACGTGGTCGAGGATGCCAATCCGTTGTTGCCGCAGGGCCGAGTCTTCGTCACTTCTGAGTTCTTCCAACCCGTTTTGGACAAGGCCAATCGTTCTCTTCGAGAGTGGCTGCAGCTGGCGGATAGCCGCGGCAAGATCAGGGTCGATGGGCGCGTGGTCACGGGTGTTCCATTCGCTGAAATTCTCCAATTCGTGGAGCAGGGAAAGTTCGATTTGATCGTGATGGGGACCGAAGGTCGAACCGGTCTTACGCATTTGGTATTTGGTTCGGTCGCCGAGCGCGTGCTGCGGATGGCGCCTTGCCCGGTTCTGGTCGTTCCGAATCCGGCGAGAGTCTCGGCACAGTCGCAATCGAGCTAGTTGGCAGCGGCGACCGCTTAACTCTCAAGGATATTTCGCTTGCCTCCCTTCACTTCAAGCTGATAGCGGCCTTACCAGTCGCCGTTGGGGGGGAATCATGGGAAAAATTTGCGGCACGCTGGCGCTGGCTTTGGTCGCCTGCACCGAGCAGCCAAAGATCAAGCTTGCTACCTCTCGAGAAGCGATCTCTGGGGTCAACTGGCTGATGTTCCATGGCGATCGCGAACGAAGCGGTTGGAATCCGAACGAAACGCTGTTGACTCCGGCCAACGTGGGAGGGGGCAACTTCGGAGTACTCTGGGATATGACCGCTCCGTTGGACGGCGACGCCAGCGGCAATCCCCCGCACCTCTACGCAGCGCCCCTCTATGTGGATACGGTGGTGATGACGACGCCGGACCTGGCTGGACTCCCGTTCAGCGTGGTCTTCGCGGCGAGCAATACCAATCACGTCTACGCGATCTGCGCCAATGACCCCAACGGAGTTGTTCCTCCGGGAACCATTCTCTGGTCGCAGTATCTCGGCCCAGCGTCGTGCTGTTACGACAGCATCGTTCAGGGGATTTACGGCACGCCGGCGATCGACCTCAATCCCAATCCACCCAGGATGTATGTGGCCGCGGATACGAACGTGGCGCCGGCAGGAAGGAAATGGCGGGTGTTCGCGCTCGATATCACCAATGGCAACGTGCTGGATGGCTGGCCGTTGATTGTTGATAACAGCACCGTGGGAGACGCCGCTCCGCCGGGCATCCTCCAGAACGGGCCAGCCCATTTCGAATCGACCGGAACGATGTCTCAGCGCGGAGGTCTAAACCTAAGCTTGGACGGTTCGCTCCTTTATGTGCCGTTTGGCGGCTACAACGACACGGCAGCCGGGTTCATGGTGGCGATGGCGACCGGCGTGCCGACCGGAAGGCCGTCGATTCAAAGTGCCTATGCCGGCGGTCGGTCGAGTGGGCAGGCGAACGGCGGCATGTGGGGCTCCGGCGGACCTGCGATCGATTGCAGTGGTCGCGTTTACATGACCACCGGAAACAACATTCACCGCGACGGGCCGCTGGTCGGCATCTGGGGCGAATCGCTGTTGGCTTGGGGGCCCGACCCGGTGTTGCAGCTAGTGGGTACCTATACGCCCTGGAACTACTGTCAGATGGACTACTGGGATACCGATTTGAGCGGTACGGCTCCGGTGGTCATCAACATCGACCCGAGCCGTACCTCCACTCCGCATTTGCTGACTTTCGGCGGCAAGGGAGGCAATGCCTATCTACTCGATCGAGATAACCTTCCCGGTCTGCTCGATCGCCGGCCCGACTGCCATTGGATTCCCGCGGATGTGAACCGGCCCTTGGATCCGACTCGACCGCCAGCAGACGGATCGCTGTTCGGACCCGAGCTTCACCCCTACTACCGAAGCGAGGATGGACAAAACCAACCCCGACCTGGTCCGCTCAACGTGTTTGGGCCCTATACCGAGGGCCCAACGTGCTGCAATCATGCCCGGGCACGAACCACTCCGGCCTTCATGCTCGATGCCGACGGAACGGCGTATGTGTTCTTTACCGGCTCAACCAAGAGGGCGGTGGGCGATGAGACGTCGGTGCCACCGTCGGTGGTCAGAACGAAAGTCAGCACGCAAGGTCCTACCCAACCTCCCTATCTGACGCTCGAGGCAATGGACAATTCGCTGAGTTTCAAGAGCCCGGGAACCGCGGTCATCACCAGCAATGGCGCTGACCTCAGCAGCGCGATCGTCTGGGTTGTGGAACCGAACGTGAGGCGTGGCGATCCGCTGAACAATCCGAGCATTCACGCCACCTTGTATGCGATATCCGCTAGCACGATGACACCGCTGCAGGTCGTATACATTTCTCCTGACGTCCTGCACTCTGGCGCCAAGTATTATCACCCGGTGGTGGCCGGCGGGGTGGTGTACGTCGGCACGGACCGGATTACCGCTTTCGGACTTTTGTCGATGCATCCAGGTAAGTAGCCGTCGGGGGGCTTGTCGCAATCACAACAGCGCGTACCGCAGAACGAACAGTCCCGCGATCGCATACAACAAAGGATGCACTTCTCGCGCCTTACCAGATACCAATTTGAGGATCGGGTACGCGATAAACCCAAGCGCCAGTCCATCGGCGATCGAGAAGGTGAGCGGAACACCCAACAGGACCAGGAAGGCCGGAAACGCCTCGTCCACTTTGTCCCACGCAATGTAGCGGCTGCGGTTCATCAGAGCTCCTACCAGAATGAGGGCGGGCGCGGTAACCGGATGAAACCCGCCCACCCCACCGCCGATCATTTGCACTGCCGGTCCGAAGAAGAGCGCGAGCAAGAAAAGCACGGCCGTGACGATCGCGCTCAGCCCGGTGCGTCCTCCAGCTGCGACTCCGGCCGACGACTCGATGTACGCAGTGACGGTCGATGTCCCGAGGAGTGCTCCCAACGTGGTGCCGCTGGCGTCCGCCACAAACGCTCGGCCGGCGCGCGCGAGTTTTCCGTCGCGCACCAATCCTGCTTGCGAACCCACTCCCACCAGGGTGCCGACGGTGTCGAACAAAGCCATGAACAGAAAAACCATGACCACTGGCGGCCGACGATTCCAGTGAAGGGAATCAGCCCCAGGGCGAGGCCAGCGGCGGCCGTCGCGAGAATTCCAAAGAGGATCGCTCCCGGATTCCCACGTACATGCAGTCCTACCGTCAAGACCAATCCCCCCAACGCAAGGAGCGTGGAGGGGGAGCCCAGATGTCCGAGGCGGACCAGCGTTCCCGGCGGCGACGATCAGTCCCGCCTCCTTGAGTCCAATAAACGCAATGAAAAATCCAATTCCGGTAGCGATCGCGTCCTTGAGTGAGCTCGGAATCGCCTCGAAGATCCTCTCGCGAACGCGAAACGCGCCGAGCCCGAGGAACAGAACGCCCGAGGCGAATACCGCGGCCAATGCCGCGCGCCAACCGACCGCGGTTCCCGTCACCGACCCAGTTGCAACCGCGAGGAAGAAGAAATTCTCACCCATGCCGCTCGCCAAGGCGATCGGATAATTCGCCAGCAGTCCCATCAGCACCGTGGCTGCTGCGGCCGAAACGCAGCTAGTCGACCATCACCGCGCCAAAGTCCATTCCAGGCGCTGGACAGCACCCCAGGTTGCACGAAAATCACGTAAGCCATCGCAAGAAAGGTGACGATGCCGCCGCGCAGCTCGGCACGAGGCGTGGTCCCGTGCTCGCGCAGCCTGAACAGTCGCTCCATCACGGCTTTCGCCTACCGCATTTTCAGATTCGGTCCCAGCTCGACAAAAAGGATGTCTCGAAGCAGGCGCGGTGATGTTCCAATCCGCTGGTTTGTGCCGGCCCTGGGACATCTGCAATTGCCGCTCGAGAAAAGGCCGCTTGACGCCGCCAAACGATGTAGGCACTATGCTCACACGCTAACGGATTGAAGTGGCCTGACGGGGGAGCCGATTTCAATGCCGCGCAGCTTGGTACCCGTTGGAGTGGCGGGAGAAAACTGATGCGAGCTGTTCGAGTTCTGCACTTTCCCCGTGCGTTAACATTACAACTCTGCGCTTGTCATGCGACCTCTGCTTCAGAGGCTGGGCGCCACGACACATCGAGTTTCGTTCCCCTCTTTGATGACTTTAACCGGATGTATCGCCGCACCTAACCGCAGGAGGACGCCTTGGTATCGACACTTCCAACTCGAATTTTCACCGCAGCGCTGGTTTCGCAGCTCTGCATTGCTCAGCTTGCCGGAGCCCAGCAGACTTCTCCACCACCCACGACTCCACCACCCACGACGTCTGAGGCAGCCCCACCCGCCGCCGTTGGCCAACCTGAGCAGCCCGACGAAGTGGTAGCGGCCTCACAAACACCCACGAGAAAAAGCGCGAGCGAAGAAATTGTTATCACCGGAACGCGCATCCGGCGCAAGGACCTGACGACGCCCGCTCCCATCTCAGTGATCAGCAGGACAGAAATACAGGCAAGTGGACGGGTTTCGATCGGCGATTTCCTTCAAACGCTTCCTGAACAGGGCAATGCGATCAACACCTCGATCAACAACGGCGGCAATGGTGCGACGCGGGTCAGCCTCCGCGGCCTCGGACCGGAGCGCACGTTAGTGTTGCTCAACGGCCGCCGATTCGTGCCGGGCGGAAACGGAGCAAACTCTTCTGTCGACCTGAACTCGATTCCTACCGCAGTCATCGAGCGGGTCGAGGTGCTTAAGGATGGCGCTTCGGCGATCTACGGCTCGGACGCGATCGGCGGTGTGATCAATCTTATCACGCGCAAGCGATTCAACGGCGCGGAGGCGTCCGGATATCTCGGCATCTCGAGCCACGGCGACGGCAAAATCTATGACTTCAGTGCGACGGCCGGAACCACCGGTGATCGCGGCAGCTTGATGTTCAGCGCGGGCTACTATCAACAGACCGCGGCGTGGTCAGGCGATCGCGATTTCTCCAAGGTTCCCCTGGTATACGATGGAAGCGGAAGAGGGCCCTTGGGGGCGATCGGACCGTACAGCCAGGGCAGCACCACCGTTCCCGAAGGCACGATCGTTTTGGGCACCAATGCGCAAAAAGGTAGAACGATCGCGAACCCCAATAACGATCCGAGGATCGCTTTCTACAATCGCCTCGTCACCACCTACCCGACGGCCAACATCTTCATTCGCGATCCCGATCCCCAACATCAGACCGTTTGCTTGACTGCCGGCCAGTGCTGGCGCCCCTTCACCAATGCACTGATCCCCCAGCAAGGCGGAGATGGGTACAACTTTGCCCCGGACAATTATCTCGTGACTCCACAAACGCGCATTTCGCTCTATACCATTGGCGACACGAAACTTGGCCGGTTTGCGCGCGGCTACTTCGAGGGCTCCTACGTTAACCGTCAATCGCAAACGAAACTCGCGGCGGAGCCGCTGCTCACGGATACCGAGATGCTCACGGTTTCTGGCGCCAACTTCTACAATCCGTTTGGCCGTGAGTTTCAACAGGGACCGAGTGCGACGAATCTCTTGAGCGGTGGAGTGCGTAAGCGCCTCAATGAGTTCAGCAACCGCACCAACACGCAGGACATTGATACGATCCGAATCGTGACTGGCTTCGATGGGACGCTACCGACAGAGGCGCCGGGTCCCTTGTCAGGATGGTTTTGGGATCTCTCTTTAAACTACGGGCGTACCGTCGCGGCAAACGTGAAACAGGGAAACCTCGTCCGGTCTAACCTCAAAGACGCGATCGGCCCCAGTTGGGTTGACGCAAACGGAGTACCGCACTGCGGTATCGATGCGGCCCGCGACATCGCCGGCTGCGTTCCTTTGAACCTGTTTGGTGGACCCAACAGCATCACGCCGGACCAAGTCGCCGGTCTGACTTATACGGGCGTTTCTCGTGGCGTCAATCAGCTGGTCGCCTTCCAGTTCAACACCAGCGGCGAGCTGTTCAAATTATTGGCTGATAGGCCGATCGGACTCGCAGTTGGATATGAGTACCGAATTGTCTCCGGCGAGAACATTCCGGATCCGATCACTGTCCAGGGCAACACGACCGGTAACAAGGGAGACATCACCAGAGGGCATTACTACGTCAATGAGGGTTACGGCGAGCTTTCCGTCCCAATCGTTAGTGGTTTGCCCTTCGCACAAGAGGTGGAGGCCACGGGAGCGATCCGGGCCTTCAACTACAGCAACTTCGGCGGTGACTACACCTACAAGTTGGGCGGCCGATGGAGCGTCATTCCGGACTTCACCGTGCGCGGCACTTATTCTACCGGGTTCCGCGCTCCTTCGATCTCCGATCTGTACCTCGGCCAGGCCGATTCGTTCCCAAACACGCAGGACCCCTGCCGGGGCCTAGGGGTCGCGGGAGGTGGTCCGCCGCCTGCTGCGTGCGGCGATGCAGCTAATAATGGAGACCTCCAGACACAGCTGAGATCCCGGGTCGGCGGCAATCCCGCGCTCAAGCCGGAGACCGCGAAGATTTTTACTGCAGGCATCGTGGTGGTTCCATGGTTTCTCCGGTATCTGACCATCACCGCGGACTACTACAACGTCGAAGTGGATAACAACATCACCACGATCGGCGTCTCGACGATTCTCAATTCCTGCTACGTTCAAGGCAATCCGGCATATTGCGGGCTGATTCAGCGCGACCCAATTACTCACCGCATTGTGAACGTTATCAACACAAACACCAATGCCGGAAAGGACCAGACGGATGGTATTGACTTGGCGCTGACCTACGCCATGCCCACAGAATATGGACGGTTCGGTTTCCTTTTTGATGGGACGTGGCTGCACAAGTTCAATCGCACTTTGGCGGATGGAACGGTGGTCAAGGCGAAGGGGACCTTCGATCTCGCGACGACCGGAGGTGTGTATCCATCCCTGAAGTTCAACGCAGGTTTGAGGTACAACATCGGCGGCCTCGCCGCAGGTATCACGATGCGATTCCTTGGCTCATTCAAGGAATGTGGCTCGTCCAGCGGCCAATTCGCCGGTAGCGGGTTGTGTTTCGTCAACAACACGTACCAGCGGCGCGTCAAACACTATGATGTCTACGATGTTTACGCGAGCTACACGCTCGAGAGCATGTTTGGAAAAACCACGCTCGCCTTGGGTGTAAACAATCTGTTCGATAAACCGCCGGCGTTGATCTACAACGGTTTCACCGCGGCCACGGACCCGACCGCGTACGATCTACTTGGTCGTTATTTCTATGGCAGGCTGACGCAGACGTTCTGATCGTGTCGCTTTTGAGAGGTGGGTGCACTCGGTCGCCGGCGCGCGCTAGGCGTGCATCCTGGCGATTTTTGCGCCGAGATAGACTGGAACGAAGCCCAAACACCCTCCGACGACCATCCCGGCGACTCCCATGGCCCCAGCGAGGGCGCAACCGATCGCCCCGGTCAGCCCCGCCACCAGGGTGCTGCCGACCAGCATCGGGAGCTTGCCCGCATCCTCCCTCGAGGCAAGTGCGCCGAGCGCCAGGCCCGCAACCAAACCGCTGAGTGGGCACAACAATGAACAAACTGGCCAGCAGCTCCCGGCGATCCAGCAAACCGATTTCGCAGGGGCCAGGCTCGGGACAACGAGCGGAAAAGCCCCGGCCGCAAGTCCCGGCCAAATCGCGCGGCTCCACCCTTCGCCGCGCCACGAGAACAGCGTGGTCGCGATGAACAGCACCGCTGCCGCCGCCGCGGTGAGCAGGAAATCGGAATAGCGAAGTAATCCGACTGTAACGACCAAAGCGACCGCCCAGCTGTCCTTGACCGTGCGACGCAGCCGGCCGAGCTCGTAGCTCCGTTGCGCTTGCGCCATCAGCAGTTCTTCAGTCCACGCCATGTTTAGCCCTCCAGGCGAGCTTCAGTCTCTTGATGGCTCGCTCCACGCGCTTGCGGAACGCGGCGGCCGAAACTGGCGGGGGTCGCCCGCGGATCGCGCATTGAAGCGCTTCGACGTCCAAAGGTCGCAGCGTCCCAAGGACCTCGAAGGCGGCTGCTTCGAGATGCCGGTCGACGATTGCGTCGTCCTCTAGCAGGTGCGGATCGGGGAGGCCCAAAGGCTCCACCAACTCCTCTTTTCGCCGAGCCCTGCGTTTTCGGGCAGTGCGAACCTCAAAGGCGGCGATTCCCAGCGCCCACGCCAGCGCGTCGCGCGCGGGATCAAAGCGCGACGCGCTGGCGAATACTTTCAGCAAGGCCTCTTGCGCCACGTCTTCGGCGTCCGATGGCGGGAGTTGTCGGTGAACGAAAACGCGCATCACGGGCCAGAGCAGCTTGTAGAGCGGTGAGAAGGCAGATCGATCCCCATCCGCCAGTCTCACCATGCTCTGCTGTAGCGCTGCCCGTTCGGCGCGGTCCACCCGATCTCCCTAGCGCCTCCTGAGTCTAGGGACAAAACGGGCAGGGGCAGCAGCCGCCAGTGGCAGCGGCGGTCGCCGCAACGGCAGCAATTGGGGCTAGCAGCACCCCAACTGCGAGAAGCCTTCTTTTCCACGTCTTCATGCACTTCCTCCTGGAGCACGATGGCTGCAGCTCCGATTCGTATAGGCGGCAGGCGTGCTAGATGTGACACGCATGGGCGACGGTCTCCGCGAGGTGCTGCGGCTCTGGAATGAAATTCGCCTCTTTTTCGCGGATGAGCCGATCTGGCGGTTGAGGCAGGGCCCCATGTGTTCACGGCCGGGCGCCTTCTTTTCCTTGTCCAGGGGACCCTGCCTCGTGCAAAAAGGTTGTGGTTAGGTTCGGGCGACGTCAGACTCGATGGGGATGAAGAAGATCTGGCGCGCGGTCCTCGCCATCACCTGCACTGGCGTTCTCTTCACCTTGCCGCTGCGAGCCGACGCCGCCGAGAATCCACCTGCTTTCCCTCACCGACCGCAGGGCGGGGAGCGCGGTGCCTCCGTTGGGTTCCGAGCCGGTTATGGCAAAGCATTTGGAGACGCGGTCGACTCAACGGCTCAGTCCTCGCTCATTCAGGGCATGATTCCCTTCTGGGTCGATATTGGGTATCGGCTCAACCCAAAGCTCTACCTCGGCGGATACTTTCAGTTCGCGATCGGCATGGTCCCGGGAGACTGTCCGGGCTGCTCCGCAAACGTAATGAGGTTCGGCTTCAACCTGCACTACCACCTTCTTCCGGGCGATGACTACGACCCGTGGGTTGGAATCGGAGCTGGATACGAGATCCTCAATCTGAACCTCTACCCCGGGAGCGGTTCCGCAAGTCTGAGAGGGTTCGAGATCCCGAACGTTCAGCTCGGCGTGGACATTCGAGCGACTGACAACCTCTCGGCTGGACCTTTCGTTACCTTTGCACTCGCTGAATATACAAGTGCCAGCGGCTACCCCGTTTCTGGTGTGGACAAAAAACTGCACGAATGGCTCATCTTCGGAGTGCGCGCTGTCTTCAACTTTCCGGTCAGATAATTCACGCTCGTCATCAACGCGTCAGCTTACTCTCGCCCCATCACTTTCGGACTTTCGACAGTTTCGATCGGCTTACGCGACGGACCAATGGAGTCGTGTCACGCCGACAGGTTCTCGGACGAAACCAAGGGGAAGAGAAATCGCTGGTGAGCTGTGGCTCCAATTCCTATAGGCGGCAGGCGTGCTAGATGTGACAGGCATGGGAGACGGTCCCAGCGAGGTGCTACGGCTCTGGAATGAATCCGCTCCTTATTGGGAAAAGCACAGCCGCGCGATCCAGGCGATGTTCAAGCCGATTTCCAGGGCGATGATTGCTGATGCGCGGATTTCGACTCGAGATGTCGTGTTGGATGTGGCAGCGGGGACCGGCGATCCCACCTTCGATATTGCAAAAGTCTGCGGCCCCGGTGGTTGGGTCGTAGGCACCGATGCCATTTGGGGAATGGTGACCGCCGGTCGTCGCCGAGCCGACCGCGACAACGTCCGCAACACCTATTTCGTCCAGTGCCGGGCCGACGCACTGCCGTTTCGCGCCGAAACATTCGATGCAGCGATGTGCCGTCTGGGGGTGATGTTCTTCTTCAACCCGGCGCGTGATGTACGGCAATTGCTGAGCACGCTGAAGCCAAGCGGCCGGCTCTCATTCGCAGTTTGGGGGGCGAGCGAATTCAACCCCTTCTTCTCCATACTGCCGCCAATTCTGCAACGGTACGTTCCAATCCCGCCCACCGCGCCTGACGCGCCGGGGGCCTTCCGCTTCGCGGAGCCTGGGAAGCTAGCGGGGCTGCTTGAAGCGGCCGGCGCGAGCCAGGTCCATGAGCGCGCAATCGACTTTGCGATCGAGGCAGATGTGAGCTTGGAGGACTTCTGGACCTTGCGGAGCGAAATGTCGGACACGCTGCGTG
>Ga0099794_10000237_pt1 | contig 19832 bp, 14 predicted proteins | sample Rivendell_Oct201_10_FD_77320 | JGI IMG/M metagenome (GOLD analysis project Ga0099794, IMG submission 77320) | Vadose zone soil microbial communities from the Eel River Critical Zone Observatory, Northern California, USA -... | ecosystem: Host-associated > Plants > Roots > Rhizosphere > Soil ... | reverse complement strand
GGGATACAATTCGGCGCCGGGGGTGCCACCGCCGCAGCCGAGCTGGAAGCGGAGGGGACGCGAGATGTGTCCTGGGCGGTGGCCCAAGCCAAGCGATTCCTCGATGCCGGCGCCTACATGGTCATGATTGAGTCGGAAGGGGTCACCGAGAACGTGAAAGTCTGGCGGACGGACGTGCCCGCGAAGATCATCGATACCTTGGGTCTAGAACGGGTGATGTTCGAGGCGTCAGACCCAGCAGTGTTTGCCTGGTACATCAAGAATTACGGCCCAGACGTCAACCTGTTTGTCGACCACAGCCAGATTGTCCAACTCGAATGCCTGCGTTCGGGGATCTGGGGGACGAAGAGCCTCTGGGGGCGGGTTCACACCTATCGAGAGTAGGCATTCCGGCTTTGCCTCTGACGATGTGCTCGGTCTAATTCCTTTTCCTCGCCCTTATCGGCCTCCGGTGAATACGGGCGCCGCACGACGCTGATCTGAGCTTTTGTCCCGGGTGTCGCTACGGGCCCACCGTTCGCAGTGGAGGACTTGCCGGGTTATGCGTGACGCTCCCCATCAATCGGCCGCAGGAAGCCCCGTCTCATCCGCCAATACAAGAGGGGCGCAAAGAAGCATTCATCACGAATAAAAGAACGGCTCGGGTGTGGGCTCAGCAGAGCTCCCGCAGGCCAACAAGGAGGCACAGCAATGCGTAGGAGTGCTCGTTTCCTGGTTGCGATGGTGACAGGGCTTGCCGTGTTCACCGCCAGCCCCGGCGCGGCCCAGATGGGCGGCCCCATTAAGATCGGCCAGCTCCTGCCCATGACTGGTAACTTTGCCTCCTCGTTGAAAATGCAGCGGCAGGGTGCAGAGTTGGCGGTGGAAGAGGTGAACAAGGCCGGTGGAGTCAAGGGCCGCATGCTGCAGCTTGTGCGCGAGGATGACAAATCGACCGACCCGGGCGCCGTCCAGGCTTTTCAGAAGCTGATCGAGGACAAAGAGATGGTGGCCGTCATCGGCTCAATCCGCTCCACGCAGATCCTGGCCATGCTGCCGACGATCAACGAGGCCCAGATTCCGGTGATGATCGGTGGGACGAACTTTAGCCTCACCCATCAAGGCAGCCGGTGGGTCTTCCGCCACCGGCCCCACGACGGCTTCAGCGCCCAGGTGATGGTGAAGTTCGTCGTGGAGGAGCTCAAGAAGAACAAGCTCGCGATCGTGCACACCTCCGACGGCTTCGGGAACGGCGGTCGCGATGAGGTGGTCAAAGGCCTGAAGGCTCGCCAGATGGAGCCCGTCGTGATCAAGGCCATCAACACCGGCGACAAGGACTATACCGCCGTCGTGACCGCGGTGAAAAACAGCGGCGCGGACGCCTTGGTTACCTATTTCACGTCGACGTCGGACCTTGCCATCTTCGCCACCCAGGCCAAACAGCAAGGGCTGCTTCCCCAGATGACCTGGATCGGCTCGCCATCTATCACCACCACCGACGCGACCAAACTAGCCGGAGACGCCCTGGTTGGCACGTACGGGATCGGGGACTACGACCCAACCGGTAACCCCACCGCTGGGGCGTTTCAGGTGGCCTATAAGACGAAGTTTAACGAGGACACGGATCTCTTCTCCGCGTGGACCTATGATGCTGTCTACAATCTGGCCACCGCGATGACACGCGCCCCAGACCTCAAGCCCGACTCAATCCGGGCGGGCATTCTGGCGATTAAGAAGCGCATGGGCGCGGAGAACGAGTACACCTTTGACGAGCGCGGGGACGGCCTAGACCACTACTATATCCTGCGCAATGAGGGCGGCACCTGGAAGGTGCTCAAAGCCGTTCACGTCGAGCGGTATTAGGGAAGCGGCAGCACGGGGCGCGGGAGTCCGCGCCTCACCTGCGCGGAGGGACCAGTAGTGGCCTCGATCGGCCAGATCCTCCTCGCCGGCCTCTCGTTGGGAAGCGTCTACGCCCTGACGTCTCTGGGTTTCGTTCTCATCTACCGGGCCACCAACGTCGTCAACTTCGCCCAGGGTGAGTTCCTCATGCTGGGCGCCTATTTTCTGTTCACCTTTGTAGAAGGCGCCAAGCTCAACTACGGCGTGGCCGCGCTCATCGCCTTCGGAATGCTTGGGGTGCTCGGCTTGCTCTTTGCCCTGGGCATCTACTACCCGCTGCGGAACCGTTCGTTCTTGCCGGTGATCATCGCGACCATCGGCGCCAGCATCATGTTCCAGAACGGGGCGCTGGCCATCTGGGGATCCTCCCCAGAGAGGCTTCGACCGGTGTTGGAAGGTGGCGGCTCCGGGGGTGTCACGCTCGGCGGCGTGTTCTTCAATTACCAGTACGTGATCATCCTTGCCGTCACATTGGTTCTCATGGGGTTCCAGTACGCTTTCTTCGAGTTTACCCTGCTCGGGAAGAAGACCCAGGCGATCTCTCAGGACAAAGACATGGCCCGCTTGCTCGGTATCCCCGTGACGGGCATGATCGCACTCACCTTCATATACAGCACCATATTGGGCGGACTGGCCGGAATGCTTGTGGCCCCGATCTTCTTCTTGCAGCACAACATGGGTTCGATCCCCGGCCTCAAAGCGTTTTCTGCCAGCATCATCGGCGGCTTTGGCGATGTGCGGGGTGCCATCGTCGGGGGCCTTACGCTGGGAGTGCTGGAGTCCTTCGGTGGCGCCTACATCTCCACAGTCTACAAGGACGCCTTCGCCTTCTTGCTGGTAATCATCTTCTTGCTGGTGCGGCCACAGGGGCTCTTTGGCGAGAAGGTAGGCGAGAAGGCGTAGCAGGCGGCGGAATGCGGACGGCCACCCTCAAACCGGTCCACTGGGCCATCCTGGGCGGCGCGTTAGCAGTCGCGCTGCTGCCGCTGTTGGTGACGGGCCGCTATAACACTAACGTCCTCCTGCTAGCCGGGGCTTGGGCCATTGCCGCCCTGGGCCTGACTGTGGTGTTGGGTTACGCCGGCCAGATCTCGCTGGCTCAGGCGAGTTTTTTCGGCATCGGCGCCTATGCGATCGGCCTGGGTACGGTGCACTACGGCCTGAACTGGTGGCTCGCGTTCGTGCTGGGGCTGGTCGCGGCCGTGGCCGGAGGCATCATCCTCGGCGCGACCACCCTCAAACTCGGCGGCCACTACTTGGCCATGGTGACCATCGGCTTCCAGATCATCTTCTCCCTGGTCATGACGAACTGGTCCGCTTTTAGCGGCGGCCCTGATGGGATCACCCGCATCCCACGCCCGCCGTTTTTCGTACCTCTGAACACTGCGCAGCGCTACGCGTGGTTTGCCCTGGCTGCGACGCTGCTGGTAGCCCTGGCCGTCCATGCCTTGCGCGATAGCCGCCTCGGTCGCTCGATGCGGGCGGTGCGCGAGAATGAAATCGCGGCCGAGGCCCTCGGGGTCGACACACTACGGGTCAAGGTCACCGCCTTCGCGATCAGCGCTCTGCTGGGAGCCGCAGGTGGATCCATCTACGCTTCCGGCTTCCTATATATCGCCCCCGATACGTTCGACTTTGGCACCTCGGTGCAATTCCTAGCCATGGTGCTCGTCGGCGGCCGGGAGTCGGTGGCAGGCTCCGTGCTCGGCGCGGGGCTGCTCACGTTCCTGCCTGAATGGCTGCGGGAGCTCAAGAAAATCTACCTTATAGTCTATGGCTCGATCATCGTCTTGGTGATCGTGTTCATGCCCGAGGGACTCTGGGGGTTCGTCACCCTGCTCAGTCGGTCCCTGGTGCGGCCGAGCCCGGTCCCGCCTCCGCGAGGGGCGCTCCCCATGGGCGGCGCGCGCCCGGCGGGTGAGCCGGTGCTCGTGATCGAGAACCTGGGCAAACACTTCGGCGGCTTGAAGGCCGTGGATGGTGTCAGCTTCACCGTGCGTCAGGGCGAGGTGCACGCTCTGATCGGGCCCAACGGTTCCGGCAAGACCACCATCATCAACGTCATCTCCGGCCTCTATGCGCCGAGTTTCGGGGAGATCACTTTCCTGGGTCGGTCTGTCGGAGGCCAGCGGGCCAGCCGTATTGCCCGGTGTGGCATGACCCGGACCTTCCAGAACTTGCGGCTCTTCCGGGAGCTGACCGTTTGGGAGAACGTGCTGGTCGGCGCGCAGCGAGCTGGCGGTGACGAGACGGCCATCCGGGAACGGGCCGCCTCCGCGATCGAGTTCATGGGCCTGACGAGCCACGTACACAATAGGGCGAAGAACCTGCCGTATGGCACGCAAAAGCGAGTGGAGATTGCCCGGGCGCTCTCGGGAGTCCCTGAGCTGCTACTGCTGGATGAACCGGCAGCCGGCCTCACCCAGTCAGAGAAAGATGACCTGGTGGAGATCGTGCAGCAACTGCACGCGCGAGGGTTGACTATGCTGCTCGTCGAGCACGACATGTCGCTGGTCAGCCAGCTCTCCCACCACATCACGGTGATCAACTTCGGTCGCAAGATTGCAGAGGGGGCTCCAGAACGCGTGCTGGCTGAGCCGGCGGTCGGCGAGGCGTACTTGGGCAATCGGGAGGCGGCGCGTGCTTAGTCTGAACAAGGTTTCCGCTGCCTACGGCGAGGTCATCGCTCTGCACAGCATCTCCCTGATGGTGCAGCCGGGGGAGATCGTGACCCTCCTGGGCGCGAACGGTGCCGGCAAATCTACGGCGCTGCGCTGCATCTCGGGGCTGATCCACCCCAATGAGGGCGAGATCGTCCTGGAGGGTCAACCGATCCACAGGTTCGGTCCCGAGGCCATCGTGCGGTTGGGCATTGGTCATGTGCCCGAGGGCCGGCGCGTCTTCCCCGGCCTGACGGTGAGCGAGAACCTCCGCTTGGGCGCCAGTATTCGCAAGGACAAGGGCGGTATTGTCGCAGATATGGAGCAGATGATCGACCTCTTTCCTGACCTCGGCCGCTTGCGCCACGCCTTGGGCTGGACGCTGTCCGGCGGCCAGCAGCAGATGCTAGCGATTGCCCGTGGGCTGATGGCGCGGCCCCGGCTCTTGCTGCTGGACGAGCCGTCCTTGGGTTTGGCTCCCATTCTGGTGCAAGCTGTCTTTCGGGCGATTCAAGAGATCAATACCCGCTTGGGGACGGCGGTGTTGCTCGTGGAGCAAAATGCCAATATGGCGCTGGCCATTGCCAACCGGGGCTACGTGCTGGAGACCGGCCGCGTTGCCCTCGCGGGGTCGGCGGCCGATCTTCTGAACAACCCGGACGTGCGCCGAGCCTACCTGGGCGGCACGCGGGCGGGAGCCCGGGACGTCGCCACGTAGCGTGCGGCACCACGTTTAGCGTTCTTCGCGACTCACCCCACTCAGGAATTTCCGGTCGCGTCATCTCCCAGGACGTGCGAGAGGCCGCTTCGAGCGAGGTGAGGAGTCTTGTCTCCGTCGACTGCTTTCCCGAGCCGGTTGCCTTCTGTATTCCTCACGCGGGGGAGCGAAAATGTCGAGGATGCGACAGGGTGCGCCCAGGGTCCGTCCGCCGTGAGGAATGTGGGGCGGGGTCTCCCAGAAATCCCCGGCCTTGACCCGATACTCTCTGCCGCCCTGAATCCGGATCCACTTGCCTTCCAAACACACACCCCACTGCTCATTCATGTGTGAGTGCACCGGAGATTCTGACCACGGCTGCAGAGTCACGACCGAGAGCATCAGGTGCGTGCCAGGAAAGATTCGGGCGCGAATCCCTTTGGCGAGCGCGCGCGGAATCCCGCCTCTATTGATGTTATGAAACCACTTACTGCTCATGCCTGTGCCCTCCTTGAGTCACTTCGCCTAAGGACTCCGATAGACTGCTCTTCGCCGCTTGGATGCGTCGTTTTGTTGCGTGCTCCGCATGACATGATCGGGCTGGGCCGGCATCCTGGACGGTAGATCAGGAATTTTTCGCGCCCCAGAGCTCGACCTTTTAGCCCTCAAACCCCCACCCAGAGCGTCGGAGAGGGGATTCTACCCAGGTGCCGAACATGCTCGTACCCTTGGACCGGAGGTGCCTCGTGAGGTCGCTTCGCCGCTTTTGTATTTCTGCACTTATAGGTGTGGCCGTGCTCCTCCTCGGTTTTCCGCCAGGACTCGCATACCCGCAGGGGATGCGCGGTGGGACGATTACGTTCGCCCTGTATCAGGAGCCCGAGTTGCTGAACCGCTACATCGGGACTCAGACATCCCTCAGCGAGGTGACGATCTTCACCGTGGAGGGATTGGTCGACTACAACGATAAGGGCGAGTATTTTCCGCGGTTAGCGACGGAGGTCCCCACGCGTCAGAATGGCGGCGTTTCCGCGGACGGCAAGAGCATCACCTACCACCTCCGCGACGGCCTCAAGTGGTCAGACGGCCAACCGGTGACCTGCGAAGACGTGAAGTTCACGTGGCAGGCGGTGAGCAATCCGAAGAGCGGCGCCGCGTACACGAGTGGCTTTCGTGACATAGACCGAGTCGAATGTCCGAACCCGACGACCGCGGTGGTCGTGTACAAGACGTTCTACGCGCCGTACCTGGATCAGTTTACGCGCGGGATCTTGCCCAAACACGCGACCGGCGATCCCGCGGAGATGACCCGCTGGGCGTACAATCGCAAGCCGGTGGGGACGGGGCCGTTCACGCTTCTGGAATGGGTGTCCGGAGACCATATCACCTTGATTCGCAACCGTTTCTATCGGGAGTCCCCCAAGCCGTTCCTCAACGCCGTGATCATCCGAATCACCCCCAGCCGGGAGGTTGGCACACAACTGATCAAGACGGGCGAAGTTGATATCGTGTGGGACTTGATCGAAGCCAACGTCCCCGAGCTGCGGCCCGTTCCCGGCGTCAAGATTGGCGCGGCTCCCGGACCGAACGCGGAACGGCTTGTCGTGAACTTGGCGGACCCCGCACTGGATGCGCCCCCGGCCGCGGAGGTCGCGAAGCATCCGCATCCGATCCTCGGGGACGCACGTGTTCGCGAGGCGATCGAACTCGGGATTAACAAGCAGGAAATCAACGAGAAGTTGCTCTATGGGCTCGCGACCCCCGGGACCAACGAGTTAGGTATTGGGTGGGCCAAGTGCGTGACCAAGGTCAGCGAGTACAGTCCGGATCGCGCCAGGCAGCTCCTCGATCAAGCCGGGTGGAAGAGTGGCCCGGACGGGATTCGCGCGGCCCAAGGCGCCAAGTTCGCCAAAGATGGGACGCGGTTGCGCCTAAAACTCCAGACGACGACCGGGAACAAGCTGCGCGAGCAAGTGGAGCAACTGCTCATCGACTACATGAAGCAAATTGGCTTGGAATTCTACATTGAGAACATACCGTCCGCAGTCCTGTTTGGGTCATGGTCGAGTGGCGCGTTCCGCAAACACGGTCAGTTTGACGTGGTGATGTACACAACCAACCCCGATGCAGATCCCCACTCGCAGATCGAGGGGTACTTCGCCTCCTGGAAGATGCCGACAGCGGCAAACAATGGGGACGGCTTCAACTACGCTCGCTGGAGCAATCAGGTGGCGGATGACAACATTAAGCTTGCCGGCAGTAGTGCAGACCTCGCGGTTCGCAAGAAAGCGTACTGCGCGGCTATGGATGAGCTGGTGAAAGACCGACCCCACATCTACCTGTACGGTCGGAGCCAGATTCATGGATACCGTGAGCGCTTGCAGGGTTGGGTCCTTAATGTCTGGACCAACGTGGGCTGGAATGCACAAGACTGGTCAGTGAAATGATCTAGGGCGGAGAGCCCCCTAAGCCGGGGGCTCCCCGCAACCCTCATGGCAGCCTACATCGGCCGCAGACTCCTCCAGGCAATCCCGCTCCTGGTTCTCATCAGTCTGGTGGTCTTCGTACTCCTGCACCTCATTCCCGGTGGGCCGATGGCGGCCTACGGGAACAACCCCAACATGACCGCGGCAGACTTTGCCCGCCTCGAGCATGACTTGGGTCTCGACGCACCCATCCACGTCCAGTACCTGCGCTGGCTGGGGGCCCTGCTGCGCGGCGACTGGGGCTACTCGCTGGCGTCCAAGCGGCCGGTTCTGGTCGAGATCGGCGACCGGTTGCCCAACACCCTCTATCTGCTGAGTATTTCACTTGCGGTGACGTTGGGTATCGCCATCCCGATCGGGATCCTCTCAGCGGTGCGACAGTATTCTGTCCTGGATCACGCGGTGACCACGGTCGCGTTTGCGGGCCAGTCCGTTCCAATCTTCTGGTTCGGGCTGATGTTGATCATTGTGTTTCACGTTGTGCTCCGGAACCCCGTGTCGGGCGCCCCGTTGGCTCCCGGAGGGGGGATGTACACTCTGGGGGAGCCGTTTTCCATTCTCGACCGGCTCCATCACCTGATCTTGCCCGTGAGCATGCTGGCGGTAGTCGGCACGGCGACCTACACCCGCTACATGCGGGCGAGCATGCTGGAGGTCATCGGACAGGACTACATCCGGACCGCCCATGCGAAGGGCGCGCCGGTGCGCCGGGTCCTGTGGCACCACGCATTCAGAAACGCGGCGATCCCCGTCGTGACGATCTTGGCGCTGGAGGTGCCGGTCCTCTTTAACGGTGCCGTGTTCACCGAGACCATTTTCTCGTGGCCGGGTATGGGCAGGCTCTTCATCGAGTCCGCGTTTCGCTACGACTATGCCCTGCTCATGGCGATCATCCTTATCGGCGCGACACTCACCATTGTCTCCAACCTGGTCGCTGACATCGCGTACGCCTATCTCGATCCGCGGATTCACTACGGGTAACCGATGGCGGAAACCGGCGCTCTCCACAGACCGAGGACACGGACCCCTCGCTCGGAAACCATGGTCGGGGTCACGTGGCGTCGTTTTTTGCGCCATCGGATGGCGGTCATCAGCTTGGGACTAGTGGTCCTGTTGGCGGCTCTCTCGGTATTGGCGCCCTGGCTCTCGCGCTATGATCCGGACAAGCCCCATCTCAGTTCTCAGCTCCAGCCGCCATCGGGCAAGCATCTGCTGGGCACAGACGACCTCGGTCGTGATCTCCTCACGCGAATTCTCTATGGGGGTCGCATCTCGTTGAGCATCGGCGTGCTCGCGATGCTCCTGGCTGTTGTCATTGGCACCACCGTCGGTGCCGTCGCGGGCTATTACGGCGGCTGGGCGGATAATCTCCTGATGCGGCTGACTGATCTCATGCTCTCGATCCCCAGCTTGTTCTTGCTTATTCTGATGACCCTCCTGCTGCGGACCTTTCCTGTTCCACTGCTACGCGGAGGAGTGCTCGCCATTACCCTCGCGATCGCCTTCCTCTCCTGGATGACGGTCGCCCGCCTGGTGCGCGCGGCCTTCCTCTTCCTGAAAGAGGGCGTGTTCGTGGAAGCTGCGAGGGCATTGGGAGCTGGGAACATCCGCATCATCATCCGCCATGTCCTGCCCGGCGCCGCCAGCTCGATCATTGTCGCCGCCACGCTCCGTGTGGCCAGCTCGATCATTACCGAGTCGGGTCTCAGCTATCTGGGGTTTGGCGTGCAGCTGCCGACTCCGACGTGGGGAAACATGCTGCGGAATGCCCAAGATCAGATGATCGTGGCTCCCTGGACGGCGATCTTCCCAGGCGTGTTCATCTTTGTCGCGGTGATCGCGATCAACTACGTGGGGGACGGATTGCGAGACGCGTTGGATCCCCGCCACGTCCGCTGATCGATGGTGAGGGGAGACGAAGGGCCTACTTCTGCGGTAGGCTCACGCCGGGATTCCAGATCTGGTGCGCTGGGTTAGGTGGAGGGACCGCTCGCGGAGGCCGCGCTTTGCGACGCGGGCATGACGTAGGGGATGCGGACGCGAACGCAGGTGCCCTGCGAAGGCGCGCTCTCCACGTCCAGCGTCCCGCCGATCTTCTTCGCGCGCTCGCGCATAGAGCGGAGCCCGAGGTGACCTGGAAATGACTCTTCGGCAAACCCCGTCCCGTCGTCACGCACTTCGAGGGTGACTTCGTCCGAGCTACAGTGCATGCGAATGTCGACCCGGTGGGCCCGCGCATGCTTGGTGATGTTGTTGAGCGCTTCCTGGGCGATCCGGTAGATCGCCTCTTTCACTTCGTAGGGCAACTCCGGTTCACCGCACCAGTCCGCATGCACCTCGAGGCTATGCCGCACCCGGGCCGATTCGATCTGCTTGGTGAGCGCGGCGACGAGTCCTTCGGTCTCGAGGGCTTCGGGGTGCAACTCGAAAATCAGAGCCCGCATCTCGGCCAATCCTGCTTCAGCCAGCGAGAGTACATAGTCGAGAGGCTCCGCTGCTTGGGACGGCTCGCGATTCAGTAGCTCCCGCGCGGTGCGGGCACCCAAGGCAATTCCGTACAGCGCTTGCGAGACCGAGTCGTGCAGTTCGCGGGCCAAACGCTGGCGCTCTTCCAGAATGGCTTTCTCCCGGACTTCCTCGAAGAGGCGAGCGTTCTCGGCAGCGACCGCGGCTTGATTCGCAATGGTCGTCAGAAACCCGATCTCCGCCTCTCCGGGTTCCTTGTCGCGCGCATAAAAGACGTTGAGGGCACCGATCGCTTGATCGCGGTAAATCATGGGGACCGAGACGACGGTGTCCCACGCGGCGTGCTGCAGGATCGGGTGCATGGGCTCAAATACGGGATCCTCCAACAGCTTCCGGCGCGCATCCCGGTGAATCAGCGGTTTCTTCGCGCGGACGGAATCGGTATTAGGCATCTTAGCCCCGCGCCGCACCGACTCTTCCCACCGGGCCTGGGCCTCGGGACCTTCTGGGAGCCCGTGTCTGCCGATGACCACCAAGTCCTCTTGGTTTTCGTCTAGCAGGCACACCACGCACGCCACGGTTCCCGTCGCCGCAACGACCGTCTCCGCCAACTTGTCCAGGGTTCCTTTCAACGTGCCGGCGAACGCCGCGCGCGAGGCGACCTCCGTGAGGGCCCCCACTTCGCGGGCGAGCCGTTTCGTCTCTGAAACGTCGTGAAACATGATGACGACGAGTTTGCGCCGATCGATCAACAGCGGTGCCGCCGTAAACTCGATCTCAAATTCTTTGCCGTCCGCCCGCTTGAGCACGGAGGATCCCCGCATGATCGCAAAGGCTTTCTTCGACTTATGCTCCTCAATGGCTTTGAGGTGGGCTTCCCGCGCATGCGGAGGGACACAGGACCACGAGCTCTGACCGAGGATTTCGTCGAGCGGGAAGCCCGTAATTCGGCATGCAGCCTGGTTCGCGTAGACGACGTGATCCTGCTCGTCGACGACGATCACCGCGTCTAACGCCGCCTCGAAGGGTTTCGAGAGTTTGGCGAGAGTCGGGTAGCTCTGTTTCATGTTCCTCTGCCCATCTGGCCGACAGTCACCATGCCGATCCGCGCGGCGTAGAGAGCGGCCTGCGTGCGGCTTTGCACACCCAGCTTGGCCAAAACGTTGCTCACGTGTGTCTTCACCGTCTTTTCCCCGATGTTCAGCGTCTGGGCGATTTCCTTGTTGGTTTTGCCCTCGGCCAGCAACCTCAGGACGTCTGTTTCACGCTCGGTCAGCGTCTCTGGACTTTCGGGGGCTCGGACCTCGCGCATCAGCCGCATGGCTGCTTCCGGGGACAGCTGCACCTGGCCGGCAGCGGCAGCTTTGATCGCCCGGCGCAACTCGTCAGCCTGCGTGTTCTTGAGGAGGTAGCCGATCGCGCCGGCTCGGATCGCTCCGACCACGGAGGCATCTTCGAGGACGCTCGTCAGCGCCACGACTTCGGTGTCTGGAAGGTCCCGTCGAATCTCTTGGGTCGCGGCGATGCCGTCGACTTTCGGCATCAGAATATCCATTAAGATCACGTCAGGATGGAGTTCGTGAGCAAGACGTAGGGCTTCTGCCCCGTCGGCGGCCTCACCGACGACCTCGAGGTCTGGGTCCAGGGCCAGGAACATCCTCAGGCCCTGACGGACGACGCTATGGTCGTCAGCGATCAGAATCCGTGTAACCATCGGCTCCACCTCCTGTAAGTTTCGGGTCTGACTGACTCCCTGTCCTCCGCCTTTGGGTGGAGCCCCTTCCAACCGCATACCCTATACGACGCCCGAAGGAGCGCAAAGATTCCGCTCCGCGGGCCTTTCCCTCGGCCTTTAGGGGGACATCGGGAGGGGTCTGAGGGCGCAGGGGGACTGCTGGCCGTTGGTCTGATGTCCAGAGAACGGCGAGGATGTGTAATTGATGGAAGCCCGCGCGCGGTCTTGCTCTGCGCGGGGAGGATTTGGAGAGTTTGCGATGTCCCACGATACACAAAACTTGACGCTGCAGGGCGCCGCTCAGAATCCGGCGTCCGCCCGGAATCCGTGGGCGGCACTGGCCGTCCTTTGTGCAGGCTACGGCACGATCTTGCTTGACCTCACGGTCGTGAACAATGCGATGCCCAGCATTATCGGGAGCTTGCACACCGGGGTAAACGGGATTCTCTGGGTGATCAATGCCTACGTCTTAGTCTATGCCGTCCTCCTCATTACCGCTGGCCGCGTTGGTGATCTCGTCGGGCAGCGCGCAATTTTCGCGGGTGGGCTGGCGCTCTTCACCGTAGCCTCCGCCCTGTGTGGGTTTGCCCAAACGACCTCGCAGCTCGTTGCGGCGCGGATCCTGCAGGGTGTCGGCGGTGCGCTCCTGACGCCTCAGACCCTCGCCCTCGTCACCACCATTTTCCCTCCTGACCGGCGGGGCACGGCCATGGGGATGTGGGGGGCGGTGGCGGGGCTCGCGACAGTCGCGGGGCCGACGCTCGGAGGGTTTATCGTTACCCGATGGGATTGGCGGTGGGTGTTCTTCATCAACGTGCCGATCGGTGTGGTCATATTGCTGGCGACCTTCCTGCTCGTTCCCGACATCCGGTTCGGGCGACGCCAGCACCTGGACATCGGCGGAGTCGCTTTAGCGAGTGTTGGCCTCGTGTTGGTTGTCTTCGGCCTGATCGAAGGGCAGCGCTTCCACTGGGGGCGTCTGTGGGGTATGCTGACCATCCCCGAAACGATCGGCGCCGGTCTGCTGGTCTTAACAGCGTTTCTCTTCTGGGAGCGCAGGCAGAAAGACCCCCTTCTTCCGTTTGTCCTGTTTGAAGACCGCAATTTTCTGTGGATGAACGGGATGGTTTCCGCGATGTCGTTTGCGATGTTGGGATTCTCATTTCTCCTGCCCATCTACCTGCAGTCGGCGCTGGGCAGGACCGCCTTCCAGGCCGGTTTGACGGTGGCGCCCATGTCCCTCAGCCTGATGGTCTTGGCGCCTTTCGCCGGACGTTGGGCAGATCGGCCGCAGGGCCAGTACCTCCCCGCGGCCGGTCTCCTCTGTTTTGCAGGAAGCATGGCGCTGATCGCCTGGTTCGGGAACACGAGTGCGTCCGGCTTGACGCTCGCCGGCCCCATGGTATTGGCGGGGCTAGGCATTGCCTGTGTCATGCCCCCGAGCACGACCCTTGCCATGCGGAGCGTCCCACCCCGGCTCGCAGGTGCGGCCTCAGGTGTGCTCAACACCACCCGGCAACTCGGCGGAGTCCTCGGCACCACGGCGGTGGGAGCCCTTCTGGAGAACCGTCTCACCCTCGCTGGGTACGAGCAGTCACTCGGCAGTGTCGTCCAGATGCCACCACTCCTCCGGCTGCATTTCGCCGAGGCGTTCATCCCCGTGATGCGCCTGACGTTGATCGTGCCGATCGCCTTGCTGATTGTGGCCGTCGCGTGGTTTTTGGCCAGCCTGGCGCGGGCCGATGGGGGCGCTCCAGCGGACGCACCCTCTCCTGAGGCGGTTGAGGCATGATCCGAGTGCTGCTGGTCGAGAATCGTCCTGCGATCCGACTCGGATTGCGTATGCGGCTCAAGCTGGAGGCGGACGTGTCGATCATCGGGGAGCCGAGCGACGGTCTGGCCGCGCTCGCACAGACGGCGGTGCTGCGTCCTGACGTCATCCTCCTGGACATCGAGTCGACTGATATGGACGCCATCAGGTTGATCCGGGCGATGCAGACCGCGTCCCCCGCCACGGCCATCGTGGTCCTCAGCCTGCACGATGATTCGGCGACGCGCAGGCACGCGTCACACGCCGGCGCATCTGCGTTTGTGTCAAAGCACGAGGGCGGGGACGGTTTAGTCCACGCGATCCGAAAGGTAGCGGGGGGAGCCCCTCCGCCGACCCGCGCGTTGCCGGCGGGCGGGCCCGCGTCCGGGCTGACAACAGGCCGCGAGGGCGTCTGAGATCTCGCGCTGCGCACCGCGAGGACGTTTCATCCCGCTTTCACCCGGGGTTCATAGCCAGTTCACAATGCGCACGTAATGACTTAAGCGGGCGCATCCTCCGCTCGGGGGACGGCGAGAGGTGGGAATTGGCGCAGAGGCTCTTGGGGCGTGAGGACGAGCCACAAATACGCCTTTCGTCGGATGTCACGCGGGGCAGTTAAAGTTAAGAATTACCTGTCTTGAAATGATAAGCGATCAAGTCGGCGACCGGGTGAGTGGGTATGCTGACGTCGCAGTAGGAATGGTGGCAGCACAGTCATGATCAGAAAGATCATCACCGTGGTCCTCGGCATCATTGTGTTAGCGAGTGTTCCTCTTCCGGCGGCTGCCCAGGCAGCGTCGCGTCGCGTCTCATTCACCGACGTGGCCACCGCGGTAGTCGACAACAATCTCCAGCTCCGGGCCGCGGCGTTTGACGTCGCAATGGCTCGAGCGGAATTGGCAGTGGCGCAGGGAGCGCGCGTCCCTCAGACGGCTCTCGCCGGGACGTACACCCGCACGCAGCAGCAGCCCAATCCGGCAATCGATCCGAACATCTACACCGCCGGGCTCAACGTCACGTACCCACTCTCCACAGGGGGACGCCTGGAGGCTCAGGTGGCCTTCGCGCAGGCGAACCTTCAGGGCGCCCAAGCAACGTACGATCGCACCCGCCAGCAACTGGTCTTCGGGGCCCGACAGCTCTACTTGCAAGGTCTGCTGGCGGTCGAAAATGTCGCGGCAGCCCAGCGAGCTTTGAATGCGGCCAACGAAAGCTTGCGCGTTGCGCGCGCCCGATTCAGTGCCGGCGCAGCATCGCAGTTCGACGTCCTGCAGGCGGAAGTCGCCGTGGCCAACGCAGAGCAAACGATGGTCCAAGCCCGTGCCGGGGGGGCCACCGCGCAGGCCAGCCTGAACGCGACGCTCAATCTTCCCCAGGACACGTCCCTCGACCTCACCGATACGTTGACGCCTCGGCCGGTGACCACGACGCTAGACGCCGCTATCGTCCAGGGGTTGCGCGATCGACCGGACTTGCTCGCGTTGCGGAGCCGGATCGTGGCCGCCCAAGCGGGCATCGACCTCGCCTCCAGTGGGAGTCAGCCCACCGTCGGACTGGGCGCGGGCTATGGGGTCAGCAACGCCAGCGGGCAGGCTCCCTTCGTCTACGGGAGCTGGTCGGTGACGTTGAGTGCTACCATGGCAGTGTTCGACGGCGGGATCACCGAGGCGAAGGTGCGCGAAGCACGCTACCAGGTGGACCAACTGAAAACCCGCGAAGCGCAGACTATGCAGCAAGTCGAGCTGGACGTCCGCCTCGCCTGGTTGGGGCTAGAGCAGGCCGCTGGCCGGTTGGCGGCGGCAACCAAGGCCGTTGAGCAGGGGCGCGAATCGTCTCGGCTCGCGGCAGCACGCTACTCCGCTGGGGTGGGAACCCAGCTTGAACTTCTCTCGGCCCAGTCTGCACTCGCGCAAGCGGAATTGTCATTGGCGGCAGGACGGTTCGATCAGAATGTCGCACGAATTCAACTGATCCTGGCGACGGGATCACTGTGAGGGAGAACAGCATGCGTACTCGCATCATAGCCATTAGTCTCGCGGTCGTCTTTGTGGCCGGAAGCATCGTGGCCCTTCGAGCTCGGGCCGGATCGCCCCCTCCGGCACCCCCGGTGGCGCCGTCACAGGTGGCACCCGTTTCGGTGACGGTCACTCCGGCCCGGCGGGCAGACTGGGTATCGGGTATTACGGCGACCGGGACCGTGGCAAGCCTTCGGGAAGCCAAGGTCGCCTCGACGCTGTCGGGGATCGTGGCGGACGTCTTCGTCAGCGAAGGCCAGCGCGTCCAGCAAGGGGAGCCCCTCATGCGTCTGCGGACCGATCAGCTGGCCGCGATTGCGGCCCAGGCGGCGGCGGGCGTCGCACAGACCAAGGCCGCGCGCGACCTCGCCGAAGCGAACCTGCAGCGAACGAAGTCCTTGTACCAGCCCGGCGCGGTCTCCGTGCATGAACTCGACGTCGCCGACGCGCAATTCCGGCAGACACAGGCGCAGCTGCAGCTCGCTGAGGCCTCCCTAGCCTTAGCGCAGATCCAACTACGCGATGCCACCGTGACCGCCCCCTTTGGGGGTACCATCACACAGCGCAGGGTGGAGCCCGGCGAGGCCGTGGCCCCTATGTCTTTGGTCTTCGTGCTGGCGCAGCTGGATGACGTCTATGCTGAACTGGTCGTTCCCGAGCGGCAGCGTGAGGGTCTGCGGGTGGGTCAATCGGCAGTCATCACCGTAGACGCCCTGCCCGGCATGTCAATGGCGGGCAAGATTGCGGAGATCCAGCCCGCGGCGACGATCTCCAGCCGGTCATTCACGGTCAAGGTCCGGGTGGCCAATCCCCAGCGGGTGTTGCGTCCCGGGATGTTTACTCGCGGCACGATTACCGTCGCGGTCCGACCGAATGTGCTACAAGTTCCAGATACGGCGGTGTTGACCACAGCCGGCAAGCCGATCGTGTTTGTCGTGCAGGAGGGCAAAGCCGTCCGGCGTGAGGTCACCCTCGGCGATCGGCAGAACGGGATGGTCGAAATCACCAACGGACTCACCCCCAACGAACAGGTCATCATTTCAGACGCGGCGGCCCTGACCGAAAATCAGCCCGTAACACCGCGTGTGTCCCAATAGCACGTCCAGTAAATAAAGGAGATTTCCGATGCGATGGTTGTCTGAGCTCTCAGTTCGCCGGTCGGTTCTGGCGTGGGTCATCATCCTGTCCCTGACGTTTTTGGGCAGTTTCTTCTACCGCCGTCTCAACGTCGAACGGTTCCCCAACGTCGACTTCCCGTTTGTGGCGGTGTCCACACGCTTGCCGGGGGCCTCGCCTGAAGAAGTCGAAACCGATGTGACCAACAAGATCGAAGAAGCAGTGAACACCATCAGCGGCATCGACACGCTGACGAGTACTTCGGCGGAAGGATTCTCGCAAGTCGCTATCCAGTTCGTTCTGGAGAAGGACGTCAACGTCGCCGCGCAAGATGTCCGGGACAAGATCAGTGGCATCCTGCCCAATCTCCCCGCAGGGATCGACCCACCGGTCGTCTCCAAACTCGACCCCGGGGCTATTCCCGTCCTCGCCTTGGCGTTATCGGGCGACCAGCCCATTCGCGACATTACAGAGTACGCAGACAAAGTGTTCAAGCGCCAGCTGGAGGGGACTCCCGGCGTCGGGTCTGTGGACATCGTCGGCGGTCAGGCGCGCCAAATCAACGTGTGGATCGATCCGTCTCGGCTGAATGCCTACGGCCTCAGTGCGACCAACATCATCCAGGGGTTGCAGACACAGAATATTCAAGTCCCCGGGGGGAGCATCGATCAAGGGACGCAGCGTTTGACTTTGCGCACGCTCGGTCGGGTCGACTCCATCGCGGAACTCCAGCACTTGGTGGTGGCGAATCGGGGTGGGGTGCCAGTCAGGCTGGCCGATGTCGCGCGCGTCGAGGATGGTGCGGCGGAACGCCTGACGATCGCGAGCCTGAACGGGCAGCCGGCGGTCACGCTGAATATCGTGAAGCAGTCGGGCAGCAACACACTCAACGTCGTGCGCGATGTCAAGGCCCGCCTGACGGGGCTGACCTCCTCGCTGCCGCCCGGGTACCGGATGAAGATCGTCAGTGATCAATCCGTGTTCGTCGAGGCCTCGACACGCGCGGTACAGGAGCACTTGATGGTGGGGTCTCTCCTCGCGGCCGTGGTGGTGTTGCTGTTCTTGCGCGACGTTCGCGCCACGATCATCGCGGCGATCGCCATCCCGACCTCGTTGATCAGTACGTTCACGTTCATGAACGCTGTGGGATTAACTCTGAACATCGTCACCCTGCTGGCCCTCGCGCTGGTCGTCGGGATCGTCATCGACGACGCCATCGTCGTCCTCGAGAACATCTACCGGTTCATCCGCGAGAAGAAGATGCCGCCCTTCCAGGCGGCGATTGAAGCCACACGGGAAGTCGGCGGGGCTGTGACGTCGACCACGATGAGCCTGATCGCCGTCTTCTTGCCGCTGGCGTTCATGGGCGGGATCGTCGGCCGGTTCATGCGCAGTTTTGGGTACACGATGGCGTTTGCCATCGCCGTCTCGCTCCTGGTCAGCTTCACCTTAACCCCGATGCTGTCGTCTCGATGGCTGAAAGGTTCTAGATCGGGTTCGACGTCGTCGGGAGGGGAAGCGCGTAGTGGGCGGATCTACATGGCCTTGGAAAATGCCTACCGCTGGCTGCTGCAACGCGCGCTCCGGCGTCGCTGGGTCGTGGCTGTCTTGTCCTTAGTGGTCCTCTTCACCGCAGTGCCCCTAGGCATCGCAGTCAACAAGAACTTTTTCCCTGACGAAGACGAGTCCCAGTTTGAAGCGGTGGTGCGGGCCCCTGAAGGCTGGTCCCTACCGACGACCGAGCAGCTGGCCAACCAAATGTCCACCGAGATCCGTCGGCTCCCCGGGGTCGATTACACAATGGTCTCGGTGGCCGACGATCCACTGCGGACACCCAACCGCGCCACCATCTATGCCCACATGGTCGACTTGGACAAGCGGACGGTGAGCCAGGCGACCGTCGTCGACCGGGTCCGGTCGGAAATTCTGCCCCGGTATAGCTACCTCGGGCTCCAGACCCAAGTCGGCCCTGTCTCCGCCTTTGGCGGCAGCGGGGGCTTCCAACCCGTCGACTACGTGGTGAGCGGCCCCGATCTCGCGGTGCTCACCCGTGTGGCCGAGCAAGGGCAAACCATCCTCCGGAAGATGCCGGGGGTGGTGGATGTTCGCTCGTCTTTGATTACCGGAAAGCCTCAACTAGGCATCGCCGTGGATCGTGCCCGAGCGGCTGATCTGGGTGTCAGCGTGGCGAACGCCGCGGGTGCACTGAACGCGCTGGTGGCCGGGCAGAAAGCGTCGACCTACACCGAGCAGGGCCAACAGTACGATATCGTCGTGCGGGCCGACGCCGCCTACCGCGATGACATAGCTGCCCTCAGCCAGCTGCAGGTGGGGTCCACCACGCTGGGCGTGGTCCCTCTGGAGCAAGTGGTCCAGATCAAGCGGGGCGTGGGCCCGAGCACCATCGACCATTACAACGGCCGCCGCCGCGTCGAACTCACGGCAAACCTGCTCCCTGGCGCCTCGCAGTCCACAATACTCACGCAGCTCGATCGCGAGATTCACAGGCTGGGGTTGAGTGCCGACTACACGGCGGCGTTTGTCGGACAGGCCGCGGAGCAGGGACGTCAGGGGCAGGCGTTCATGACGGCATTTGGCCTGTCCTTCGTGTTCATGTACCTGATCCTCGCCGCGCAGTTTGAGTCATGGCTGCACCCGGTGACGATCCTGCTGTCGCTGCCGCTCACTGTACCCTTTGCGCTGCTGTCGATTCTCTTCTTGCGCGACTCGTTGAACATCCTGTCGCAGCTGGGCATCCTAGTACTGTTTGGGGTCGTGAAGAAGAACGCGATTCTTCAGATCGACCATGCCAACCAGCTCCGCGCGGCGGGAATGAAGCGAGACGACGCCATCGTCGCCGCGAGCCGCGACCGGCTGCGTCCAATCCTGATGACCACGATCGCCTTTGTCGCGGGCATGATCCCGCTGGCCATCTCCTCGGGGGTGGGGTCCGGGACCAACCGGTC
>Ga0099794_10000236_pt1 | contig 19832 bp, 16 predicted proteins | sample Rivendell_Oct201_10_FD_77320 | JGI IMG/M metagenome (GOLD analysis project Ga0099794, IMG submission 77320) | Vadose zone soil microbial communities from the Eel River Critical Zone Observatory, Northern California, USA -... | ecosystem: Host-associated > Plants > Roots > Rhizosphere > Soil ... | reverse complement strand
TCTATTACGCGTGCTCCAAGGACAAGGGCTTGACCTGGACCCCGGACCCGGCTAGCCAAGCTCCGGCCCGAATGCCCTTCTCGATTGCTGGTGTTGAAGATGATTTCGCGTCTGCAGCGTCTTCGAGCAATGGCAGTTTGTGGCTGGGCTGGACCTCCTACAGGAGTAACGGGAACATCTTTTTCACTTCATGGAATGGGACATACAATCCTTCCAACCCAAATGCAGGATGGGCTACTCCCATCCAGCTGACCACGGATCCGCACGATAGTTCCAATCCTTCGATTACCGTGACCAGTGACGGTGGAGCCTGGTTGGTCTTTCAAACTGATCGAGACTCGACCTCTCTCAACGCTTTCGTGGATCTTTATTTCAAGAGAAGTTATGACCCGATGAACCTAGCGTCTTGGTCCACGGACGCTAGGCTGACAACCGACACCTATGACAACTCTCAACCCTCAGCCGTTCAGGTACAAGCTGGTACAATTGGCGTGGCCTGGAAATCAAATAGTCCCCCAGCGGCCACCTACGACATTTTCTATGACACTCTGACCTTTCAGAATCTACAAGTCTTGAGCGTCAATCCAACGCCATCTGTAACGCCGGGGAGCACTGTCTCGATAGGTTGGACCGTAGCCAATAGGGGGAATAACAGTCAGAGCGTGAGCCTCAACCTCTATTGGAACACAACCCACTCCATCAACTCCACGCCTGTCAACCAGCCAAGCCTCTCTCCCGGTCTAAACTGGACGTCCAACTATTCTTGGAATACCATAGGGCTAACTTCTGGAGTCTACAACATCCTTGTCCAGATCTCATGCGGTTGTCTGAATGAAGAGAATCTCTCGGACAATAGTCTGAGCGCAACGACCATTATCGCCGTCAGAGACGTTGGGATCCAGTCCATCGCTATCCCACAATTTATCTATCGGGGTCAGGCGATAAACGTAAATGTGACAGTGGTCAATGAAGGCCAAGTACCGGAGAACTTCAACCTAATGGTCTTCTACAATAGCACCATCAAAACATTCGGGACAAGCCTAGTCTCGTCTCTCAGACCTGGCTCCACTAGGACAGTTTCAATTCTGTGGTACACTAATGCAACAACTGTCAAGCCGGGAGGCTGTCTCTTGTCCGCTTACATACCACCACTACCAACGGAAACTCATACCTCAGACAATAACTTCACAGCCCAGTACCCCTACTCGAGCTGCGTCCGCAAGGTTGGAGATGTTGACACAGTGGCCGATGGGGCTGTGGATGTAACTGATCTTATACAGGTCTGGCAACACGAGTTCACAAACAGTGCGCAGTACGAAGTCGACGGTTGTCCGTCTCAAGGGCCTGATCCTCAAAAGGAGTGTTTTCCCGACCATTTTGTGGACATTGACGATCTCGTCCAAACCTACATCCACCAATTCACGTAGAGGCGAGTAATCTGAACAAGCTAGCCCTTCCAATCACATTACTGTTGCTTGTCCTTTTTGTGTCTTCAACTGTTCCTCCTTCAACACTGGCCACTAACGCTGCTGTAATCACGGCCCCAGTCATTGTAAACCTGGGGCTGACTACTGGGAGCACCGTTACGTTCGCCATCAACGTCTCCAATGTTGGTCCTAGTCCTGAAACCCTTTACGCGTGGCAGTTCTTCCTTCATGTGAACGCTAGCCTCCTCAGGATCACTCAGGTTCTTGAGGGCCCCGCTTTGACGGATATCGCCAACCCTCTGAGTGGATCAACTTTGTTCGTCGGCAAATTCAACGCGACGACTGGACTGGTACAGTCGAGTGATCTGCTCGTTCTGGCCCAAGGTTACACAGACTCGGGCTTGGTGGGCGGAGGAGTACTTGCCTATGTGAAAGCCACCGTCCTAGCATCAGGGCAGACTGATCTTGTCTTCGATGGTCCGAATACGAAGCTCCAGTCTATAGTAGGCGGGACGACCATCGTCTCGATAGGTCACACTGACGTCAACGGTGTCTTCTCGAACGTGCCATACAATATTTCGCCAAGCGCATCATTCACCCTGCCTCCCAAGATAATAGCAGGTCTTCCCGCCCACTTCGATGCTTCAGCCAGCTCAGACAGGGACGGCGCAATCGTCAAGTATACCTGGCAGTTCGGCGATGGAAACATTACTAGTGTAAGTGTTCCCGCCTTAGACCACACGTACAATACTCCTGGAGGACCGTTCAAAGTCTTTCTCACCGTGACTGACGACGGGGGGGCTACAGCTTCCGCCAACGCCACGTTCTATGTTAATGGCGCTCATACTCCACCGGTAGCTATTTTCACTTTTTCACCCTCGAGTCCTCATCCGGGCGATAAGGTAACATTCGACGGATCGGCAAGTCATGCCGTCTCACCAGACACGCTTTCGAGCACGCCTTGCATCTGGAGCTTCGGCGATGGCCAGACAACTGGAGGCTGTAACACACAACACATCTACGGTCAGGCGGGAAACTACTCAGTCACCCTGACTGTGACAGATAATGTCCAGCTCAAGAACAACACGACCCAGATTGTTTCAGTGCGAGGTACTGCGACTTTGTCCGTGTCCAATGCCGCACCTTGGTGGATTCTACCCTCGGGCGGTCTGGTTGCTGTAGTAGTCGCCGCCGCGGGCATTTTCCTCTGGCGGCGGAGGAGAGTCCGAACGGGTGGAGAAACAGAAAAGGACGAGTGGGGATAGGAATATAAAGAAACCAGGCCACGACAAGTGTGTTGGTTATGGGGCTTAGATCCTACCTAGTCAAAAGATCAATCTACACCTTCGTCCTCATACTATTCGTCATAACTCTGAACTTCATAATCTTCGAGGTAATGCCGGGCAGTCCCGTGGAGGCTATAGCTTCTTCGGGGAAACTCCACGATGAGAGTCAGGTCCGAGAAGTCATTGCAAGATTCGGACTAGACAAGGACGTCTTCACTAGATTCAGGCTCTACGCGGCCAACATGTTAACCTTCCAGTTCGGATTCTCCTACTATACTTCGCAGCCGGTTGGCAACGAGATCTTGGGTAGAGTGTCAAACACTCTAGCCCTCGTAGGATTTGCAACCCTACTTTCAATAGTTGTTGGAATATTCCTCGGGGTTGTGGCTGCCAGCAGGCGTGGCGGTTTCTTTGACTCCGCGTCTGTCACTGGCTCCCTGGTGACTTTTTCTCTTCCCACTTTTTTCATGGGCCTCGTCGCAATTCTCATCTTCTTCTACTACCTACACTGGTTCCCGGTGGGACACGATCAGCCGGACGTCTGGGCCCTCTATCCACCAAACACAGGCACGATCGGTGGAGTCCTCGGTTTAATAGGCGGCAGATTGCAGCATCTGTTCCTGCCCGTGATGGTACTTTTCCTCTTCCAGTATGGAGGCTACCTTTTGCTCACTAGAGCCACTATGATAGAATCTCTAACAGACGATTACATTCTGACCTCGAGAGCAAAGGGACTCAGTGAAAAGACAGTCCTCTTCAAGCATGCTCTCAAGAACGCATCCCTCCCCATCGTAACATCTGTCGCGCTCGGTATAGGGTTCATCATGAGCGGGGCCATAATCACAGAGACCGTCTTCTCCTACGAGGGAATGGGGCAATGGATACTACGTTCTATCAACAACGCTGATTATCCTGCGATGCAGGCCATCTTCTACATAATCGCTCTCATGGTCATCATCGCGAACTTTCTCGCCGATGTCCTCCTCGGGATCATAGATCCTCGCATAAAGTACGGGTAGTCCCAATTTGGAACCAAGAGAGGTTCGCCTCCGAAAAGGCCTGGGCAGAGTTCTAAACGCGTGGCTCCTCGTTTCCAGAAGTAGAAGGGCCATTTTCGGCATATCGATAATAGCGTTTTACGTACTTCTCGCGGTTGTCGCTCCCCTACTCACAAGCAACGATCCGGTCTATGGTAATTTCGTAGCGAACAACTGGGCCGCCCCTTCCTGGTACCGGTCGCTGGGTATTGACCATAGTCTCAGTGCTAACATGTTCGTTCCTCAGGCTTCCACTGCCGGCTTCGACACTAACAGCTCGCTCTCAGCGTGGAACCTCAACAGCACCAATCCAAACATTGTGAGCTTCCAATACTCCTCCACCGTGGGCCTGAGTGCTCCCGGGAGTCTCCAGGTCAACATCGCCCCCCGGCCAGCAGGGACCTCCTATGGAGCTATCGTGATCACGATCGCTCAGACTTTCAACTATCTCTACGGTGGACCGCCTGGAAGGTTCATCGGGACTGGTTCTGCTCTCCTGCACTTCGGCGCGTCAAGCCCCCATGTTGCGGCGAACTGGTTCATTGACAGAGTGGGAAACCAGTCCTTCCCTGTGACGCGAAGGTCAAACATCGACCTGTCCAATTCTACCTGGTTCACTCCCGTTCCGGCGATAGACTCGAGAGATGCCTCGTTTGTCGGCGTCAACTTTCGACAGTACACTCAGCCTCCTGAAAAAGTGGTCTTCGGCAATACCGGAGCATACTCATATCGGATGCAGTTCACCGTGCTAGACTTGGACTCTAGCCATCCGTTCTCCGGGACGATTTACGTGGACGATGTTAGCTTGAGGCTTCTGGGGACATCTTACGGACTATTTGGAACGGACGAGCTGGGAAGAGATCTGTTCAGCCAACTAGTCTACGGGGCCAGAATCTCTCTGACCGTGGGGCTCCTAGCAGCGGGCGTAAGTGTGCTGATTGGTTTGGTGGTCGGGCTGATAGCGGGCTTCAAAGCAGGCGTCCTAGACGAGGTGCTCATGAGATTTACTGATATGCTCCTTGTTCTTCCTGGACTTCCGCTGATACTTGTTCTGGTCGCCATTCTCAGTCCCAGTCTCTGGACCATTATCGCCGTCATCTCGTTACTAGGTTGGATGGGCTTTGCCAGGGTCATCAGATCCCAAGTGGTAACCCTGAAGGAGAGGCCCTTCGTCGAGGCCTCAAAAGCCACTGGCGCAGGGAGTCGACACATAATAACAAGGCACGTCCTGCCCAACGTCATGGGGCTCACCTACGTCAGTCTGGCAACAGCCGTACCTGGAGCAATCACGCTGGAAGCAGCCCTCAGTTTTCTCGGCTTATTCGATCCATTCGTCATGTCCTGGGGAAGAATACTCAATAACGCTGAGAATAATCAAGGCTTCTTTTACTGGTATTGTATTATGCCACCAGGCATCTCAATCGCCCTCCTCTCGCTCGCCTTTATCCTCATAGGCTATGGGATAGACGATATCTTGAACCCGAGGCTGAGGGAGAGGCGTTAATAATCTAGTCGCACGCATTATTTCTCGATAGTCGGTCCCGAAAGGACAATGAAAACTAAGCCACTAGTATTACTGCTCTTCACAGCGTTGGTCGTCATGTTCCCCCAGGCGCACGGTCTCATCACACCAGGCACGTATGACATTAGCCTAACATCCGACCATGTCTCCGTCAATATTTATGGAACCTTCTACCAGAACGTCACGACACTTCCTCCACTCGCCTTCACATTTTCCGGCCTAAACTCATCAACTCTCGCTCAAGACTTGAACAGTTCATTACAACAGTTGGATCCCCATGTCTGGGTTCGAGATCCGGTCTTGCTTGTCTCCTCCAATGGTACGCTTCTGACCTACAGCCTCCTCTTTTCAGTGTTCGGCGCGATACACTCCTATCCCGGAGGCTCCTCCAGCGTGGACGTGGACTGGCGCTCCTTCAATATTCAGGAGGACATCCAGGTAAACGGTGTCTACTTTAACTTCCTCGGAAAGCACGATCTAGGAACGAGTCTCGCCTCTCTGGCACAGAAGGGGGTAAATCCCACCCGTTCCATCACCGTGAGCTTCAAGCTGGGCGGCACCAGAGTCTCACCCCTGCAGATTCAAACGATGGCGCCGAGCCTAAACCTGCTCGATTTCTCCTCCCTATCGGACCGCCTGGACTCCTGGTCGCAAGGCTTCCACATTGACTCTCTCACGACAAGTTGGACCAAACAGACAGGGTTTGACATTCTAGCCACCACCCAGCTAACTGAGCCCTTGGGAAATGTCCTGACGATACCTGAGAAGGCAACCTACACATTAGGAGTGACTCTGATGGTTCCCGGATTCGCTTCTCTCCAGGGAAACTTGATCTATTTCGGTACAAACATTCTAGACATACTCTTCGCCGCTGTGATCCTGGCTACTCTGGCCACTCTGCTAGTGGCGTTTGTGGCGGATCGACGGTTGACCCAGGTCCGCCGTTTCAGATCAAAGCCGAAGTAGGAGGCCAACCTTACCCAAAGCTTATTCGGCACATCATGATTCCAACCCCCAACGAGACGCGAAAACTATTGCCCGTCTTAGAAGTCAAGGATCTAACCGTCAACTACAAGACTCAAAGGGGCTCAGTAAGGGCCGCGGAACAGATAAACTTCAACGTTGACAGAGGGGAATCCCTAGGACTTGCAGGAGAGTCGGGATGCGGCAAGACGACAATCGCGTTGTCCCTCATGCGGCTTCTGCCAAAGGCAGGAAGAATTCTGAAAGGCGAAGTACTCCTCGACGGCGTCAACCTTCTAGGCTTGAGCGATGCTGAAATGCGTCAAGTAAGGTGGAGAGACATGTCAATCGTCTTTCAGGGAGCCATGAACGCGCTCGACCCCGTCTTCAAGATCGGAGAACAGATAGACGAGGCTATCAGGACACACGAGAAGAACGTGTCCAAAGAAAAGAGTCGAGACAGGCGGCGAAGCTTCTGGAGCTGGTTGGGATCGACCCGGAAAGGCTTGACAGTTATCCCCACGAGTTCAGCGGAGGAATGAGGCAGAGAGCCCTCATTGCAATGGCCTTGGCCTGCAACCCAAAGCTCGTGATCGCCGACGAGCCAGGAACCGCTTTGGACGTCATAGTTCAAGCTCAAGTCCTGCATCTCATGCGGGATCTGAAAGAGAAGCTCAACCTTTCCATGATTCTGATCTCGCACGATCTATCAATCATAGCCGAGACGTGCGAACGAGTTGCAATAATGTACGCCGGAAACATGATGGAGTACGGAAACACAAGCAGCGTCTTCCACGAGCCCCTTCATCCATACACTCAGGGTCTTATCCAAGCATTTCCCGACATCCACGGCGAGAAAAGGAAACTAACATCTATACCCGGACAGATCCCGGACCTCCTCGCCCCGCCAACAGGCTGCAGGTTCAACCCGAGATGCCCTTACGTCATGAACGTCTGCAAGACCGTCCAGCCGCCAATGATAGAGATGAGACCCAACCACTACGTAGCATGCTACCTATACCCGAGTAAATCGTGAAACCATGAAAGAGCAGGAAGAGCTGCTAAGAGTCCAGGGCCTCGTAAAATGGTTCCCTGTTAGGACCGGCTTCATGTCGTCGCTGTTCGGACAACAGGCCTATGTGAGAGCTGTTGACGACATCAGCTTCACAGTCCGCAAGGGCGAAATTCTAGGCCTCGCCGGAGAGAGTGGTAGCGGAAAAACTACCACCGGCCGGCTCATTCTACGACTCATCGAGCCCACAAAAGGAACATTGGAGTACCGCGGAAAAGACATCACCAAGCTAACAGGGCGGCGGCTCAAAACACTCCGGCGCCGATTGCAAGTCATCTTCCAAGATCCGTACGAGTCGCTCAACCCCCGGATGCTCATAAAGGAAATCGTCGCAGAGCCCCTTCGAGTCCAGAAAGTCTGTAAAACAGAGGATGAGGTCATTGAGAGAGTCAAACAGGGACTGAGAGAAGTTGAACTGGTCCCGCCAGATGAGTTCATGTACCGTTATCCCCACGAGCTGAGCGGCGGCCAACGACAGAGAGTCGCTGTTGCCCGGGCGTTCGTCCTCAACCCTGAGCTCATAATTGCCGACGAACCAGTTTCAATGCTCGACGTTTCTATCAGAGCTGAAGTTCTCAACAACATGGTCGACCTAGTTGAGAAGAGGGGCGGCTCCTTTGTCTACATTACCCACGACCTGGCCTTGGCGAGACACATCTGCGATAGAATTGCCATAATGTATCTGGGCAAGATCATGGAGCTCGGGTCAACGGAAGATGTGATCAAGATCCCCCTGCACCCCTACACCAGAGCGCTCCTCCAGGCTGTTCCATCGCCAGATCCTGACACAAAACGAGGGGAGGCAGTGATCAGTGGAGAGATCCCGAGCCCGATCAACCCGCCCAAGGGTTGCAGATTCCACACCCGTTGCCCTTACGCATTTAATCGGTGTACACTGGACGAGCCGCCTCTCATTGAAGCGGAACCAGGCCACTGGGTGGCCTGCCATATGATAGGAGAGACGAAAGGCCACTAGGCTACTCTCGCTAGCTTTTCGCCATTCTATCTCTTCGTTTCTTCGTCACACGCAAATACCCGAGAAGAAGTGCGAGAGCAGCGACTATCCCGATCCCCGCTACTCCTGCGATTAGGGTCGGGGAGTTGTCTTGCAATCCGCGGCTCCAAATGTTCGTCGCGTTCAACACTGCATGAACAGCCACTTGCCGATTCGTCGTGTTGCTGTTTAGAATCTCTGTGAATATTCCGGTCTGAGCGTCCCAGTAGTAGGCAATCGACTCAGTACCAGCAAGTGTCACGTTCGCAAAGTTTGTCTGTCGGTCGGCTTGAGCATATTGTTTGACAAACGATTGCTGAATCTGAAGCGATGACGACGGTCCGTAAACCGATTGTCCTACGCCTCTGCCTGGGAGAATATCGAAGAAGAAGCCCGGTTCGTGAGATTGAAGAGTACTGTTTTGTCCCGTGGAAAGGTCCACCCACAGGAACTCGCTGGACACCGTTCCATCCTTGTAGGTGTCGGTCGATTTGACTGTAACATTTGAGCCTGAGACCTGTGTTATGTTCAGACTTGACATGGTCACATTCTCGGAAAGGTCTCCGCTAATCTGATATCTTGTCCAATCTCCCGTCTGAACTCCGGGGGAGTATTGTGCCGCGCGTGCGGTAATGACGAGGGGGCCGATCAGTAATGTCAGGATGAGAAGAGATGTGAACCGCATGATCCCAACGCGTCTTCGCTTGACAGCTCGCTTATTACTTGTCTGGACGATATTAACTTGGGTCTAAATGATGGGAAGCCTTTGCGCGTTTTGGGTATACGCAGATTTACGCGATGGCCAGCAAATCGCCCGCCGCTGCGGCTCTGGTTCTCATGGTCGCTCTCTCCTTCGGGAAGCCTCTTCGAGGAGGGCATATTAGTGCGCTGCCGCCAGCCTGGCGGATCGCTCGACGTTCCTACTCGATGGAGCTCATCCGTGGTGTCTCTCGGGCTACCACGGGAAATCCCTAGAAGGCTCGCGCTCCATGAGGATGTAAAAACCTTTTACCTCTAGTGCACGTTATTCGCAGAGCAGACTTGGATTAGAATATGCTCCGGAACACTCGCTACCTCGTCGCGTTTGTCCTGATTCTCATCTCTGCCTCTTCCTATTCGAATGGTTTGATTGGTCCTCGCTCGGCCTCCGCCGCAGGGACGATTCCAAACACCTCGGGTCCCGGAGCAGCAAACATTCTGATTCACGAGTACGCAACTACCGACACGGAGATGCTCGCTTTCCAGGCGGGTGGTCTAGACATTGTAGACTGGCCAGTGCCGGAGAGCTACTTGAGAACGTGGAGTCAGACGCTTCCAGGCTCTTCGACCTGTGATACAACTGTTCCCAGCATCGTCTGTCAGAAAGAAGTGTTTACCTGGACGCATACTGACATTGGAATGTTCCAGATCGACATTAATAGCAACGGGAGCCGAGTGGGCTCAACCCTTGGATTCCGCCAGGCCCTCGGCTATCTCGTGGATAGGCAGAACATTGTATTGAACTTTGCAGGGGGAAAGGCCGTCGCCATTTGCGCCGGGACCGCGGCAGGCCAGCCGGGCGCTGTCGGCTGCCAGAAGTTAGGCTATTCGAGTCCCTATGGTGACTACAACCCCAGCAAGGCACTGCAGGTCCTCTACGAGAATGGATGGCGGTATAGCAACTCTACAAAGTTTCTCTCGCCTCCCATTCCATTTACGAATCAACAGTTGTTGTTCTACATTCGAATCGATGATCCCATCCGCACACAGGCGGGAACAGCGTTAGCCAACGAGATGCAGACCCTCCCTAACTCTTTCACTTCAAAGACTGGAGGTAGCCCGATAACAGTATGCCCGACTGCACCCTGCATGATCAACGTTTCACCCAAAGTGGTGGACCGGCGGACTGCAGCCTCAGTAATTTTCAAGGCGCCATGGAACGACTGGGACCTCTACACTGGAGGTTGGGGCCTGGACTTTGACCCTGATCATCTTCCTTTCTTCTACGGTAGCTCCCAAGCACCGGTTGCCTGTGGAGGAGCCTGGTCGGGAGACTTCCCACAGAACTATGGCTGCTTTGTCGACGCACAATACGATGCGTTGTCTGCTCCAATTAACACCGGAGCAACGTACAACGATGTTCTAAACGCCGCGGTCAATACTCAGAACTATGCCTGGGGCTACAGCTCCGGCACCGGTAAGATAACTGGTAAGATGCCAAGCCTCCCGCTCTACTCCACATCCGGAGAGAAGGCAGCTTGGATACGCGACTATGGGAGTCCCCCCCTACTCACCACCGGTGCCACCGGGACAGGTTCCGAGCCCTTCAGCCAGAGGGCTTGCTGGATGAACTTCGTAGGAAACGAGTTGGGGACCGGTCTGGACAATTTCTACACGCTCACCGGCGAGTATCTAAACAACTGTCAGCCACCGGGCCCATCGTACGTATCGTTCAAAGGACAAGGAACGCTCGACTGGGGCTTCAAATCCACAATCCAGCAGCCGAACATAGTCACGAGCCAGTGGCTCTGGGACGAGCTGGCAATGCAGCAGACATATGACAGCATGTTGACCCGCAGTCCGGCGAAACCCCAGAGTGTCGTCCCGATCCTCGTAGATAGCTTCGGCCAAGGTACCTATTTCAACGCGGCTCTGGCTCGAGCCGCCGCTGTAGGCGTCTTCAAGCTGAGGCAGGGAATTCTCTGGAACGATGGCCAGCCCCTGACCGGACAGGATGTCAAGTTCAGCATCGAGTATGTTCAGAAGAATCTCGGCTTCAACTTTCCCAATGTGCAGTTTGTCTATAACACTCAAGTAGTTTCGAACACGGACGGCTCCCAGACGGTGCTTGTCTTCTTTAACAACCTAGGCGCGCTCTTGGCTCAGAATGTTGGCTTTCTACCCATCATCCCGCAGCACGTCTGGTGCGCCGACTATAATCCGTCCGCGGGCCTTGACGTTGGTCCCGGGATAGCCCCGAGGCCGAACTGTCTGTACCCTGACGCAACATTGTTTCCCAGCTTTCAAGGCTTGGGATGCGGCGTGCTTAACGGCTGCGCCCTGGGACCCGTACAGTTTGTGGGCACAGGGCCCTACATGATCACCGGTTGTACAGGCGTCTCATGCACTGACACAATAACCCTCAAGGCGAATCCCTACTATAAGGACGGAATCCGCTACTGGACCCCCGCATCAGGGATAAGTCTCCAGCCAGATGTCAACCGAGACGGAGTGGTCAACCAGGCGGACCTAGACCTCTTGTTGAACGTGAACGCGACAGCCCCTAGCGACACATTGAGGTTCGATGTGGACTACCGAGTATCTCCCAAGGGCAGTCAGACTTTCACGAATACATTTGATACAGGGTGTCCGACTGCCTGCAGCCAAGTCACGATATCGATGAATGGGCCCGTCATAACCTCAACGGACGTGTACATAATACAGCGACTGATCTTCGAAGTTCAACAGAAGGGGCTTTGCGGCATCCCTTGCACCACTGGTGGTATGCCATGGCCTCCCACCGGCACCCTGACTGACATCTGGCCTGACGCAACAGGGGACAACAAAGTGGACGTGGCAGACCTAATCAGTGTATTCAGCCACGAGTTCCAATCGGTGACCCCCGTGTCGAAGACGTCTATGAACGACGTGACTTACGATGGTGCAGTGGACATCGACGATCTAACAACCGTATTTGTGAGACAGTTTACAGTACCGCCTGGCATTCCCTAGTGTAACCCACTAGCAACAGATCGACGAGACATAGAGGTGACCCTATTTTCTTGAGGAAGAGTCACCCACTTGGATTTCCGTCATTGGCTTGCGCAGTAGCAAGCTGACGTCATTCCCTAAGACTCATAGGAAACCATCGGATCGCATGCTCCTCGCAACAATCTTCACACTGTCCGAATTCGTCGTCGGATTGCAAGCCTGAATTTATGCACGGGTCTTCGTCTCACTATCAATACTACCAGCGCTACCGCTACGAACAGAGCGGCCACCACGCCGGCAATCGTCCACACGGGCAGACTGCTGGCAGCCGAACTTGAGAGGCTTACGCAGACAGGCATGGTCCGCGAGTGGGCCAGGGTCCTGCTGGTTCCTGTCAAAGTGACAGGGTAGCTGCCCGGGTGCTACTCTCCAGTATGCTCTAACGACCGCAGATTTGCGTTGGTGCGGGGGGTGGGATTCGAACCCACGAAGGCCTTCGCCACAGGGTCCTAAGCCCAGGGCGAGCCCGTTTTTCGCCGGGCCCACTGCCCATTTGACCTGGCTATGGTACCCCCGCTTAATGGTGCTCCGGGCGGGATTCTCCGCGGCGCAATGCCGCTTTTGAACCCGCGATCAACGGCTCTGGAGGCCATGATTCTCCGCCGTTACCTGGTTAACGCTCGACTGGCCGCCCTTACTCATGGTCGGGCTAAGGCCGCTATGCTAAACCGGGCTACACCACCGGAGCATCGTCCGGACGCGTACGCCACAGCCTTTTACCTTTTTTGTTAAAGTCCCGCTGATGTTTTTCCTAAATTGGCTTGGAGTTTTCCCACAGGAACTCGAAGTAGATCTTTCCAAACTTCACGAGGCCTTCATGATCCGAGGAAATAGCCAGCGTCAGTCCTTTCTCCGGCTCCTCGCCAAGGAGGATGATTATCTCGCTACTGTCTGAGATCATTCCTCCACCGAACATTTGCTCCCGAACTCTGACTTCGGCCAGCCCCTTTAGCCTCCTGATTACGTCCTTGCTGGTCATGCTTGGCACCATAAGGGATACCCTGATACCCCGGCTCATCATGAGGGACAATAGTGGTGCAGCCATGGAGATCACAGACTCGGGAACTATCGGCATTGCAACAAGCAGCTCTCTCTTAGTTCGCCCCAAGGTTTCTTTGATCCTATCGAGAATGTTGTTTTGTCCCCTTACGATCCATATGTCTGGCCTCTCCTGGACTCTCTTCCTCTCGTAGAGAGGCTGCAACTCGGACAATACGTCGTTCTGACTGGATTTGAGCGTGTTCTCCATTCTGACTCTTGATGAGTCGAGGGTGGTGGAAGGCGGTTTTGGAAAATACTTGCTTGGCCTGCCTTGCTCAGTCTCCACCCAACCCTTTCTTTCTAGGTTGCCGAGGATCTCGTATATTTTTGAGTATGGAATCGCGGCTGTCGTGCTAAGCTGGCTTGCAGGCACTGGGCTGGACTCGACTAGGGCAATGTAGGCCTTGACCTCATACTCTGTAAGACCGAAGTCCTTCAGAGCCCTCCTAGTTTTCTCAGAGACCGGCATATCATCCACCGTTCAAGGCTCGGCGCAACCGCTCCCCTTGCGACTAGTGCAGGAGGGTGTAAATACGCAAGAGAGCAGTCTAGTCATGTCTGGACCGGGTCATGTCCTTTGGTTGATAAGAACCTAATCATGGAGAGGCTGAAGAACGTCCTGGACCCTGAGATCGGTCGAAGCATCGTCGATCTAAACATGGTCCGAGATATCACTGTAGATAACGGAAATGTTATCGTAAAGATTGCTCTGACCGTCGCTCATTGCCCGCTCGCTAAGACTCTACAAACAGACGTAGAAAATGCTGTGCGAAAAGCGGGGGACGTGAGATCTGTCAAGGTCGACACAACGACTATGACTAGGGGAGAGCTGGAAGAATTAAAGCTCAAGCTGCAAACCGCCACAACCCCATCATCCTCCTCGAAGAATGGCGCGAAGGTTGGTCCCGGGATTGAACGTCTTGGCAGGCGGGGGATACGCAGCATAATCGCGATAATTTCGGGAAAAGGTGGCGTTGGGAAATCCTTCGTCACCAGCGTGCTTGCCTCAGAGCTGAAGAAACGTGGATATGAGGTCGGAGTTCTCGACGCGGACCTCACAGGGCCGAGCATCGCGAAGGTCCTGGGCGTGGCGGGCAAACCCTACAAAGGGTCAAACGGTGGCATCGTTCCCCTCAGATCATTGAGCGGAATCAAGGTCATGTCAATCAATCTTGTCTTAGACGACCCTAGCATGCCGGTCATATGGCGTGGACCTATCGTCAACAGTGTTATACGCCAGTTGTACTGGGACGTTGACTGGGGAGACCTCCACTATCTTCTCGTGGACCTGCCACCAGGGACCAGCGACGCACCCCTGACCGTGTTCCAATCCTTGCCTTTGGATGGCGTCATCGTGGTTTCTTCCCCGCAAGACCTTGCTTCAATGATAGTGTCCAAGGCTGTCAATATGGCCAAGAAAATGGACGCCCCGATACTCGGACTCGTAGAGAATATGAGCTATCTCAAATGTCCGGGTTGCGGCGAAACGATGAATATTTTCGGAGAGCCAAAGGGAGAGAACTTGGCTTCGAGCCTAGGGTTGCCGTTCTTGGGAGCGATCCCCTTGGACCCAGCCATTGCCAAATTGTCTGACGAGGGGAAAATCGAAGAGTATTCCAACTCAATAATCGCAGGCATTGTGGACGAGCTCAGAACCCGATCCGTCAAACAGGTTGAACAGCTAACCCAAGAGCTTCCAATCGCTTGGTCTATCGAGCCTTGATGGTAAGCTCGCCGCCCTATCTCCTTTTAGAGACTATTCTGACGCCGCGAATCTTTTAACGCAGGTTTCATCTTACATAGGTAGTTCAGGGGCTCTATGGCATGACAACAAAGAGGCGAACTGTTACTCGAAGGGCGAAGAAATCAGGGAAGAAGCTTAAGCAGGCAGAAACTGGGAAGGCCGGTCACTCTCGAAAGAAAGTCGAAATGAAAAAGTCTCCATCAGCGCCGGTACCAGTCGTTCTGCCACCTCTCGGCGTCGAGCGACCAACTCGGGAACGATCAAGGATAACCGTCGAAAATATTCGTGGCGACACTGCGATCGGAGACCTTCTTGTTACATTCCCTCGAATCAGAGATGTTCTCGTTAGAAAGGGCCTGAGGCTGGAAGCGGAGGACGCCGGAGACATCTACATGACCCTCGATGCTTTCTCCGCCATGAACGGGTTGAAAGTCGAGAGTCTCGTCCAGGAACTCGTTGAGGCTGCCAAGGAGCCTCCACCTCAGCAACCGGTGGCCCAACTCCTCGCACCCCCCGCCGCCTAGATCAACTTTCTCGTTTCCGGATATCTCCCGACCAGCGAAAACTTGGTGGAGCAGAAAGTCATGAGTGTACGTGTTTGGATGTTCGTGCCCGAATTCTGATCTCTGGACTGGTGCAAGGCGTTTTCTTTCGCCGCGGGATCGCCGACTTGGCAAGGCAAATGGGTGTCACAGGCTGGGTGAGAAATCTTCCAGATAGTAGCGTCGAGGTGGTTTGCGAGGGGGACAAGGACAAGCTGGAAAGGTTCATCCAGTTCTGCCATGTCGGTCCTTCTGGGGCGAGAGTCAGGAGTGTTGAAGTAGACTGGCTCGATTTCAAAGGCGATTTTCGAGGTTTCAAAATAACTCGTTAGATTCGTTCTGCGCTGTATACTATGGTTGCGTGCCCAACGAACCAAATTCGTCATAGTACTTTCGAGCTATGCTCACAGCCTCACTGCTCCGTTTGAGAATAATTTGATACTCAGGATGCGACTCGCCGGCGAACGAGGCTGCCTTTTCGAAATACTTATTCACGCCATCTAGGTCGCCTTTGTACAGAGAGATTCCACCAGCGATCCTATAACCGACTTCAGCTCGCAACCTGTTTCCTTGGGCCTCGAAGCTTTGAGCCTCGCTTAGCACACGGTCTAGTGGTGTTGCGATTTTTTTCGGGTCTAGGAACATGAGGCGGGACATTGCTATGTAAAAGTCGCCGTCGCCACCGCAGAGCTCTTTCAGTCTGTTGGTCACCACGAACTGAGCATTGGTTTCGAGAGGGGGGTCTTTCTGTTTCGCCTTGCCAAAGCCTAGCTTCAAAGTGCTCGGGGTCTCCTGGATGGGATGTAAGCTCTTAAGTGAACAATTTAAGAATTAACTCTTTTTGGAGAAGGGGCTGGGAGTTAACCTTGGGAGGATCGATCAATGAGTGTTGAAGACAAGATGATTCGGAGGAGAGAATCTAAGAATAAGGCTCGTAGGCGGAAGAGAGGGCCCTACAGGAAATCCTCCAGTGGAAAGGTCATCAAGTTCTAAAACCGGCCCCACCACGGCTGAAGCTTCGCAGGGTTCCATCCCTACACAGATTAACGTTTCGCGAGCGTAGCGGAAAACTGTTAAGCTCGGATTCCGAGAAAGAGGATTATCGAAGCTGAGTGAACGCTCTAGTGCTGGATAGGTATCCTTCTATACTTTGCAATGCTGCTGGGTTCAATACTGACAGTATCGGCGCAGCTGTGATGCCCGAAACAAATCGTGCAGTGCTCCACATCCCAGCTGGGATCGACCTTTCTACACGTCTCACACATCAAGCCCAGCGCGCGAATGTCGGTGCAAGCTTGACAGAACTTTCTCGAAACGTCAAGAGGGCTCGGGTCTCCGACAAGTGTAGATGCGATGTCTCTGCTTATCTGACGGACTTCTGCCGCACCTTCAAGATCTACTGCCTCCCCGCGAACTTGGTGTCTGTACTTGCTGACTGCTGCCTGTGTCACTCCTAGTCGTTCTGCAACTAGTTCCTGTTTCATTCCATAATCTTCAATGAGTTCACGGGCTATCATAGCTCTCAATGCCGGAATAACGGATTTTGCGGCGACTTCGCAGGGAATGATCAATAAGAGGCCACCGAGAAACTACCGTAGAATCTATTTAAACATGACTTATGTCATATTTTTTCAGATTGAAGTCCGACGAAATGGTCCAATTATGCGCCATATTCTTGATTCTAAAAGCGGCTCGACGCGGGTGAAGCGTAAGAGTGACCGAACCATCAGTGTCCGAGTATCCTTTCGGGGAACGTATAAATCGAAACGCTAGCGCTAGCGAGAGGGAGAGCTATGGTTACAGTCGAAGCAGTTGAGAAAGAGCTCGAAAAAGTCGTTGACCCGGAGATCGGACTACCAATCACTGAGATGCATCTGGTTGATGAGATAAGCATCCAGGATAACGGGGAGATTTTCATCAAGTATCATCTCACCGCCCCGTTCTGTCCTCCCATCTTCGCGGAAGACATAGGGATGAACATAAGAACGCTCACGTCCCAACTTGAGGGCGTCAAGAAAGTTACAGTAGTCCTCCACGGACACGCACTGGCAAACGAGATCAATCAAAGAGTCAACCCCGGTTACACTCCACCTCCAGTACAGCCAGCAACAGCTGCACAAGCAAAAACATGAGCCAGGCGTGGCTTCAGTACGTCAGGTTATGTTCCGTCGAAGGCTCTACCTAAACGCGTCGTACAGAAAGGCTCCCAGTAAACCTCCAAGGATCGGTCCAACAATATAGATCCATAGATTTCCTAGAGGAGCGAGACTGAAGGCTGTTGAGGCTATTGTTGGCCCCCATGTTCTTGCCGGGTTGAGAGACGCTCCCGAAATAGGCCCGAACATCCAGACGATGGCCGCTAGAGCGAATCCTATGGTGACTCCCGCTCTGCTAGGATCCGCGGCCTTGTCTGTAGCACCGAATATCGTGAAGACAAGGATGGCGGTGCCAATAACCTCGGCTAGAAGTACGGCACCGATGCCAAATTGGGGGCTTGGAATAGTATCTCCTAGAAATGTTGACTGGGCAGTTTGTACGAGTGCTCTATTGTTGCTTGATGTCCACAATGCTAGCTGGACGAAACCTGCGATGGTTGCGCCTGCAAGTTGGCCGAGAATGTAGGGTGCCACCTTCCTTGATTCTATCCTCCGGGTAGCCCAGTGAGCGATTGTAACCGCAGGATTGATGTGGGCACCGGTGAGCCGGCCTATGGTATAGACCGCTAGCAGAAGCGCGACTCCATGAGCAAGCCCGATAAAGCCGAGTCCCGCACTCGTCGCTCCGCCATCGAGAAATGTAACGGCTGTTATTGTCCCTGGGCCAATCGTTGTGAGGAGAAAGGTGCCGTAGGCCTCAGCCAGTGCAGCACGTCCCATTTGGTTCATGGGGAAGTAGTTCTCGCTAGTTTCTACGTATATAGCGCTTGTTTTGTAGGGGCCGAGCGATTCCGACCCCTGGTGGAGACTCTTTCATTCTCTTAGGCAAAGAATTTTCTATGGTAGACAACTTACTATTAGCGCGGGAATTTGACAGTAACGAACAGTTTCACCTGGATGATTGGCGGTCCTCAAGGCAGTGGGATCAACTCGGTTGCAGAGAACTTTGCAAAAGCCTGCATTAGAGGAGGGCTCCACATATTTGCCAACATCGAATATCATTCTAACATCAAAGGGGAACACAGCTACTACAGGCTGAGGGTAGAATCAAAGGCTCCTCGCTCCCATGTGGACTGGGTCGACCTATTGGTCGCCCTCGATCGAGAAACGATATTTGGTGATATGAACAAGCCTCACCCGACTCATCGAGGTCATAGACACGAGGTTAGCCCTGGCGGCGGAATAATCTACGACCGCAGCCTAAACCTAGCGCCCCAATCTTTCGGAAGAGACGACATCAAACTCTTTCCCATTCCCTACATGGACCTCCTTGTCGATGCTCTGAAGGAGTTCGGAAAGGACAAGGAACTCAGCAAGTACCAGGTAATGGTCAACACGATCGCTCTCGGAGCTTCACTGGGACTAGCTGATTACGACTTCGACCTTGCCACCGAGGCTATCAGAGAAGGGTTCACTGGTCGAAAGGCGGCGCTCGGTGACCTGAACGTCAGCGCCGCAAGACGCGGATTCGATTACGCGAAGAAGAGTTTCGGAGAAGACGCCTTTCCGACAAAACTGCGAAGACAACCGTTGTCTGGAAAGCGGATGATGATCAGAGGAGTCCAAGCGGTGGCCATCGCCAAGCTCAAAGCCGGATGCGGATTCCAAACCTACTACCCGATTACACCGGCAACGGACGAGAGCGAGTACTTGGAGTCTCATCAAAGAGACTACAACATGATAGTTGTACAGGCGGAGGACGAGATTTCGGCGATCAATATGGCGACAGGCGCTGCGCACGCCGGCCTTAGATCTTCAACCTCGACATCCGGACCTGGATTTTCCCTGATGGCCGAAGGTCTCGGATGGGCAGGAATAACTGAGGCACCTGGACCAGTTGTTGTACTGTATCAGCGAGCGGGTCCTGCAACGGGGTTGCCGACCAGGACCGAGCAGGCAGATCTGAGATTCGCTCTCCATGCTGCTCACGGGGAATTTCCCAGGATCATTATCGCACCAGGGGACGTAGTAGAAACATACTATGACACCTTCGACTCATTCAACTACGCGGAACACTACCAGGTACCCGTAATCCTACTGACTGACAAGTTTCTGGCGAGCACGTACCAGGACATAGTTCCATTCAACGGCGACAGTCTAAGGGTCGACCGCGGCGACATGGTCCGAGAATCAGACTTGGCCACGGGCACAGATTATAGACGCTATCGCTGGACAGAACTAGGCATTTCGCCGCGAGCGATTCCGGGTCAGAAGGGTGGAATATTCTGGACAACTGGAGATGAGCACGATGAGTATGGCCATATCACCGAGGCACCGGATATCCGGATCAAGATGATG
>Ga0099794_10000235_pt1 | contig 19846 bp, 21 predicted proteins | sample Rivendell_Oct201_10_FD_77320 | JGI IMG/M metagenome (GOLD analysis project Ga0099794, IMG submission 77320) | Vadose zone soil microbial communities from the Eel River Critical Zone Observatory, Northern California, USA -... | ecosystem: Host-associated > Plants > Roots > Rhizosphere > Soil ... | reverse complement strand
TGTCGTCGTAATAGACGCCGGTCGACTTCGGCGTGCCACCGGTGACCAGCGCCAGCAGGCCGGGGAACGAGTCCGACGGCGTGGTCGTGTGCGCGTTCGCGTACTGCACGCCTCGATCGGCGAGCTGCGCCAGCGTCGAGGAAGGATGCTGCGCGATGAAGCGCGCCAGATCGGTTTGGTGCAGACCGTCGACGCTGATCAGCAACACGCGCTGGATCGAGCGCCCGCGGCCCTCGTCGCCGCCGTCGCCCTCCTGCTGCGAGCCTCGGTTCGACTCCGCCACTGCCGTTTTGCCTTGCGCCGCCGCGGCGAGTCTACTCGCGCCGTTTCCGCACGCGACCAGCGCCAGGGAAGCGAGCGCGAACACTCTTTCGCTCCGCATCAGGATTGCCTCCGGGTTGGGATTGCGGACGCGGTGTACTGGAAAAGCGCGAGAGCGTATGTGGCGTCGCGGCAACTTCTCGCCGAGCTCCGGCGCAAGTCCGACGGCCACACGTCGCAAGGCGCGATCGGACGAGCTTCTCCGAGCTGCGATCGCTACGGAACGTTCACTGCACCGGCACGAAGAGGCTCGCAGCGCGGGGAGATGCCCGGGAGGATGGCTTCACTTCGATATTTTCACCAAGGTCACGGCATTGACCAGGCTGTTGGCCAGAACGAAGTTGCCGTCTGTCGTGACCGACGTGTTGCGCACGATGTTGCCGCCACCCGGGATCGGCCAACTTTGGAATTTCGTACTTCTGGGATCGAAGCGCACGACGGTATTCGGGGTCGACCCCGACTCGCTGTACCAGATGACGTCGTGGATCGCCGAGATGCCGTAGGGCTCCGACTTCGGCCCGCTCGGAGATCGCCATTCGGTCACCGCGCCGGTCGACGGATCGAGTCGCCCTAGATAACCGCGCGAGAAATCGGTATACCAGACGATGTCGTCGCTGGTCATCGTGATGCGCCGCGGGCGGGATGCCGGATCGGGCAGCGGGTATTCGCGAATCTCCAGCGTCGCCGGGTCGACGCTCCCCACCTTGTTGGTGCCGAACTCCACGAAGAACACCGTGCCCTTCGAATTCACTGCCATGCCATAGGGGCGCGATTTCGGCGAAGGCGGCGTGAGCAGCTTGATCTCGCCGGTCTTCGGGTCGAGCCGTCCTACGCGGTTGGCATTCTGGACGGTAAACCACAGAATGCCGTTCCGGTCGAAGATCAGCGTGTGCGGGTCTCGAGCGTCCGGATCCGGTAGGTTGTACTCGGTAACGGTGCCCGTTCCGGGGTCGAGCCTGCCGATCAACGCTCCGGTGTTTCCCGTGTACCAGATGTTGCCGCGCTCGTCCTCGTCCAGACCGTGAGGTCCGGAGTGCGGGGTCTTGAGCGGATATTCCCTGATCTTGCCGGTCTTCGGATCGATCCTGCCGAGCACATTGGCCATCTGGCCCGTGTACCAGAGCGATCCGTCCCTGGCCGCCAGCGGATCGTGCGGCCGCGACCCCGGCGTAGGCACCTGCCATTCCTTCATCGAGACCTTGGCCGGCCCTGGGACCACCACGCCGGGCGGCTTCGGTTTTTCCGGGAAGCTCTTGATCAAGTACTCCGTCATGGTGCCAAGCTGATCCGGCGGAATCGGCACGCCATGGTTGATCATCATCCGCATCACCGTATGCCAGCCCTTGGCCGTGTATCCGGCGCCGACGCGGCTGGAAAACGTGTGGCAGCTGGTGCAACTCGCGGCGACCATTTCCTTGCCCTTTCCCTCGGGTAGCTCCTCGCCCCAGGCTGGAAGCGCTGAACACAGCAGGGCATTCGCAATCAAGAAGGGACGCAGTTTCTTGGGCATCGCCATCTCCCCACAAAAACAGCGCGAGCGCACGCCGGCGCCACTGGCTCGAGCCGAGCTCGCCGATGGTAGTTCAGGGCGCCGATGAAAGTCGATCGCACTCTTGACGACGAGCGGGGACACTGAACACTCTGTCACTGGAGGGCACCGAATGGACGAGCAACAGATGAAGGCGGAACTGGAGCGTCTCAAGGCCGAGAATGAGACCCTGAAAACACGCGCGGGCCGGGCCATATCGCTGAAGGTGAGCGAGAAGGGAGGCGTCTCGCTCTACGGGCTGGGTCGTTTCCCGGTGACGCTCTACAAGGAGCAGTGGGCGAAGCTCCTCGACATGGCGGACGAGATTCGGGCGTTCCTGAAGGACAACGATTCCAAGTTGAAGACCAAGCCATAGGCGTGATTGGGAGCGGCTGCGTTCAGCGCTACTTGCGGCCTGCCTTCAGCTCCAGCACGTACCAGGCGAGCGCCCAGCGCTCCTCCTCGGACAGGTTGTTGTAGGCCACCATCGCGCTTCCGGGGACCCCTTTGCTGATGGTGTCGAAGAGTTGGTTCACGCTGGAGCCTTGCTTGAACTTGTCGGTGCTGAAATTGCGAGGCCTGGGGTCGAGCTTGTGCGCCGCAGAGCCGTCGCCCGCGCCTGTCTCCCCGTGACAGGCGACGCACCAGATCGCGTACGTGCGCTTGCCTTGCGCGATCAGCTCCGCGGACCGCTTCGGCGCCTTGCCGGCGCGGCCGGCTGAGCCGAGAGCGAGGAACAGGAGCGGCCAGAACGCGTCGTTCACTTGCTCGGAACGGAGCCCGGCGGCAGCGGTGCGCGAACCGGCCGAGGAGGAGGTAGATCGGGAGTCCAGTTGCGCGCCAGATAGGCGACCATCGTCTTCGCTTCCTCGTCGCTCGCGGGCGTTCCGAACTTGCGCATCTTCTCCACCGTCCTCTGCCACTGGCCTTCGGTCAGGCGCTGCTGGGTGACGTACTCGCTCGTGTGGCAGAGCAGGCACTTCCCCTGCACGAGCGGCCGCGCCGGATCCTCGGGGAGTTGTCCCTCGACCAAGGCCTTGGTCTTTTCGTCGAGGGCGGTGGACTCATTCGCGGCCCAGGCGACGGCGCCGACCAGGAGGACGGCGGCGATGAGGGGGCGATTCACGACCGCACCTGGACCCTGACGCGGTCGATGGCGTTGTGGAGGTAGCCGCCTGGATTCCACACCGGGGCCTCGGGCTGGGTGGCGCCGGTCGTATCGGTGGCGCGGCAAGCGATCTCGTGGCTCCCCTCCGCTGCCTTCCAGGCATGCCGGAAGACGCGGAAGCCATAGGGCATCGCGGGACCCTCCAACTGCGCCGGGGTCCAGCTCTTGCCACCGTCGAAGCTCAGCTCCACCCGGTCGATGCCGGCCTCGCCGGAAAAGGCCACTCCTGTGAGCTGTTGGATGCCGGGCCGCAGCACGTCGCCGTCGCTGAGCGAGCCGAGCAGCGACTTCACGTTGACCTTGGTCATCGGCTTCATCTGGTCGGCCGGGATCGCCGCGCCGGGCGCCCCGGGGGCGGCAGGAAATCGGTAGGCGGTGTCGTAGTAGAAGGTCTTGGGCTCGTCGGAGCGGACCTCGACGTCGACCAGGGCTCGCACCCAGTCGTCGCCGACCCATCCCGGGACGATCAGCCGGGCCGGGCGGCCGCGATTGGGCACGAGCGGCTCGCCATTCATCTTCAGGGCCACGAGCGTGTCGGCGTGGAGCGCCTTTGCCAGCGGGATGGCGCGGATGAACTGCGGCGTGGTGTCCATCGTCGGCCGCTCCGCGCCCTGCACCTGGACGAAGGCGGCATCCTGCTTGGGCCGCGCGAGCGCCAGGACGTCCTTGAGGCGCACGCCCGTCCACTCCGCGCTGCCCATCGCGCCGAAGCGCCACTGCACGCCCGGCACATGCGGCGTGAACAACGCGCGGCCGTTGCCCGCGCATTGCAGCACCGCCTCGACCGTGGCCTGTGGCATGCGCTGCAGATCGGGGAGCGAAAGGGAGAGCGGCTTCTCCACCAGGCCGCGTATCTTCAGCCGCCAGCTCGCCACCTCGACCGTCGGGATGTCGAAATGATTGCGCAGATAGAAGCGCTCGATCGGAGTGATCCGCGTGGTGAACGTCGACCGGACGGACTCGAAGTTCGGCGGTCGTTCGGTCATCCGGATCAGTTCTTCTCTTCCCTTGGCGCGAGCCAGGCTGGGAACATTCAACCACCAGCCGGCGGCAGCGGCGCCTGCCAGGGACGACTTCAGGAACCGCCTGCGATCCAGGGTCATGGGCTGCTCCGGGGCGTGGCCGACGCAGAACCCTTCGCGTTCCATAGCGTGACGGGCCTCTGCGGATCAACCCGCCAGCAGAGAGACCTGGTCAGGCTGGACGATGCTTGGCCAGTTCACTTGCGGCTCACCGTCATGCTAGACGGTCGTCCGTGGTCGCCTGGGTCGGACTGCTGCTCGTCGCAGCCACTGCGTACGACGCGGAGCTGTCGGCGTATCCCTATCCATTTCCGGTACGCCATTTCGAGCTGCACGCTCAGCGGCAGACGCTCCGCATGGCCTACATGGATGTCCAGCCCGCCGCGCCGAACGGCGAGACCGTGGTGCTCCTGCACGGCAAGAACTTCTCTGGCGCATATTGGGAAGATACCGTTCGCGCCCTCGCCGCCCGAGGGTACCGCGCCGTCGTGCCCGACCAGATCGGCTTCGGCAAGTCGAGCAAGCCGGAGCGGTTCCAGTTCACCTTCCAGGAGTTGGCCGACGATACGCGGCAGCTCCTCGATTTCCTCGGCATACGGCGCGCGTCGATCGTGGGCCACTCGATGGGTGGCATGGTGGCGACGCGTCTTTCGCTGATGTTTCCAGACCGGGTGGCGCGGCTGGTGCTCCTCAATCCCATCGGGCTCGAAGACTGGAAGCGGATGACGCCGTGGGTGTCCGTGGAGCAGGCGTACAAGACCGAGTTGCAGAACACGCCCGACAAGCTGCGCGAGTACATGCGGGTCAGCTACTTCGGCGGAACCTGGAAGCCCGAATACGAAAAGCTGCTCGCGCCGCTCGCTGGGTGGCTGAGCGGGCCGGATCGCGAGCGGATCGCATGGGATGCGGCGCTCACCTCCGAGATGATTTTCACCCAGCCGGTGGTCCATGAGTTCCCCGATCTGCGCGTACCGGTGCTGCTCATCATCGGCCAGCGCGATCGGACCGCCATCGGCCGCGACCGCGCGCCTGAGGCGATGCGCGCGCAGATGGGCCGCTATCCTGAGTTGGGGAAGCGCGCGGCTGCCGTCATTCCGGGAGCGAAGCTGGTGGAGATAGAAAACGCGGGCCATCTGCCGCAGTTAGACGCTTTCGAGGCTTACCGCGACGCCCTGCTCGCCTTTCTCCCTTCGTCCCGTTGACGCCTCCTGACGGCAGGTCCGCCCGGCAGGAGACCTCAATCGCGTCCCGCACGTGGAATGGAACATCGCCGCTCCCAGCGGCGTATTGGGAGCCTCAGCCCTCGAATCCAAGGGCGATTCGGATCTAGAGTGGTGGTGTGGCTGACGCGGATCGTGCTGCCTTCGAAAAGGAGGCGCTCGGCATGCTCGATGGCACTTACCGGCTCGCACGGTGGCTCGTGCCCCGCGAGTCCGACGCGCGCGATCTCGTGCAGGAGACGTATCTCCACGCACTCGAGGCGCGAAAGACGTTCCGTGCGGGAGCGAGCATGCGCGCGTGGCTTTGCAGCATCCTGCGCAACCGGTTCGTCGATCTCTGCCGTCGCCGCGGGCACGAGGTTCTCTGGACCGACCGGGCGGACGAGTTCCGGACGTTGGAAACCAAGGGCGATGCGCCAGCGAGCTTCTTCGGCGACGACGAGCTGGCGCGGCTGACGGCGCTGGTGCGCGGCGACATCGGCCGCGCCTTGCAGGCGCTGCCCGAGAACCACCGCACGGTCGTGCTGCTCTGCGACGTGGAGCATTGGCGGTGGGAAGAGGCCGCAGCCGTCCTGGAGGTCCCCATCGGCACGGTGCAATCGCGACTCTTCCGCGCTCGCCGCGCCCTGCGCCGCCTGTTGTCCGAATATGCGCCCGAGGAGGCAAGCATTGAGCGCATGCGCTGACAACAGCTTCCCCATCGCGCTGCTCGTGCGCGGCGAGTTGGATTCCGCCGAGGAAGCCCTTCTCCGTGCCCATCTCGCTGGGTGCGCGACATGCGCCAGCGAGCTGGCCGCCGAAGAGCAGCTCTCGCGCGAACTGGAGAAACTGCCGAGGTTCATGGCGCCTGCCGATCTGAAGGCGCAGGTGCAGGACATGATGCGCGCCCCGCTTGCTGGCGGCCGGGTCCTGCGAATGGCTCCTCGACGGCTGGTTGTCGCTGGAATGATTGCGCTGGCGCTGGTCATCGGCGCAGTGGTGACCCTCCGCTCCCGGTTCGCCGGAGATCCGCTGGCGCTTGCCGCCCGTCAAGCAGTGGCCGAGCGCCGCGGTCTCGATCTGCAGCGCGATCTGTTCCCCGGCGAAACGGCGGGCGCGCCCGCGCTCCTGCGAGAGCTGGCGCAACGCTACGGCCTGCCCGCAACGACGGCGTTCCCCGGCGATGCCGAGCTGCGGCTCGTCTCGGTGCGCCCGGGCACCGCGCTGGGAAAGGTTTCCGCGATCCTCGTCTATCTGGACAAGGAGGCGCGCCTGGTCACGCTCGAGATCCTGCCCGGAAACGAGGTGCAGATCCCGCCGAACCGGACCCGCAAGGTGCAGCAGTTCCGCCCGGTGCTGGCGCGCGTCGACCAGTGCGGCGTCGTGCTCTGGAAGATGGGCGGAGCGCTGTATGTGCTTACAGCACCGCTGGACGATCAGGAGCTGGCACGGCTGTTCGTGAAGGTGCGGACGCACCCGAGCTGACCCCCGCCGGCGGAACATTTCGCCGGCCCTTTCCGTATCGGAGGAACGCGGTCTGATTCCGTGCGCGCTGCTCGTGCCGCAGCTCGCACGCCGGAGCCTTCGATGAGCGTCGTGCGGTCCCTGGAGCGCGATTCCTCCCTCGAACCCGACCTGTCCTTCCTCAACGGAGCCGTCATCACGCAGGTCTTTGTTCACGAGCACGCGGCGGGGTTGGTCTTCGAGTCGGACCATGGCGTCTACGAATGGTACGTCGAGGCGCCCCTGCTCCTTCGATCGGAAGGCTCCACCAGCCACCTGAATCCTAAGGTTCCGATGTCGATGGCGCCGCTGCTGCCGCTCCTGCGCCGGACCGTCGATGCAACTGCTCTCGAAAACGACGGTACCCTCAGGCTGAGCGTGCAGCGCGGGATCGAGTTGGAGTGCTCGCCGCATCCCACGCACGAGGTCTGGCAGCTCACCGGCCCCCGGGGGTTCCTCCTCGTCTGCATGCCCGGCAACGGCCCTGCCCTGTGGACCGAAAGGTGACCGTACGCGTAGGGTTCGCTTGGGACCTCACATGACGGTGCCTTCCCCCACCCTGAAGTGGCTGGCGGTCGCGGCGATCCTCGGCACGGGGTCCATTCATTTCGCGGAGGCACGGGATGCCTTCGGCGAGGCCACGTACAAGGGGTTGCTCTTCGTCGCCGACGGCCTCGGCGCGCTGGTGGCGGCGTTCGGCATGTACCGGAACCAGCGGGAGTTGGGTTGGTTGTTGGGCCTCGTCGTCGCAGGGGGCGCTTTCCTCGCGTATGTGGCGAGTCGCACAGTCGGGTTGCCTGGGCTGCCGGCCGAGCCCGACGCCTGGCTCGAGCCGATGGGTGTCGCATCGCTCGTCTGCGAGGGGCTCTTCATCGTCCTGTTCCTGGTGGCTCGCCTACGGGACGACCCTCGCCCGCACGAGGCGTCTCGATGAGATTGGCCTTGGGTTACAAGGCTTGTCATGGACATCCTCCACGATGCGCTCGGGTTCGCGGCCAGAGGCTTCATCGTCTTCGCGACGATCGCGCTGACCACCTTGTTCCTGGTCGTCGTCCTTCGCCGGAGACGGCCGGCCCGCTCGAGGCTGCGGGTCAAGCGGCTCAACCAGCAGATCGAAGCCCTGGGCGACGCCCTGCGCGCCGAGGTGATGCCGAAGAAGGAGCTTCGAAAGCTCCTCAAGAATCGCAAGAAGGCCCGAAGAGCCGTGGCGAAGCCGACGGTGTTCGTCCTCGACTTCAAGGGTGACCTCTTCGCCACCGCGGTGAGGAACCTGCGCGAAGAGGTGAGCGCGATCGCGGCCGTGGCAGGCCAGGAAGACGAGGTGGTGATCCGGCTGGAGAGCGCGGGAGGCGCCGTGCCCCACTACGGCCTGGCGGCGGCGCAACTGATGCGCCTGCGGGACAAAGCCATCAAGGTCACCGTCTGCATCGACCGCATCGCCGCGAGCGGCGGCTACATGATGGCCTGCGTTGCGGACAAGATCGTCGCTGCCCCTTTCGCCATCATCGGGTCGATCGGAGTCGTTGCGCAGGTGCCGAACCTCCATCGCCTCCTCAAGAAGCACGACGTCGACTTCCAGGAGATGACCGCCGGGGAGTTCAAGCGAACGGTCAGCGTGTTCGGGGAGATCACCGAGAAAGGCCGGAAGAAATTTCAGGAGGAGCTCGAAGACACGCATCTATTGTTCAAGGAGTTCGTCAAGGGGCAGCGCCCGAACCTCGACCTCGACAGGGTTTCGACGGGCGAGCATTGGCTTGCACGGCGCGGGCTGGACCTGGGACTGGTCGATCAGCTCCGGACCAGCGACGAATACCTCGCCGGCCGCGCCGCGGAAGCCAACCTCTACGGGGTCACCTTCGAGAGAGCGCGCTCGCTCCGTGAACGGCTGAGCCGCGCCGTCGCGCAAACGATCGATCGCTCGCTGTCGTCCCTGCTGACCCGTCTGATGGAGCTCGAACTGCGCTGAAACCGGCTCACAACTTCTTGCAAACATGATGCTCGGTCACGCGCGTCCCGCTTTGCTCGTAGCTGGGACCGTCGATCGTATCTTCGGAATCCGATTTCTTCGTCAACGTCGCGTCGGCGTCCGCCGTCTCCGGATTTCGCGTCTTGAAGAAGCTGACGTACTTCCACGACCAGCCCCCGTCCGCATCCGTCATTCGGATGGGGAAGTACTGGCCGTTGGACATGGCGAAGAAGCGCACCCAGGCTTGCCGGCGCTCGTCGAAGCCCATCAAGCATTCGGCTTGGGCGGCGGGCTCATTCCTCCCGGCGGTCTGGGCGGGAGGGAAGTCGTAAGTCTGTCTGAGCCACAGATTCCCCAGCGCGTTCGCATACGTCGTCGTGTACTTGCCGGAGAACGCGCCGACCGTGTGCGTGCACTGCCACGTGCCCAGGAGATACTGCACGGATGCGATCTTTTCCTTCGCGGTGGCAGAGCCGTCCGCATGCGAGGATGCTGAAAGGAACATCCCCACGACGGTGGCAAACAGAGCCGATTTGGTTTCATGAGGACCCGCGTGCCACCCTAAGCGGTCTCGCATCCCTCCACATGTGCAGCATCCTCGCCAAGTTCGGCGTCCGCGATCGTACGCGCGCGGTGCTGAAGGCGCTGGAAGCGGGATTGCTGCATCGAGCGGATTTCAGACGCACCCCTACGTAACGGCGCCACGAAATACCTGTTCGATCACTCCGATGCGTCTCAGGCTCAGAGCGGGAAACGCTCAGGGGTCGCCGTCATCGGCCGCACCCGCCGCTTCCGTGACGCAGCCATCGTCGTCGTTGTCGTCGACGGCGGGCCTGCAGCCGTCCGTCGGTGGGCTCGGCTCGGTGGTCAGTGGCGTGTACGCATCTTCGATGTCGTCGAAGAGGATGCGCACCCGGTTGTCCGCACGGACGTCGCGTGCGGGGCACAGGCAAGCACCCAGCAGCAGGGCGAGCGCCAGCACCCGCGGAATGCGCACGTGCTTTCCCGCTCCATTGCGCCTGGAGGGGATCACCGCCGTCCCTCCTCGATGACCAGGATGTCCGGCCACGGATCCGGGTCGAGCTGCCCAGCGGCGACGCAGTAGAACGATCCCGGCCCCCAGGGCTGCGAGAGGTGGAAGGTATACTTCCTCGTCCGCGCGGTGGCCGGCGAGATCCGCGTCACGCCGTGCATCGGGAGGCCGCCCAGCGCGTCGAAGGTGGCCGCGTAGTGGCCCTCGCTCGCGAAATAGGCCGACTGCGCGGCCCACACGGCTTCCAGCCCGACCACCGCCTCCGTCCTGCGTGCCCGCGCCAGCATCTTGTCGAACTCCTGTGAAGCGAGGCCCGTGAGGACCGAGATGATGGCGATCACGATCATCAGGTCGATGAGCGTGAATCCCCTGGGAGCGCGCCCAGACATGACCTGCGTTTTCTGCAGCCGGCGTGCCCGCACACGATTCTCGCGGGATCCGCAGACTTGCAACCAGTCTGGTATGGAAGTCGTCATTTCGCGCTCGGCTTTCCACCAGCTGCGGGAATTGACCCGTTTCGAGGCGGATGCCGCTCCTGCAAGAGACCGAACTTGCGCAGCCGATAACGAACCGCGTCGCGTCGCATGCGGAGAAAGCGAGCCGCTCCCGCGACGTTGCCGCCGGCGCGCTGCAGGGCCGCGGCGAGGATCGCACGCTCCACCTCGTCGAACGGCACCCCATCTTCGGGGAGCTGGATGGAGAGGGACAATCCGTCTGCCAGGACGTTCGCGGGCGCAGTTTTGTCCGTCTGCGGCCCGGTAGGAGCGGCGGGGAGATGTTCGTCGGAGAGGGCCGTCGCGTCTGGCGCAGACAGCAGTACGGCGCGCTCGAGCGCGAAGCGCAGCTCGCGAACGTTACCGGGCCAGCGCGCAGCGGCGACGCGCGCTTCCGCCCCGGCCGAGAGCGTCTGCAACGGGCGGCGGTAGCGCCGAGCGATCTGCGCGAGGAAAGCCCGCGCCAGCGACACGGCATCGCCTCTGCGCTCGCGCAGCGGCGGCACCGCGACCGTGAACGCCGCGAGGCGGTGGTAGAGGTCCGCGCGAAAGCGTCCCGCGGCCACGGCCGCGGGCAGGTCCACGTTCGAGGCGGCGACGATGGAGGCGGAGATCGTCCGCTCGCGCAGCGCGCCCAGCCGGCGCACCGTGCCGGACTCGACGACCTTGAGCAGCTTCGCCTGCAGCTCGATCGGCAGGTCGCCGATCTCGTCGAGGAAGATGGTCCCGCCGCTCGCGGCCTCGAAGAGCGCGGGCTTCGCCTGCTTCGCATCGGTGAACGCGCTCCGCTCGTAGCCGAACAGCTCCGCCTCCGCGAGCGAAGCAGGAAGCGCGGCGCAATTCACCTCGATCCACGGGGCGGCGTCGCCGAAGCGGGCCGCGTGGATGGCACGCGCGACGAGTCCCTTGCCCACCCCCGTCTCTCCCGTCAGCAAGACCGGCGGGGCCTGTGGTCCAGCGCGCGCAAGCACCTCGATCTGCCGCCGTACCTCGCGGATCGCGTCGCTCTCTCCCAGGACGCCGAGCGCCGGCTCTGCGCCGGCCGTTCCCCCGCGCACCCAGGCTAGCTCGACGTTCGCGCGCCGCTCGCCGAGCGCGCGGGCGACGATCCGCTGCAGCTGCTGGAGATCCAGCGGCTTCTCCAGATATTCGTAACACCCTCCGCGCATCGCGAGGACCGCGCTCTGCACTGAAGCGTGGGCGGTCATGGCGATGCGGACGATCCCGGGATCGACGCGCGCCAGCTCGGCCAGGAGCTGCAACCCGCCCATTCCGGGCAGCTGCAGGTCGCTCACGACCGCGTCGGGGGGCGAGCTGCGGGCGGCCGCGAGCGCGTGCTCGGCATCGGCGAAGGTCTCGACCTCCTCGCCCCCGGCGGCGAGGAACTCCGAGATGGACCGCGCCAGCCCTGGTTCGTCCTCGACGACGAAGATCACGGCGGCGCCTCCGCCCGCCTGGAGGGCGGGTCCCATGCGGGGAGCAGCACGCGTGCGGTCGTTCCCGCAGACGAATCGAACAACAGGGCCCCTCCATGGCGGGCGACGATCCGGCGCGCGATGGCCAGGCCCAGCCCGCTCCCTCCCGATTTCTGGGAGGGGACTGCCACGCTCGCGCCCACTGGCACCTGGATGCCGGGTCCATGGTCGTGCACTGCGATCTCGATCCACCGGCCGCCGGCAGGAGGCAATTCGTCCAGGCCCGCGCGCGGCGGCGGTTCGCTCGACCGGGCGGTCACCGTCACGTTGCTACCGCGCGGCGCCACCGCGAGCGCGTTCTCGATCAGGTTCCGGCATGCCATCTCCAGCAGTCCGGGGTCGACGCAGATCTCCAGCAGGTCCTCCTCCACCTGCGTGTGCCAGGTGAGACCCTGCTCCTGGGCGCGTGACTTGTACTCACGCTCGAGCGCCTCCACCAGCTGCGCGGGCGGCAGCCGCGAAGGCATGGGATTGGCGGCGCCGGTCGCGTGCAGAAAGCGGCGCACCTGGTCCACGAGCGAGTCCGCTTCCTGGAGGATGTCTTCGAGCTGGCGAGCGGCGGGATGACCGTCGGCGAGCTTCATTTGCGCGAGCTGGGCGGCTGCGCGGATGCTCGCCAGCGGCGTCTTCAGGCCGTGCGATAGACCAGCCGCGATCTCGCCGGCCACGGCGAATCGATCCGACTGCCACGCTCTCAGCCTCGCCGCGTACAGCTCTTCCAAGCGGCGGCGCATCATCTGCTCGACGGTCGCGCGCTCCGGTGCCCGCGCATCGGCGTGGTCTGCCCCGCGGATGCGCCGAACGAACACTCCGGCGGTCGCGAGCGCGCCCGCGCACAGGCACAGACCGATTCCCACCAGCGAGGCCGCCGTGAGACGGCGGCGGTGAGCGGCGGACCAGCGCCGTTCCAGCCGGTCGGCGTAGTACTGCCGCACCCGCTCGAGTCCGACGATCGGATGCGCGGCGCACTCTCCTCCGGGCGCGAGGCATGCGCGCGCCCACGCGAGGACCTCCGCCTCCCCGGGCTCGACCGCCTGGCGGAGCGCCTCGTCGAGATCCGAGATCGCCTGCGCATCCCGCCGGTGCGCAGAGAGCGCGATGCGATCGACATCGCGAATCCTGGACACCGTGGCCGAGGCGACCCGGAGGAGCGCGTCGTCCGCCCGCGCGCGCATCCCAAAGCCGGCGAACAGGAGCCCGAGCCCGACGATGGCCTGGGCCGACACGATGGCGAGCGACGCGGCTGGCTTCGGGCGCGTCATTCCACCGCAAACACCCTTCCCCGCTCGATCTGGATCGCGAGCACGTCGTCGTCGCGAAAGACCACGGCCGCCACGATCCTGCGCCTCAGCAATTGGTTGCGCAGGTTGCTGGCCGCCGCCCGCCGTTCCGATCGGCTCATCAGGAACCAACGGCTCGAGGGAATGCGCGCGAGAAGGAACGAATCCTTCCCCTGGGAAAGTGAACCGCTCTCCAGCAGGGGCGAGAGCTTCGCCAGCTCCGCGGAGGCGAGCGGCCTGAGGTTGCCGTTCCCTCGAGCGCGGACGGCGAACACCGCCGCGCCGGCGACCGCGAGCGCGATGCCCACCGCCCGCAGCACGGTGCGCCTTGCACCCGTCCGGCGCAGGAAGGGGAGCGGGTCCGTGCGAGGCAGATCGTCTTCGGCCGTGGACGCCTTGCCATGCTCCTCGCCGGACGCAGAGCCAGCGTCCTTCCCGAACAGGAGCTCGATCTGTCGCTCCGCCTCTTCGAACCGGACAGCGAGCGAGGCTTCCGTGATCTTCGAGCTCCGCGGCAGCTCCTCGATGCACCTCCCCAGGGCGACGGCGAAGGTAGCAGCGGCGTACAACACGTCTGGATCGAGCCGCTGCTCCTTGAGGGAGATCTTGTACCCGCGCATGTCGAGATACAGGCCGCTGTCGAAGACGTCGTCGACGGTCGCGAGGGTCGCCAGGCGCTGCGCCGCGGCCTCGAAGAACGCGAGCGCCCGCGTGCGCGAGTCCTCGTCTCCTGCTGCGCAACCGGCGAGCCGCAGCAGCGCGAGGACCTCGGCTCGCGATTGCAGGCCTCGCTCTCCTTCTCGCCGTTCGCCAGCGCACAGGCGAGCGGCGAGAAGCTCTACGCGGTCGATGCGGGCGGGCGAGTCGTTCGCGTGCCGGGCAAGCAGCCCGGCAAACCGCGCGATCTGCTTGGGTTGCAGGTGGCGGACCGGCATCTTTCCGTACGACCCCGCCGCGACCCGCGCCTCGATCTCGAGGACCCGTTGCTCGGCCGCCGCGACCGCGTTCTCGAAATGCGATTTTGGAACGTCGACGCTGCCAGCGCCGTTCTCGAGTCCGTCTCGCACCCGGGCCATGTCGCTCCGGATCTCGTCGAGAGCCGGTTTGCACCTTTCCGTGAGCGGCCAGAGGACGGCGATCGCGGCCTCGATTGCGCGAACGCGCTCGGCCAGGTCGATCTGCGCCGGCTCGCAGTCGCACGGTACCGCAGCCGGTGCTCTCTGGTTCGTCGACGCTGTTTCCGAGCGTGACAGGCAGCACCTCGATCATCCGAGCGTACAACGAGCAGCAAGCAGCCAGAAGTTTCCCGTTCGTGTGCGCGCCAGTGAGCCCAGGTACGTGCTCGCGTGAAAAGACCAAAGTCGCGAAACGGCGCGCGCCAAACCGCGAAGGGATCGCACGTTCCGGCGCACGTCTGGCGCAGGCCGCCGTCTTTACACGGATTGCGCTCTTGGCAGCCGGATTGCGTTCCAGGCACCCAGTCGGCCACCTGACTGGAGGGTCACATGAAAAATCCGAACAAGGGCTTTACGCTGATCGAGCTGATGATCGTCGTCGCGATCATCGGCATCCTGGCGGCGATCGCGATCCCGAACTTCATCAAGTTCCAGGCGCGGTCGAAGCAGAGCGAGGCGAAGGCGAATCTCAAAGCCTCGTTCACCGCCATGAAGGCCTTCTACCAGGAGAAGGACCGGTTCTCGTCGATCGTGACCGAGATCGGCTTCGTGCCCGAGCGCAACAACCGGTACGCGTACTTCCTCAATGGCGCGGCCGCCGTGCTCTCGGATCGCACTGGAGCGGTGGAGGCCTACCCCGCAGGCTCGAACGGCGTCGGCGTCGACCAGTTCAAGGGGTACCCCGCCGTCGTGTACCAGAAGAGCGCGTGCGCGGGCACCGGCATCCCGGATGCGGCGACCTGGAACGACGCGGCCGGCGCTGCTCAGTGGACGGTGTTCGCCGTCGGCAACGTGGACAGCGACCCCGACCTGGACCACTGGTCAATCTCCACGGGCTCGCGCACGTTCCCCGCCGCGGCGACCGCTACCTGCATGCAAACGGGCAACGTGGCGAGCGGCGAGCCGGCGAACGACCACAACGACGTGTAAGACGATTCATCGTTCGACGCACTCCGGAGGGGCGGCCTGGAGCCGCCCCTCCACCCTGCCCTAGTCCATTTCGAAGGAAAGGTAGCGGAAGCGGCCGTCGCGCTCGACCTGCAGCACCACCGGCTCGCCGCGCCTGCGCGCGTCGATGGCGCGCCGCAATGCCTCGATGGATTCGATGGTGTCGCGGTTGACGGCGTGGATGGCATCGCCGGGCAAGAGACCGCTGTTCACGCTGGTGCCGTCGAGCGTGCGCGCCACGACGATGACGCCGCTCGGCTGGCGCAGCCGCGCCACCTGCCGGACCTTGTCGTCCACGTCGAGCGCGAGGATGCCGAGCTGGCGGACGAGGTGCCTGTCCGGGTTGCCAAGGTCCGCCATCTCGTCCAGCGGGTGATTGAGCTCGACGGCGCGCACCCGTAGATCTTTCGGCTGGTCGCCGCGCAGCACGCGGATCTCGAGGAGCGCGTCCTCGGCGAGGTAAAGGACCGCGGTGAGGTCGGGAATGCTGTCGATCCGGCGGCTGTCCACCGCCTCGAGAACGTCGCCGGGGCGCATGCCCGCCTTCTCCGCCGGGCCGCCCGGGGCCACGTCGGAGACGACCACCCCCCAGTCGCGCGCAAGTCCGAGGCCTGAAGCCAGCTCCGGGGTGACGCCTTGCGCCGAGATGCCGATCTCGAGGCGGTGGACGTAGCCGCGTTTGCGTAGCCCCTCGTAGACGAAACGGGCGACCGGCGCCGGGATGGCGAATCCCAATCCCTCGCTGCCGCCCGATCCGGTGAGGATGAACGTGTTGATGCCCACCACCTCGCCTTCCGCGTTCACCAGCGGCCCTCCGCTGTTGCCCGGGTTGATCGGCGCGTCGGTCTGGATGAACAACGCGGGCGCGTCCACGTCGATCTGCCGCGCGGCGGAGCTGACGACGCCCATGGTCATCGTGCTCGCCAGGCCCTGGGGACTGCCGACGGCGAAGACGAGCTCGCCTTGCTTGACCATGGCGGTCTGGCGCAGAGGGAGGGCAGGCAGGCGGACGGCAGCGTCGATCTTGAGTACGGCGACGTCCGATTCGGGGTGCGTGCCCAGCAGGTGCGCTGGGTAGACGCGTTTCGTCGTCGAATCCTGCCGCAGGGTCCGGCCGCTCACGGCGGTTGGCAGCACGACCATGATGCGCTGTGCTCCCTGCACCACGTGCGCATTGGTGACGATGTAGCCGGCGGAATCGACGATGACGCCCGACCCGACCGCGTGCTGCCGGACGATCAGCGCAGCAGCGGCGCGCCCGTCCTCGCCCGAGACGGGGCCGTAGCCCGAGACGAGGATCTGCACCACCGCGGGCGAGACGCGCTCGGCGAGCTGCGAAAGGGCGCCGTTGAGCTGCCGCAGGATGCCGGGCCCTTCGCCGACCGCTGAGCGTCCGGGCTCCGCGGCGCCAGCGACGGCGGGCAACAGAAGCGCCGCCGCGGCGAGAAGAGGGATGGGCTTGCTCATCGCGCGGATTCCATGCAGCCGTCGAGCCAAACGGAAAGACGCCTCGCACCGCGGACGGCGGTCGCGCGACCGCAGTTCTTTCGGGCCCGCCCGCTTGCGCAGCCGTTCGACACCCTGTCGGCAAATGGATCAAGGAGAATCCCCGTTGAAAAGCGGCCATCTGCGAGGGCGATCGTCAGCCAGGGCGATCGCCAGCGAAGGTCTGAGAAGACCTATGCCAAGGTATGATACAGACATCTGTCTTCGGCGTGCTACGTGTTGGAGCAGTGCGCAGGATCTCCTCCAGGGGACCTGGAAGGCAAGCGTGCCGGAGATCCAGAAAATCTCGATCGTCGACGACGATGAATCGGTGCGGGAAGCGCTGAAGAGCCTCCTGAGGTCGGTGGGGTTCGAGACCGAAGCGTTCGCCTCGGCCGAGGACTTCCTGAATTCGGGCCACCTGCCAAGCACCGCATGCTTGATCCTCGACGTCCGGATGCCGGGGATGAGCGGCGTCGAGCTCCAGGACCGGCTGACCGCTTCTTACGACGGGGTCCCGATCATCTTCATCTCCGCGCATGCCGACGAGGAGGCACGGACGCGCGCGCTCGAAAGCGGCGCAGTCGACTTCCTGCAGAAACCGTTCAGCGACGAGGCGCTGCTCAATGCCATCGACGCGGCCGTCCGTCTGCCGCGTTCGCCGCAGCCTCGATGATCGGAACGGTGCCATCCTGCCTCGATCGGTGAGTGGAGCGGGAGACTCGCGATCCCTTCGGTGCGCGGTTCTCCAGGCCGTACCTCCTCAGCCGATCCATCAGCGTTCCGCGGGACAGGCCCAGCAGCCGCGCAGCTTCCGACTGGTTCCCGGCGACCGCCGCCAGCGTGCGCGCGATGACGCTGCGCTCGAGAAGCTCGATCTGCTCGCGCAGCGAGGGCGTCCCTTTCGAAGTCGGCTTCCCGACGGGCGCGGCCGGCGCGAGGCTTGGTGCAGAGGCGAATGCCTCCACGCCGATTTCGGCGCCCGTGCCCAGCGCCACCATCCGCGCGACCGCGTTCTCGAGCTCCCTCACGTTGCCCGGCCACGGGGCCTGGCAGAGAAGCTCGATCAGCGCCGGAGAGAGCCGGGCATCCTCGGTGCCGAAACGCTCGCCGTACCGCCGCGTGAATTCGGAAGCCAAGGCAGGGATCTCTTCGCGCCGGTCGCGCAGCGGAGGGATGACCAACTCGACGACGGCCAGCCGGTAGTAGAGGTCCTCCCGGAAGCGACCTGCCCGTGCCTCGGCCGCGAGGTTGCGGTTGGTGCAGGCGACGACGCGCACGTCGACGCGCTCCACCCTTCCCGCGCCGACCGGCTGGATCTCGCCTTCGTGCAACACGCGCAACAATTTCGCTTGTACCGGCGGAGCAAGCTCGCCCACCTCGTCGAGCACCAGCGTTCCTCCGTCGGCCTGCGCGAAGAAGCCGCGCCGCGTCTCGACCGCGCCGGTGAATGCGCCTCGGGCGTGTCCGAAGAGCTCCGCCTCGGCGAGCTCGCCGGGAATTGCCGCGCAGTTGAACGTGACCAGGGGCGCTGACGAGCGGGTGCTCTGTGCGTGCACCAACGAAGCGACCAGTTCCTTCCCCGTCCCCGTCTCACCGCGCACCAGGACCGTGATGTCCTTGGGTCCGATGCGCGCCACCACCCCGAGCAACCGCTGCATGGCAGCAGAGGCGCCTACGATGCGGGACTGCGGATCTCTCTTGCTCGCCGGCTTCGAAGGTTCGGTCGTCAGTGCGCGCGCGTCCCTGGCCATCGCTCGATCCTCTCTGGCCGGTCCTCCCGTAAAACCGCTCATCGCGCGAAGGACGGTAACGGGCACAAGGGACGGGCCACCTATACGTTGGTATCGGTCGAGTAGTCGGTACGGCGCTGGCAGCCGGCGTTGGGTCCGTGCCTATACTGACTCGAGCATCGCTGGAGGCCGAAAGATGTCGCGGGTGCTCGTGGTCGACGATGACTCCGGGATGCTCTTCAGCCTGAAGGGCCTCCTCGCGTCGCGCGGCCAGGAGGCGGTCATCGCACGCTCGGGCCAGGAAGCGCTCGACCATCTCGACGGCGTGGACGCGGTGATCACCGACTTCGCCATGCCCGGGATGGACGGCGTGCAGCTCGTGCAGGCGATCCACGATCGCGACGAGTCGCTACCGGTGATCCTGCTCACCGCGCACGGTTCAGAGCGGGTGGCCGTGCAAGCGATGAAGAGCGGCGCGTACGATTACATGACCAAGCCGTTCGACGACGACGAATTTTCCGTGGTGGTCGATCGGGCGCTCGAGGCGAGGACCCTGCGCGTCCAGAACCGCCGGCTCACCGCGGAGAAAGCGCTGGGCCATTCCATCGTCGGCGACGGGCCCGCGATGCGCCGGCTGCTGGAAACGATTTCGCGGATCGCGCCCAAGGACATCACGGTCCTCATCAGCGGCGAGACGGGGACGGGCAAGGAGCTGATCGCCTCGCTCGTTCACGCCCAGAGCCGCCGGGCGACGCGTCCTTTGGTGCGCTTCAACTGCGCCGCCATCCCGGCGGAGCTGGCCGAGGCGGAGCTGTTCGGGCACACGCGCGGAGCGTTCACCGGCGCCGTGCAGGCACGCCGCGGATTCTTCGCGGAGGCGGACGGAGGCACGCTCGTGCTCGACGAGATCGGCGAGCTTCCGTTGCCCGTGCAAGCGAAGCTGTTGCGCACGCTGCAAGAGGGCGAAATCCAGCCGGTCGGCGCGGGCCGCGTGGATCGAGTCGACGTGCGCGTCGTCGCGTGTACCCACCGCGATCTCGCCGACGAGACGCGCGCCGGCCGCTTCCGCGAGGACCTGTACTACCGGCTCGCCGTCCTCGAGCTGATCGTGCCGCCGCTGCGCGAGCACCGCGAAGACATCCCGGCGCTCGCGGCCGAGTTCACCCGGCGCTACGCGGATCGGTTCGGGGTGCAAGACGTCTGCCTCCTGCCCGAGCTGCTCGACGCGCTCCAGCGGCTGGATTGGCCCGGGAACGTCCGGGAGCTGGAGAACGCCGTCGCGCGCAGCGTGGCGCTCAGCACGGGCGGCGAGATCGGGCTCGAGGCGTTCACTGGAGCCTCGGCCGGTTCCGGAGCCGAGGCGGATCCCGAAGCGCCGTCGGAGGGGAGGCTCAGCCTGCGCGAGCAGCTCGACGCGGTGGAGCTCAGCCTGATCCGCCGGACGATGACGGCGCTCGGCGGCAACCAGTCGGAGGCCGCGCGACGCCTCGGCCTGAACCGCGGGTCCCTCATCGAG
>Ga0099794_10000234_pt1 | contig 19924 bp, 20 predicted proteins | sample Rivendell_Oct201_10_FD_77320 | JGI IMG/M metagenome (GOLD analysis project Ga0099794, IMG submission 77320) | Vadose zone soil microbial communities from the Eel River Critical Zone Observatory, Northern California, USA -... | ecosystem: Host-associated > Plants > Roots > Rhizosphere > Soil ... | reverse complement strand
CCTCCTGTACTTGAGAAGCCCTACTTCGGTCAGTGCGGATTGGAACCGGAATATTCCATGGTAGAGTGATCCGGCTATCGTTACGAAGATGAAGAGGGCTCCGAGGCGGTGTCCCGTAATTAGGAAGCTTGGGTCTTTCGTTCCGTTGAACGGCCAGAGACTGAATGGGTATGCTATCGCTGTCATGTAGATCAGGACTGGTAGGAGGAATGCTGCGATCATCCCCCCGAGCGAGAAGATGCCCCAGAGTATCGCGTGAAGCCTAGCGACTTTGTGAGTTTCTGCTTTCATCTTAGGACCAGCAGCCAGATCGCGAGGTAGGAGACGATCACCAGGAGTATGAGGTTGAGGACGAGTGCTTGCCAGGGTTTGGTCTTGCTCCTTCCGATCTTGATTGGTGAGATCGCGCCTAGGAGGTAGAACCATGTCACGGCGTGGTACATTGTGAAGACGAGAGCTACGAGGCTGAATCCTATGATTGCCGGATTCTTTAGGAAGTTGAGAAAGTTGGCGCGGGACCCGGTTGCCCAGAGCGAGAGTCCATAGATGAAGATCAGGCTGTAGACGGCGACGAATAAGCTGGTCCATTCGCGGACCATATACATGGCGTAGTGTCGATTGGCCGTCCACCATCCGGGTGATAGTCTTCTCTTCAGTTCTGGATATCGACTGGTGTCTCCCATTCTATCGTCCGCCTCGCGGCATTAGGAGCGACTTTATCGCGTTCGTGGCGCCTAGAATCTTTGTTTTTTGGATGGCGAGCATTGGGTCGACGCCTTTCGGGCACACGACGCTGCATTCGCCGACGAGTGTGCATTCCCACACGCCTTCCATTTCGTGGACGATTGGGAATCGCACGTCTTTTCCTTCATCTCTTGAGTCCTCAATGTACCGGTAGGCGAGGGCGGTTGCGGCTGGTCCGAGGAATTTCTCGTTGAGCCCGTAGATGGGGCATGCTGCGTAGCAGAGCATGCAGTTGATGCATGATGAGAACTGGCTGTAGCGTTCTAGTTCCTGTGCCGATTGCTTGTACTCGCCCTGTTCGGGGGGTGTCTCTTTCTCGCGAATTATCCATGGTTTGATCTTGACAAGTTTCTCCATGAAATCTTCCATGTCAACGACTAGGTCTTTGATTACTGGGAAGTTGGCCATGGGCTCGACGGTTATCGTTCGTCCTTTGAAATCGTGGAGGAAGCTGGCGCATGTCAGCTTGGGCTCTCCGTCGATGTTTGCTCCGCAGCTGCCGCAGACTCCCATTCGGCACGACCATCGGTAAGTGAGGCTTCCGTCGATCTCGGCCTTGATGTAATTCAGGGCGTCGAGCACGACCATGTCCTGCCTGTATGGTACCTTGTACTCCTGGAAGTACGGCTTCGAATCTTTCTCAGGTCGATACCGTGTTACTCGTATCGTGGCTATGTCTTGACTCATCTTGCTAGTAGACACGTTCCTCTGGTTTCCATCGTGTTATCGTGACGGGAACGTAATCGATCCTTGGGGGCCCCGCGGTCTTGTATGCCACGGAGTGTTTGAGAAAGTTAGTGTCATCTCGTTTTGTGTAGTCGGTCCGGTAGTGGGCGCCTCTGGATTCATGTCTCAGGATTGCGGAGTAAGGCATCGTTTCTGCTACATCGAGCATGAAGTCAAGTTCTAGTGCGGCGACTAGTTCCGTGTTGTAGACGTGGTCCTTGTCTTCGACTACTCCGTTCTTTAGACGGGTCTTGAGGTCGCCGATTATTCGACAGCCCTCTCTGAGGCTGTTCTCGTCCCGATAGATTCCTACGTGCTTATCCATACCTTCTTGCATCTCGGTCCTAATGCTGGAAATTCTCTCGCCCTGTTCGTGTTTGAGGAGCTGGTCGAAAATCCTCTTCTCCTCCATCAACGCCTCTCCCTGAACAGGATTCCCGAAACTTGGACTGCTCAACTTCAATGCGTACTCGGCTGCTGCTTTGCCTGCCGCAGCACCGAAGACCAGACACTCGGTCAGTGAGTTGCTTCCAAGCCTATTGGCGCCGTTCATCGTCACGCATGCTACCTCGCCTGCTGCGTACAGTCCCGGCATTCCAGTGAACCCGTGCAAATCTGTGTGCACGCCACCCATCATGTAGTGCTGTCCCGGCCGTACTGGAATTGGTTCGTGCTCAGGGTCTATCCCGACGTACTTCTCAGCGAGCTCCTTTACGAAAGGCAGTTTGTCCTCGATGGTATTTTTGCCTAGGTGTGTGAGGTCGAGATGGACGTAGCTGCCGTAGGGTCCATCGAAGCCTCTGCCAGCGTTGATCTCGCTCAGCTCAGCCCTTGAGAGTATATCGCGGGGCCCGAGTTCCATCTTATTTGGGACGTACCGTTTGAGGAAGCGTTCTCCATCCTTGTTCAGCAGGTGGCCTCCTTCTCCTCGGGCAGCTTCGGTGATCAGAATGCCAGTGTTGGGGAGCAGAGTGGGGTGGTACTGGACCATTTCCATATCCTTCAACGGGACTCCTGCCCGGTAGGCTATTGCCATGCCGTCGCCTGTCTTTATCCAGCCGTTGGTCGTGAATCGGAAGATGCGCCCGCAACCTCCAGTCGCGATGATTACGGACTTCCCGAGGATTGTTACTAGTTCGCCTGTCCGCATTTCTATCGCGGTAACGCCCTCGACCCGGCCGTTATCGACCAGCAGGGAGGTTACGAACCATTCATCGTAGCGGCGGATGTTCTCATACTTCAGACTAGTCTGGAAGAGAGTGTGAAGTAGGTGGAAGCCGATCTTGTCGGTTGCGAAGAGCGTTCTCTTGACGCTCATTCCGCCGAAGGCTCTAGCACTGATGCGTCCATCAGGATCTCTGCTGAATGGGCATCCCCAGTGTTCGAGCTGGTAAGATTCACGGGGGGCCTCTTTTACGAAAAACTCGACCGAGTCTTGGTCGGCGAGAAAGTCGCTTCCCTTTATCGTGTCATAAGCATGAGAGTCAAGGCTGTCGTATTCGCGTGTGACCGCGGCCATTCCCCCTTCCGCCGAGACGGTGTGGCTGCGCATCGGGTAGACTTTAGAGACGATTGCAACATCTAGCTTAGGCTCAAGTTCGACGGCCGCTATCGCCGCGCGTAGGCCCGCTGCTCCGCCTCCTACTATGACAATGTCGTGATTATGATGCTCCAAGCCCGCAAATTCCTGTTGAATCTTCTCGGGTTAATCAGTTGGACCGTACTTTAAATGATCTAATTAGAAGGCTGATTCTTCTGCCAATTCAGTCAGCAAGCACGAAGGCTGCTGAGGTACTAGTTTACCGGGACCTTTACGGCTTTGAGTCCTTGGTTATCCAGTCTCAGCTGAAGCGCAAACGCTCCGTGGAGCGCGCCCAAGAATTTGGGCTCCATGGTGTTGATGTTGGCCAAGAATAGGGCCGTAGCGTTTGGGACGCTGAGTAGGTCGATGAGCTGTTTGATTCCGGAATAGACCTGTTCCCAACGTTCACCCCTGATCAGTTCGGTGATGCTGTCGAAGACGAAGCTTGCCCCGGAGTTCTTACTGTTATCTATGAAATCCGATAATACTGCAGCAACGAGTCCAAGCTCCTTGTCTGGAATCTGCATTTCACCGTCTGGTAGTTCGTCGGGGACAGAGATCAATGAGGATGCGGCAATGATCTTGATCATTCTCTTCCCCTTAATGGCTCTGTAGAGTTTGCTGGATTTGGTCGTGAACAGGACGCAGAGTTCGGCGTTGCTTATTCCCTCAGCGAGGAACTTGTCGACTACCCCCTCATAGTCGGAGCTCGTTTCATACTCCAGCAGAATGATCGACCCTCGTATCCTCTGGTGATCAAGGTCGACCAGGGAGGAGAACGGATCTGTAGATTCAGATAGGTTGAGAAGCTCCATGCCACTGTTGCGCCGCAGGAACTCTGTGAGTTGTGGTCGAGGGGCCTTACTGCTCTCCAACAGAAAGAGTTCGGCGCGCTGCTGATGTTTCTCCTCTGTCCCGCTGCCGGGAGACGAGACTACTCCTGCTAGGTTGTCCTGACCGAGCTCGTTGACGAAAACCGTTGAGGTGGGACCAAAGCTCAGCCTGTCGGAGAATCCTTCATGCGGTAAGATGTGTCCGCCTCCACTCTCTGAGACGACAACTCTCCCATTCTCCTTCCATTCACTGAAGTGAGACTCGTGCACAGATAGGTTTCCTACGAGCCACCCGTTACTTGACGCGCTGATGACGACTCTCGCTCCGGAATCAATCAGTCCCTTAAGCGTGGATGAGAGAAATGAGGTTGCTCTCTTTCCCGAGTCGTGGAGGATAAGGTACCGATGCCCAGCCTTGACTATCGTATCGGGAACAAGTTGTCCCGGTGAGAATCTCCCCCAACCCGAAGAATAGAGTTGAGTAACGGACATCAGAAAGAACAATACCGAACCCGTGATAAGCGCCATCTCCCACCCATACGGAAGAAATATCGGAAGCAAAGGAGGCTGCGTTCCGAGTATGAACAGGAATGTCCCGACTGTGACGAAGAGGGCCCAGGCTATCGAAAGGGTGGCCATCGCGTTCCTGATATGTGGCGGCTTCGCTCGCCTTCGAGCCAACAAGAATAGGGTCGTTGGGTAGACCGTTGCCGCCGAGAGCAAGACTACGGTGAAAGGAAGGAACGAACCAGGAAGAAACAAGTTGAGCCCTATCCCAGCAAAAACCACGCCTTCATAGAGCAGAAATGACGTGCGTGACTTCAGTCTCGACCAAGCTTCTCGAAGCGTATTGCAGTCCGGACAGAAGCACAAGCTTGCAGCAGCCAGCCCAACAACAGAGAAAACCAAGCCCGCACTTACATTCTCGGCATAAGTTGCCCAGCTGTAGCCTAAGTTGCGAAGCATGTCGAAGACAATTGCAGACAGAAAACACATGTTGAGTCGTACTAGGTTTCCGGCTCTAACTCCGGTTATGGATGCTTTCTGATGCAGGAGGCGCCAGAGGGCGATGGTTGGAAGAATTAGCGCCGCAGCGTCGAGGTAGATTTCGGTGTACGTCGAGCACTACGCTCCATTTGGCGAGATTGTGATGTCAGGGCTCCTGCTGGCGGTTTCAATCTGGCGTAACTGTCAGCGCTTGTTGAACGGTACTGTTCGACGAAGGAGATGATCTACTTGCTCTCTTTGAGATGAGGTTGAACTTGCTTTACTAGGCTCTCGTATTCTTCTCTGGTGAGCCTCTTCCTGCGTATGGATCCTGTCCATATTGGTCGCCCCCACATCGGGTCTGTCTTGTACCGTGGAACTAGGTGCCAGTGAAGATGAGGCATACCGTTACCGAGCAGTTCGTAGTTCATCTTGTCAGGGTTGAAGGTCTTGGCAAGAGCTGTTGCGACTTGGGACATGTCTTCGAGGAAGCTTTTCCTATTCTTGTCTGTTAGTTGGTAAAGCTCTTCCTCATGATACTTGAGGGTGACGAAAGAATAGCCCTTGAAAAATTGGTCCGGGTTCAGCTTTCCAACAGACGTGCGGGATTCAAAGAAGACCAAATGCGCCGGTTCCCGAAGGGTCTTGCAAATCCAACAGTCCGATTTCAGCTCATCCAACGATGACATCTATCATTTCAGACGATTGAATAAACGTGCGCACCGTAGGTCCTGACCCGAGGTCAATGGCATACCTTAAGCAAGTACGCCATCGCATGGTAAGCTACCGCTGGAAAGCGCGAAGCTTGACATTTTATGTCGCTTCACTGTGATGCGGGCAGAGGGTTTTGCTGATGGAATTCTTCAGACATTGTCCGGGGTGTGGACGGAGATTCCACATCAAACTGGAGAGCAAGAAACTTGTTGACTTAGAAAGGACGTCCAGACCCACGCGTGAAGGTCAACTGTTGCCCGGCGGGCTAGGGTACGGCGCGCGAATGGGGATCGATGTTTATGAGGGCAGACCGATTATCATTGACGTTGAACAATTCCAGTACGCGTACAAGTGTAGGCATTGTGGGCACGAGTGGTTCGAGAAGCATTTTGAAGAACACAGGGAACGTTGACAACGGGCATCGAGACACAAACTGAGGGCGACTCTAAGAACATGGCTCAGGCGGGCAACGCCAATCAGGCGACTAAAAGGCTAGAACAATCACCCTCCTGAGAGCTACCCTACCTCATCAATACGGTCTTTGGAAGTCATGGTACCGATAGGCTAAACTAATGCTGTCAGGCTTCAGTACTCTATTCTTCGTTGACCGATAAGCAGAGAAAGAGCCGTATCTGGCAGTTCGACCCATCCGTCTTCCAGCCGGGGCCCAAAGCAGGATTCCTCGAACATTACATCCTTCGCCGAGTAAGGGCTCTTGGAAAATACACGCTCTATTCTCTCGCGTTCGCATATCCTGTCGCCCTCGTCAGTCTAGGAATCATCTTCGGCGGTCTCGTTTTCTGGAGTACTTTTGCCGGCTCTGTGGGAGTCATGTGGCTAGTCATAAAGAAAGCAGGCTATGCAAGGAATTTTGCAGACTGGGGAGTAGGCAACAGAAGGTTTCTGGGACTATTCGGAGCCTTCGGTATCGTCTTGGCGTTCTTCTACGGACTCATCCAGATGCGAGAATGGTTCCTTCCCATCTTTGGCGGAGTCCTAGTCATCGCTCTCATAGTCGGCATGAGTCGGTTTTCAGAGAAATAATCTCGGCGTCTCTCCATGCCTCATTCAGGCGGTTTCACACTTCCTTTGCGCGAAACCAGGGCTGTTAGCCAGTGTTGAAAGGACCCTTGATACTACTTTTTCTGATCTTTGCGCCTAGCACGCGTGATGAATGCCGCGACTGCTACGAGAATGGCAAAGGCGGAGATTAGGGCAAGGTAGGGTGCGACTAATGCGGGTGTATTCGTGGGGAGTGTTGTACCTCCAACGGCTGAGGGGTTGACAACGAACTGTCCTAACATGGTTGTGGGATGGACTGAACAGTAGTAGATGTAGGTGCCGGGCGAGAAGTTCACCGTGAAAGTGAGCACGGAGGAGGTTGAGAATGCATTGGAGCAAATGTCTGCTCCTGGGCAATCAGGCGTGGGGCCGTTTTTGTCAACATCGACGAACCATCTGTGAAGAACGGCATCACCACTAGAGAGCTGAAGAGTCACACTGTCGCCTTGGGAGACGGTAATGGTAGGGTTGGGCGTGCTTGTAAAGTTCCACGCGTTGACGTAGCCGACGAGGATGATTGTGCGGTTGACGGCTGCAACTCTGGGAATTGAGAATAGGTTCGGTAGTCCAAGGATGACGGTTGCGAGTAGGAGAGTTGAGAATACGACTATGGAGAATCTACGGTTCAGCATTCGGAAGACGCGATTGAAGTAGGATGTTAATAAGGCTATCCAGGAGTTACTTATCGGAGTCTTTCGCCTGGACGAAGGCGCTGAACTAGAGGGTTGACGTAGAATGTATCTGGCGAGCGCCCTAGAGTTGATAATTCTCCGTTGAAGATCCTTCTTATGACAGGGTCGCCCTCAATGGCCCTCTCAACCTGTCGCCTCATGTCAGCCACAACCAGCACAGTTGTGCTGCAATTAGTTATTCTCATCCACTTGCGACAACATCGTTAAATCAATTTACTCGGAATGGCATTGCAGAGAGCAGATGAACAAAACGTACCTTCTCGTTGCAACTACGGCTTTGCTCGCGCTTATGACATCCCTCGCGTCCATAACCCCCATTCACGCTCAGACTCCTGACTTCAACATTGCAGCCGCCCCCCTACAGATATGCGTCAGTCCAGGCGAACCAGCTTCCTACCTCGTTACCGTCTCAAGTACAGGCGGCTTTCAAGGGAATGTGGAGCTCACTGACAGCATTGATCCAAGCCCGACTAACGGTCCCACACTCTCTCCGATCCCATCGAGCGTGAGTCTGACGAGCGGTCAGAGCGTTACCTTTACTCTAACCGCGTCCACGGTACAGTCTACTCCTGACCAGGGCTACACCATAACGATAATCGGAGGAACGGACGCGTCAGTGCAGTCTGCCACAGTCTATCTGACCGTCCGGCCCGCTTGCGGATCCGTCGGAGGCTCCCTTGTATCCGTGAACAGCTTTGGCATACTGGCGCCCTACGCTATCATTGCTGCAACTCTTGTTGGCGCAGGCGCGGGAACAGCAACACTACTCTACAGTAGACGAACCAGAGTCCGATAATTATACGCAAAGCAATTGTCGAACTCTCCCTCTCTTTTTGTCAACGGTTAACTCTTCGACAGTGATGTCTTCATCAGGATATCGGCCGAGACTCTGCGCACCTAATGTTGCCTATGCGATTTGGAATGGAACATGAGCCTAACATTGGAGTCTCTTTGTGGGAGTTGCAAGACTTCATTGTTGCTGTGTTATGCCCATGTGGAAGTTATCTCTCTCTATCTTCCAGTCTTCCTCAAGTCGAGATTTAGGCCTTGGTTGGTCTGGTCGTAGTAGAACGAACGACTTAGCTCGCACTTCTTCCATCAAATAGTCCTTCTCGTCTTCCAACCAAGCGAGCTTTTCCGGGTCAGAGACTGAAACGTATGCTTCTACGAAGGCGTCGACAGGAAGGTCCAGGCGTTTTCTCATTTCCTGCAACCGGCGGATCACTTCTCGCACAAAACCCTCTCTGACCAGCTCACTTGGAATCGTCAAGTCGACATAGACTCGTCCTTCTTGGAAGTTTCCAAGAGCATGGTTCTCGGGTATCTCTTCTCTCAAAGATACCATCTCGTTCGTAATCTTGTACTCCTTCTCATCCAGTTTGACTAAGAAATGTCCCTCTTCCCTGAAGGCTTGCATTAGCTGGCGACCATCTAGTGAGCGAATTCTCTCCGCGAGCTTGTTCGCTTCTCCGCGAAACGCTGGGCCGAGAGCCTTGAAATTCGGTTCAACGATCAACTTCTTCAACCGTTCTTCTTCAGTTAGACTGACCACTCTGACATCCTTGGCGTTGGCCTGTTGAAGGAGAAGTTGTCGGAGGGTCCTGACTGTCCGTTTCACTATCGACTTGTCCGCCACTATTAGAATCGTGGAGACCGGTTGGCGGAGCTTGATCTTCTTCGACTGGCGTGCGGAGGCTGTAGCGTCGGCGATGTGCTGAACGATTCGCATTTCCTCTTCCAGTGTCTTATTGATCCATCTCTTGTCTGCGCTTGGCCAACTGGTCATGTGGATGCTTTCGGGACCCAGACGTTCAGTGCTTCTGAATGCTTCTCCGTAGATTGTCTCAGTGAGGAATGGCATTGCTGGTGCTGCGAGTCCCAACCAGGTTCTGAGGGCGTGGTGGAGGACTGTGTAAGCTGCAAGTTTGTCTCGGCTTGTCTTTTCTAGCCAGAATCGGCGACGGACGAGTCGAATGTACCAGTGGCTTAGATCTTCGATAACGAACTCTCTGAGTGCTCGGACTGCCAAGTGGATTTCGAGCCGCTCCATGTGCTCTGAAACGCGTTTCGCTAGCGTCTCAGTCCTTGAGAGTACCCACTTGTCCTCGGGATGGAAGGATTTCGCTAGTTTTTTTGTCGTCCATTTGTTAGGATTGAACTTGTCGAGATTCATGTAGAGAGTAGCAAACGAGAACACGTTCCAGACAATCTGGAGGTCTCTGGCAGCTGTCTCTACGGCGTTCCAGGAGAATCGGAAGTCGTCCCAGACCGTGGTCTGGAGAGTGTAGAATCGAAGAGCATCCCTGCCGTGTTTTCGGATGACATCTTCTGGGCTGACAAAATTTCCCTTAGATTTGCTCATTTTCTCACCGTCTGGGTCCAAAGTATGTCCGTGCATCAGCACCGCCTTGTACGGTGTCTTGTTGAACACTAGAATGCTGGAGCCTAGCTGATTGTAGAACCAGCCTCTGGTCTGGTCGTGAGCTTCAACGATTGCGTCGGCTGGCCACCAGGCTCGTAGCTCCTTTACGTTGGGAGGATAGTCTAGTCCAGCCCACGAGGCAACACCTGAGTCGAGCCATCCGTCGAGAACGTCAGGTTCTCTTCTTGCCTTACCCCCGCACTTGCATTTTGTTTCGATTTGGTCTACGCCATTTCGATGGAGCTCGAAATTTCGTGGATGTCCGATTGCTATTTTCTCTAGTTCGGCCCTTGAACCAACGACAGTGTGTTCTCCACACTCTTGGCACGTCCAGACGGGAAGTGGGGTTCCCCAGTAGCGTTGACGGCTGATGACCCAGTCTCTGGCACCAACTAGCCATATATGGAATCTCTTGGACCCGCCCCATTCCGGGGTCCAACGAACTCTCCTGTTCTCCTGGATCATTTTCTGTTTGAACTTCGTGACTTTGATGAACCATTGATCTGTGGCTCGTAGTATGAGTGGGGTCTTGCAGCGCCAGCAGTGGGGATATGAGTGTTCGATCGTCTCCTCTCTGAACAGTAAGCCTTTGGTTTGGAGGTCTTTGACTATCACCGGGTTTGCCTCTCTGACTTGGAGTCCTGTGTATTTTCCCGCTTCTGGGGTGAAGTGTCCCGATCCATCTACTGGAGAAAGAACTGGTAGTCCGTTTCGCTGGCCTACCTCAAAGTCCTCTTCACCGTGCCCCGGAGCCATGTGGACCAGCCCGGTGCCGTCCGTCATCGTAACGTACTCTGAACTCAAGAATACTCTGTGAAGCTTCTCGCTCGTCTTCTGATGAGTCTCTTCTAGCAACGGTGGTGTGTAGGCGATTCCTTCTAGGTCCTTTCCCTTCCTTTCTTCTAGAATCCTGTAAGGTCTTTCTCCAAGTACGGCTGGTAGTCTCTCTTTGGCGATTATCAACTTCTCGTTGCCAACCTCTACAACCGAATAGATCATGTCAGGGTGAACCATGACGCCCTCGTTTGCCGGTAGGGTCCAAGGCGTGGTGGTCCAGATCAGGAGAGACTCTCCGGGTTTGTTGACGATGGGTAGTTTCACGTAGATGGAATAGTCCTTGATCATGCGATACTCGTCGGTGACTTCGTAGCCTGCCAGGGCTGTCTCGTCGTGGGGGCACCAGTGGACAACTCTCAATCCCTTGTACAGTAATTTCTTCTGTTGGGCCTGTTTGACTGTCCACCAGACTGACTCGATGTATCTGTCGTGATACGTGATGTATGGCCGATCCCAGTCCATCCATATTCCAAGATCTTTGAAGACTCGGGTTTGAGTCTCTATGTTCTGATCAGAATACTTCTTGCACTCGGCGATGAACCGGTCAATGCCGATTTTATTCTCAATGTCTTTCTTGGATTGTAGATTGAGGCTCTTCTCAACCATCAGTTCGACAGGTAATCCATGACAATCGTAGCCCGGCTGGTCATGGACATCGAGGCCTTTCATCCTCTGGAACCGTATCACTACGTCCTTCAGCGTCTTGTTCCAGCCCGTCCCCACATGGGGCGGATTAGTTACAAACGGCGGACCGTCTAGAAAGTAGAACTTTGGCTTCTTCAGAAGTTTTCTTTTTGTCTTCTCGTAGGCTCGGCTAGTCTTCCACCATTGGAGAACTTCTTCCTCTGATTTTGAGGGCTTGTATTCTCGGCTGATCTTGCCTACCGTTCTTGTCGTCAACGATTTTTCTTCTCCGGGAAAGATTGCGTAGAATCGAAGATCTCCGGCCTCGCTCTCGAATGAGAATCATGGCCTAAAAAAAGTTGGGGAACTCAGGGTAGGGATTACATTCATGACCGGTTCTAATTGAATTCGTTTATCTTTCGCTGGAAGTATGCTTTCTGGAGAAGAGCTGAGTTCTGGATCCAGCCGCGTTTTGGTATCTCGAATATCTTGCTGACGTCGTTCATCGCCGAGTCCATCGAGTCGAAACTCTCGAATTTCGTCTTGAAGAGTGCTCGGAGGCTCTCCCTAACGTTCCAGACGCCCACAGGCATGATGTAGCCTGGATGAATCTCTCTCAACATTATTGCTCCTGCTTGTCTTCTTATCGTGTCGAGATATTCAGAAACTGCGAGTCTTGCTGAGTAGTAGCAGCCTCCAGGCTTCGCGTAGGTCTTCCTGTTGCGGAATCCTTCTGAGTCTCCTAGCATGACCGGTCGGTGTCCGTCTGCGGAGACGTAGCTGCTGGTCTCGACATCTGTGGTCATGTTTACGTCTGGGAAGCTTGTTGCGAGCAGTTCGGGTTCGAACCAGGCCTCGATCCATTCGAACCTCCAGCTCTCGGGAGTTAGGATCCCAACGTATGTGTTGTCAAGGTAGGTATACTTGTAGACCCGGTATTCGTCGATTAGGGGGTGCTGCCTAACCCGTGTCATTAGTCTGAGGCTGAGATTGCTGTCGACGGCGGTGATGCTCCATCTTGTTGGGACGAGTCTCCGTCGCTTGTTCTCGCCAAACATTCCCAGGCTGAAGGCTCTCTGGATCCGCGTTACCAAGACCCCGTTTCTGTACAGCTGTAGAACCGCGTCATCCGCCGGAAGATCTCCATCGTAGAATGCTTTCTGGATTCTATTGTCAGCAGTGGAATTGCCTGTCTGAAATGAAGCTAGAGGTGCGATGGGGCCGAAGGGCTGAGAGTCTTCCCGCAAGTCCAAGATTTTTCGTGGTGGCCGGAGAAGAATGAGTTCAGCGTCAACAGGTCTCGTCATCATCGCGACGTCCTGCAATGTCTCGATTAGTCTGCCTCCTTTGTTAGCGTCAAAGACGTTGGCCTTGCTGTAGCCTCGAAGTAGGCTGTACCGGAAGTCGACGATCTCGTCGAATCCTTTTCCCATCCACCACTCTGGAGTATCTAGTATCTCTGTGTCGCCTGAGACTGGTGGGACCATTGGTCCAACGAAGACCTTCGGATAGCCAAACCTGCCCACGAAGACGCCTGGCGGACTGGACCCGGAGATTTGTTTAGTGTCAAACTCTTTGTGATGTGTCGCCAGAGTAATGGCTTTGACGTGTATCGCACACCTCTCTTCACCGGAGAGTCGCTGGACCCTCTTACACATCGGGCATTGGCTCTCAGGGGTCGAGACGATACTGTCCCGACGCGCTTTTGCTGTGCTCGTGGAGGCTTGGATACTGCTCAACATTGGGTCCATTGGAGTTCTCTGCATCGAGTTGCCGTAGACTGCCCTTGTTGTCTAATGCAGTGCGCTGGCTCTTAATCTTGAGGAGAGGTCTCTGAGAGAATCGTGTGTCCGGGATGGAGGACTGGCGTGCTGCTAGAGTATTCTTGTGAGGGCGTAGGCGAGGAGGAAGCCTGCTAAAGGAGAGATAATCCAGCTAGATATGATGAGGAAGACGTTTCTGGAGTTCATCATTCGCATCCGTCGCGCGAGTCCAGATCCGATGATTCCGGAAGATACGGTCTCTGTTATTGATAGGGGTACTCCGAGCTGGTTCGCCAATTCTACCGTTGCAGATCCTATTAGTTGAGAGAAGAACGCATTGGGATAGCGGAGGCTGAAGATGCCTTCCGTGAGTCTTCGCAGAGCACCTCGCCCGAGAACGAATGTGCCTAGGAGAGCGCCCGTGCCCACGGCCACTGTTGCATAGAGTCTTTGGTTGTAGACGACACCTGCTATGAGTCCGAGAGTATTGCTGCCAAGAACGTACGCAGAAAGGAATGAGACCAGTAAAAGGCCGGTTTTGAGCAACGATAGTTTCAGCCAGAGGTTTCGTGGGCTTAGCCGGTCGTCTAGTCCTACTAGCAGGATCCCTAGCGCGGTGGCGATGAGGGGAACGAGAAACCAGAACGCTAGGATCAAGGCGAGATATCCGGAGCTATTGAATGCGCCGAGGGCTATGCTAACTCCTAGAATAGCTCCCGTTAGCGCTTTGGAGAGGGATAGTGGGATCTGGGATAATTCGCCGCCGAGGAAGACTATGAGTGAGGCTAGGAGGATCGAGAATGTTCCTGCCGCCGTATCGATGGGAAGGAATATTTCTCTGACCCTGAAGAGTTTCGGTCCCTCAAGCACGAGACCGAGGATGTAGCCTGTGATGGCTATGAGTATGCCTGTGCGTCTGTTGACCATTCCGCTCCCTATGAGGGGTCCGCAGCAGGCGGAGAGATTGTTTCCTCCGACCGCCATGCCAAGAAGTCCTGCGAGCACTAGCGAGACAATGTCTAGAGCTGGGATCATTGCCTGATTAGGCGCCCAAGGCTTTCATAACCGCGATGACCAGATCAGATGCGTCCTCGCAGAGATCCAGAATATCATCCGCTTCAATTGTGATCTCTAGGTAGTTGTGGAAGGAGGCATAGTCCAGCTTCTCCCATGATCCGTAGAGCTCGTCAAGCATTGCGTCTTTCACATCATCTCCCTCCTCTTCCAACTGTTCGATCTCTCGTGCAAGTTCGATCGCTTCGTTACGGTTCGTACCGGCAATCGTCAGCAGCTTTCTGAAGGCTCTAAGCTGAGTCAGACCAATCTCTACCAGATGGATCATCTCCTTACGGTTCGCTGCGTCAAACTCTTTCGCCTCACGCAACGGCCGCCGTGTTACCCGTCGTAGTTGTCGTGACAATGCGTGGGCCCGGTCCAGGATACTGTCTACATTGTCGGCCAGCCGGCCGAAGTCGTACTCGATTGAGGCCGTTATCGATCCGCGTCCCAGCATCTCTTCAAAGGACTGGGTGATCTTGTCGCCCATCTTCTCCAGAATATTGATCCTCTCAGTACAGATCTCAATGTCATGCAGACCGTTGTGGGAACCATTACTCGTGCCGTTACCAGAGCTGGAAAGAATCTTCACTAACAGCTCCAGCGATTCCTCGCCCAGACCCGCTAGCTCTTGGAGCCTGAGAAACGCGTCCTTCTCTCCTGGGACGAAGAAGCCCTTGACTCGACGGAACAGATCGCTCAAACCGGTTTCTCATATCCGCTAGAAGCTGATAGGGAGACTTCATTCTTCTGGATCGTATAGAAAAGAATACTGTCCCTTAGGCGAGGCGAAGAATTGGAATTTCGCTTCGTCAAAGTATATACCTCTCACGCATCATTTCTCGTAGTGACGATTCATGTCGCAAGCTCAGGTTGACTTGACCAAGGCTGAGGCAGTGGAGTTTTCTATGAAGGATGAGCCGTGGGTGAAATACAAGCTCGAAGACGGGACCTCATTGTTTGGGCGACTCATTATCACCAAGATTTTTCGGGGAACAGACTACGACCCAACAGGTCAGCCTGTCTACGCCTGGTCGTCCCAGAACCTCTTCACAACCATCTCTCCGAGAACGCTGAAGAGCACTCCGACCAATCCGCCCCCAACCTCGCTAGATCCGAACGTAGTTAGCACCACGCACGTTGATTTCGAAAGAGTAGGGGTCGAGAAATGGAATGTCTACGAGCTATCCGATGGAAGTGTATTGAGAGCGAAACTGGAGATTACCGGTATCATGAGGACGGACAAGTACGGGCCCGACGGCGAACCGCTCTACGTCGTAAACGCCCAGATGATTCCGAGAATAAAAGTCCCAGAGAGCCTCATCAAAAGACAGCCCTCGTCTCCGAGACAGGATCGAGACCGCAAGGGAATGTACGGTTAGTCTACCCAAGAACGACAACTACGCATTTTGGGATGCATCGCCCCGGCGATGTCGAGAACGTCTATATATTACCGGCCCGCAATTTTCCCCTTCTGCGCGAGCAAGAGAGGCGGACCGAAATTGAAGAAGGAAGCTTGGGTTCACACCCGTCCGATTCATGGTAAAGAGACATGTCTCGCCGAAAGAGCACCCATCGAGCAGGCGCAAATATGCAGGTCAGGACCGGCCGATAGGCACTTCTGGAGAGGCGCCCTTCGAAGAGTCGAAACGAGAGAGACTCTAGTTTTGTCAGAGCCGGACTAACAGAATAATATTCGCGATCACCAAGTCAATAATTGTCAACGGGACAGATCTCTTCACGAACCTGGCAAAGCTCAGCCGTTTCCTCTCCTTATTGAGAATGTTAAACGCGACCATGTTCGACGCTGTCCCTATTGGCGTAGCCATTCCACCGATACCGGTCCCGACCGCCAACGCCCACGCTAATGGCGCTACGGACACTCCGGGAAAACTGCTCATAGCCCCTATGACCGGGATGAAGACTGTCACTAACGGTACGTTGTCGACGATCTGGCTGATCAGCGCGGTTGTCCAAAGGACGAGTGTGACTGCCAGGGCCAGGTTTCCGCCGGATTCCTGTACCATCCAGCCACCCAACTGGACTAGTAGTCCGGTCTTGGCGAATCCTGCGACTAGTATGAATAGTCCTCCGAAGAAGAAGAAAATCTGCCAATCAATCCGACCTAGAACATCGCGGACCTCGCTCGACCGCGACGACTCATAGACAAGGATGAGAAATGCAGGGAGTAGAGTGGCGAGTGCTGCTGAGACTCCGAGAAAAGTATGAACGATGAGAAACGCGACGGCTAGTCCAAGAGACACGAGACTGACCTGTAGAAGGCCTCGATCCTTGACGGCGCTAGACGGGTGCGGAAGCTGAACCGGTCCACGTTCACGATGCCTCCTCATCGCGTCCCGGTGCAGAAACCCATGATTTCGCAGATACAGAATCGAACTGTTCACCGCTAGGACGGCTAGCGCGATCGGCGCGGTATTACCAAGAAACTGGTTGAAGGACAAGTTGACCAGCGGCGACGAGCCGATAATAACATTCGTCGGATCACCAACCATCGTCGCAATCCCGCCCACATTCGCAGCCAAAACCTCAGCAATCACGAACGGAATCGGATCAACACCCAGACCATCGAACACCTCCACAGTCAACGGGACAATGAAAAGAGCTACAGTGACGATGTCGAGGAGCGAAGCCATACCCGCCGTCAGTAATGGTAGTAGAACATACATCAGAACCGGATGAGTATCAACCGACCGCGCCAGACGAAGACCCATCCACTGGAAAAATCCTCCCTCTCGGAGACTGGACGCGATAATGAACATGCCCAGGAGGACACCGAGAGCCGTCCAGTTTATCGCCGAGACAAGATCCGTCTCGCTCAGAACGCCTGTCCCAACCATCAGCGTAGCGCCAAGGACTGCAGCTGACGGCTTGTGAAACCTATCGGAAAGAATTAGCCCGTAGACTCCGAAGAAGACCCCGACAACTATGACGGTAAGAGCTGTCGGGAGAGCCAAATCTCCAGCCGACTCGGACCCAGCTCATAAAAAGACTCTCTAAGATCAATGAAAAAAGACAGATTGGCTATTTGCTAAAGTGTTCCGAGAATAATTCCAATCGCTAGGTTACAACTATCGTGACTGAGAGGTTGGGCGCATAAGTCGTGTAACCTTTCGTTACTGTAACCGTGCCTGTGTAGGTTCCTTTACAGCTGAGAGCGGTGACCAGGCAGTGGGCCGTGATCGTCACGGTGTTGAATGTTGGGCCGCAGGACGCGAAATTCGATGGGCTCGTGCTGAGGCTAATCTTGGTCGGATTGTTGACGCTCGTCTTCAGACTTATTGGCCCCGCGACTGCCGGGGCACACTTCAATGAGTCTCCAGCACTTCCCGAGCTGCCTGTTCCTCCGCTGCCGGAGAATGTTATGCTGAGCGGGTTTGTCGACCATAGAGCCTTCGGTGCGGTGCTGAAGGCGAAGCCTACGGCCGCGTAGGCTCCGACCATCATGAGACTTATCGAGAGGCCTACCAGTAGATGCGGTAGATTTCGTTAAAACGGCTCAATCCACTCCGGGTCGTTGCAGCTTGGAAAAAGAGTGAAGCTCCGGCTTCCGACTTAATTCCAGTCGTTCTTCTGGGATTCTTGTCAAACGCGTTCTTGGCGATCGGTGTCTTGTTGAATCTGAGTCGACGACAGGCTAGACCCAAGATGAATCCACCTCAAACGGACCGCATGAAGAATAAAGCCACTCCAAGCAAGAAGAATGCGATTGACAATTACAACAGCGAAGGGAAGAACTACGATAACATCAGATATGGACGCACTAAGGGAGGCAAGTTCTTCTCCGAAATCGAACTGCGTAAGACGCTAGAACAAATCAAGGGAAGCAAGGTTCTTCACATTGGCACCGCAACAGGGCGGGTGTCAGCCCACCTCGTTTCTTCAGGGTTTGATTATGTTGGCGTGGAACTCTCCGGAGTAATGGCGAGGATAACAAAAGAAAAACTAGATGGTGCGGGTGACGTAATACAGGCTGATGCTGAGCATCTTCCCTTCACTGCTGATGCGTTCGACGACGTTGCTTCTGTAAGGTCATTCCACTTTCTACCCCACCCTGAAGCGTTCCTGGACGAAGCTCATAGGGTTCTGAAACGAACCGGACGCGTGACAGTCAGCTTCGAGAAGAATGTTCTCGGTCGCGAGACTTTTCGCAAGCTCATGAATCTGCCGCCCTCGACTGCCAAGAGAACTTACTATTCGAATCCTCAAGTCGCCCTTATGATGAGAGGAGCAAGATTCGAAGCTCTACTTGCTAGGAACGTAACAAAACTCCCCTTGCTTCTCTATTGGAGATCGAAAGATGACAGAATCCTAAAGGGATTGCATGGCAAGATCCCATCTCTGATGGGAACTGTGGGAATGGTTGTTGGCTCGAAGGAATCCCATCTCTCGGCATCGGTTAATGCGCCACGAAGATCAGAAACGACATCGAGTACACTCTTCCCTAGTTAGCTCTCTCTGCTCCAGGAAAAGGGCTGAGTGTGAAGAGAAGTAGCTTGGCTATCAAACAGATCCTCTGGTTGTACGAAAAGAGCGTTAGCCGCCGAGGCGATGATCACGACCCTAATTGTTTTCACTTTGAAATATTCACCTCATAGCTTGATTGCTTCATAGCGTCGTACTCGCTCTCACACACCGCCTCTGGACCTATGACTGGAAGAGGAAAGTCTATAAGCGCGCGAAAGTGTTCTTAGGAATCGAAGCTAAGCACTATCGAGTTATTCGACATTTCTCAGGCGTCTCTCTGCCTTATCCCCCAGTTTGGCGTCGAGAGGACGATGAATTGTCCGAGGTGTAATGGACCCACGGAACTAGTGATGCTGTTCAAGTCCGAACTAGAGTTGAGAGGTTGTTCACGATGCAATGAACTCTGGATCGTTCGGTCAAGAACCGGGGCTGTTGTCAAGATTCGCGATTAGCCAAGTTGGACTCTATTTTCTTCGAGCCAGTGACGACTACTATTTGGTCGATGTTGCGGAGAGTCTCTGCGAGAATAGACCTGCGACTCTCTACTCTTAGTAGAGTCTGGTTGAGGCTGCATCTAGAATCGAAATCATGGCTAGAGTTGCCGTGCACCAGAATGTGTAGTCCCAGGCGATTAGCATTGGGTTGGAGAGGGTGCATTGGTATTCGGATGCGATGAAGAGACAGGAGGTTGATCCTCCGGTGAAGGAGACAGGGTATCCCGAAATAGGCTCTGACTGTCAATAGAGCGAGACCGGCAATGAGCGAGACTGCTAGATGGCGAAGAAAGCGGCCCCGACGACGAGGGTTTTGAGACCCAGGGGGCCTACCCTTAGGGGCGGCTAAGGCTTAACACTCCCGTACGACACGGGGCGCCTGAGGCTCAAGTATGGTTTCGATTATTCATGCTCCACCCCAAGAGATCGTGGTCACTGGTCTTACTAGTTTCAGTTCTCAACAGAACCTTGCGTCTATGATTGCCTTTGTCATGAACGTCTCCGGCCAGCCTATGGCGCTGTACTGGGCGGAGGGAGTCGTTTTCCTGGCTGATTTTGTGGAGCCCGAGGCTCTGCCTGATGAGTATGTGAAGGGAAAGATTTACGCGTCCAACGTCTCGCATGCGCCGATGGCCAAGTACAACAACCTCATCCGAGTGGGAAACATGGAGGTCCCCGTAATAGACGTCTCATCAAACATTGCTCTGCGTGACTTGGCTCAGTGGATACGCGAGAATCAGCAGTCGCCTTCCGACAAATCTTAACTAATCACTCAAGCCCGGGTAGCCCCGTCCCGGGGTAGCTCAGCCTGGAAGAGCTTCCGGCTGTAGTCCTGCACTCAATGTGCGGGTCAGCCAGCCGACCAGGCGTACAGAAACCGGAGCTGGCGCATTGCCAACGGAT
>Ga0099794_10000230_pt1 | contig 20022 bp, 13 predicted proteins | sample Rivendell_Oct201_10_FD_77320 | JGI IMG/M metagenome (GOLD analysis project Ga0099794, IMG submission 77320) | Vadose zone soil microbial communities from the Eel River Critical Zone Observatory, Northern California, USA -... | ecosystem: Host-associated > Plants > Roots > Rhizosphere > Soil ... | reverse complement strand
TCCATGTGATGCCGGCCTGGGCGGAGGTCTTCCAACTCGACTCGGCCGCGCTTCTGTGGGACCCGCGCATCAACGCCATCGCCGCCGCCCGCATCTACAAGGCGGCCTGGCAGCGGTGGGACCCCAGGTTCGCAAAGGCAGGAGGGAACCGCGCCCTGCAGGCGGCGGGGTGGCGCGGCCGCTCGCTCGATCGCGAGAGCTTCGCCGCGCTGGCGTACAACTGGGGGCGAGCGCCGCTGCAGTTCGCGCGCGCATCCGACCTTCTCGAAGTGGCGATCCCCGCGTCCAGCGCCGCGTATGCGGTGCGGTTCAACCGCGCGCTGCGAGAGGGGCGGCAGCGCGCGGCAGCGGTGGCTCAGCGCGGCCGGGGGTAGTGGCATTCCTCGAGCCCGATCGCCATCATCGCGAGCAGGTGCGAAACGGGCGTCGTGAGGCGGCCGTCCTTGGTCGACTCGTCGACCAGGCCCGGCAGATCTTCGAGTCGCTCGGGCAACCGCGCAGCGCTGACCCACATGTCGTCCCGGTAGCGGGGATCGAGGGGAGCGTCGACGTCCGGGAGGCGCTCGTATGCCTTGCCCCCGTCCAGGTGATCGCGGAACAGCGCGCCGCGCACCGGCCGCCGCGCAGCCAGCTTTCGTGCCGCCAGGAGGTCGGCGGCGGACGGGGGAGTCGCGTGCACGAGCTGCACCGACGCAGGCGCCCGCGGCATGTCGGCAAGCGTGGCGGCATCCCGGGGCTCCGCGACTCGCGGAACGTGAACGGCATGCCCGGGAACCACTGCTCGCAGCGCCGCCGCCGCCGCTGCCCATTCTTCGAACGCGCTCTGCGCAGCGGAACCGTCACCCGAGTCGACGACTTGCACGAGCGGCGCCAGCGTGGGCTGCGTCGCGGGCGCGGGCAGATTCGCCGCGAGCAGGCGCGAGAGGATCCGCGGCCAGAGGGCGCGCGCCTCGAAGAGATGAGCCCCGGCCCGCGCCGCCTGCTCGACGAGCGCGATCGCTTGCGGAGCATCCACTTCGCGCAGCACCGCCCGGAAACCGTGGATGGGCGCGGGCCGTGGCCGCGGCTCGCGAGCGCGCAAGGGCAAGCGGATGCGGCCGCGGTTCTTCCAGATCACCGGCTCTCCGGCGTGGGTGAACCTGTCGCCGCTGAAATGACAATGATCGTCGGCCTGGAGCGCCTGGGCCGCGACCGAGAGCCTCGTGACCGGATCGCGACTCCAGCCCGATTCGGACAGACGCCAGAGGTTACCGGCGCCCGAAGGCGGGTTGGCGACCGCGCGGGAGTACTCCTCGTAATCGGCGAGCCAGTCGTCGAGGACGATCGCGATCAGCCCGTCGCCGTCCTCGACGTGGAGCCGGCCCGCGGTCTCGAGATAGTGGGTGCCGAGGGCGGCCTCCACCACCCAGAGCTGCCGCTGCTCGACGGCCGCGCGATCCGAGGGCGAATCGAGCCGCTGCAGCTCGGCGAAGAGCGGCTCGCCGAAGTACTTCCGGGCGGTTCCCGGCGCGGATGCCACCGCCGCGAGCTGCTGCTGCACGTCGAGCCGGGATCTCGCCGGCGGCTCGAGGAGCCGCGGCAACGGCGCGTGGAAGCGGGGCAGCCGCGGGTCGCGCCCGCTTTCGATCCCGCGCACGATCCAGTCGGCGAACGCCAGCTCCGGATCGTTCCACCGCTCCCCGCCGCGCAAGCTCGAGGCGAGCAGGAGGTGCAGCGCCTCGTGCCGCGCGATGCTCGCCGCGCGCTCGGCCGGCGCCTGTTCGCCGAGAGAGAGGCGGATGCAACCCGTCCCGACGCTCGACGCCTCGCCGTGCGTCAGCTCGCCGGGCGCGAGTGTCACTTCCACGACATCGTAAGGCCGCGCCGGGGCGTGCACCCGCAGCGCGTCCGCCAGGAGCGCCGGCGCGTCGGACAGCCCCTGCAGCACGGCGGCGGTCATGGCTTGCGACAGCCGCCGTTCGCCCGGGAGGAGGCGGACCGAGGGCGCTCCGTCGTCGAAGACGACCTGGAATCCGCCGCAACGGACCTCCGGCGCGGGCAGCCCCGCCGTTCGAAGCGAGGGTTCTTCGAGTCGCATCTGGAAGGGCCCGGCGGGCACCATCGGATGTCCTAACCCCGCCAAGCCGGGACTGCCAAGCCCCGGGCACGGTCACCGTCCGGAACACGCGGCCCGGTGAAAGGTTCGCGCGGCACGATCGTAATCCCCTGGGGCGGCCCGCCAGTGACCGCCAGACGGCTGCGGCGGTCACTGGGGAGACGCGACAACCGGGGCGGACAGCATGGAACCGATGCCGCAGCTCGAGTCGTGCCTGCGCCTCTCGTTCGAGGCCCGGGACGGCGAACAGCATCCCTCCGGCGTCCTCCTCGCCTCGTACTTCGTCCGGGCCCCCACGCGCGGCCGCAGGCGCACGGAGCTCGATCCCGGCGTCCTCTTCCCTGCCGCGGTGCGCGCGCGCCTGGGCCCGGCTCCGGATCGCGTCATCGCGCTGGCCATGGATCCCGCCACCTATCGGTCCTGCGCAGGTCCTCTTCCGGCCATCCCCGTCGCCACGCGCGAATGGCTCGGCCAGGCGGCGCTCGCCCTCGGCAAGGGCGAAGGATTCGACCTGATGTGGTCCTTGCTCCGCGCCATCGCGGAGTTGGAGACGGTGGCGCAGCGGCTGCTCGGCACGCGCACGCCGCGCGCGGTGGTCCGTCAAGTCCTGCATGGGGTGGACGCCCGCAGCCTGCGCGTCGAGCCGTTCGCGGCGTTGCTCGTTCGCGTGCTGAAGATTGCCCAGGCGGTGTACGGCGCGTTCCGGCAGGCGGGCTTGCCTCACCAGCTCGCGTGGGCAGCCGTCCAGGATCGCCTCTGGGCGCCGCACCCGACAGGCGCGCGCGCGGGGTCTGGCGCACGCGCCATCGGTCCCTACCTGCCGAGCCTGGTCCAGGCGGCGTCAGGCAACGCGCGCAGGCGCTTGCGCCGCAACGCCGAAGCCGGCCGTACCCACGAGCACGCGCAGGCATTCCTGGCCCGCTTCGCGACGGGCCCCGGCGCGGGACTCTGGCCGTGGTCCGATGCGGCAGGCCGGTTGCTCCCGCAGGGCGACGGTGCGCTGTCGCCCGAAGTGGCCGGCTTCTGCTTCTTCGTGCTCCTCACGCGGGCCGGCGGCGAGCGCCGCGCCGGCGGCGGCCCGACGCGCGGCTTGTCGCCGCTCTTCGGCGACGCGGGATTCGGCGCCGGCGAATGGCTTCCCGATCGCACCGACGACCTGGCCGTCCGCCTCCTCGCGGCCGGGGAGGACGACTCGATCCCGCGCGGCGAGCTGCTCGATGCGCTTTCGGTCCTCCTGCGGGCGACGCTCTCGCCGGCGCCGGGCGCGGATGGGGTGGCGCTCGCGCTGCAGCGCCTGGGGGTCGATCTGGCGCAAGGCGAGGCGGAGGCGATGCTCGACCGCGCGCGGGCGCGGCTCCCCGACCTGCTCCGCTGGCTCGAAGAGAACGGCCGCGACCTCCTGGAGACCGATTGACCCGCCGCTTGACACTCGACTCGATCCGTCCCGGTTTTCCGGAGCCCTCGGCTTGTCCGGACGGCGCGGAGATCCTCGACCGGTGGGAATCGCTCCTGCGCAAGGTGCCGCGGCTGCGCCCGTGGGTGGGCAAGATGCTCGGCCAGCAGCGCGTCCTCCTGGTGGCGCGGCTCGAGGGGCAGCCTCCCCTGGTCATCGAGCGGACCCTCTGGCAGGAGCTCGCGCGCTGGCTGCGGGAATTCGAGGCGCTGCCCCAGTTCGCGGTCTCGGCGATCGCCACCACGGTGCAGGAAGGGGAGCGCGACTCCCGCGACGCGCGCGCGCTCGCCGGCGTCGAAGAGCTGCCCGTCCTCGCCGACGCGGCGCTCCACTCGCCGGAGCGCGCGGTCAGCGAGATGGAAGCGCTGCGCTCCGATCCGGCGTTCGCGCTCGCCTTCCATTGCGTCGAGGTGCGCCTGCGGCCGCGCCTGGCCAGCGCGGTCGAGGCGGCGCCCTGGCTCTCCCGCGTGCCGGAGGCGGCCTGGTTCGGTCTTCTGCATTCGAGCGTGCCGGCCTGTCCACTCCTGACTCCCGACATCGCCGTCGCGCTGGTGCTGCGGGTGTTCAGCTCGGAGTGGATGACCCTGCCAGCCGAGGCGCGCAGGGCCGCGCTCCGGCTCTTCGGCGCACATCCCTCCGAGCTGCGTGGCTCGGCCCAGCTCGACCGGCTCTGCCGGTCGTTGCCGGCCGCCTGGGGCGTGGTTCCGGAGAGCGCGCCCGACTTCGTCGCCGCCTCGACCCAGGCGCGGCTCGCGCTCGGAGATGCTTCGCGCCTCTGCAACCGGATCGCCGCTTCCGTCACCTCCGGAAGGCGGGTTCCCCGGCAGGGCGGATTTGCGCTCATCGAGGCCGGCGGAGCGGTTCCCGCAGGGCCCGAAGAGCTGGAGGAGCTCTCGCAAACGGCGAGGAAATACCTGGGAATGGTTGGTTTCCGGCGGCTGCTGGCGTTGCTCCGGTGAACCGCGGCTTTTTTGCTTCACGAAGAGGAACCCGCAGCGAGGCGATCATGGTGCCCCTCGACGTCGCAGCGACCTGGACGAGGATGCTCTCCGTCACCGCTGGAGCGCCGGCGGCGATCGGCGCTCCGGGCCCGGCCACACGCGTCGGCGGCAAGGCCGCGCTGAGCTGGATCGAGGGCCCCTGGCTGGGGATCCTCGACTTCGAAGGCGTGAAGCGGTGCGAGCGCGAGGTGCTCGATCCATGGCTGTGGCGGCACGGGGAGCCGCTGCTGCTCGTGCGCCACCTGCTGCTCGCGAAGCCGCTCTCGGACGAGGTGTTCATCGACCTGACCGCGCAGGCGCGAGAAGCGATGCCCGAGGGCTGGCGCGACGCGCCCCGGCCGGTGCTCATCCTGGCGCCGGCGGGGCGCAGCCGCCCGGAGCGCCGTCGCGAGTACCTCGATGCCTTGTCGCAGCTCCGCATCCCGCTGGTCGCGGGGGGCAGCGAGCTGTGGGGCATCCGCGAGCTCGACGTCGAGCTTCTCGTCGCGCTGGCTCAGCTCTCGAACCCTGCCGGGCGCGCCGCGTTCCGGGCGGCGCTCGACCCCAGCCAGACGCGTCTGTTCGACCAGCAGCTCCCGGCAGCGGAGGCCGCGGTGCTCGACGACCTGGTGGGCGCGCGCGACGAGGAAGGGGCGCTCGCCGCGGACCTGGAGGGCCTTTCGTCCCTCCACCCGAAGGCGCATCCGCTCGCCGTCTACTCCGCCGTGGAGCGCGCGCACAACCGGCGCCGCGCCGACAAGGAGCGCACGCAGTTCTCCGCGCGGACGATCGAGTCGCGGCTGTCCGCGCGCGGCTTCCCGGAGGCGGCGGACCCGTGCACGGCCGCCTTCGCGGAACGGGCGGACGCGATCGCGCCGCTGCTCGCCGGTGACCTGCAGCGCATCTTCGAGGCACACGAGCTGCTCGGGCCCCGGGAGGGGGACTGACGGCCGTGCGACCCGAGACCACGGCGGGGGGGTCCGTGCCGCACGAGCGGCTCGTCGTCGCCGTGGCGCTCGACAAGGTCTCCGGCGAGGAGCTCGCGCGGGTCTCCTGGCCGCGCACCGCCTGGCGGCTCGCCGTCGATCCCGGCCAGCACCCGTGGAAGCCCGCTTGGCGGCTGCGGCGCCGGGCACCGCTCTTCGTAGTCGGCGTGGCCGCCGTCCTCTTGCTCCTGCTGGCCGCCAGCGGCTGCGCGTCCGTCCCGCGCCAGTCGATCTTGCGCTCGGCCGCTGCGCCCATGCCGGCGAAAGGGGCGCGCTGCGAGACGCTGCTCCTCTCGCAGGAGCTGCAGATCCCGCCCTCCGGCGAGATCTCTGACCTGCGCCTCACCGTCGACGGCGTCCCGCCCGTGGCGGGCAAGCTGCGCGTGCTCGTCCGCCGGCCGCGGTTCGCGAGCACGCTGGATTTCGAGGCGGAGCGCAAGCCGGAGTTCGACAAGGTGGTCGAGATCTCACCGGGCGCCGGCCAGCGCCAGCTCACCATCGTCTTCGGGCGCCTCTCGGGCGCCCCGGACGACTGGCCCCGGCGCTCGTGCCTCGCGTGCAGGGTGGACGTCGAGCTGAGCGGCTTCTTCAACGCCGGCGAAGGGCTGGACGCATTCTTCGGCCATGCGATGGAGGAGGCGGCATCCGTCGAGAACGCGTTCTCGCGCCAGGCGCAAGAGCGGGCCAATCGACCCAGCATCGCCCTGCGGCAACTCGCGGACGAGATCGCCGCCGAATCGAATCGATGCGCGGTGCCGATGGGTCCGGCGCTCCTCGCCGTGCTCGGCGCCGTCGAGCATCTCGACGCTGCGCGCGCGACCTTCTACTCCGGCGAGCGGCCGCAGCTGCCCGATGCGCCGGCCGTGCTGCGCTGGTGGGAGTCCGCGACCGCCGCGCTCGATGCGCTGCCGGTCGCGGCGGCCGTGGCCCGCGGAGCGGGATGGCCGGCTTCGTTGCGGCCGCGCTCCGCGGGCCGGCTGCGGGTGAGCGGCCTGCACCTGGATCTGGCGGCTCAGCTCGGCGCATTGCCTGCCGAGGACAAGCCGATCGCGGCGCAATGGGTCGCCCTCGCCATGGCTCCCGATCGCGGCGCGCTCGATCGCCGCAAGGCGGCCTTGCCGCGCATCCGCGATCTCGCCGACGCAGAGGCGCGCCTGGACTGGGTGAATCCACGCCCGGAGCTTTCCGTGCGCGTGCCCGGACTGTCCCGCACCGCGATGCTCCGGGTGCGCGAATGGCCTGCGCCGCCGGAAGGACGGCGCTGCATCGGACGGCTGGGAGCTGCGCCGGTCCGCGATCCCGACGGCGAGGCGAGAGCGGTCGCGGCGCTCCTCGGCGAGGACAAGAGCGAGCGGCTCCTCCACACCAGCGGCCAGGTCATCTCCGCGCTGCGCGCGCGGCTGCGCCGCTCTCGCGAGTTGCTCTGCGAACCGGTCTCCGCCGACGTGGACGGCCTGTTCGCCGGCCTGGAGGACAAGGAGCTGGGGCTGGTGGCGGAGCGCCTGGAGAGCATCTACGCCGAGTTGCACCGTCAACCCGCGGGCGACGAGATCGCCCGCGCCGTCTCGGCGCGGACGGGCGAGCTCCTCTGCAGGCTCTTCGATCCGGAGACGATCGAGCGCCGGGTGAAGTCCGTGACGGCGTACAAGATCTTCGTCGAGGGTGGCACCGAGGTCCTCAGCTACTCCCCGAGACCGCTGGTCTGCAAAGGGGAGATGCTCACCGCTCGCGAGATCCGCCAGCGCCTGCGCGACGCCTACCGCGCCGCGCTCGACCGGCACGGCCTCGCCAACCGGCTGTGCCCCGTCCGGGCCGGCAAGTGCCCCGAGGACATCGCCGCCTCCGTGCGCAAGCTCTTCTCGCTCTCGCACAGGGATCTCGCCGCGCCCGCGCCTCGAGAGAGCCGCGCGCTGGATTTCCCGCCGCCCTTCGGGTTCAGCGAGAGCTGGGTGCAGAAGCTGGACCGCTGCGCGCGCGACGCCTGCGAGGCGCTCGAGCGGCTGCGCAGCGAAGCCCCGCCGGGCCAGTTCGACGGTCCCCTCTGCGCGCCGCGAAACGAAGGCGTCGAGCGGCCGCAGGAGGTGACCCTGGACAGGCCGGAGGCGCCCAGCAGCGTGACCTTGTCGAGCTGCGACCCCAACGTGAGCGTCCGGGTGACGCTGCGGCGCAAGCCGGAGGCAGGCACGCTGGTGGCCATCGCCAGCTCGCACCAGTTCCGCTACGGAAGCGAGAGCGTCAGCCGGCAGGGACGGCATCCGCAGCTCGGTCGCATCTACGAGCGCGTCGCGGACCTGGCCGATCCGGGCGACGTCTCGCGCCGCGGCGACGGCGAGTTCGACGTCGCGCTGACGCCCACGGTGGAGAACCAGGTCTTCTACTTCTTCAGCCTTCGACGGCGGGACTACTGAGGAGCTTCCAGTTGCGCACGATCTTCGCCGCTTTGCTCGCGCTCGCCGGCGCCGCCACGTCCGGCGCGGCGTACGTGCGCAGCAGCGGCCGCATCCGGCCCGCGTCCGAGTGGTCGCTGGCGGAGCGCATCGGCGCGCTGCGCGTCGAGCGCACCTTGCCGGGGGCCGTGCGCAAGCAGGCCACCTTCGCGCTGCGCGGCGGCCATGCCCTCTTCAAGGTGCGCGAGGCCACCGGGCCCGTCCTGCTCAAGTGCGCGCGCGCCGGCGCCGACGTGGCCGACGCGTTTCTCAGCTACGCGACGGGCGGGGCGCCACCCGGCTGCGAGATGCAGGCGGTCGACGAGGTGGGCGATCTGTTGATCTACGAAGTCAGCGGGCGCGTGACGCCGCTCTGCCCTGGCCAGTACGCCACTCTCAGCGAGCAGCAGCTGCACGACGCCCTCTTCCTCCCCGCCCTGAGATCGACGCGTCGAGGCCCGCAGAGCGCTGCCGCGGGGGAGGCCCCTGCCGCGGTGTTGCAACCGGGAAAGCTCGAGGCGTGCAGCGCCGGCGAGGCCAACTGCGCGGTCAGCAAGGCGGCGAGCGCGCTCATCTACTGCGGCGTGGTCCGCACTTGCGCCGAGGGAGCCTGCTTCCAGGGCCAGACGGCAGACATCCACCCCGACGACGTCGCGACGAGCCTCTACTACTACCAGGCCCTGGCGCAGGCGAAGACGCCCTCGTCGATCGCCCCGGCCGCGTGCGGCCCGGTCCCCATGAGCGTCCACCTGAGCACGCTCGTCAGCGAGGCCGTCACCGCCACGACGGCAGCGCGCTTCGTCGATGCGCAGCCGTGGAACGCCGCCACCTTGTCCTCGGCCGGCAGCGCCGAGACGGCGAGCGATCTGCGCGCGTTCTTCGAGCGGCATCCGCGCGGGCTCTGCCTGTACGTCCGGGGCATCGACGTGGAGCGCCCGCGCGATGCGGAGATGGCTGCGCAGAGCCTCGCGTTCCCGGTGTTCGCTCCCCTGGACCCCCGCGCATCCAAACGCGCCACGCCGCTCCTGCGCGCCCTGCAGCGGGCGTCCTTCGACGACGAGGCGATGGCGAGCGTCTTCGCACGCTGCGATCTTTCGGGCGAGCGGGCCTGCAGGCTGAAGCGCGAGCGCATCGCCGCCCAGCTCAGGTCCTCGCTCGGGAAGCTGGACCCGGGGCTCGCGAACCTCGCCGCCGACGAAATCCCCTACCACGTGGGCGCGTCGGGGACGTTCCACCTCGCGGACTACGATCCTCTCCACGTTTCGCTCGAGAGCTCCGCCGAGGTGCAGAAGGCGAAGGGCGCGCGCTCGAGGCTGATGATCCGGTACCAGCCCCTGTGGCCCGAGTCGGTGACGGAAAAGCGTCTGCAGTGCCAGCAGCAGCCGGGCATCTGCCTCTTCCGCGGACTGTGGCGCGTGGCCGGAAGCGCGAGGTCGCGCCCGAGCCTCGGGGATGCCGCCGGCGAGGATGGGTTCGAGTCGCTGGTCGCTCTCTACGCGCGGCGCGACGCCAACACGCGCTGCGTGCGGCGGCTCTTCAATGCGCTGGGAACCAGCAGCCCGGACCGGCTCCTCGAGCTGCAGAGGGACCTGCGCGAGCCCATCGCAGCGGGCGAGAACCGCGCTGCCTGCGACCCCCGGGCCCGTGCGATCACAGGGCTCGTGCCGCGCAGCGAGGACGGCTCCGGATGTCCCGACGCGCCTGGACTGGCCCCGTTCGGCGAGATCGCCGAGAAGGGATGCCGCCCGATCAGCCTGGTCTACGTGCAGGAAGAGCCGTGGGCCGGCGCGGCCGCGCGCATCGCGACCATCGCCGCAGGCCAGGGCGTCGCGGCCTCTGTCTCGGGGATCAAGGCGAGCGAGGTGCATCGCGGGTCGCTCGGGAGCTGGGACGTGCTCCTCACGGTCGCGAGCAACTACTACAATCGGACCTATCCGACGCTGGTGCCGCTCCTGCACCCGGCGGGCAACCAGAACCTGAGCGGGGGGCAGGCGATCAGCGAGGCGCCGGGGAAGGAGCTGCTGACAGACTACGAATCGTCGATCGTCTTTCCCCCGCCGTCCTGGCTGGGCCCCGCCGGGACCGCGCCGCCGACGCGCGCCGAAAGCCTGCGCAAGCTCGAGGAAGACGTGGCCAGAGATGGCCCGGCGCCCATCTATCCGCTGGCGTTCCTGCGACCTGGGACGCTCGTGATCCCGGAGGCCCAAGCCGGGTCCGCGCAGGGCCGCTGGTACTTCGCGCAGGTGCTGCAGGCGTGGAGCGCGGAGCCGTGAGCCGGCCGCTCCCGCTGGTCTGCCTCGGCGCGGCGCTCTTGGCCAACGCGGCGCCGGCCGCCGAGGCGGACTGGTTTCGCGCCGTTCAGTACACCTCGCGCACCGTCGTTCTGCGCGGGTGCTCCGAATGCCAGGGAGAGCCCGATGACCTCTGCGAGGTGCGCAAGGGCGCCCAGTTCCAGCCGCTCGACCAGTACGCACGGCAGCGTTGGCCGGCGCCGGGCCGGGTGAAGCTCCTGCGCTCCAGGGCGGATCCGGATTGCGCGGTGCCGGCGACCGGCCCCAAGGGGCTGTTCGCACCGGGTGGCGCGATCGAGCTGGCGGCCATCCGCATCGCGAGCGCCGCGCCCTCGACGGCGCTCCTCGAGCGGTTCCGGCCAGGGCGCGCGGTCCGGAGCTGGCCGCCTGCGCCCCAGCGGCGCAAAGGCGAGCAGCCACAGCCGGCGCAGCCCCAGCGTTCGTTGCTTCGCCTCGCGCTCGTGTGCTGGCCCTCGGATCAGGGATGGCCACACCAGGCGGCGGCGGGTGTCGATGGGCGCGCTGCCCTGGACCCGCGCAATGCGTGTGAATGGTGGCTGTTGCCGGTGAAGGCGGCAGGCGAGCCGGACCTGGACGCCGCATCCTTTCCGCTAGACGGAACCCCATGGCCGGCCGCGTTCAGCTACGGCGACGGACGCTGGGCCAGGGCGTTCGATCGCACGTCGGCCTTCGACGACGCTCTGCTGCTCGGCGAAGGCGCGGCGCAGGAGGATCCTCCGGCGCCGATGCCGGCCGTGGCCGCCTCCGTGCCAGAGGCCGCGGCTGCTGCGGCCCTCTGCGGAGAAGCAGCTCGCGCGAGATCCGCTACCCTCGACCGTTTCGATCAATGGGACGCGCAACTTCGAGGCTCGTCCCGAAGCTCGCTCGATCGCGGCTCCTGGACCCTGAACGCTGCCGCGTGGGTGGGGCATTGCCAGGAGCTGAACGCCCTGCGCGCCGCCCTGGAGCAGCAGCTCGGATGCGCGGTGGAGCTGCACGGACTCTGCGCCGGCGGAGAGGAGGCGCGGTGACAGGAGCCGCGCTGCGCCCGCCGACCGATCACCTCCCGGCCCTCGCCAGAGGCGCGGCGGCGGCAAGGCTCGCGGCCTCCGCCTTGCGGTGGCTGGCGGCCTGCGGCGTGGGATTCGCAGGGCTGCTCCTGCTGGCCGTGATCCTCGCGAGCTTCGAACGAGGCGCAGGCGAGGAGCCGTCCGAGACGTCAGCCTCGGCCTACCTCGACTTCGATCTCGCCGTCTTGCGAGAGCTGGCCTCTCGAAGCCTGAGCGGCGAAGCCGGCGCGGAGGCGCACCGGGCCCTTTCGACCGCCTGGTCGCGCCGGCCCGACTGGCAACTCCCCGAGGTCCAGACGGGCCCGGTGCGGCTCGCCTCGCTGCTCGACGCATGGGCCGCCGTCGTGTCGGACAGGAGCCGGTTCCGCACCGCTGCGCGAGGTGCCACCGATGCGCTGCCGTTCCTGCTCGCCGGCCTTGCCATTGTGTTCTGCGGCGCCGGAATCGCCGGCGTGCTCGCGCACGGGGTCCGCGTTCCGGCCAGCGCCCGGTGGGCAGGCGTGGGACGACTCGCGTTCGTCGCCGGGGTCTACGGTCTCGTCGTCCATCCGCTCTGGCCCCTGCTCGACCCCGCCGTGTTCTACGACCGGACCCGGTCCCTGGGATCGGGCCCGTCCGCCGCGTTCTTCGTCGCCGCGTTCGCCGGCACTCTCTCGGGCGCCGCCGCGCGGGCGCTGCTTGCGCCGGCGCCGCAGGCGCAGCAGCTGAGCGCCTTGCGCGGCCGGCCTGCGCTGCTCACCGCCGCCCGGCTCGCCGCGCTGGATGCGGCGGAGTGGCTCGTTCCGCTCGTTCCGGCGCTCGCCGCGGCGGCGTTGTTCGTCTGCGCCAAGGCAGACCAGGAGGCCGGCGCGCACGGCAGCGCGAGCGGTCTCGGTGCGCTCGTCCGCGCGGCGATGCGCGAGCCATCCGTGGCGGAACGGATGTCTTCCTGCGCGCTCGTGGGCGGCGCGCTCGTCTTCCTCTGCTTCGTCGGACACCGGTTCGTGATCGAGATGCGCGAGGCCCTGGGCACCAGCAGGGTCGAGCCATGAGGGCGCCGTTGCGAATGCGGCGCGCGTTGCGCCGGTCGTTTCCGTCCGGATTTCGCGTGACGTCGGGAGTCGCAGGCCTCCTGCTCGCGCTCGGCGCCGCCCAGCTCTGCGCGCTGGCCGTCCGCGACGAGCCTCATCCGATCGCGGCGGCCGCGCTCGCCTTCCTTCTCGCTGCGGGTGGCGCCGTCCTCGCCCTGTTCGTCCGCCGGAACGTGGTCACGCTCGAGCAGGAGCCGGCTCGTCGATCGTCACCGCCGGACATCCTCGCCGCGGCGGCGCTGGCGCTCGTCGCGGCGGAGGCCCTCTACGTCCTGTGGACCAAGGGCACGTTCTTCCCGTTGCGAATGCTCCTCTTCTGGCGCGGCGCGGTCCCTGCCGATCGGCTGCTCGAATCGCCTCTGCCGATGATGCTCGCGGGCACCTGCCTCGTCGCGCTCGGTGCGGCGGCGACCGCCGCGCTGCTGGGCGCGCTCTGGTTGCTGCTCCATGCGCGCGGCTTGCACGGGCCAGCCCGCACGGTGGGCACCGTGGTCGCGTTCGGCGGCGCAGTGCCGTACGTCGCGGTCGCCCTCGTGGTTCGCGCTCTCCTCTGCCAGCCCGTCGCGTTTCGCGCGGCCGGGCACTACCTGGCCCTGCGCCCTGACGAGCAGCTCGCGTATCGATCGCTGTTCGGAATGGCGCCCGGGTTCCTCGCCGCGTCCTTGGCGCTCGGCTTCGCGCTGGGGCGCGGGTTGTGGAGCTGGCTCGACCAGGTTCGCGCGGCCGAAGAGAGCAGCGATTCGTTCCTGATGGCCAGGCTCCGCGGCCAGCCAGCGTGGGAGATCCTCTTGCGCCAGGGCATCTGGCTGCGGCGGCGGCGCGACCTGGGCGCCCTCTTCCTCGGGGGCATGGCGGCGGCAGCCTTGATCGACATCCTTTCCAATACGCTCATCGACAGCTTCCGGCCGCCCGGCTTCCCGCCCTATCCCTCGCTCGGCGCCGCGCTCTTCCTGCGTGGGATCTCGGGCGACGGCGTGCCGGCGCCGCTCGAACCGGCTTGGGGGACCGCGCACGTCGCCATCGTGCTGGCCTCGCTGATCCTCCTGCTCGCCCAGACCTTCCCGCGGCGGTTCGGCCGGATCGCCCTGAGAGAAGGCGCGCTGAGCGTCGGCCCGAACCTGCTCGCCCGCGCCGTTCCCACTGCTCACGGCCTTTCCCCCCGGCCCTCGGTGCAGTGGGTGCTGGGCAGCTCCGGATCCGGCAAGAGCACCCTGCTTCACGCCTGGGCGGCTCAGCTCCGCAACGCGGTGCTCGTCCCCCAGGACCCAGACGACGCGCTGCCGGGCGCCCTCTCGGGGCTCGACCTTGCGCGCCTCGCACGGGACGCCCGTCCACGCGGCGAGCGCATCCTGTGGGACCTCCTCGGCCGGGTGGACGACGACCGCATCCGGCGGCGCCTCTTCGATCCCTTCACTCCCGTGTCCGCCTTCTCGCGCGGAGAGCGGCAGCGGCTCCTCCTCTGCCTCGCGCTCACACGGGCGCGCGGCGACGGCGGCTGCACGCTCCTCCTCGACGAGCCCACCTCCGCCCAGGACTCAGCCCGCACCCATGCGCTGCTCGACTGCGTGCGCGATCTGTTGCCCGCTCAGTTCGCGGGCTCCGGATCGCTCGTATTCACTTCCCACGACCCCGAGTCGATCGAGGCCCTGCTCGGGGACCGCGCGTCGCAGGCGGTCACCGACCATGTGCTCTGGCTCGAGGAGCTTCGCGCCCACGCCTTCTCCGTCTCCGCGACACGCGATTTGGAAGGCGGGACGGCGCAGCCTGGGGGGCTGCAGGCCTATGTAGCGGCGATGGCCGAGATTCTCGAGGCCCGCCGTCGCGCGCCTGCCGCCGGCCAGCGGAGGGACCGGGCTCCCGCCGACGGCGTCAGGCTCCTGCGCCCCTGCGTATCGATCGGCGGCCGCGACCACGCCGTCTCGCCGGAAGCTCGGATCCGGGACGGTGAGCTGGTCGTCCTGTGCGGACCCTCGGGAAGCGGAAAATCGACGCTGCTGCGCGCCATGGCCGATCGCCGCCTCGCCTCCGTCGCGGTGGGATACGTGACGCAGGACCTCGGGCGGGCGTTTCCTGCGGAGATGCCCGTGCACGAAGTGCTCCACTCGTCCCACCGGCTGAAGGCCCACCGCGAGGTCTTGCGACACTGGTTCGGCGGCGGCCTCGACGAGCCGATGCTCGCGCGGCCGATGGACGCTCTTTCCGAGGGTGAACGCCAGCGGGTGCTTCTCGCCGCGGAGGTGCTTCGCCTCGAGCAGGCGGCGCCGCACACCCGGCTGCGGCTGCTGCTGCTCGACGAGCCGTTCGCGTCCGTGGACCCGCCCGCCCACTTGCGCCTGATGCAATCCCTCCTCGGCTGGCTGCGCGGCTCGACCCGGCGCGCGGCCGTTCTCGTTTCGCACCGTCCACTGGTGGACCTCGGCCTGGCGCAGGCTTTCGGCGTGCCCACCACCGAGTGGAGCATCGACGGGGGTCGCGCATGAAGACACGGTGGCTCGCCGCGGTGGAGAGGACGCCCTGGGCGCGGGCCGTAGTGGCCGCCCTGGGCGTGACGCTGCTCGTCCCCAGTGCGCTCGCGCTCCTCGCGCCTCCCGAATTGTTGGATGCCGCAATGGATCTCGGCGACCGGCGGCTCGCGCTCTTGCTCGTCGCGCTGTTCGCGATCTCGACGTCCGCCTTCCGGCTCTCGTTGCGCCGGCGCCACTCGGCCGAGGAGGACCTCGACGCGGACGTCGGGCGCAGCGCGTCCGTCGAAGTCAACGGCGCCGGCGCGCGGCGCGCCGGACGGGAGGGGCTCGCGCCCGGGGAAGTCAGGAGCTACCTGCGCTGAAGCGGGGGAGACGACGTGGCCGATCCAGATGCGCTTGCAGTGCGCCGCGCCGCGGGAGCCGCGCTCCGCGGCCTTCGGAGGGCGGGAACGCCGCTCCACCGCATCGGGGCGGCGGCGCGAGGCGAGCCCTTGCGTCCCGGCCTGGCCATCGAAGCTCTCCTCGGCGCGATGCGGGCCCGATTCGCCCTGGCGGAGGACTCCGTCGAGCGGCTCCTGGCTCCCGCGCTGGCCGACTGGCGCGACGCGATCGGCTGCGCCGACCCGATCCTGGTGCCCGCCAATGCGCAGGGCGCGGCGGCCGAGAAGGCCCTGGTGCCGCTGCCGATCCCTTCCTGGTGCACGTGGCTGGTCGACGCCGGCGTGCTGCGGCTCGACGGTCCGCCGGCGATCCAGGGTCCGCGCGTGGTGCAGCCGGCCTGGCTCGTCGTCATTCGCGAGGTCGAGCTGTCCGCGGTCGAGTGCTTCCCGATCGTCCTGGCGGCGCGCTTCGGGTCGGGCGCGGCGTCGTTGCACGTCCACCTCGCGCTCTCGCCGCCCTACCTCGCCGAAGAGTGGCGCGGATCGATCTGCTTGCGGGCAGCTGCCAACCGGCTCGATCGCGGGCGGCCGCCGGTCGGTCTCTGGTTGGGGACACCCGCCTCGCCCGCTGCCTCGGACCCCGCCGCGGGACAGAGGGGCGAGACGGTGGTCACCTGGGCCGTCGATGCGGTCCGGGCGCCGTCCGCTCGACCCGAGCGCGCAGAGTGGCCTTCGGGTTGGCCGCGCTGGGCCGTGCTCCGCGTGCTCGAGGGACGCGAGCCTCAGGCCGTCTGGGATCTGGCGGCGCTGTGGGGGGCGCGACTGGGGACCGCGCCGGAGTCGTCGGCGGGCGGCCCCGATTCCGGGGCGGCCGGAAGCATGCGGCTGGCCGTCGACCTCGGGAGCACGTCCACCGTGGTCGTCGAGGAGGACAGCGCGGTCGCGGGCTCGATGGGGGGCAAGCTGCTCTGTGAATCGCCTCGACGTGGCGTGCCCTCCGGGTTCCGCCGGCTAGCCGGCGACGCCCGGACGGCGCACCACTACGGATGCTCCGAACAGCTTCTCGCGCCGGGCGGGCAGCTCCCGACGGCGCTCGCGGCAGCCGGGTCTCGCGCGCTCGCCGCGCTGATTCTGGGAGCGCCATCGGAAGCGGCCGACCAGGTCTGGTTGCCTCAAGCTCCACCCGTGCCCACCGGCGACGCGCCGGAGGAGTGGCTGCGGGCCGATCGGTTCAAGTCGCCCGAGCTCCTCGCTCTGTCCGACTGGCTGACCGACCTTCCCGGCGAGAGCGATCTGGACCGGGCGCACGTGAGCCGCCGCCTGCTCGAGACCTACGGGTACCTCCTCGGACGCGCCCTCGCCGTTGCGCATGCCGCCCCGCTGGTCACGCCCGACGGCGGCCGCTGGCGGCTGCGTTGGCCCAGGCTCGGATCGGCCGAGGCCGTGTTGACGTACCCGCAGAGCGCGTGGAGCACGCGGACCGCGGAACCGTTCAGCCGCGTCTTCGACGGCGTGGGGCGCGAGCTGTGCCGCGGCCTCCGGTCAGCCTGGCAAAGCGCGGAGCACCGGATGGTCCTCGATCCGGCAGCGGCGAATGCGGCCCGCGACCTGCCACAAGACAGCCGCCACCCGATCGAGGCCTTCGTCGACTTCGGCGGGTTGACCCTCCAGATCACGGTGCGCGTGCACCGCGCGGCGGGCCGATCCGCGCCGTTCATCGGCGGCTCCTCGATGAGCTATCTCCTCGGCGGGGAGCGGCTGATCGACTCCGCCGCGTACGCCGCGGCCGATCAGGACGGTCCCGCCGCGCTGCGCGAGGCCTATCGGACGACCGCGCGGCGGTGGCGCCTGCTCATCTCGCGCGGCGGGCACCTCGAGCAGGGCGAGTCCGCTCTGGCGAACGCGGTCCGGGAAACGATCCTCGACACGGTCTTCGCGCTCGTCCGCAGGCAACTCGAAGGTACGCTCCGGCGCGCGGCGCCCGATCTGACGGCGTTGCGAGGGGCCGGAGTCAGGTTGTACGTGCTCGGCGAAGGCTGGAAGCTCGCCGCCCTGGACGCTCCTGACGAGCATCGCGAGGACGTCCTGTTGCGCCACCTCACCGAATGGCTCGCCCGACGTCCGCTGTTGCCCGAAGCGTCGTTGCAGCTTCAGCGAATGACCAAGCGCCAACTCTGCGAGGGCGCCCTCCGCGTCCAGTCGGAGAAGGAGCCCGACGAGGAAGCCCTCGAGCTCCAAGGTGTCGACTCGAGCTCGGCCGGCGGGCTGTGGAAACGCTGGTTCGGCATCGTGGAACCGGATGGACCGCCGGCGGTGGATCTGGTGCCGGGACGCGACGATCCATGGTGGCAGGCGCTCACCGGCGACGCGGGACGCGATGGCTCTCTGCTGCGAGTCGAGCAGTGGTTCAGCGTCCCGGGATCGCCGTTCCGGACGGGGCTCGCCGGTGGGAGGGTGGCCTTCGACGGCCGCCGCTCCGTTCTCAAGCAGTGGCTCGACATTTCGGGTCCGTCGCTCGTGGCGGTGCGCATGCACGCAGCGCTGTTGCAGCGCAACCTGCCCGGCTCGGCCGCGGTGCCCGGGTAGAAGTGCCCGGGCTCACCAGTCCTCTTTCTCGAAGCGCATCCCGGCCTGCGACGCGATCCAGGCGATGTCGGCCATCACGTTGGGGTTGCCGCAGGTGAGCACGACGGTGCGCGACGGCTCGATCCGTTCCCGAAGCATGGACAGCGGCCGCTCGCGAGGCAGCGCGAGCGCGGAGGCACCGGATTCCTTCGCCGGCAGGTCGAAGACCTGGCGAAGCAGGTTGTTCGCGCGGCCGGAGCCGAGCTGCGGGTCCGCGAGATCGCGGGCGGTGGGCCGGCTCACCGAAGGGACGTAGACGAAATCGAACCTCTTCGCCTTTTCGATCTCCAGCAGCTCGCGGTGGTAGGCCAGCTCCTCCCAGGTGCGGTTCGCGTGCAGCAACGTGTACCGCGCGGGGGGCGCCGTGCCCTGCCGCGCTTCGTAGTCCAGCTGCTTGATCATCGACACGAACGGCGCCAGGCCGGTTCCCGTCCCGACCATCAGCACGTGCTCGAAGCCCGCCGCCCGCTTGGCGAGCGTGAAATCGCCGACGATCCGCTCCAGGAACGCGAGCCGCTCGTTGGTGTGGTCCTCCACGCCGCGGAACAGCGATTCGGTGAAGCGGCCGAGCACCCCGTCCAGCCCCCGCTCCAACACCACGTAGAACTCGAGATGGTTCCCCTGCGCGGCCTCGAAAGGCGCCGAGGAGATCGAATAGGAGTGGGTCACCGGTCCGCGCTTCTGCCTTCCCTCGGCGTCGAGGTCGGGAACGTAGCGCACCTCGTTTCCTTCCTTCACTTTCCGGGTGAGGAGGCAGTCGTCGCGGCGCAAGGCGATGTATTGGCCAGCCTGGTACGTCGGAAACGGCGAGTCCTCGAGAGCGACGAGACGGAACAGGGAAAGGCTGGGCGAGAGCCTGTGCCATTCCACGATCCGCCCGGATCTCAGGTCCGCCATCGTCTTCTCTCCTCCAGTATGAACGCCACCAGGTGCGGTAGCCAGCTACTTGAACACGAGGTGGGCGACCTCGGATTCGACGTCCCAATAGATCATCGCCACCGCGGCGAGGTCGAACGCGGCGTGCGCGCACATCAGCGTCCAGAGCCGTCCCGTGACCGCGAAGATGGTGCCGAACACCAGCCCGGTCATCGTCGCCTGTTCGGCGCCGGCCAGTCCCTGGTCATGGTAATGGGCGAGGCCAAACGAGGCGGAGGTGAGCAGCACGATGAACACCTTCGCCCACGGGCCGGGGCCGAAGAGCTTGCCCAGGCGCTCGAACAGGTACCCGCGGAACACGGTCTCTTCTCCGAAGCCAGCGCCCACGGTCACGGCGTAGAGGATGCCCGGAAGCGCGGCCCGGTTCCCGGCCAGGTAATGGTACGTGCGATTGATCGGATCGGCGCCGAGAAGCGGCATCACGATCGCCTTCATCAGGAACTTGAACGCGACGCCGAAGACGATCCCGACCGCCAGGCCCCGGATCCAGCTCCTGGGCCGCACGTAGCCGATCTCGCGCCACGGCGTGCGCGACCACCGGGCCCACACCAGCACCAGGACTGCGCTGAGGGGAACGACCACCAGATTGCCGGCGATGATCGCCAGGATGGCGAGGATTCCGACCGGCCCGAATCCGCGCAGGCGCGCCGCGAGGCGATCGCCGGAAGGCTGTGGCGCTCGCGCTTCGTCCGGAAGCGATTTCGACGCGTCCCTCGTCATTTGCGCGCCGACCTCGCCCGCCTCCAGCGCCAGACGACCATCCCCAGCGCGCACGCCAGCACCAGGGCGATCCAAGCCGCGGCGTCGTAGCGGGCGAACAGTCCGAGCAGCTCCTGCTCGTTCCTCGCCAGCAGCGCGCCTGCGCCGAGCAGCACCACGTTCCAGAGGGCCGCCGAGATCCCGCCGTAGAGCAGGACCTTCCAGAGCGGAATCCGCGCCGCGCCCGCCGCGACGAAGAAGAAGGCCCGGATGCCCGGGAGGAACCGGTTCACGACCAGCAGCAGGCCGCCCCATCGACGATAGGCGCGCTCGAACCTTTCCAACTGGCCGCGGTCGAGCCGTCCCGCGGCGGCGCGGTGGTCCAGGCGCGCGCCGAGCCAGAGACCCAGCCGCCAGTCGAACGCGGTGCCGGCCAGCGCTCCGAGCGACAGGGATACGAACAGCACCGTCCAGGACAGCCCTCTGTGCGTAGCGTACCAGGCCCCCAGCACGGCGACGGCGTCGCCGGGAACCGGCGGGAAGACG